>Ga0207754_100113_pt1 | contig 57387 bp, 52 predicted proteins | sample A23E1SouthBayCA_FD_187728 | JGI IMG/M metagenome (GOLD analysis project Ga0207754, IMG submission 187728) | Aerobic enrichment media microbial communities from Eden Landing Ponds, California, USA - A23 E1 (SPAdes) | ecosystem: Environmental > Aquatic > Marine > Unclassified | place: Emeryville...
GCGGACTCCGCGGGCACGAACCCGCCCGCCTGTGCGAGCACGCAGATCAGCCCGACCTGGCGCATGTACGTCGACTTCCCGCTCATGTTGGGACCGGTGATGAGGGCGACGCTGCCAGCGGGCAGGTCGGCGTCGTTGGGCACGAACTCAGCCTGCGCCTGCGCGACGACGGGGTGGCGCCCGGCCTCGATTGCGAGCGCCTCGTCGCCGTCGTGAAACGCGGGGCGGGAGAACGCCGGCCCCACGGCGACGGTCGAAAGCGAGAGCAGCGCGTCGAGATCGGCGAGCGCGTCTGCGAGCCCCTGCAGGCGGTCGGCGGCGTCGGCGACCTCGGCCCGGACCGCACAGAAGCGCTCGTACTCGAGCGCGTCGGCGCGCTCGGCGGCGCCCAGGATCTCGTCCTCGCGCCGGCGGAGTTCGGGCGTGACGAAGCGCTCCGAGTTCTTCAGCGTCTGCCGCCGGCGGTACTCCTCGGGCACCGAATCGAGGTAGCTGTCGGTCACCTCGATGTAGTAGCCGTGGACCTGGTTGTGGCCGACTTCGAGGTTGTCGATCCCCGTTCGCTCGCGCTCCTTGGCTTCGAGATCGGCGACCCAGGCTCGCCCCTCGCGTTCGGTGCGCCGGACCTCGTCGAGTTCCTCGTCGAAGCCGTCGCGGATCACCCCGCCCTCGGTGATCGCCTGGGGCGGGTCCTCGGCGATCGCGCTCTCGATCAGCTGTCGCGTCTCCCGCAGTTCGTCGAGGTCGTCCCGGAGACGTTGGAGGCGATCGGCCTCGGCGTCGTCGAGCGCCGCCTGCAGATCGGGCACGATCGCGAGCGTCCCCGCGACCGAGCGCAGGTCGCGGGCGTTCGCCCGTTCGCGCGAGACGCGCGAGACGAGCCGTTCGAGGTCGTACGCCGCGCGCAGTTCGTCCCGGAGCGCCTCACGCAGGAGCGTCCGCGTCGCGAGTTCGTCGACGGCGTCGAGGCGCGCCTCGATCGCGTGGCGATCGACCAGCGGCCGGCGGAGCCACGAGGCCAGCCGGCGCCGCCCCAGCGCACAGACGGTCTCGTTGATCGTCTCGAACAGCGTGTCGCCCTCGCGCTCGCCGCCCGCACGGTTCTCGAACAGTTCGAGGCTCCGGAGCGCGGCGGCGTCCAGCCGCAGACAGTCCGCGGCGTCGTAGCGCTGCACCCGCGAGACGTACTCGAGCGCGCCGTCGTCGCCCTGTGTGTACTCGGCGTAGGCCAGCAGCCCGCCGACGGCGCAGGCCTCGACGGCCGTGAAGCGGTCCGGGTCGGCGTAGGCGCCGAGGGTGTCCCGGGCCGTTTCGGCGGCGAAGGCGTCGTCGTCCCAGTCCGTCGTGGGGCAGGCGGCGTCGATCTCCGGCGCGTCCGGCCCCACGAGCAGCTCGGCGGGCCCGACGCGGGCGACCTCCTCGCGCACGCTCGAACGGTCGGGCGCGGCCGCGACGCGACACTCGCCCGTGGACACGTCAATGCTGGCGACCGCAAAGGCGTCGTTGTCCCCGACGACCGCCGCGACGTAGGTCGACTCGGGCGAGAGCAGTTCGTCGTCGACGACGGTGCCCGGCGTGACGATCTGGGTGACCGCGCGGTCGACGATCCCGGTGGTCTCGCTGGGGTCCTCGACCTGATCGGCGATCGCGATGCGGTGGCCGGCGTCGAGCAGGCGTTCGACGTACTCGGCGGCGTTGTCGACGGGGATACCCGCCGCGGTGTAGGTGCCCGTCGAGTCCTCGCGCTCGATCAGCGTGAGCTCGCAGATCCGGGCGACCTCCTCGGCGATGCCGCAGAACGTCTTGTAGAAATCCCCCACCCGGAACAGCACGAGCGCGTCGTCGTACTCCCGGCAGCGATCCACGTACTGCTGGAGCATCGGCGTGAGCTCGTCCCGGCGCTCGTCGAGCTCCGAGGGGGGCCCGGTGACCGCAGACATGGCCGAAGGAGGGGGGCCGAGGCGGAAGAGCGTTACGCGCTCAGCTGACGAACTGCAGCAGCTCGTCCCGTTTGGCGTCGCGGAACCGCTGGGCGAGCGCGGACTCGAGCGGCTCGATCGAGCCGGTTTTCGCCGTGATCGGACAGATCGTCTCTTGGTACTGCTGCCACGGCGGGAACAGACCGAGCCGGTCACAGAGCTCGTTGAGCCGCTCGTCGCAGTCGTCGACCTTGTCCATCTTGTTGACCGCGACGATGGGGTCGATCCCCACGTCCTGCAGGAAGTGGAACATCTCCACGTCGTGGGGGATCTCGTCGTTCCCGCGGTGGCGGTCGATGATGTCGATGACCGCCTTCCCGTCGACGACCAGCACGCCCGCGAGGATGTCGTCGGCGTTGGCCTCGACGTAGCGCACCACGTCGGTCTTGATCTGCTCGCGTTTCCCCTCCTCGACGCCGGACATGAAGCCGAAGCCGGGCAGGTCGGTGAACATGAAGTCCGGACCGGCCCAGTCGTAGTGGTTCGGCTGCCGGGTCACGCCGGGTTTCCCCCCGGTGTCGAAGCTGTGGCCCGTCAGCTCCCGCATCAGCGTCGATTTCCCCACGTTCGACCGGCCGACGAGGACGACCTCGTCCCCCCGGTCCGGCCGGTTCTCGAAAGACATAGGCGCGCTAGCGGGCAGACGGGGTTAACCCTCACGGGTCAGGGTGTAAACCACATACGGCGATAGCGAACGGCGTGATCGACGCCACCGCCGCCTATTTGCCATCGCCCCGAGAGACACAGCCGTGCGACTCGTACAGGTGATGATCCCCACCGGGAAGCGCGAGGCCGTGCTCTCGGTGCTGGACGACAACGGGATCGACTACGCGCTCTCGAACGAGGCCAGCGGCCGGCGCTACACCGCCGTGGTCTCGTTCCCGCTCCCGACCAACGCCGTCGAGCCGATCCTGGACCAGCTCCGCGAGGAGACCGGGATCGACCGCGACGCCTACACCGTCGTACTCGACGCCGAGACGGTCGTGTCCGAACACTACGAGCAGTTGGAGAAGGAGTGGACCGAGGGCGAGGAGGGCGAACGCATCGCCCGCGACGAACTGGTCCAGCGAGCGTCGGATCTGGCGCCGGATTGGGTCCCCTTCCTCGTAATGACGATGATCAGTGCCGTCGTCGCGACCGCCGGGCTGTTGATCGACTCGGCCGCGGTCGTCGTCGGCTCGATGGTGATCGCGCCGCTGATCGGGCCGGCGATGGCCACCAGCGTCGGCTCCGTCGTCGACGACCGGGAGCTGTTCGTCCGGGGAATCAAGCTGCAGTTGGTCGGCGCCGTGCTCGCGGTCGGGAGCGCCGCGGCGTTCGCGGGGCTGTTGCGATTCGGCAACGTCGTCCCGCTGAGCGTGACCGAGGTGTTCGCGATCGGCGAGGTGCGCGAGCGGCTCTCGCCGGGCGTGCCGTCGCTGGTCGTCGCGCTCGCGGCGGGGATCGCCGGGGCGTTGTCGCTCTCCTCCGGCGTCTCCTCGGCGCTCGTCGGCGTGATGATCGCCGCGGCGCTGGTGCCGCCGACCGCGGTCGTCGGGATCGGGATCGCGTGGGGGCGGCCGGCGGCGGTCGTCGGCTCGGCGGTGCTGGTCGCGGTGAACTTCCTCTCGATCAACCTCGTGGCGCTGGCGACGTTCTGGTACCAGGGGTACCAGCCCGAGCAGTGGTTCAAAGTCGGCGAAGCGCGGAAAGACACGGTGAAGCGGATCGGCGCGCTCGCGGTCACGGTGCTCGTGCTCTCCTCGGTGCTCGCGGGCGCGACGTACGCCTCCATGGAGCGCGCGGCGTTCGCGGATCAGGCCCGCGAGGAGACCGAGTCACTCCTCGCCGGGGACCCGACGCTGTCGCTGGTCTCCTTCGAGGTCGAACACGGCTCCACCTTCCCGTTCCGCAGCCCGGAGCGAGTGGTCGTCACTGTCGGGTACCAGTCGGGAACAGAGCCGCCGGCGGTGGCCGACCGGTTGGCCGAGCGGATCGGCGCCATCGAGAACGGGCCGTTCGGGCTGGGAAGCGGCGAGGGCGTCACGGTGTCGGTACACTACGCCGCCGTCGAGACCGCCGGCGGAGAAGGGACGCAGTCGGATGTCGGCGACGCCGCGGCTCAGGCGTTCCGGGAGGGCGGGATGTCCGGCGTCCAGTCGACCGCCTCGACCACCGTATCGAGCACGGTGTCGACGTTCTCGCCCTCGGTCACGCTCATGTAGGCGTCGGCATCGACCTCGGTCGACACGTCGGACTTGTTGCAGACGGTGACCATCGGCGCGTCGAACTGGGCGGCCAGCTCCTCGCGGAGTTCGAGTTGGGCGGGCAGCGGGTAGCCACACTGGCCGGAGGCGTCGACGACGAACAGCACGGCGTCGGCGAGGTGGCGCAGCGCGGAGACCGCCTGGGCCTCGATGTCGTTGCGCTCCTCCTCCGGGCGGTCGAGCAGCCCCGGCGTGTCGACGATCTGGTAGCGGATGTGATCGTGCTCGAAGTGGCCGACGTGGACCGCCGTCGTCGTGAACGGGTAGGACTCGATCGCGTTGCGCGCGTTGGTGACCTCGTTGACGAAGGAGGACTTCCCCACGTTGGGGTAGCCCGCGACGACGATCGCCGGCTCGTCGGGGCGGATGTCCGGCAGCGTCTTGAGTTCGTCCCGGGCCTCGCCGACGGCCAGCAGGTCGTCCTCGATCTCGTCCATGATGTCGGCCATCCGGGCAAAGGCCTGCTTGCGGTGTTTCTTCGCCGTCTCGGTGCCGGCGTTCCGGATCTTCGAGGCGTACTCGTCCCGTAGCGCCTCGATCTGGTTGCCGGCCCAGGTGACTTCACTCAGCGCCTGTCGGAGCCGGTCCACGTCGACGATCGCGTCGGCGAGCTCGTAGTAGAACGGGTCGACGTAGTCGAAGTCCGGCCAGGCGGTCGCGACGTTCTGGAGGTTGTCCGAAAGGATGTTCCCGGCGGTGCGCAGCATGGCCTCTTGGGCCTCGTAGGGCTCCTTGGCGCGTCCGGTCCGGGCGGCCCGGGAGAACGCCTTGTCGAGGAGCTCCTCCGACCGTGGAGTGGTCGGGAGATCTTCGAAGGTCATCGATTACGGGAGTGTAGCCGCCCAGCGCGTAAAAACGCGTCCGTTCGGGGAACGGCCGGCGAGCGGCGCTTCCCGGCCGGCCACGGGACTACGACTGCGGGGGGAGCTGTTGCCCGCTGAGCCCGCCGAGCCCGCCGCTGGTCTGGGAGATGTTGAACGCCATCACGAGGTCGGTCTGGGAGAGCAGGCCCACGAGGTTCCCCTCGGCGTCGGCGACCGGGAGCCGCCCGGCTTGGTGGGACTGCATCGCGTCGAGCGCGTCCATCACTTCGCTGTCGGGGTCGAGCGTCGGCACCTCGTAGTTCATCACGTCCTCGACGCGGTAGGCGTCGCGCTCGACTTCGGGCACCGACTGGGTGTCCTCCAAGGTCACCATGCCGACGAACTCGCCGTTGCGCATTACGGGGTAGCCGACGTGGCGCTCACGCAGCATGCGCTGGATGAGTTCGGCGATCGTCGTCTCCTCGGTGACGGTCCGGAGTTCCGCGGCCGGCGTCATCAGCTCCCGGACGGTCACGCCCTCGAACGCCGCCTTCAGGACGGTGCGCTGGGCCTCGCTCGAGGCGCCCATGTAGATGAAGAAGGCGACGGCAAGCAGGATCAGGTCGAACCGGAGCAAGCCGAAAAAGCCCATGAGGATCGCGAACCCCTTACCGACGGTCGTCGCGATCTGGGTCGCGCGGACGTGCGACCGGTTCCGCGCGAGCAGCGCGCGCAGCACGCGCCCGCCGTCCATCGGGAACCCCGGCAGCATGTTGAACACCGCGAGCATCACGTTCACCAGCGCGAGGTAGCCGAACACGAACTGGACCGCCGGGAGCTCCGCCGGGATCGTCGTGAACACGCCGTAGGAGACGATCCCCACAGCGACGCTCACGATCGGGCCGGCGACGGCGACGGAGAACTCCTGCTTCCAGTCTTCGGGCATCTCGGTGAACTGGGCGACGCCGCCGAGCAGCCAGAGCTTGATCGAGTCGATCTCGAAGCCGTAGCGCATCGCGACCAGCGAGTGGCCCAGTTCGTGCAGGAGGACGCCGACGAACAGGCCGATCGCCGACGCGGAGCCGATGAGCCACGGCGTGTTCCCCTCGGTTAGCGGCGCCGCGCCCGGCACGGTGGAGGGCAAGATACCGAGGATGTCGACCCAAAAGCCGACCTGCGAACCGATCACCCACGCGAACAACGGTAGCACCAACAGAAACGTCACGTCGATCTTGATCGGGATCCCGTAGATCCGCCCGATCTGGAAGCTCGCCATGTGTGTTGGTAGCGGGCCATCGACCGTAAGTCGACTGGTGGGGGCGAACGGTCGTGGATCGAGTCCGGCGACCAGGAGCGGCCGAATCCCGTCGAAGCGCGGCCCCGCGGTTACCGAGCCCCGTTCTCGGCCGGCATCGACGAACCCTGTCGCCGATAGCCGAACGGCTGTCGTCGACCCACCACCTCGCGTGTTTGCCCACGCGCAGGTAGTTCTGTATCGTCGCTTGCGGTTTATCGGTCCAAGTACTCCTGCTGGATCGCCACGACCTCGGCCGAGTCCTCGCAGTTGGCGTACCGGCGCAGGGGCTCCTCGTTGAGTTCGAGGAACGTCTCTCCCCACGTGAACTTCGAGAGGACCTGCTCGGCCTGCGCTCGCTCGCCGAGGATCACCAGCGCGCCGGCGAACGCTTCGACGGTCGTGAGCTGCATCGGCTTCCCGAAGTTCACCGGGTTGGCGGCGACGAGGTAGGGGAGCGCGCGGTGGTCACCGTCGATAGTGAACTGCTTCTCGCCGGCGGACTCCCACGAGCAGTCGAGTGCGACCAGTGCGTGTTCGGCGGCCTCGCGGTCGGCGGGCGAGAGCGCCCGATCGGCGTGGGGGTTGAGCACGACGCCGTACGGGGTTGCGCGGTCCGAGCGGTGCAGCGCCGCGAGGTCGAACCGCGCGAGCTTCCGGGCGGTACATTTCTCGGGGTCGTCGTCGCCCTCGTACCGAACGTGCAGGTCCACACGCTCGCTGGGCGCCCGAGGGCCAAATGTTCCCCGACCCTTCTTGGGTCCGCTCGCCCGAGATGCGGTATGAGCCAGACCAAGTTGGTCGAGCGCTACTACGAGGCCATCGACGCGATGGACGCCGACGGCCTCGCGGCCGTGCTCGCCCCCGAGTTCCGCCACGACCGGAGCGACCGGACAATTGAGGGCCGCGAGCGGTTCGTCGAGTTCATGATGAACGACCGGCCACAGACCGACACGGTCCACGCCGTCGACACGCTGTTCCTGCCGGCCGTCGACGACGACGCCCGCGAGCGCGAGGTCGCGGCCCACGGGCGGCTGTTCGCCGAGGACGGCGAGGAGCTGTTCGCGTTCGTCGACCTGTTCAGCGTCGAGGAAGAGAAAATCGTCGAGCTACGGACCTTTACGAAGTAGCGCTCAGTTCCCGTCCCCCACCGCGCTCTCACCGACGGGCTCCCGGCCCTCGATGAGTTCCTGGCCGCCCATGTACGGCTGGAGCGGCTCCGGCACGTCGACGGTGCCGTCGTCGTTCTGGTAGTACTCGAGGATGGCCACCACCACGCGCGGGACGGCGACGCCCGACCCGTTGAGCGTGTGGAGATACTCCGCCGACTCGTGCTGTTCGGGCCGGTACTGGATCCCCGCCCGGCGAGCCTGGAACTCCCGGAAGTTCGACACCGACGACACCTCGAGCCAGCGCCCGCCGCGGTCGGGACCGTCTTCCATGTCGTCGCCGGGCGCCCAGACCTCGATGTCGTACTTCTTGGCCTGCGTGAAGCCGAGGTCGCCGGTACACATCTCGAGGATGCGGTACGGCAGGCCGAGCGCCTGGAGCACCGACTCGGCCTCCGAAACGAGCCCCTCGAAGCGCTCGTCGCTCTCCGCCGGACGGACGAAGTTGACTAGTTCGACCTTGTTGAACTGGTGAACGCGCACGATCCCGCGGGTTTCGGTGCCGTGTTCGCCGGCCTCCTGCCGGAAGTTCGGCGAGTACGCCTGGTACTTCAGCGGCAGGTCGTCGTCGAGCAGGATCTCGTCGCGGTGGAGGTTCGTGACGGGCACCTCCGCGGTCGGGAGCAGCCACAGGTCGTCGTCGTCGTACGGTTCGTCGTGGCTCCCCTCGAGTCGGTAGGCGTCCCCGGTGAACTTCGGGAACTGGCCGGTGCCCTCCATCGAGCGGCTGTTGATCGGGATCGGCGGGAACACGTCGGTGTACCCCTGCTCGCGGTGGGTTTCGAGGAAGAACTGGATCAGCGCGTGCTCCAGACGGGCGCCCTCGCCTTTGGCGAAGTAGTAGCCGCCGCCGCTGACTTTCGCGCCGCGCTCGAAGTCGAGGATGTCGAGCTCCTCGCCGAGGTCGTAGTGGGGCGTGACCGCTTCGGGCAGGTCACGCAGATCGTCGAACCCCTCGCGCCGGCGCTCGACGTTCTCGCTCTCGTCGGCGCCGCGGGGCACGTCGTCGTCCGGCAGCATCGGAATCCGCATCATCCGCGCCTCCAGATCGGCTTCGAGTTCGTCGGCACGGTCCTCGACCTCCTCCAGTCGTTCCTTGAGTTCGCTCGACCGGTCGATGGCCTCCTGGGCCTTCTCGTCCTCGCCTTCCCGTTTGAGTTCGCCGATCTCTCGGCTGACCTCGTTTCGCTCGTGACGGAGGTCGTCGCCCTCGGCTTTGAGGTCGCGCCACTCGTCGTAGATCTCGAGGATCTCGTCGAGGTCCACGTCGTCGACGCCCTTCGCGTCGAGCGCGTCCCGGACGCGCTCGGGCTCCTCTCGGAGGGTCTGTCGGCTGATCATGGGCGGAGTTCTCGGTGATTCGGGAAAACCGTGTCGGGTCCGTGGGATGCCGTGGCGAGAGTCGGTGGGAAACGGACGGGAGCTCTCCGAACGGAGTCTCACCCGTCGGATACCGCGCTCAGTCCTGCGCCGCGAAGAAGGCGTCCAGCCCGTTGCGGGTGATCCGCACGTCGATCGTCCCGGTCCCGGTCACCGCGACCTGCAGTACGTCCTCGTAGGGGCCGGCAACGACGTGGACCCGGGTCGAAATCGGCTCCGCACCCTCGGGTGGGGAGGGGGCCACGTCGGGGACCAACTGTCGGGAGCCCGGCGGGACCGTCCCCTCGAAGTCGGGCTCGGGTGGGTCGTCGGGGTCGTACTCGGCGACCGGCGTCGCCGTCGCAGTCACGTCCCGCGCGCCGCCGCTACGGTTCTCGATAGCCATCTCGACCGCTTCGTTGGTCAACGACGTACAGCCGGCGAGCGCGACGGCGACCGGGAGGGGCAGGAACGCACGGCGTGAGAGCGCCATTACCGAGGGTCAGGGTTCCGCGGAGAAACCGTCGTCGGTATCGGTTGCCGAGATCATCGACCGCTCGTTTTCGAGGCCGTTTGCCGTCCTGCCACCGGCGCGACGGTTCCCCGCCTCGCTGCTACTCCTCGGGGTGGGCCCACTTCATCGCCTCGCGGACCGACTCCTTCCGGCCGATGAAGGTAACGCGGTCGCCACGTTCGAGTGTCAAGTCGGCCTCGGGGACGAACGTGTCGTCGTTCCGGCAGACCAGCCCGATGATGCAGCCCTCAGGGAGCTGCGGCCCGATCTCCCGAACCGACTCGCCGATCAGCGGGTCGGCGGTGACCTCGATCTCCTGCACGTCGCCGGATTCGCCGATCCCCTGCATCCACCGCGCCATCGACGGGCGCTCGATGTAGTTGTCCATGGCCTGAGCGGTGGCCATCGCGGGGGCGATCGTCCGGACGCCCAACTCCTCGAAGGCGTCGACGTTCTCGGGGTTGTTCGTCCGGGCGATCACGCGATCCGGCGAGAACTTCGACCGGGAGAGCTGGGAGATCAGCAGGTTCGCGTCGTCGTCGCCGGTCGCGGCGACGATGATCTTGGCGTTCTCCGCGCCCGCTGACTGGAGCACCTCCGTGTCGGAGCCGTCTCCCTGGTGGACGGCGAAGCCCGCGTTGCGGGCCTGTTCGATCCGGTCTTGGTTGTTCTCCACGATGACGACGTTCTCGCCTCGGTCTTCGAGACGGGTCGCGAGCTCGCGCCCGACCGACCCCCCTCCGACGATGATGACTCGCATGGGTATGACGTTGAGTTTCTCCGCGATCTGGCGGGCCAGCCCCGCCTCGAACACGACTGTCAGCAGAATAGTCAGGAAGACGGTGCCGACGAGCACGTCGGCAGCCCCCGGCATCCCGACCGCCTCGCTCCGCAGTTCGATAGCGAACAGCGTCGCCACGGACGCGGGGATGATCCCGCGCGGGCCGACGAAGCTCATGAACAGCTTCTCTTCTCGAGTGAACCGGTCGCCGGCGCTGGAGACGAACACCAGCAGGGGGCGGAGCACCAGCGCGACGATGCCGACGATCGCCAGCTTCCGGAACCCGAGCTGCAAGACGACTTCGAAATCCAGCAGCGCCGCCAGCGTGATGAACACAAAGGAGAGCACGACGAGCGTCACGTCGCCTTTGAACGCCGCGATCTCGTCCTCGTAGGGCACGTCCGCGTTGCCGAGCAGGATGCCCGCGACGGCGACGGCGGCGACGCCGGACTCGCTGGCGAGGTAGTTCGCGGCTGCGTAGGCGACGAGTGCGCCCGCGAGCACGAGCAGGCGGGCGTTCCGCGGCGCGTTGCCTGGCGACAGGTCGACGTACTGGAGCAGGTAGTACAGCACCGCGGCGACGGCGATCCCGACCAACAGCCCGTAGCCGAGTCGCTCGGCGAACAGCCGAACGATCGCGGTCAGGCCGGACGCGTCGGTCGTGATGATGTTGAAGATGACCACCGCGGTGATCGCCGCGGACACGTCGTTGATGATCCCCTCGGTGTCCAGCGCGATGCCGACCCGGTCCCGGACCGGGACCACGTCGAGGATGGGGGCGATGACCGTGGGACCGGTCGCGACCAGCAACGAGCCGACGAGGAAGGCGACGAGCCAGCCCACGTCCAGCAGGTAGTGGACGGCGACACCGGTACCCACCAGCGCGATCAGCGCGCCGACGGTCACGAGTCTGAACGCCGTCGTCGGCGCCTCCCGGATCTCGTCGATCCGGAGGTGGAACGCGCCCTCGAACACGATGATCGCGACCGAGAGCCCCACGATGGCCGACAGCGCCGGCGTCCCGAACGATTCGGGGTTGAGTAGCCCGGTCACTTCCGGCCCGAGCAGGATCCCCGCCGCGATCAGGAACACGATGCTCGGGACGCGGAAGCGGTCCGAGAGCAGTTGTGCGATCACGCCGATACCGATGACGCCGGCGACGACCGCGATCAGCACGGCTGCCTCGTTGCTAGCCATCTACTGCACCTCGGCATCGACGACTCTGTTCGCCCTCACGTTGCAAGGAATTAGTGGGGCCGGCTTAAACGTGGCTACCGCGGCCGGTTACTCGTAGAGGTTCTCGACCTCGTCGCTCCAGCGGTCCAGGATCTTCCGGCGTTTCTTCTTCATCGTCGGCGTCAGCAGATCGTTCTCGGGGGTGAACTCCTCGGGCACGAGTCGGAACTGCTTGATCTGCTCGTGGCTCTCGAACTTCGCGTTGATCGACTCGACCTCCGCCTGAATCCGGTCGCGCACGCGGTCGTCGTGACAGAGTTCGTCGTCGTCCGCGGGGAGATCGTACCCTTCGCGCTCGCCCCACGCTCGCACCGACTCGAACGCCGGGACGATCAGCGCGCCGACGAACTTCCGGGCGTCGCCGACGACCATCGCCTGCTCGATCAGTTCGTTGTCGGCGAAGGCGTCCTCGATCGGCCCCGGCGGCACCATCTTCCCCGTCGAGAGCTTCAGCAGCTGTTTCGCCCGCTCGCGGAACGCGATGTAGCCGTCGGGGCGGATCTCGACCACGTCGCCCGTCCGGAACCACGGGTCGCCGCCGTCGTCGGCCTCGTCGAACGCGTCGGCGGTCTCCTCGGGCTTCTCCCAGTAGCCGTCGGTGACGTTGGGGCCACGGACGAGCAGCTCCCCGGTGTCGCCCTGGATATCGTCGCCCATCACGCCGATGGACTCGTCGAGGTCCATCTCCACGTCGACGACCGGCGGCCCGATCGTACCGGGTTTGGGGTCCTCGATGGGGTTGACGCTCAGCACCGGCGCGGTCTCCGTGAGCCCGTACCCCTCGAGGATCGGGATCCCCATCCCGTGGAACAGCCGACAGAGATCCTCCGAGAGGCTGCCGCCGCCGGAGACGAAGAAGTCGACGTTGTCCCCCAGCGCCTCGCGGACGCTGGAGTAGACCAGTTTGTCGCCGATGTCGTGTTTCAGCGAGAGCAGCGTGCCGGGGTTGTCGGCCCGCTCGTACTCCCGGGCCACGTCGACGGCCCACTCGAAGATGCGCTGTTTGATCGGCGACTCGCTGGCCTGCTCGCGCACCGCGGCGTAGAGCTTCTCGTACACGCGCGGGACGCTCGTGAACGTCGTCGGCCTGACGAGCTGGAAGTCCTCCCGCAGCGTGTCCGGGCTCTCGGCGTAGGCGATCGTCGCTCCCGAGGCGAACATGAGGAAGTGGCCAGAGAGCCGCTCGAACACGTGGGCCAGCGGCAGGAAGGAGAGCGCGACTGTGTCGGTGTCGGTGGTCGGCATCTCCGGATCGCGGTCGGGCCGCGGGCCGAAGCGCCGGTAACACTGGTTCACGTTCGACCGGAAGTTCCGGTGGGTGAGTTTCACCCCCTTCGGCTGGCCGGTGGTGCCGGAGGTGTACACGAGGCTGGCGAGGTCGTCGGGGTCGCGCTCGTCGAGCCAGCCCTCGTAGGCGTCCTCGTCGAACGCCTCGGCGCCGCGGTCGTGGAGCTGGCCCAGCGTGAACACGTCGTCGCGGTCCCGCACCGCCGCCGCGGCGCCGCTGCCGTCGGCGGGTTCGTCCATCACGACGGCGAAGTCGAGATCGAGGTCGTCCTCGACGTTCAACACCGTATGCAGCAGGTCGGCGTTCTCGACGACGACGCCGTCGGCGCCGGCGTCGCCCAGCAGGTACTCGGTCTGGTGCTGTGAGGAGCCGCTGTAGACGGTGTTGACGACGCCGCCGGCGGCGAGCACGGCGAAGTCGGTCTGGGCCCACTCCATCCGGGTGTTGGCGAACAGCCCCACGCGGTCGCCGGCCTCGATGCCGAGCTCGCGGAAGCCGGCCGCGAGGTTGCGCACGATCTCCTGGGTCTCCTCGTAGCGCAGGTCGGCGTAGTCGCCCGCCGGCGCCTCGGGGATCACGCCCTCGGCGACCAGCGAGCGGTCGTAGATCCCACCCTTGTAGCGCTGGGCCACCTCGTCGGCGTTGCGCTCGGCACTGGCCTCGAACATCGCCGGCAGCGTGTCGTCGTCGATCACGGGGTGGTCGAACCCCCGCTCGGCGTCGCGGATATCCATGAGTCGGGGCTCCGTCGGGAACGACCATAAAGTTCCGTACACAACGGGGGTGTTGCTCGGGGTTGATTCGGCGGGCGTCGACGCCGATTCGGCAACGCGACGCCCGTTGCTCGAAGTTGTTTCTCGATCGGCGGGTTCGCGGGGAAAACGACCGACGGGAGCGGTTTCGGTGGCCGTCTCAAGAGCCGCTTGAGGCGGTGTCAGACCGGGGCTGTCGGTTCGCGGGCGGTTCTCAGGCCGGGCCGGAGACGTTTCGCGACGATAGCTGGTTCGGGCTGAATCGTGTCAGTCAACTCAATACTACTTACAAAGGGGGTATGTATCAGGTGAAGCGTTCCCGAGGCAGCTCGGGGCGCAAAACCTCAACAATGGAACGACGCAAGCTCATCGCAGGACTTGGATCGCTCACGGCCGCCGGCGCAGCGGGCCTTGGAACAGGTGCGTTCACGAGTGTGACCGCCAACCGTACGATGAACGTAGCCGTCGCCGACGACGCGAACGCCTTCCTCTCGCTTGACGACATCAACAGCAGTCCGAATTCGGAGTACGTCGACACGACCGGGAACCAGATAACTATCGATCTCGACTCGGCGTCTGGAGGCAGTAGTGGGTTCAACGCGAACTCCAAGACTAGGATCGACGACCTCGTTCGGGTCGCAAACCAGGGGAGTCAAACGGTCAACGTCTGGGTAACGCTTAACGGCGGATCGACCTTCGACGACGATACGCTGTACTTCTATCCCGGCGACGCGACAGAGACGGCGCTGAACAATGGTGAGGGGGACAGCGACGGCGACGATGTCCTCGCACTCACGCCGGGCGAGAATGCGAAGCTCGGTGTGTTGGTGGATCTCGGGGATGTCAACAATACGCAGGAATCACTGACAGCGACATTCCACGCCAACGTGAAGCAGGGGTCAAACGGCGACTCATCACAGGTCGACGACGATGGTGGGAGCTTCGCCGTGGTCTCGAACGACGGCACAGGTGACTTCGACACGCAGTCTGGTGACGTGGACGGTCAAACGGTCACCAACAATCCGCTTCAAGCGGCGATCGACAGTGCGAGCGGGACCACCGTCGTGGTGAAAGACACCGGTACCCCTCTCGAAGTTCCCGAGCCATTAACTATCCCCGCGAGCAAAGACGGCCTCGAGCTCCGAGGTCTCGACGGGAAGCCGACGATCGAGTACCGAGGTGGCTATCCGGATGCATCCGGAGGCCCATTCGCGAACGAGGGTGCACTCACAATCTCCGCTTCCGATGCCACTCTCGAGAGCCTGAGGTTCGAGTTCCTCGGGGTCGGACCCGGAGGGCAGGATGCCTTCAAAATCACAGGGGGCAGCCCACTCGTTCAGATCACCGGTCTCGGAACACGGATGACCGACGTGGACCTTTCGATGGAAGGCACCTTCGACGGTCCGCCGGGATTCCTCGCATTTGACGTTCCTGCGGGTAAAGGGAGCGGTACGGCCGTCTTTGAGAACGTGCTGGCGGAAGACAACACGGGTGCTGCTCCGAATGGGAACGCATGGCTGTCGACTAGTGGATTGTTCCGAGACGCAAGCTTCAACCCACGTAGCGACGGTGGCGAAATCCTCGAGCGTGAGGCTGTTATCAAGGACAGCGAATTCCGGAACGGGATCACTCTGGATGCTCACCCCGCAGGCAACCAAGCGATCGATATCGTGGACAACGACTTCTACGGTGGTGAGTCCGACGCCGGTACTTCCGAAGGCGTTCAGCCCAGTCCCTCCGGCGGAGACATGACGATTAGCGGGAACACGTTCGGGTACACCCTCAACGGTAGCAACGAGAAGATCAAATTTGCAGGTCTTCCGGACACAATAAACGGCAGCGACGTGAACGATGTGCCGGTAGCGGAGACTGTCGGGGAAGCGAACGAGCAGGACGACGGCTCGGGCAGCTACGAGGACGCTGCAGTGTTGATCGTTGGAGTCAGTGGCAGTCCGTACTCCAACGGTACCTACGAATCCGGCTCGTAACTCGACCGACTACCATCTGGGAGTCGATCGTCGGCTCCCCGATTCACCGTAACGTTTCAACGAACCAGGTTCGCTACTTTCAGCGGATAGACCCAGAGTGGGTGTTCCTCACCAAGGGTAGGTATGCAACTACGCAAACTTTTCCTCTCACGACTCCAACCGCAAACATGGCGGCAACATGAGTGTGTTGACGAGAAAATCAAAACAAGAGTATCTCAATAAAGGTAGTCACCGACCCGGACGTGTTGACAGTGATTGCTTCTTCACCGACCTCATATAACTACGCATGTGTAATGATATTGGAATACTAAGGAGCCGAATTCCCCCAATCTACCGATTCCGCCGAACAGCCATTCCACGGACTAGGCCCTACCGAGATTCAACCGAACTGCAATAGGAATTGCCAGCTGGGACCGGTAAAACGGGAATCAGGTGACTCGTTAACTTGGGCACCCAACCGTTTCGGTGTTAAGACTACTTGTTGGGTGCCCACGGTCAGGTTATGCCGGTTAGACCTTTTCAGACTGATCCATACACAGCGACACAAGTCACAGGATCGGGCTGAATACTCTCAGAGAACTCAATACTACCCCTCATGGGGTACATTAACTAAGTGGAGCGGTCCCGGGGCAGGTCGGGGCGCAAAGAGGTAATACGACAATGGAACGACGCAAATTCATCGCAGGTGTCGGATCGCTTACTGCCGCTGGTGCGGCAGGTATTGGTACGGGCGCATTCACTAGTGCAACTGCAGAACGTGACGTTACAGTTAATACCGCCTCTGGTGACGAATCAGCATACATAGGGATCGAATCTCTTGAAGGGCCAAACGACGTGTTTGTAGATCAAGACGGATCCTCCGGAGGCGGTTTGTCAGTTAGTTTCGCGGAAACTGCAGTCGGTGGCGATGGTGTTAACGAGGATGGGGAGTTCCTATTCGATAATCTATTTGAGATCAGAAATCAGGGGACTCAGCCCGTGTGGATTTGGACAGAAGGGGGCGGTAATATCAAGCCCTACGTGATGGACGGAGAAGGAATGGGTGGCGACGGCGATCGCCGTGCGATTGAGGTCGGTAGCGCTGATCAAGGAGAATACCACCTCGGGCCCCGAGGCATGGCTTTCCATTACTTTGTCGGGGAAAAGAAAAAAGTCGGATTTGAAGTGAATTCGTCCGGCGTAGCTACGGACAGCGATATCGGTGGTACCTTGGAAATTCATGCAGCGGCTAACAAATCGGATGTTCCGAACCCCGGCGGCTTCGATGTTCAAAACGCACCGTGATTGACGAAAGTCGATAAAACAGAGATCACCCTTCCAGTCTCAGTTGTTTCTTATGAGTTCGGTTATATTTTGTCTCCAGTACTGCCAGCAGATTCACCTCTAAACGAGCCTGGTCCAGTATTCTGAATTGGTTGAACAAACCTCATATGCGGGCAAGGGACTAATTGTTAACTTTGAGAAGTAAATAGTCCGTTGACTCAAGTAACTTACGCAGAAAGTATTCGTTCCCTACGTTTTCTACTCCAAGTACGCCAACACTCCCCGCGTGTTCAGCCGCGCCTCCGCCTCTGCCTTCCGGTCGCCCCACACCTCGGCGCCGGCCATCTCGTCGGCGTGCGCCACGAAGTGCTCGATCACCGCCTCGTCGTCGCCCAACTCATCACGCTTCCGCCGAACCGCCTCGACCCACTCCATCAGCGTGCGCTTGTAGCCGTTCAGGAACGCCTCGTCGAACTCGCGCGGGCCGAAGTGTGAGAACGCCAGGATCTCCGGCTCCAGCTCCGCGATCGTCGACACGTCCCGCCGGGCCTGGTCCAGATCGAACTGCGGCGGCGGCGTCGTCTCGCGGATCGAGTCCACGGCAGGGACGTACAGCCCCGCGGCGTCGCCGGTGAACACGATCCCGTCCCCCGGCTCGTGGAACACGTGCTGGTGGGGGGCGTGCCCCGGCGCCTCGTGGGCGGTGAGGGTTCGGTCGCCCAGATCCACCGTGTCGCCGTCCGCGAGGCGGGTCACGCGCTCATCCGGGATCGGCTCCGGTTCGGCGTAGTACTGCCACTGGTCGCCGACGGCCTCTTTCGTGCCGGCGACGAGTCGGTCGGGCTCGATCAGGTGCCGCGCGCCGCGCTCGTGGATGTACGCCTGCGCGTCCGGGTGATCCGCGAGCAGGTGCCCGGCGCCGCCGGCGTGATCCAGGTGGACGTGGGTCAGAACGACCGCGTCCAGTGCGTCGATCCCGAGTTCGTCCAGCGCGTCGGCGATCCGCTCGTAGTCGCCGCCGGTGCCGGAGTCGACGACGGCGGTGCGCTCGCCGTCGATGACGTACACCGAGCCGTACTCGGGCACGTCGTACATCCCGGTGTCGACGTAGTACACGTCTGGCGCGTCCTCGACCGCGGTAACGTCGCCGATAGCCATGACCGGGCGTTGGTGGCTTCGGGTGAAAGCGGTTCGGGTACGCCGGCTCCGGTCAGACGGACTCGGGTGGCCCCGGTGAAAGCCCGGCATCGATGGGCGGGCGGTTGCCCCCGGCCGCGGACACGGCCCACCCCATCATCGACGGCGCTCGAAAGCGGCAGCGTCCGCGTGCCGACCCCTGTCGGTCGGGGCACCCGCGGCTCCGTTCAATCGAGCGAGACGTCGACGCCGGTCTCGTTTTCGACGTTGTCGGTGACCGGACACCGATCTTTCACGCGCGACAGCCAGGCGTCGAGATCGGCATCACCCGCCGTCTCGACCGACAGCGTCACTTCGATGCCCTGGAGACCCGCACGGTCGTCGACGGCTTCCCCCCGGTAGGTCGCGTAGTTCACGGCCCCCTCGATCGTCGCCTCGAGGGACTCGATATCGATCTCCATCTCTCGTGCGACCATCGTCCCGGTAGCGTTGAGGCAGCCCACCACCGAGCCGAGCAAGTACTCGACGGGGTTTACGTCCTTCCCGACGACGAACTCCGCGTCACCAGTACTGACTTCCGCCCGTTGGGGACTGAGGCGCGATGCTGTGAGTTCGTACTTCGAAAGTTCTGATTCGCCCATACGTGGACAGTTTGGGGGACAGCGCTATACAGTTTGGTTTTCTGATACGGTAGCGGCTCGTCCCGTCTCTCAGTCGGCCGAGAACACGGGACTCGGTACCGTCTCGGGGAACCCAGCTTGGGTGGCCGCCCCGGCCCAGCGTGCGGTCGCAAGTCACGCAGCGATCTGTTGATGTCGTTCGCGCCCGCAGTCGACCGCCGACGAAGAAAACCGCTGTCCCGGGCTCAGTCCATCAGGAACTCGATCGCGGCGCCCTGCCCGAAGCCGACACAGAGCGTCGCCAGCCCGCGCGAGTCGCCGCGCTTCTCCATCTCGTGCAGCAGCGTCACGGGCAGGCGCGCGCCGCTCGCGCCGAGCGGGTGGCCGATCGCGATCGCGCCGCCGTTGACGTTGAACTGATCGTCGTCGATTCCCAGTTCCTCCTGGGCGTACACACACTGGGAGGCAAAGGCCTCGTTGAGTTCCACGAGGTCGTAGTCCTCGATATCCGTCCCGGCGCGCTCGAGCAGCCCCTTCGTCGCCGGCACGGGGCCGATCCCCATCACCGTCGGATCGACGCCGGCGACCTCGTTCGTGCCGATCTCGGCCATGATCTCGAGGTCGTTCGCCTCGGCGAACTCCTTCGAGGTCACCATCACCAGCGACGCGCCGTCGGAGATCTGACTGGAGTTCCCGGCCGTCACGGTGCCGTCACCCGTAAACGCCGGTGGGAGGCCCGACAGTTTCTCGGCGGTCGTCCCCGGCCGGAGCCCCTCGTCCTCCTCGACGACGCCGTCGTCGGTCTCGATCGGGACGATCTCGTCGTCGAAGCGCCCGGACTCGGTAGCCTCGACTGCGCGCTGCTGGCTGCGGGCGGCGTACTCGTCCTGCTGCTCACGACTCACGCCGTACTCCTCGGCGACTTTCTCGGCGGTCATCCCCATCTGCAGTTGGAAGATGTTGTACTGCTCGCCGAGTTCGGGGTGGAGGTACTCGTAGGAGTCGCCGTCCATCGGCACCCGGGACATGTTCTCGACGCCGCCGGCGACGATGCAGTCGCGGTTCCCCGCGGCCACGGCGTCGGCGGCTGAGATGATCGCCTGCATCGAGGAGGCACACCAGCGGTTGATGCTGGTCGCCGGCGTCCCCTCGCCGAGCGAGGAGAGCAGCGCGATCACGCGGGCGACGTTGTTGTCCTGCTCGCCGCGCTGTTGGGCGACGCCCCACATCAGGTCCTCGACCTGCTCGGGGTCGACGCCGGTGGTCTCGAGGGCGTCCTCGATCAGCGGCACCGAGAGATCCTCGCTTCTGGTCTCCGCGAAGACGCCGTCCTGCTTCCCCTGCGGGGTCCGGCGTGCGTGTACGACGACAGGTGTCGACATACCTCGGCCTGCGTTCGGGACGGGCATAAATCCGACCGAACGCGGCGTGCGTGGTCGAAGGTTTCCGGAGCCCGACAGAGAAAGTACTTACAGCACCGCCCGAACGCTCTCGAACGTGTTCCGCCCCGCTCGCTGGGCACGCCGTCGGCCAGTCGCGGCCGTCCTGACGCTGACGGCGCTCGCCCTCCTCCTCCGACTGGTCGCCCTGGGCGACCGCACCGTCCACTGGGACGAGGCCCGCGTCGCCTACTGGACGCTGCAGTACGTCCGCGGCGCCGGCTTCGCCTACCGGCCGGTCATCCACGGCCCGTTCGTTCCGCTGGTGGTCGCGCCGCTGTTCGAGCGGTTCGGCCCGACGGCGTTTGCGGCCCGGCTCCCGGTCGCGATCATCGGCGGCCTCGCGCCGCTGTCGGCGCTGCTGTTCCGCCAACCCGGCGAGTCGGCGGGGGTGGCCACCGACCGACTCCCCCGTCTCGGCCTCTCGGACGCCGAGACCGTCGTGCTCGCGGCGCTGCTCGCGGGCACGCCGAGTCTCGTCTACTACTCGCGGTTCATGCGCTCGGATGTGCCACTCGCCGTGTTCGCGCTGTTCGCGCTCGGCTTCACGATCCGGGTGCTCGCGACCGGGCGTCGCCGCCACGTCGTCGCCGCCGGCCTGTTCGCGGGGCTCGCGGTCCCGACGAAGGAGAACGTGGTGCTGTACGCCGCCTGCGCGGTCGGGACGGCGGCGGTTGCGGTCGGCTGGCCCGCAGTCGGATCGCTGCTCCCGTGGCGCGAATCGGCGGCGGATCGACCGCCCGAAACGGCGCTCCGCGAGTCGCTCGCCCGAGCGCGGGCCGTCGCCGCCCGCCACCTCCCCGCAGTTCCGCTGGCGCTGCTCGTGGCGCTCGTCCCGATCGTGTTCTTCCTCGCGCCGCGCGGGCCCGCTGGCGACCCCTCGCTCGGTGCGGCGCTGGCGGGCGACGCCGGTTGGCTCGCGCTGATCGAGCGTGCAACCCTGGGAACGTGGGAGACGTTCAGGTCGAGCCTCTGGACCGGCAGCCGGAGCCACTCCTACCCGGAGTACGCGGGGAAGCTCTGGGGCTACCTGCTGGTCGGCGCGCTCCCGGTGGCCGTCGGCGCCGGCGCCGCGTTCGTCCGAGAGCTTCGCTCGCCGTCGCGGCCGATCGTCGTCCCGCTGGTCGCCTGGGGCGTGGCGTCGATGCTGGGCTACCCGCTGGCGACGGACATCCCCGCGCCGTGGATCTCGATCCACCTCCTGACGCCGCTGCTCGTTCCCGCGGCCGTCGGCTGGGTCGCACTCGCTCGCGGGCGGGCGTGGGAGTTCACCGTCGACCGACCGGCCGACGACGCCGCCGACCGCCTGCCGGATGCCGACGCCCGCAAGCGGTACGCCCGCTACGCGCTCGCGGCGTTGGTGGTACTCTCGGCCGTTCAGGTGCCGCTGGTGCTCGCGGCCACGTCGATCACGCCGCCGCTGTACGTGAACGTGCTCGCGCAGTCGGCACAGCCGCCCGACGATCTCTCGCCGATGCAGGCGACCGTCGCGGGCGCGGCCGACGACGGCGGCGTGCTGTTCTACGGCGAGGAGTACTACCTGCCCAACGAGTCCGTCGACAGGACGCCACCGGCCGACGGGGAGAACTGGCTCGGCTGGTGGCTCAACCGCCTCCCGATGGCGTGGTACGCCGAACAGGCCGATGCTCCCACGGCGTACGCCCGCGGCGCCGACGCGCTGAGCGAGCGGGCGTCGATCCCGCCGGTGGTGTTCGCCGACCCCAGCGAGGCCGACTCGGCGGCGGCCGTGCTGGACGAGCGGGGGTACGAGCGGACGCGCTACGAGCTGGGGCTCTACCACGAACAGGCGGTCGTGACGTTCGTCGACAAGTCCCGACTGGGTCGTGGGCGAACAAACAGATCCGCCCACGGGTGGCCGATAGTGGGGGTCCGACGCGCTTAACCGACTGGGGCGGCAACTCTATCAGGATGAGCGACCCTGCCGTCGACGTCGTAGAGTTCCTGTTGACTGCACACACGTACACCGAGGAGGACGACCTCGACGAGGACGACCTCCCACCCCGGTACCGGCAGGTGTTCTGGTCCGACGGGTCGATCGAGCGCCCGCTGGCGGTTACGCAGGACCGCGCGCGCACCGCCACTAGCGTCGATCACCCGTGGGACGCCGTCTCGGATCTACTCTTTACCCAGCGGACGGAGTTCTCCGGCGAGATCTCGCTGACCCAGCCCGATATGGCCCTGGAGTGGTATCTCGACCACGCCGACGAGGACCGCCTCGCCGCCAACCCCACGCTGGCCTACGCCGCCGAGCACGCCGACGTCGAGGTCGGCGTCACCCGCGAGCAGGCCCGCGAGGACAATCAGCCGATCCAGGCCGACCGCGTCTGGATCGACTCCCTGCTCGACGAGTACTTCGACGAGGACGACGACGCCGAGATGCTCGATCTCGTCCACATTCTCGCGCCCGAGGAGATCGAGACGACCCTCGACGATCTGGTGCTGACCGAGGACCAGAACGACGAGGTGAACAAGATCGTCACCGCGATCGAGAACCGCGACTACCTCGCCAGCATCGGCCTGAGCGAGATCGGGAAGATCCTGTTCGTCGGCCCGCCCGGCACCGGGAAGACCACCATCTCCCGGGGGCTGGCCCACGAGCTCGGCCTCCCGTTCGTCGAAGTGAAGCTCTCGATGGTCACCAGCCAGTACCTCGGCGAGACGGCGAAAAACGTCGAGAAGACGTTCGAAGTCGCCAAGCGGCTCTCGCCGTGTATCCTGTTCATCGACGAGTTCGACTCCGTCGCCAAGACGCGGAAGTCCGACGAGCACGCCGCGCTCAAGCGGGCGGTCAACACGCTGCTCAAGAGCATCGACGACATCTCGCTGGTGCGCGACGAGGTGCTCACGGTGGCCGCGACGAACCACCCCGACCAGCTCGACGCCGCCGCCTGGCGGCGCTTCGACGAGGTCGTGAACTTCCCCAAGCCCGACCGCCAGATGCGTGCGGACATCCTCCGCATCGTCACGCAGGACATGCAGATGGGCGACTTCGATCCCGAGATCGTCGCCGAGGAGACCGAGGGACTCACCGGCTCCGACCTCCGGATGGTGCTGCGCGAGGCGGTCCTCCAGGCGCTCACCGAAGGGCGACGTGAACTCACCCAGCAGGACGTGATGAACGCCGTCCAGGGGTTCGAGGAGCGGGACAACCTCAAGAACATGGACATGATCGACGGCGAGGGCGCCGCGATCGCCGGCGACGGCGGCCACGATCACGACCACGACCACGACCACTAACGCGGACGCTTCTCGGCGTCAGTGGTGCTGACGCCGATTTCTCAACGTTCGACCGGTCGCCAGACCGCCACGGCGGCGGTGGCAAGCGCCGCCACGGTCCAGCCCGCGAGCCCCAGCGCGCTGACTAGCGGGTGGCCCGTCGCGACCCCGGGATCAGCCGCGATCGCCGGCCTGATCGCCAGTTCGAGCACGAGCCCCCGGAACGCGCTGGCGGGCGCCAGCCCGACGAGCACGCCGATCAGGTCGCCGACGAACCCCGTCGTCAGCAGCGCCACGAGCGCGAGGTCGGCGAGGAACGCCACGATCACGACGACGCCGACGCCCGCCGCGAGCGCCTCGCGGTCGGTCCGGGCGAGCGCCGAGGCCGCCAGCACGAACGCGACCGTCGCGAGCACGTACCAGCCGGCGAAGAGCACGAACCGCCCGTAGATCAGCGGCGTGTCGCCCGCGGAGTGTGTCGCCAGGAACGACGAGGTCGGCGGCGCGCCGAGTCCCGCGACGACGCCGGCGGCCCCGAGCACCGCGACGACGAGCACGAACGCGGGGACCGCACGGCCGACGAACACCCCGAGCACGTACTCGAGTCGCGACACCGAGTACGTCCGGAGGATCGACAGCGTGCCGCGCTCGTCGTCGCCGCGGATCGACTGGTAGGCGATGGCAAAGGCGAGCACCGGAACGAGCAGTTCGACCGGCAACAGCAGGTCGTACGTCAGCGAGACGTAGCCGCCGGGCGAGCCCATCGAGGCGCCGCCGAGGCCGAGCACGACCGCAGCAAACGCCGCCGCGACCGCGAGCAGCGCCCGGTTTCGCAGCAGCGTCCGAACCTCCCGGCTCGCGACCGCGGCGACGAGGCGGGGACGGATCACGCCGAATCCCCCTCCGTCTGGGCGTCGATGTCGACTGCGTCCCGGCCGGAGCCGGCGACCGTCGACGAGAACACGTCCCGGAGCCGCTCGGCGCCGGCCTGCTCGACGAGGGCGGCGGGCGGGCCGTCGAGGACGAACTCGCCGTTGGCGATCAGGAGCACCCGATCGACGTACCGCGAGACGGCTTCGAGATCGTGGCTCGTCGTGAGCACGAGCCGGCCGTCGGCGGCCATCGACGCCGCCGCCTCGAAGATGTGGTCGGCGATGTCCGGGTCGAGCCCGCTGGTGGGCTCGTCGAGCACGACGACCGGCGGGTCGCCGATCAGCGCCTGGGCGAGCCCCAACAGTCGCGTCATCCCGCCGGAGAGCTCGTCGACGCGGCGATCGGTCGCGCCGCCGAGCCCCACGCGGGAGAGGATGGCGTCGGCGTCGACTTCGGTCTCGACCAGCGAGCCGTAGAACGTGACGACCTCGCGGACGGTGAAGCCGGGCCGGAACCGCGGCGACTGCGGGAGGTAGGCGACGGTCCGGCCGGTCGTCGCCGGCCGGGTGACCGTCCCGGTGTCGAGCGATCGCAGGCCGGCAAACAGTTCGAGCGCCGTGGTCTTCCCGGCGCCGTTCGGCCCGACGAGCGCGACGAACGTCCCGTCTTCGAGCGCGACGTTCGCGTCGTCGAGGATCGTCACGTCGCCGAAGCCGAACGAGGCGGCCGCGAACTCGAGTACGGGCTCGCTCATCCGGCCACCTCCGTCACGTTGCCCGACGCCCGGATCTCGGCGAGCATCTCCGGGCGGGCGGGCGTCGTCCGCGGCGCCACGTCGACGACGCCGGTCGCGCGCAGGCCGGGGACGGTCTCCTGCACCGTGCGGACGAGATCGACCGCCGGCGAGCGCCCGAGCGTCCACGCGCCCGGCGTCGTCTGGACGCGAGAGTCGACCGGCCCGGTCGGTCGGAACGCGCGTTCGTAGTGGCCGTCGGCGTCGGTGTCGCTCCCGGGGGTCGGCCCCCAGTAGTTACCCCGCTCCCCGACGGTCCAGACGCGGAGCGGGCCGATACTGGCCGTCGCCGCCTGCTCGTTCCCGACGATGTCGTTCGCGGTCAGGAGGTTCGTCGCGAGCGCGTCGCCGGCCCGGAGCCCCACGTCGTTGCCGACGACGGTGTTGTGGGTGTACAGCGACTGCGTGCTGTACACGTTGAATCCGCGGCCGTTGTTGACGAGGACGTTCCCCCTGAAGTACGACTGCGACCCCGCGGTGGAGATGCCGACCCGGGAGTTACGCACGTCGTTGCCGACGAGGAGGTTGCCCGACGGGCGAGTCATCATGAAGATCCCCGCGTTCGAGTCACGGGCGGTGTTGTTTCGCAGCAGTGAGTCGGAAGTGTACATTTGGTGAATCCCGAAGCGGTGGTCGGTGAAATCGCTGTCCCGGACGACGATCCCGTCGGCGCGGTGGGTGTAGACCCCGTCTCGGCCGCCACTGAACCGCGTGTCCTCGACGACGATAGGCTCGTACATCGCGACCAGCCCCATAAAGCCCTCCTGGGTGCCGCCGGCGACGGCGACTGTCGACTCGCGGATCACGGTGCCCTGGCTATCGAGCGTGACGATGCCCGAGGCCGGCGTCTCGATCGAGACGTTCGCCACGAGCGAGCGCTCGGCGTTGATGAACCGGACTGCCGCGTCGCCCTGGCCGTAGGCGAGTTCGACGTTTTTCGACCAGTTCAGCCCCTCGATCTGCGTGGTGTTGAGCATGCTCCGTCGGCTCCCCACGTCGCCGACGCCGTCGACCCGGAGATCAGTGAGGGTGGTTCGGGGCGCCGCGATCGTGACCACGGTGCCGTTGCCGTTGCCCCGGATCGTCGTCGCGTTCCCGGCGCCGGCGATCGTCAGCGACTTGTTCACGAGCAGTCCGTCGGTGCGGTACGTGCCCGGCGGGAGTTCGACGGTCGTGTTCGGCGGGGCGGCCGCGACGGCGGCCGCGAGGCTCTCGGCATCCTCGCCGACGACGATCGAGGTGGGTCGCTCGCGGCCGGTCGTCGCCGCGACGCTGTCGTTCGCCCAGATCGAGCGGTTTTCGACTGCGGCCTGGAGCGTCGCCGCCGACGCCGGTTCGCGAGCCGCTACCCGCTCGGTGACTGCTGTCCAGGGGACGATCTCGCCGCCGTAGGCGTCGACGAACGCCGCCGCGTCGTCGCGGGCGGAGAATGGAACCGCGACGGGGCCGCTCGGCAGGCTGGCGCGGCTGTCGACGACGATCACGGTCTCCTCGGCCGGGGCGAAGTCGATCTCGCCCTCGGCGGTCAGGTAGCCGTCCTCGGTGAGCGAGGCGTTGGCGCCCGCGTAGTCGGAGACGAACGCCGCGACAGGCTGGCCGAAGCGCTGCTCGTGGCCGGTTCGGCCCTGCTCGGCGACGTAGGAGCCGACGCTGTTGAAGCCGACCACGTACTCGTAGGCCGAGTAGTACACCTCGACCCGGGGGATCGAGAGCCCCTTCGCTTCGGTCTGACGGACGGTCTCGTCAGTGAGGCCGAGGGTGAACGTGTCTCCGAACGGGACGGGTTCGACGTCGTCGTCGGCGCCGACGGGAACGACGAGAGTGGCGCTCAGAACCACCACGGCGACCACGAACACCGAAGCGAACGCGGTCAGCGGGAGGCTTCGCGCGGCCATCTACCGCCCGAGCGTCGAGATGAGCTCCGGCGATACCTCCTCGAAGCTGACGATGTCGCCGCCGTACTCCGACTGGAACGACTCGGCGTCCCCCGCCTCGGAGAACGCGATCAGGTCTTCACCCATCGCTCCGACCACCGACGAGCCGGCGACGAACGTGACTGTCGTCGCGTCGACGAACGAGTCGGCGTCGTAGTGCGTCGAGATGATCTCCTGGTCGTCGTCGGTCCGGATCTCGTAGTCGACCGTGGAGTAGTCGGTCACGTAGAACGCTTCGCGGCTCCAGTCCTCGTGTTCGAAGTCGAACTGGAACGCCTCCCACGTGCTGTCGAACCGCGCGGGGTTGTCGTGCCCGGCCGGCTGCTCGTCGGCGTAGAAGATCTCCGAGGTCGGGCCGGGGTGCTGGGAGATGACCATGCCGCAGACGTCGCAGGTAGCCTCTTCGGACAGCGTCACTGCTTCGGGTGCGCCGCCGTCGCCGCCGAGACAGCCGGCGAGACCGGCAGTGATCCCGGCGGTCGCCACGATTGCGTGGCGGCGAGTACAACTGGCGCCCGTCGGCGACGCCTCAGAACTGTCACCGTGGTTTGGATCGCGTTTGCTGGGAGTCATGGGCAGGTAGGGGCGGTTGCCGCCACAGCAGGGCGACACCGCTCACGTTGTTGGATATACGTCGTGCTGGCGCAAAGGAGTATTGGTGCGGCAGTCGAACGCCGCCCGGAGTCGGGGAGTACAAACCGCCCGCGCTCCACCGCCCAGCCATGGATCGCGCCGAGTTCGTCGACCGACTCGACGAGGAGCTCCGGACCGACGACTACGCCGACGTCGACGCCAGCCCCAACGGGCTACAGGTCGGCCGCCGCGAGGGCGAGATCGAGACCGTCGCGTTCGCGGTCGACGCCGCCGACGCGACCATCGAGGCTGCACTCGACGCCGGCGCCGACGCGCTGGTCACCCACCACGGCCTGGTGTGGGGCGGGCTGGACCGCGTGACCGGCCGGGAGTACGAACGGATCGAGCCGCTGGTCCGCAACGACCTCCCGCTGTACGTCTCGCACCTGCCACTCGACGGGCATCCGACGCTGGGGAACGCGGCCGGGGTCGCCGACCTGCTCGACCTCCACGCCCGGGAGCCCTTCGGCGAGGTCGGCCCGGAGACGGTCGGCCTGCTCGGCGAGCGCAACGAGCCGGTCACCGTCGACGCGCTGTCGGAGCTATTGGCCGACGAACTCGATACGGGTGCGGAAGGGGTGCAGACGCTCGCCTTCGGCCCCGAGGAGATCGAGCGCGTCGCCGTCCTGACGGGCAGCGGCACCGACTGGCTCGGGGAGGCCGTCGACGCGGGCGCCGACGCGCTGGTCACGGGCGAGGGGAAACAGCAGGTATACCACGAGGCACGCGAGGCGGGAATCAACGTGCTGCTCGCCGGCCACTACGCGACGGAGACCTTCGGCGTCCGCTCGCTACAGGCGCTGGCCGAGGAGTGGGGGCTGGAGACGGTGTTCATCGATCACCCGACCGGGCTCTGACTCGCGGGGAGCGCTACCCACGTATCGGGTCCTTCAAGCCCGCACCGCCACGATGCGGGTGTATGAGTGAGGACGCCGAGCACGAGGAGGAGACCGAACGCCGGGAGTTCCAGCACGACCCTATCGGGCACGCCTCCGTCAGCGCGGGGATGAGCGTGGGCGACCTCGTCGAGCAGTACGGCGACGCCGGCATCGGCGCCGCCGCAGTCCACGAGGCCGCCGACGTGTACACCGAGATGCTCGAAGACGACGACTGCGCCGTGTTCCTCTCGCTGGCGGGGGCGATGGTGCCCGCCGGGATGCGGGAGGTCGTGGCGGGGCTGATCCGGGAGGGCCACATCGACGCGCTGGTCACCACCGGCGCGAACCTGACCCACGACGCGATCGAGGCCATCGGCGGCAAACACCACCACGGGAGCGTGCACGGGCACAGCCAGGGCGAGGGCGATCACGGCCACGATGACCACGGCCACGGCGATGGTGACCACAGCCACGACGGCGAGGCCGACGACGAGCACCACCCCGATCACGGTTCGAGTGGGGGCACGCGCGACCACGACGAGCGCCTGCGCGAGGAGGGCGTCGACCGCATCTACAACGTCTATCTGCCACAGGAGCACTTCGCGCTGTTCGAGGAGCATCTCCGAGACCACGTGTTCCCGCCGCTCGAGGAGGAGGGCGTCGTCAGCATCGAACGGTTCACTCGCGAACTCGGCCGTGCGAACAGTACGGTGAACGCCGCGGAGGGGATCGACGAGGGGCCGGGCATCGCCGCCGCGGCGTACGAGAACGACGTGCCGATCTACTGTCCGGCAGTGCAGGACTCCGTGCTCGGCCTGCAGGCGTGGGTGTACTCCCAGACCGCCGAGTTCTCGCTGGACGCGCTGGCGGACATGACCGGGCTGACTGACCTCGCGTTCGAGTCCGAGCGCGCGGGCTGTCTGCTGGTCGGCGGCGGCGTGCCGAAGAACTTCACCCTCCAGACGATGCTCGTGACGCCGGGGGCGTACGACTATGGCGTCCAGATCACCATGGATCCCGAAGCCACCGGCGGGCTCTCGGGCGCGACGCTGGACGAAGCGCGCTCGTGGGGGAAGTTCGAGCCAGACGCGCGCAACGCGACGATCGTCGGCGACGCGACCGTGTTCCTGCCAATGCTGGTCGCGAACGCCCTGGAGAAACTGGAGGACTGAATGGACCACACGAGCCGAGCGGCCGTCGAGTCGTGGGCCGACGCGTCCATCGCCGACAGCGCCGAACTCGACGGCGGCGAAGTGGGCAGCGTCCACCGCATCGATCTCGCGGACGGCCGCCGGGTCGTCGCCAAGACCGCCGCGACGGATCTCCGGACCGAGGCGCGGATGCTCCGCCACCTCGCCGACCACGGGCTCGCGGTTCCCGAGGTGCTCTACGCCGCCGAGGACCTTCTCGTGCTCGAGTTCGTCGAGGGTGGCTCGACGATCACGCCGAGCGTCGAGCGTGATCTCGCCGATCGACTCGCCGCGCTGCACGCCGAGTCGGCGCCGACGTTCGGGTTTCCGATCGACACCCTCACCGGGAAGCTCGCCCTGCCCAACCCCCGCGAGGCGGACTGGCCGACGTTTTTCGGCGAGCACCGACTCGGCTACATGGCCGACTGTGCTGTCGAGGAGGGGCTACTCCCCGGCGCCGACGCCGAGCGCATCGACGCCCTGGTCGACGACCTGCCGGCGCTGCTGGATCACGACCCCGAGCCGTCGTTGATCCACGGCGACGTGTGGACCGAGAACCTCGTGACCGACGGCGAGTCGGTGCGAGCCTTTCTCGATCCCGCCTGTTACCACGCCGACCCGGAGGTCGAACTCGCCTACATCGACTGGACCGGGACGGGCGGCGAGGCGTTCTTCGAGCGCTACCGGGAGCGAGCGGCGGGGCCGGACGGCGGGCTCCCCGACGGCGTTATCGAGCGCCGGCCGGTCTACCGACTGCTGCCGCTGCTAGTGCACCTGCGTCACTTCGGCGCCGAGTACCGCGAGCCGATCCGGGAGACGCTGGCCGAACTGGGGTACTAGCGCGTCCAGAACGACGGCGTGAACAGCACCAGCACCGAGAGGATTTCCAGTCGGCCGATCCACATGAGGAACACCATGTACAGCTTCGCCGCGTCGGAGAACGGCAGGAAGCTGTTCATCGGGCCGACGGGGCCGTAGCCCGGCCCGACGTTGCCCAGCGTCGCGATGGCGACGCTCATCGCCTCGAGCCCCGACAGCGAGAGCCCGGTTCGGAAGCTGTCGAGGTACAGCAGCATCGTCGAGACGGCGAACAGCACCACGAACACCGTCACGAACACGAACACCTCGCGGATGGTGGTTTCGTCGACGACCTCGTCGTTCAGCCGGACCGGCCTGACGGCCTCGGGGTGGGCGGCCACGAACAGCGAGCGATCCGTCGCCCGCTTGGCGATCACCCAGCGCACGATCTTGATCGACCCCGCGGCAGAGCCGGCAGACCCGCCGAGGAAGTACGCGAATAGCAGGATCGTCTGTGCGGAAGCGTCCCACGTGTTGAAGTCCATACTCGCGTAGCCGGTGGTGGTGACGATCGCAATCACCTGGAAGAGGCCCTGCCGAAGCGCGTTCTCGAGGTTTCCGGAGATCGCGTCGATGTTCGCCGGCGTCTCGGCCATCCCGACGCCCGCGAACAGGACTGCCGAGACGACCGCACCGAACCCCGCGACGACGAGCAGGTACGCGCGGAACTCCGCGTTGTCGGTCAGGTGACGGGGCTCGCCGCGGAACACGTGCCAGAACAGCGCGAAGTTGGTCCCCGCGATCAGCATGAACGGCATCATTGCCCACTGGATCGCCGGCGCGAACGCCTCGACGCTGCGGGCCTCCGGCGAGAACCCACCGGTCGGGAGCGTGGTGAGCGCGTGAGCGACAGCGTTGTAGAGGTCCATGTTCGGCGCCACGTCGACGACGCCGAGTGCGAAGTACACCAGCGCCGCGAGCAGAGTGAACCCCGCGTAGATCCCCCAGAGCGCGCGTGCGGTCTCCTGGATCCGCGGGGTGAGCTTGTCGAGGCTCAGCCCCGGCGCCTCTTGGTTCATCAGCTGTGCGCCGCCGACGGACATCTCGGGCAGTATCGCCACCATGAGGACGAGAATCCCCATCCCGCCGAGCCACTGGGTGAGCTGGCGCCACAGCAGCATCGCGTGTCCGTGCCGCTCGATGGAGATCTCGCCCAGCACGGTCGCGCCCGTCGTCGTGAAGCCGCTCATACTCTCGAACAGCGCATTGGTCGGGTCCGCGACCGTCCCGGTGCCGGCGACGAGATAGGGAACGGTGCCCGCGAGTGGGACGACCAGCCACGCGAGGCTCACGAGTAGGAACGCCTCACGCCGGCCCAGTTCGTCGTCCCGGCCGAGGAACTCGAACAGCAGCCCTGCCCCGAGCATCACCGCACTCGTGGCGACGAAGGGCAGGAGGTTCTCGCCGTAGTAGAGGGCGACCAGCAGCGGGATCAGCGGCGTGACACCGAGATACTTCAGGACGCGGCCGACGAAGCCGACGCTCACGCGGTAGTTGACGTACGTGCTCGGGAGTGAAACCATCGAGTGTTCGTCTCAGTCGGTTTCAGTTCGCGCCCGAGCAGGGAGCGAGGGCGATCTCCTCGATCCTGGCCTGTTCGTCCGCGATGCGTCGGAGTTCGACCGCCATCCCCTCGGCGTCGCCGTCGCTCTCGACCTGCGCCATGCGGTCGGCGGTGCTGGCGAGCAGCGCCGCCGCCTCGGCGATCGTCTCCCGCTCTTCGGGGTCGAGACGGGTGACGATCTCGGAGTAGCATCGTTCGGTTGGCTCTTCGGTGCTCATACCGGCCGTTCTCGGGGCGGGACTATCAAACCCCGGCGTGCCGAGTCAGGCGACCGAGCGCCGGGGAGAGAGCAGGAACGTCGCCTTGCCCGGGCCGTCGGCGAGATCGAAGCCGAGTGTCACCGGCTGCTCGGTTCCCAGTGCGATCGTCACCTCGCTGTCGGCGGGAATCGGGCGCGCCATCTCGCGGAGGTAGTCGAGACTGAACAGCGACTCGACCGCGGCGGGCGAGAGTGCGGCGAGATCGTCGCTGTCGAACCCCAGCGCCACGTCGTCGGTGTCGCCGCTGGCCTCCGCGTAGAACGCCGCCGGGTCCGCGTCGACGCCCAGCGTGAGGTGGGTCGACACCATCTCGGCGGCGTCGACGATCCGCGACACGTCGCTGCCCGCGATCGCCAGTTCGGCCGGACAGTCGTACTCCATCTCGGCGGGGTCCAGCGGCTCGCGGATCGCCTCGGGGTCGATCAGCCCCAGCGTGTAGGCGAGTTCGCCGACCAGCACGTGGAGGCGACGGCGCTCGGCGTCGAGGACGAGCCGAACCGAATCCCCCGGATCCGCGAGGCCGACGACCTCCCCGAGCCGGATCACGTCGACGCCGACGGTCTCGCCGTTGGCGGTGTACTGCTCGAACGCGTCGGCCGGGAGATCGAGCGAGACGGCGGCGACGCTCGCGGGATCGACCGCGCGCACGTGGAGGCCGTCGGCGCCCAGTTCGAGCCGGCACTCGTCGACCAGCGCGCCGAGGACGGCCAGCGAGTCATCGAGTCGGTCGGCGTCGATCGTCGCGTCGACGGCGGGGTTCTGCGGGAGCGACACGGTCGACGAGACGGCTTCAGACATGGTCGAACCCGTGGTCGGATGCTCCATAAGCATTTTTACCACTAGCTTGGCAGATAATCATTTTTAGAGTATTTAACGCCATCTTTATCCATAGTCATACCCGTATTCGAAGTATGAAAGGAGACGATCGCGAGCGCGGAATCCTGAGTGAGGCCGACCGCGCGTACCTGCGCGAGGAGACGACGTTCTCGAGCGTCCAGTCCGAGCGGAACGCGCGGGCGCGGATCCGCGACCGGCTGTTCGAGGCGGTTCGGGACTTCGAACTCCTGATCGAGCGGCTCGACGACCACGACCGCGAGTTGGTGTTCGGGAAACGGTTCGGGAACCTGGCCGGCGCCGACGCGTTCGACGCGCTGGTGTCGGCGCAAGCGCTGCTGTACCGTGGCGTCGACGACACCGACCTCGACTTCGAGGCGGTGCTGCACGAGGCGATCAACGTCGCCGAGGCGAGCGATGGCCGGGCGGCGGCGGTCGACCTGGACGTGACGTACGAGCGGCTGAGCCCCGAGAGCCTGCTGCACAAACTGGAACAGGGGGAGGAGCTGTCGCTGACGGAGCTGGCGTACCTCCACGGCCACGACGACGTGAGCCGGGACCGGTTGGCGCGCTACGTCGCCGACGACGAGACCGTCGACGACGGCCGGATCCAGTCGAAAGTGACGGAGTTCTAGCGGAACAGGTGGGAACGACACCGCCGGGTCGGCGCACTCGATGCCGCCGGTCGCTCCTGTCCCCCAGGTCGTGTGCGCTGGCGAACAGGATGTTTTAGTGAGAGTCGGCCCCAACTGGCGGCCGTGCCCTCCATCCTTGCGAGCGAGCTCTCCGAGAAGTCAGTGATGAGTACCGACGGCCAGCACGTCGGTGAGTTGCACACACTCACCCTCGACCCGGGGACGGGAGAGTTGGAGACGCTGGTAGTGAACACCGAGCGATCGGCGATCTTCGGGATCGAAGAGCGGGAGGACGGTCGGATCGTCCTCCCGGCGGAGGTACTCGAGAACGTCCGTGAACAGCTCATCGTTAGCCCCCCGAACCGGGCCTGATCGCCGGCGCTCTCTCGTCGTCCATCGTTCGCGCCGTGATCAGCCGCGGCGCTCGCCGGCTTGCAGTTCGAAAAACGCCGAGGAAAGGATGTTGAACCGCGGTCGTTCCGCTCACTTCGGTCGCTCCACTCCCTGATCCAAATCCCTTCGTGCGGCTTCGATACGGCAGAGCCGGTATCGCGCCGCGATAGAACGCGGCGCTCACCGGTTAACTACCGAAAGGACGCCGAGGAAGGGATTTGAACCCTTGAGTCCGTGAGGACAGTAGATTTCGAATCTACCGCCTTGGCCAGGCTAGGCTACCTCGGCTCACCCAACCGTCGGACGTGCTCCGGTTAATCGGTTACGATTCACCGCAGCGCGTTCACCAGTGCGACAGCGCCGACCACCAGCAGGAACACCGACGCGATCGGCTGGCCCCCGGCCGCGGCGAGATACACCGCGTAGCCGGCGGCGACGGCGAGGCTCCCGACGAGGACGGACGAGACAACGTGAACGATCTCTCCCCGCATCGTGTCGGTCTCCTTCCCCAACTGCTCACCGACCGAGACGGCGTTGCTGGCGGCGTCCCACGCGAGCACGCCCGTCAGGGCGCCGACGAGCACGAGCAGCGGCGGCGCGCCGGTGTAGCCCGCGTACAGCGCGCCGAGCACCAGGACCCCGCCGCCGTTGGTGATCAGCCGACGCGACGCGACCGCGAGCCCGGCGAGCAGCACGACCAGCCCCAGCCCCGAGACGGCCCCGCCGGTGGGCACGACGACGGCCGTCGCCGCGACCGAGAGCAGCGCGAACCCGGCCGCGACGGCGACGCCGAAGCGGGACGGCTCGCGAGTGATTTCGCTCATCGAGACCACCTCCGACTGCGCCGGCAGTCGGTCTTGTGGGGTCGACGTGCGCAGGTCATCGAGACCACCTCCGGGTCGCTCGGGCGAGTTCGACCGCCAGCGGGCGCTCGCCCCAGTCGATCACCCGGATCCCGTGGCTCCGGAGCCGGCGGAGCCGCGTGTCGCGTTCGAGCCGGGCGAGCCGGCGGGTCGCCGTGTCGTCGGTCGTCGGGTCGGGGCTGATCAACGTCAGTTGGTGGCCGTAGGCGTTCAGTCGCTCCGCGACCGTCGCGATGTAGTCGTCGGTGGCCGGGCTGAACAGCACGATCTGGGCGTCCGCGGGCAGTCGGCGCCGGAGCCGTCGCAGCGCGATCGAGGGGTAGAACGGTTCCTCCGAGGGCGACACCGAGAACGACGGGTGGTCCGCGAGCAGGCGCCGGGCGGTCGCGCGGTGCTGCTCGCCCGTCGCGGGCGCGAGCCAGCAGGCTTCGGGGCCGTAGCTGGCGATCCCCACCCGATCGCCCGTGGAGAGTAACGCCGAGAACGCCTCGCCCGCGGCCTCGACGCTGCGCTCGACCGCGTTCGGCGTGTCCTCGTCCGGCGCGCGGTAGGCCGCCTCCCGGCTGTCGACCAGCAGCACCACCGTCGCCGCCCGCTCCTCGCGGAACGAGACCGTCGAGAGCTCGCCGCTTCGGGCGTAGCGGTTCCAGTCCACCCGCGAAAGTGGATCGCCCCGTCGGTACTCCCGAGTGGAGTGGAACTCCAGGCCCGAGCCCGCCACGTCGGTCGCGACCCGCCCGGAGTACGGCGTCGTCAGCCCGCGAAGCGGCAGATCGCTGCTGGCTTCGAGGGTGGGGAGACAGCGCATCGTCGTCCCAGCGTCGACCTCGACGACCCGCTCTCGCGAGCCGCTGGCGTTGCGAACGACCGCCGTCAGCGGCTCCCACTCGTGGCTGCCACGCGTCGCCGTCACCGTGTAGCTGAACGTCGCGCGCTTGCCGGGGCGGAGCGCGGTCCCCAATCGGGCGGCGCCGTCGCTGACCGAGAGCCCCGGAGGGACGCCGTCGATCAGTCGCAGGTCGGGAATCGTCGCCGAGCCGGCGTTCTCGACGGTAACCGTCACCGTCACCTCAGCGTCCGGACTGGGTGACGATTCGGAGAGCTCCCGCTCGACCGTGAGGTCGGCCGCCGGCGCGTCGCCGAACCGGGCGTAGGCCGCGAAGCCGACGCCGACGAGTGCGACGAGGAACAGGCTGGGGCGCTGGAACGGCAGGCCGAGGGCGAACGCCGCGAACGCCAGCGCGCCGATTCCCGCCCAGTGTTCGGTGTCGACAGCGTCGACGTAGCTCATCCGTCACCCCCATGGCTGACGAGGTCGTCGACGACCCGGACCGTGCGGGCGAACGCCGCCTCGTACTGCGAGAACGGCGCCGTCGCGAGCAGGCGCGCCCGCTCGGCCGGGGGGAGCCGGACCTCGTCGCTCAGAAACCACGCCGCGACCGGGTCGTCGGTCCACTCGCCCGTCCGGAGTCGCTCGCGTGCCGCGGACTCGCTGCAGTCCTCGGCGTCGGCGACGGCCGCGGCGGCGACGGTCGCGATGCGCTCACGGAGCTGCTCGCGTGGGCGATCCCCTCGGCGAGAGGAGCGACGCGCGTACCGCAGGGTTTCACGAAGGTCGTCGCCCGGCGTCGGTGCCTCGTAGCGGCGCTCGGGATCGCCGGTGTCGGTCTCCCGGATCGGCGTCCGGCGGCGACTGAGCGCGGTCGTGACGGACTGGACGCCGGCGGCGACCGCGATCAGGAGCACGAACACCCAGGTCGCGGGGATCAGGCCGGCGAACTCCTGTCGGAAGGAGACGAACAGCCCCACGAGCACGGCGACGGCGCCGAACGCGGCGAGTCGGCGCCTCATTCTTCGTCCTCCGCGTAGCTCTCCTCGATCCGGCGCAGCGCCGCCGTCGCGCGCTGTTCGCGCTCCTCGGTCACTTCCTGATCGCCGTACCGGACCGCCTCGAACAGGTCAGTGAGTTCACGCACGTCGTCGGGCGCCATCCCGGCGTCGACGGCCGCAGTCGCGAACTCGGCGGGCGTCGAGGACTCGGGATGCTCGACCGCGAGGTGTTGGGTCATCTCGGCCCACGCCCGGAACACCTCGTTGTCGAACGTGTCGCCGGTCTCGATGCGGTCGGCGGCTCTCCCCGCCGCCCGGCCGACGGCGGCAATATCGGTCTCCTCGTCGTCGGCGTCGCGCTCGCGGTCGACTACCGCATCCACAACGTCGTCCGCAGAGGCGACGTAGAGCAGCACGATCGCCGCCAGCACCAGCACGACGAGCACGATGACGAGCAGGACTGACGGCTGGCTGGCCGCCGTCTCCGCGGCGGACCCGAGGCTGCCGCCGCCGGTCTCGTTGACGGTGCGCGTCCGGTTCGTCGGCTGGGCCGGCGCGATCCCCTCCTGGATGGTCTGACAGCCCGCCAGCGCGAACCACATCAGGTAGACGATCGGTCCGTAGAGCAGGACCGTCAGGAACCCAATTCCCAGCGAGCCGGTGCGCCACCAGACGTAGCCCGCGAGCGCGGCGACGCTGCCGGCGATCAGTAGCTTCGCCGGCAGCGTCTGGAGGATGCTCATACAGGCGCCGCTGATCTCGCCGGTCCACTGCATTCCGCCGCTACCGCCGCCACTCGAGTTGCTGGCCGCGTCGCTCCCGTCGCCGCTCCCGAGCCCGCCGCCGCTCCCGTCGCCGAGACCGGCGCCGGAGTCGGTCGCGGCGGGGTTCTCGAGCGTGGCGCCCGCGGCGCCGATCGCGAGGAGGGCGAGGAGGGCGAGGACGACTGCGACCGCGGTGTCCCGCTGCACGCCGTGTGCTAATCACAACCGAGGTATAGTGGTTTCGTTGACGAATGGTGCCGCGACCACGGCGTTTGATGCCACAGCCGGCCGGAGTTCACGTATGACCAGCATCGGAGTCGTCGGCGCCGGCGTCGCGGCGGCCGCGGCGACGTTCGTCGTCGACGAGGCGCGCCCGAACGCCGACGTGACCGTTCTGGAGAAATCGGGCGGCCTCGGCGGACGCGCAGCCACCCGTCGCCACGACGACCTGACGTACGACTACGGGGCGAACTACGTCAAGTCGGACAACGAGCGCGTCTCGGACCTGTTGACCGAGCAGCTCGACGACGACGGCCTCGTCGACGTGGCGGAGCGAGTGTACACCTTCGACGAACACGGCGAGGTGACGCCGGGCCGCGAGCCGGACGGCCACAAGTGGTCCTACCGGGCGGGACTGACCCAGATCGCGAAACGGCTGTTCGCACGAACCGGCGCGGCTGTGCACCGTCGGACCCGAGTCGAAACGGTCCGGCACGATTCGGCGGCGGGGACGTGGACGCTCGTCGACGCCGATGGCGAGACCTGGGGCTCGTTCGACGCCGTCGTCCTCAATCCGCCCGCCCCACAGACCGCCGACCTGCTCCGCGAGGCGGCCTGGGAGTCGCCGGTGAAAGCGGCGCTCGTCGACGCCATCGCCGACGTGCCTTTCCGGACGATCTGGACGGCCGTGTTGCACTACCCCTTCGAACTCGACCGGCCGTACTACGCGCTGGTCAACACCGACAAGCACCACGAGGTGGGGTGGATCTCCCGCGAGGAGTGCAAACCCGGTCACGTGCCCGACGGCGAATCACTGCTGGTGGTGCAGGCCACCCACGACTGGTCCGTCGGCCACTACGACGACGACCCGACGGCGAACGTCGACGCGCTCGCGGCACACGCCGCTGAGATCGTCGGTGACGACCGACTGACTGACCCGGATTGGACCGACCACCAGGGCTGGCGCTACGCGCTGACGGAAGGGGGCGCCCTCGCTGGGCCGCTCGACTCCGCCGAGGAGGAGGGGCTCTACTGCACGGGCGACTGGGTCGCCGGCGAAGCACGAGTCCACGCCGCGCTGGCGAACGGGCTGGAGGTCGGCGAGAAGTTGGCGTTCGACCGCTAGAACGTGAGGATCTCGATCCCGTCGGTGTCGTAAGTCGTCATCGCCGCCAGTCGGTCAGACACGTCGTCGAGGCCCACCGCTCGGCCGACGAGCGCGCCGGGGTCGAGCGTGCCGTCGTCGACCATGGCCAGCAGTTCGTCGAACCGTGCGGGCGGCATCCCCCGGGAGCCGAGCCAGTCGATCTCCCACCGGGTCATCCAGTCGGTCGGGAGCGGGATCTCGCCTTTCTCGGCGTCGGTCGTCAGCCCCACCTGCACGTGGGCGCCACGGGAGCACAGACAGCGCACGGAGTTACGGGCGGTCTCGGCGCGGCCGAGCGCGTCGACGCTGACCGCGGCGCCGCCGTCAGTGATCTCGTGGATCGACTCGACAACGTCAGCCTCGCTGCCGTCGACGACCTCGCTCGCGCCCACGTCCGCCGCCCGTGTGAGCGCGTCGTCGTTCACGTCGACGGCGATTGGCCGGGCCCCCAGCGCGTCGGCGATCTGGACCGCCGAGAGCCCCACCCCGCCGCAGCCGTGGATCGCGACCCAGTCGCCGCCGCCCACGTCGGCGCGGTGGGCCAGCGCGTGGAACGCCGTCATGTACCGGCAGCCGACGGCGGCCACGTCGCGGAAGCTCACCCCCGCAGGGAGGGTCTGGAGGTTGTGGTCGGCGTGGGGCACGCCCACTTTCTCGGCGAAGGCGCCCGGCACGTCGCGCTCGAACCCCAGCGCGTGGCCGTCCTCGCAGGTGTTGCCGTGGCCGGTCCGGCACTCGCCACAGACCCCGCAGCCGAGGCTGAACGGGACGACGACGCGGTCGCCCTCGCTGAATCGGCTCACGTCCTCACCGACCGCGACGACGCGGCCGGCTGGCTCGTGGCCCAGCACGTAATCGAGCGGCACCTGATCGTCGGCCCACTCGCCGTGGCCCTGCCAGGCGTGCCAGTCGCTCCGGCAGATGCCGCAGGCCTCGACGGCGACGACGGCGCCGTCGGGGGCGGGGTCGGGGTCCGGAACCTCGGTCACGTCGAGCGGTTCGCCGTACTCGCGGAGCACTGCGGCGCGCATTTGTCGGGAGTTTGGGTGGGGTGTGGGTAGGGTTGTCGGTGAGCGCGACGCCGGGCGCCAGCCGAGGCGTTCCGGCGGCGCGAACAAGATAGCCCACGCCGGCGAATCCGGGGCGATCCGTTTCGAGCGGACGGTCTGCTTCCGGGACACTCCTTTCGAGTGCTGCTCGAATAAACCAAATCCTTTTATCGGAGAACGAGCCAACGCTGGCCAACCGGTATGTCCGCGCCATCGACACGTTTCGACCGCGTGCCGGCGCCGACGCCGCCCCAGAGCGGCGAGGCGTGGTACGCGCCCGAGACGCTCGCCCAGTACGAGAGCGCCCCCGGCATCGTCACAACCGTCTCCCGGCGCGACGCCGACGAGCACGGCGACGGGGCGACCGAGTTCGCCTACGAAGCCCGCGAACCGCCGCTCTCGCCGAGTGAGCGAGCCGACCTCGATCGGGTCCGGGATCACTTCGCCGACACCCAGCGTCGGCGCCCGCTCACTCGACAGGGCGCCGTCGAGCGCGCGGCGGCGGGGTTCTCACCGAAGTACGAGCGCACGCTCGACCGCCTGCTTTCGGGCGGCCCGGGCGCGCGGCGGCGGCTGAACTACCACGCGCTGCGTGACCTCCGACTCCTCGGCGACGCCACGCCGCTGGCGCTCGACGACGACGTGGGCGTCGCCGACAGCGAGGCCGCTGCCGAGGGGAAACTGGTCGTCCACACCACCGACTTCGCGCCGGCCGTGACCGATCTCGACGCCGACGCCGCGTTCGTCGACCGCGTCGCCGCCGAACGCCTCCGCCGCTACGAGGTCGAGTTCGCGGGCTACCCGGTTCCGGTGGTCGTCTACCGCGACGGACTGCTGGGGAGCGACCGGTTCGCCACGCGCTACGCAGTGTTGGAACCGGATCTGCTGCCGGGCGACGAGGCGCTGATCGCGGAGTGCAAACAGCGCGTCTGGGAGGCCAGCACCGAGGACGTGATCGGCGACGGCACCGACCGCCGCGCGTTCGTCGCCGAGCGCGCCCGCCGACTGCTCTCTCGCCGACTGACCGGGCGCAACACCCGAGAGTGGCTCGCCTCGGCGCAGTATCGGGTTCGGTCGGCGCTCGCGAATTTGGGGATCGGAATCCCGCCCGTCGACGACCGCTACGCTGAGGACCGACTGGACGACCTCGTCTATCACGTCCTCCGAGATTACGTCGGCGAGGGGCCGCTGACGGTGCCGATCCGTGACCCGAACCTCGAGGACATCGAGGCCAACCGCGTCGGCGAGCGAGTGAAAGTCGTGCCGCGGGCCGACATCGCCGACGGCGACCGCGTGCCGACGAACCTGACGTTCGAGGCCGAGAGCGCCTTCGTCAACGTCGTCACCCAGCTCGCGGCGAGCGACGGCGTCGAACTCGACGCCTCGAACCCGAGTGCGAAAGTCAATCTCGACCCACCGGGCGTCGCCGAGACGGTGCGCTGTGCCGTCGCACTCCCGGTCATCAGCGAGGGCGGCCCGTACGTCTCCATCCGGAAGCAGGCCGCCGAGGCGATGACGCCGGTCGATCTACTGCGGAGCGGCACGCTCTCGGTCGATCTGGTGGCGCTGCTTTGGCTCTGCTACGAGCACCAGCGGGTCGTCCTGTTCTCCGGACCGACCGGCGTGGGGAAGACGACACTGATGAACGCCCACATGCCGTTCGTCCCCTTCGACGACCGCCCGGTCTCCATCGACGAGGGGTCGAGGGAGGTCCGCCTGCCGCACGAGACCGGTGTCTCACTCACCACGCGCGATCACGAGAGCGAGTACAAGCGCGTGACCATGGCGGACCTCATGACAGAGTCCAACTACCTCAACCCCGATACCGAGGTGATCGCGGAGATCAACACGCCCGAGAGCTTCGAGACGTTCGCCGAGACGGTGAACACGGGCCACGGGGTCGTCGGCACCACCCACGCCGAGGACGTGCGGACGCTCGTGAACCGCGTCGTCGAGCAGGACGTGCCGGCGTATCTGCTCGAGGAGATCGATATCGTCGCCTTTCCGCACCACTCGGACGGCGAGCGCTACGTCGCTCGCGCAGTGGAGTTCCTCTCGCCCGAACAGGCCGAGAAGCTCCCGCCCGGAGCCGGCGAGGTGATCGAGAAAGGCGACACCACGGTCCACTACAACGAGGTGTTCAGCCGCGATATCGACGGCTCGTTCTCGCTCGCCGGGCCGTCGGATCCCGCGACCCCGGACGAGCGCGACTTCCGCCTGCTCCACCGGATCGCGGCGGCGACGGATCGCTCCGTCGACGCCGTCGAGCAGGAGTTCCAGCGCAAACGCCGCTACGTCGAGTTCCTCGACGACGAGGGAGTGACCGAGTTCGACGCGCTGTTCGACCTGCTCGCGAACCTCCGAACCGACGAAGCCGCGACCGTCGAACGCCTCCGCCGTACCGCGGTCGCGGACGGTGGCGACGACGGCCAGCCGGAGGATGCGCGATGAGTCTCGAACGAGGGGGGCCGACGGGCGAGGTCGGGCAGCGAGATACCGTCTCCCGGCTCTCGGTGCTCGATCGGACGCTGTACACGCTGTTCGCGAGCGAGGCCGACGCCGCGCGCCACAGCGCCCACCGCGAGCAGTACCGCGGGACGGACCTGGGTATCGGCTTCGACGTGTACGTCGCACGACTCCACGGGCTGGCGTGGCTGACGGCGGTGTTGGCTGTCGTGCCGACGCTCGCAATCGCGCTGGCGGCACCCCCCGGCGCGTACGACGGGGTAGCGAGACTGCTCGCCCGCGTCGCTCCCGTCGGCGTCGCACCGCGCCCGCCTCGCCTGCTCGTCGGCGTCGTCGTCGGCACCGTTGTCGGCGTCGGCAGCAGGCGGGCGGTGATCGGGCTGGGCGGGCGCTACCTCGGCTGGCTGGCGAGCGCCCGACAGGCCGACATCGAGCGCACGCTCCCCGGCGCGGCGCGATATCTCCACGCGCTCTCCTCGGGCGCCGACGGCCCGCGAGCGATGCTGCGGAAAGTCGCCGAGAACGACGCCTACGGCGAGACTGCCGTCGCGGCGCGGAAGGTGCTCAACACCGCCGCGCTCACCGGGAGCCTGAACGAGGGGCTGCGCCGAGTCGCCCGCGACACCCCGTCACGGGACACGCTCGCGCCGTTCCTGCTGAAGTTCCGCGAGCACAGCGAGCAGGGCGGCGACGCGTTGGCGAACTACCTCGACCTGGAAGCGCGGATGCTCGGCCACCAGCGCTCACAGACCCAGCGTCGCAACGAGGGGTTTCTCGAACTGATCGCGGAGCTGTTCGTCGTGCTGCTGGTGATGCCGGCGCTGCTCGTGGTCGTGCTCACGGTGATGAGCGTACTCGCACCGATGCTCTCGAAGGCGATTTCGACGCCGATAGGGTCGATCACGCTCCGGGCGCTGCTGATCTACGGCGCCGCCGGGTTCGTGCTTCTCGTCGGCGGCGGCGCGGCGGCGACTGTCGGTCACCTCCGCCCGACCGAGCGACAGGTGACGTACAGCCGACCCGACGGCGCGGTGGAGACCGTCCGCTCGGCACCGACGAACCCCGCAAGCGGCGCCGTCGTGCTCGCACCGCTCGCGCTGGGCGGGATCGCCGTGGGCCACGTCGCCGGGCTCCACCCACTGGCCGCATTACTCGCGGGCTACGTGGCGTGGGGCGTCCCGGTTGGCGCCGTCGCCGTCCGACGCGCACGGATCGACGACGCGAAAGATCGGGAGATTCAGGAGTTCGTCCACGCCGTCTCGGGCCACGTCGGGCTCGGTCGGCCGTTCGGCGAAGCGGTCGCGCGAGTCGCCGAGGACGTCGATCTGGGCCCGCTCGGGCCGGACGTGGCGTCGCTCGCGTTCGATCTCTCGCTGTCGGACAGCCCCGACGGCACCGACCGCCGGACGGCGGCGCTCTCCCGGTTCGTCGATCGCGTCGGAACGCCGCTGGCGGCCCAGACGATGGGGCTGGTGACGGGCGCACTCGACGCCGGCAGCGACACGGAGGCGGTGTTCGAGACGCTCCAGACCGAAGTCGGGCAGCTCTACCACGAGAAACGGGCGCTGCGGAGCGATCTTGCGGTGTACGTCGCCGTGGGGTGGGTGACCGCGCTGCTGGTCGTCGGGATCGTCGTCGCCGTCGATCTCTACGTCCTCGACGGGTTCGCACAGCTGTCGGCGATGCCCGGCTCGGCCGGGTTCGCGCTCGATCCGGACGCGATCCAACTCGAACGGGAGCGGTTCCGGTTCGCGGTCGTCGCGGTCGCCACCTCGATCGCCGCGGGCTGGTTCGCGGGGATGGCCAGCCGCGGCCCCTACGACGCGCTGCTGCACTCGAGCCTGCTCGGCGCGCTCGCGGCCGCCGTGTTCGCGGGGGTGGGACTGGCGTGAGCGAGAACGGTCCGAACCGCCGCGCGCAGTCTCACGTCGTCGGGGTCGCGCTCCTGTTGGCTATCACCACGGTCTCGATGGGCGCGCTCACGGCAGGGGTCGGCCAGCTCGTCGAGAGCAACGCCGCAGCCGCCGACACCGACCGCATCGTCGACACCTTGGCGGCGATCGAACCGTCGAAGTCCACGGGCGTCCAACGGCACGACCTCGCGTTCGGCGAGGGACGGCTCACGATCGAACCACGGACGGTCCGCCTGCTCGACGGCGACGGCGTCGTCGCCGAACACCGGGCGAACGCGCTCGTGTTCGAGGCCGGGGATCGCCGAGTCACGTTCCTCGCCGGCGGCGTCACTCGCGGCAGCGGGAACGCATCCGTTCTGGACGAGACCCCGCCGATCGCGACCGGAGAGGGGTTGCTACTCGTGGGGGTGCCGGTGCTGGATGCGAACGACACCCTCTCGATCGGTGGGAGAGGCGTGACTGCGACGCTGCGGACGGAGACGAGCCACGACCGGCGAGCGCTCGGGACCGGCGAGTACCGGGTCGCCGTCGAGACCGCGGCTCCCGGCGCGTGGGAGCGCTACTTCGCCGAGGAGAATGCCAACGTGAGCCGGCGGACATTCGACGACGACGAGTTACCGAGCGTCGTCGCGGCGTTCCCCGGTGACCGAACTGGCTATCTGGTGGTCCACGAGACGGAGCTTGAGGTGGAGCGGTGAGCCGCGATCTGGTCGAGGACGAGCGTGCGCTCACCCCGGCGATCGGGAAGGCGCTCGAACTCGGTATCGTCGTGCTGTTCGTCGGCGTGCTCACGACCGCGCTATACGGCGGTGCAGTGCCGGAGTACCGCGACGTGGTCGGTGGAGAAGTCGGCGACCGCGCGATCGTCGCGGCGGCCGAACGCGTCGAGAACGCCGTCCCGCCGAGGGTCAGCGACGTTCGAACGGTCCACAGCGTCGACCTGCCTCGATCGATCCGGGGCGAGAACTACGGGATCGCCGTCGAGAATCGGACGCTGGTGCTCGACCACCCGTCGCCGGCCGTTGACGCCAGGGCGCGCCTCGCGCTTCCGGATCGCGTCAACAGCGTCGACGGCGCGTGGCGGAGCAGCGACGACACGGTGGTGCTTGTGACCGACGGCGCCGATGGGCTGCACGTCGAACTGGCCACTCGCGAACAGCTCGGAGGGGAGTGATGAGTAGCAGACGAGCGCAGGCGAACCTGCTCTCGCTGGCGGTCGCCCTGACAGCGCTGGTGTCGGCGGCGACGCTGGGGCTCGTCGTCGCCGACGGCGCGCTGGCCGGTGCCGACCGGGATCCGGGGCAGCGCCGCGCCGCCGGCGCCGTCGCCGAGCGACTGGTGAGCGCCGAGGCGACGACGGTTCGGGAGAACGTGCTCGACGGCGAGGTGATCGCCGACCTGTCCGTGGCAACGATCGCCGAGCTCGCACCGCCGGCCGCGAACCGATCCATCCGGGTGCAGCTCGGCGAGGAGACGCTGTTCGAGCGCGGCGACCCGACCGGTGCGACCGTCGAGCGGGTGGTGCTCGTCGCCGAGCGCACGACGCGGTCGCGCTCGGCTGCAGTCGGCGACGGCGACGACCTGACGCTGCCCCGGCGAACCGACCGCGTGGAGCTCACCTTCGCCGCCGGGTCGACGGTCGAGACGGTCCGCGTGAACGGCCGGATCGTGCTCCACGACTCCGGCGGGCTCGCCGGGCAGTTCGTGATCGAGCCCTCGCGGTACGAGACGGCGACGCTGCGCTTCGAGGGCGGCACCGCACAGGTCGGGATCGAGTCGACGCCGCTGCGAACCGAGAAGGCGACGCTCCGGGTGACCGTCGATGACTGACCGCGGTCAGCTCTCGCTCACGATGGTCGAAGCGGGCCTAGGGGTGCTGCTGTTGTTCGCGGCGACCGCGACGTTCGCGCTCGGCCTCCCCGCCGCCGGCGTCGAGTCGGCCCAACTCGACCGATACGCCGACGACGCCGGGACGGTGCTCTCTCGCGAGCCGCCACGGCACGAGGGCCTGACGCGGCTCTCGGAAGTGACCAGGTCGGCGAGCGCGTTCGAGCGCGAACGCGACGCGCTGGCCCACCGCGTCGAACGGATCCTACCGGAGAACCTCATGTACAGGGTGGTGACCCCACACGGCGCGGTCGGGTTCCAACGGCCGACTAACGTACCGACCGGGCGGGCGACGGTGCCGACCGTCGGCGGCCGCGTCACGATCTGGGTGTGGTACGCGTGACGCCGAACGATCGCGGGCAGATGGTGCTCGCCGCGGCGGCGGTGCTCGCGCTGGCACTGGTGCCACTCGGGTTCGCGTACCTCCAACTGGGCTACCACGAGGACGTGGCGGCGTCGACGGCGCCGGAGACGCCCGGGAGTGAGACGGTCCGACTTCTCGAACGCGCAGTGTACGACGCCGGCGACGAGGCGACCGGTCACCCGTGGGCGGGACGGGAGGGCGCCGTCCGGCGCGTCAACGCGTCGCTCAGCGATCGAGAAGGGGAGATCGAGGCCGCACAGGTCGACCGCGGCGTCGCTGTGCAGATCGAGCGCAACGCCAGCGCCGCGACCACGTGGGCGGCGACGAACTGCCCGAGCGGGCCGGGACGGCTGTTCGGCGACTGTGAAGCGATCGGCGGCATCGTGGTCCAGGAACGCGCCGACGAGACTCACCTGCTCGCAGTGGCCTACGACCTCCGCATCGTCGACGACCGCGGCGAGACGGCGTTGACGGTGGTGATCCGGGCGGGCGGGGGATCGTCCTAGAGGAACTGCAGCCCCTCGTCGGCACCGAGCACCCGCCGCATCGACCCCCACGTCGAGACCAGCGTGTAGTCGCCGGTGACGCCCTCGATCACCGAGTCCCGGACTGCTTCGAGTTCGAAGCCCGGGCCGGTCGCCGTGATCCGGTGGTACGCCGACGCTTGTTCGGGGTCGGCGATCAGCCGGGAGGTGGTGTCGTCAAGTCCCAGTCCGGCGAGCGCCATCGCGGCGTGGGAGTTGAAGTTCCGGGGGAAGCGCTGACAGAGCCCCCGCGTGGGCCCGTCGTAGAGCACGGTCTCACCCTCGACCGCGGCCGGGTCGACCGTATCGGCGTACTCGAAGTCGAGGTGGTCGGGCGCCTTCCGGGCCTCGATGTGGACCGACTCGAGGGCGTCGCGGGCGTCGACGAGGCCGTCGATGCCGAACAGCGCCGCGTGGGGCAGGTAGAGGTCGTGCTCGCTCGCGGTCGCGAGGTCGGTGAGGCGGTCTTCCACGTCGGGCTCCGCGAAGGCCGACCCCGAAAGCACGAGCAGATCGCTCCCGGCGAGGATCGGCTCGGCCAGTTCTGCGAGCACTGCCGGCGTCGCCGCCTCGACGACGAGATCGACCGGATGCTCGGCGAGTTCGTCCGGGTCGGTGAGTTGGGGTTCGTCGATCTCGGGTTTCGGAGAGCGAACGTACACGTAGGCCAGTTCCGTGTCCGGGGCCGCCCGGATCCGGTCCGCGAGATCGCTGCCGATGCGTCCGTAGCCGCTCAGGCCGATTTCGTGTGTCATGGCTGAGGTGTCATACGCGGAACGCCGAGATAGCGTCGTCGTCGAGGACGACGCCGTGGCCGGGGCGGTCGCTCGGTTCGAGTTCGCCGTCGTCGGGAGTCATCGGGTGAGCCAAGACGTCGTCGAACACTTTCACGTCCTGTCCGCGGTAGAAGTACTCCACCCAGCGCCCCGTCTCGGCGGCGGCGACCAGCGGAACGTGCAGGTCCCAGTTGTAGTGTGGAACCACGGGCACGTCGTGGCTCGCCGCGGTCGCGGCAACCCGAAGCCACTCGGTGACGCCACCGACGACGGTGACGTCGGGCTGAACCACGTCGACGGCGCCCTCGCGGAGCAGTTCCGCGAAGCCGTAGCGCGTGAACTCCTGCTCGCCGGCGGCGACGCTGTAGTCGAGGTCGGCGTTGACCTGCGCCATCAGTTCGACGCTGTCGGGCATCACCGGCTCTTCGATGAAGTAGGGGTCGTACTGGCCGTATCGCCGGCAGGCGTCGACGGCCGAGCGGCGGTCGCGCCAGGCGCCGTTGGCGTCGAGCAGGAGGGTCCGCTCCTCGCCGATCGTCTCGCGGGTCACGCGGACGCGCTCGACCTCCTCGCTCGGCGGGCGGCCGCCGACTTTCAGCTTCACCGTGTCGTGGCCGCGGTCGACGTACCGGCCCATCTCCTCGCGGAGCCCGTCGAGGCCCTTCCCCTGGCGGTAGTAGCCGCCGCTGGCGTAGGCGGGGACGGCGTCCCGCATCGCGCCGAGGTAGCTGTGCAGCGGCAGGGCGACGCCTTTGGCTTTCAGATCCCAGAGCGCGATGTCGACGATGGATATCGCCCGGAGCACCAGCCCCTTCCGGCCGTAGGGGACGGTCGTGTCGAACATCTCGCGCCAGAGCCGGGCGGTGTCGTGGGGGTCCTCGCCGGCGACGATCGGTGCGAGCAGGTCCTCAACCACGGTGGCGATAATCGACCCGGCCTCGTAGCCGAGCGTGTAGCCGATGCCCGCCAGCCCGGCGTCGGTATGGAGACGGACGACGGCGTGGTCGCGGGCGTCGACTTCGCAGGTGGCGAACGCCACCGGCTCGTCGAGCGGGATCGAGACGGCGAACGCCTCGATGTCGGTGACCTGCATAGCGCTCAGGCGAGGAGGTTCTCCCCCGTTCTCGGGTCGAACAGGTGGATTTCCTTCGTCTCGACGGCGAGGGTGATCGTCTCGCCGGGCGCCGCGTCGGTCTCGTTGGCGACGCGGGCGGTGAACTCCGCGGCCTCGTCGTCGGCACGGTCGATGGGCCGGAGCGCGAGGTCGGTGTTGGGACCCATCGGCTCGACGACGGCCACGTGCGCCGAGAACGTCTCGCCGTCGGCGAGCTCTCGCTCGACCAGCGCGGCGTCCTCGAACGCTTCTGGCCGGAGCCCCAGGTCGAGTCGCTCGGTGTCGCCGTCCCACGCGGCGACCGTGTCGGCGACGGCCGGGGGGACCACGAGCGAGAAGCCGTCGGCGTCGACGCGGAGCCGATCGCCCTCGGGCGCAGTGGTCACCGGGAAGAAGTTCATCGGTGGCTCGCCGATGAACCCCGCGACGAACCGGTTGGCGGGGCGCTGGTAGACGGTTTTCGGCGGCGCGACCTGCTGGACCGAACCGTTGTTCATCACCACCACGCGGTCCGACAGCGTCATCGCCTCGACCTGGTCGTGGGTGACGTAGACGGAGGTCCGGCCCACCCGGTCGTGGAGCTTGTTGAGTTCGGTGCGCATCTGGATGCGGAGCTTCGCGTCGAGGTTCGACAGCGGTTCGTCGAACAGGAACACCGCAGGGTCGCGCACGATCGCCCGGCCGAGCGCGACTCGTTGTTGTTGGCCGCCCGAGAGATCCGCGGGGTGGCGGTCGAGCAGTTCGCCGATGCCGAGCAGGTCCGCGGTGTCCTGGACGCGCTGTTCGATCTCGTCGTCGGGGTACTTCCGAATCTTCAGCGGGAACGCGATGTTGCCCCGGACGGTCTTGTGGGGGTAGAGCGCGTAGTTCTGGAACACCATCGCGATGTCGCGCTCTCGGGGCTCCCGTCCGGCCACGTCCTCGCCGTCGATGCGGAGGCTCCCGTAGGTCGGCTGTTCGAGGCCGGCGACGATGCGCAGCGTCGTGGTCTTCCCACAGCCCGAGGGGCCGACCAGGACGATGAACTCGCCCTCGTACACGTCGAGACTCACGTCGTCGACGGCGACGACCGTCGAGCCGTCGTCCTCGGTGTACTCCTTGGTGATGCCGTCGAGTTGGAGGCTGAGCACTCGCTCCTCGTCGACGGTCGATGCCGCTGCGTTCGTGGTGGGGTGGTCTGTGTCACTCATGGAAGTCACCGTATCTGTGGAACTGGCGCGTGCCGGGGGCGAACGCGTGGTCGGGTGGCCGAGCGAGGCTCATCCTTTCAGCCCCCCGGTCAGGCCGACCACGATGTAGCGCTGGAAGAAGATCACCACCAGCGCCGAGGGGATCACCGCGACGATCGCCGCCGCGGCCATCGCCGCCCAGTCGATGCCAGCGTCGCCGACGAACAGGAACGTGGCGACGGGGATGGTCATGGAGTTCAGGTCGGTGCTGACGGTGAAGGCGAAGAGGAACTCCCGCCAGGAGTAGAGGAAGGTGAGGATGGTTCCGGCCGCAAACCCCGGCAACACTACCGGGAACACGACGTAGCGGAACGCCTGGACCTTGGTGCAGCCGTCGACGCGGGCGGCCTCGTCGAGCGCCTGCGGGATGGTGATGAAGAAGTTGCGCATGATGTAGATCACCAGCGGGAGCCAGAGGTAGACGTTCGCGATCACGATCCCGGTCTTGGTGTTCAACAGGCCGAACGTCGTGACGATGCGGTAGTACGGCGTCACCAGCCCGATCGGGGGGAACAGCCGCGTGAACAGCACGAACACGAACACCGCGTTGTCGAAGGGGAACCGGAAGCGGCTGAACACGTAGCCCGCGGGCGTCCCGAGGATCATCACGATCACCGTCGACGCCGAGGCGATGAGCACGCTGTTGACGACCGCCCGCCAGAAGCCGCGGTCGATCAGCGCCCGCTCGTACGCCGCAAGCGTCGGCTCGGCCGGCAGGTACGTGAGGTCGAGCACCGCTTGCTGGGTTTTGAACGAGGTGACGAGCTGCCAGATCAGCGGCGAGACGATGAAGAACACGGCGAGAAACAGCACCAGGTGGACGACGTAGCGACTCTCCAGGGCGTTCCACAGCCGCTGTCGGCGCCGGTACTGCTCGACGGTGAACGCTGGGCCCGCCATCTTACACCTCGATCTCCTCGATCTGTTCGAGGATGAAGTAGACGTAGCCCGTGGCGACGATCAGTGTCACACCGACGAGGAACACCGAGACCGCCGACGCGAACCCGTAGTCGAGCAGTTGGATGCCGAAGCGGTGGATGTACACCGCGAGCGTCTCCGTCGCCCCGCCGGGGCCGCCGCCGGTCGTCGAGAACGGGATGGCGAACGCCCGGAACGCGAACATCCACGTGATCAGTCCCGCGACGAAAAACGATGGTCGAAGGTACGGCAGCGTCACGTGGCGGAACGTCTGCAGCGTCGTCGCGCCGTCCATCTTCGCGGCGTCGTACATCTCCTGGGGGATCGACTGCAGCCCCGCCAGCAACACGACCGCCGCGAAGGGGATGCGTGACCACGAGTCGGCGAGGATCACCACGAGCATCGCCGACAGCGAGTTCCCGAGCCAGGAGTAGGAGCGCTCCAGGAGGCCGAGGTCGATGAGCACCTTGTTCACCACGCCGAGCTGGCCGTTGAACATCCAGCGCCAGGTGACGCCGACGATCGAGAGCGGGACGGCCCACGAAATCAGGATCAGCGTCGAGTAGGTGTTCCGGACGCGGCTGCTCAGTACCTTGTTGAGTGCGAGCGCGATCGCCAGCCCCGCCCCGACCGAGAGGACCAGCGAGCCGGTCGAGTAGATGAGGGTTTTCTCGACCGCGTTCCAGAACGTCGGGTCGCTGAAGATCCGACCGTAGTTGTACGCCGGTTCGAACGTCTCGCCGATGCCGCGGGTGTTCTGGAGCGAGAGCCACATCAACATCACCGCGGGGTAGATGAACACGACGAACAGCGCGACCAGCGAGGGGCCGAGCAGGACGGTCCGGATGTGGTCGTTCACCCAGTCAGACAGCTGTCCGACAACGCCCTCGCCGTGGGGGGCCTGCCCGACCTCCTCAGCCGCCATGGGTGCCTCCAACGCTCGCAACCATCAGTTGTTGATCTCGTCGTCGACGAAGTCCTGTACCTGGTCCATCGCCGCCTGCGGCGACGTCTCACCCTGGAGCGCGCGCTGGACCGGGCTGAGCATCTGCTGGAACACCGACGCCATCTGGGGGAACAGTTCGAGTTGGCCGTTCTCGATGGCCGCCCCGATGTTGTCACCGAACGTGACGAAGTCGTTCTCCGCGGAGTCGGTGTACACCTGGTCCATGTAGGAGATGTTCCCCTCGTAGGTGAACTCGAGCCACTGGGTGTAGTAGCTCAGCTTCAGGTCGCCGTACAGCATCGCGGCGAGCTTCTCGCCGGTGTCGGCGAACCGGTTGATGCTCGTGGTGTTCGGCGCCACGAGCCCCGCCTGCGTCGGCGACGGGCCGGCGTTGGCCGCCGGCGGCACCACCACCTGGTACTCGGTGCCGGGCTCGTACTGCTGGAGCAGCCGCGGGATGAAGTCGCTGAAGGCGGTCGTGTACGCGAGCTGGCCCGAGGCGTACAGGTCGACGATGTCGCCCTCGCCGTAGGAGATCACGTCACTCGGGACGTAGCCGGCGTCACGCCACTCCTTCATCTTCCGGATCACCCGAACCGCGGCCGGCGAGTTCATCACTACGCGGCCGTCGTCTTGCACCATACTGCCGCCCTGTTGGAACAGGAGTTCGCGGAAGGAGTACGCGAGATACGTCGACGTGCCCGCGTAGTACGCGAAGGCGTTCACGTCGGTGCCCGCAAACGCCTCGCCGAGCTCTTCGAGCAGGTCCCACGTCCACTCGCCCTCGAAGCGGCTGGGGTCGATCCCCTGTTCTTCGACGAGGTCGGGCCGGAGGTGGCCCATGCTCGCCTCGCCGATGTTGGGGTAGCCGTACGTGTGGGTCCCCTCACGGGAAGCGTCGAGGTCCCACTGGACCAGGCTCTCGAGCGCCGGGATGTACGGGTCGTAACTCCCCTCCGGGTACAGTCCGTCAGTTACCTCCAGATACCCCTGCTGGACGAACTGCGGGACGAGGATTCCGTCGACGTTGAACGCGTGCGGGCTGGACTCCTCCGAGGAGAGGAACTGCTGTTCGCGCGTGTTGGCCTGATCGACGCCGATCTCGATCACCTCGATGTCGATCCCCGTCTGCTCGGTGAACAGCTCGTGGGCTGCCAGCGTTGCCGGGTCGAACTCCATGTTCGCGGCGCCGTGGTTGAGGATCGTGATGCTGTCCACGTCGCCCGCGGCCGTGTCGTCCCAGCCGTCTGGCGGCGCCCACACGTCGTTTTCGGCCGCGCTCTGGAACGCGCCCGAATCGGTCCACGTCGTGTCGTTCTGTCGGTCGGGCACCTGTCGCCGCTGCTCGATGGGCCAGTCGTCGGCGGCGCCGATGCGTCGTGCGCGCCAGTCCGCGCCGAGGTTTAGGCCCTCGACAGCGCCCTCCCAGTCTTCGTTCCCGTTGCCGTTCCCGCCGAGGCAGCCGGCGATCGAACCGACCGCACCGGCACTGGCCAGTTGCAGCAACGTCCGTCGATCGAGGTTGGTACTTTGTGGCATACCCCTATTTAGAAGTGAGTAGATATATCACTTTTCCTGAAAGAACTACCTAACCATCCGTTAATAGCCTCCTACAGCCGGTTTCGGTCGGTTTTTCTGACAACGATATCGGGTCGAGGCTGAAACGTGGCCGCGACTGTCGAAGTCGCTGCCGTCCGTCCCAGCACCTAACCGCTCTGAGAACTTATCGACTCCATGGACGTTCTCGTCACGGGCGCCACCGGTTTCGTTGGGCAACGGCTGGTCCCGTCGCTGCTGGACGCCGGACACGACGTATCGGTGCTCGTCAGAGACCGAGCGGGGTACGACGCTCCCGACGGCGTCACCGTGTTCGAGGGCGACGTGCTCGAACCGGCTGGGCTCGACGACGCGCTGGCCGGCGTCGACGCGGCGTACTACCTCATCCACGCGATGGGTGGCGGTCACGGCTTCGAAGAACGCGACAGGCGGGGCGCACACAACTTCGCCAACGCGGCCGAACGGGCGGGCGTCGACCGCGTGGTCTACCTCAGCGGCCTCGGCGTCGACAGCGACGATCTCTCGGCGCATCTCCGCTCGCGCCAAGAGGTCGAGGCGGTGCTCGGGCAAGGATCGTACGACCTCACCGTGCTCCGGGCGGCCATCATCGTCGGCGAGGGGAGCGCGAGCTTCCGGATCGTCCGGCAGCTCAGCTCCCGGCTCCCGGTGATGACGACGCCGCGCTGGGTGTCGACGCGGGTCCAGCCGATCGCGGTCGCCGACGTGATCGCGTACCTGGTGGGGCTCCTCGACGCCCCCGAGACGGCCGGCGACACGTTCGAGATCGGCGGCCCGGAGGTGCTGACCTACAAGGAGATGCTCGGCACCGTCGGGAAGATCCTCACCGGGCGAGAGCCGATCATCGTCCCGGTTCCCGTCCTCACGCCGCGGCTCTCTGCGTACTGGGTCGACCTCGTCACCGACGTGCCGGCCGGGGTGGCCTACCCGCTGATCGACGGGATGGCGACGGACGTAGTGGTCACCGACGACCGCATCCGCTCGCTGGTGCCAGTCGAACTCACGCCGTTCGAGACGGCCGTCGAACGGGCGATCGAAGAAGCTGAGAGCACCGCCTGATGACGCCACAGTACGGAGAGACGTGGGTGTACGAGAGCCTCATCGGGGCGATCCCGGGGCTGGACCTCTCAGATCGTGCCGCGCTGATCACCCAGTTCGTCGTGTTCGAGGCGATCGTGCTCGTCGTGGCGGGCGTTTACGGCCGCTGGACTGCGGTGCCCGCCGCCACCGCGGCCATCGTCGTCGCCGTCGTGGGGAGTTGGCTGATGCTGACGTTCAGCCGGACGGTCCGGCGGCTCCAGCCACCGACGGGCTACCGGCGGCTGCTGTTCGGCTCCAGCATCGAACTGGCGCTCAGCGTCCTCGCGTTCGTGCTGTTCGTCACGTACCTGTTCGTCGTCGATCCACAGCGAGGCGGGGAGTCGCTCCTGACGGCGCTGCTGGGGCCGGAGCCGCCCGTGGTGGCGGTGGTGATCCTGCTACTCGTGTGCTGGGACGTGATCTACCGCATCGGCGCCTGCTGGTGGGCGACGGTGGTCGGCTTCTGGCGGGCGATCCAGTACGGCTTCGACGCCGCGACCACCCGGCAGCTCACCCGGCTGGACACGCTGAACGTCCTGTTTGCCGGGGTGCAGGTGCTGCTGGTGCCGTTCGTGCTCGATCACCCAGTGCTCGTGGCCGCGCTCGTCGGCCACCTGATCGCCGTCGTCGTCGTCGCCATCGCGACCGTCGTGCTCCAGCGCCGCGAGATCGTCGAGCGCGAGTAGCCGGGGGCGACGGGACCGGGAGTCGGCCCAGCGACGACTCTGGCAACACTGCCGAGTAGAAACGAGTGTCGACCGTTCCGGGTCGCGGCATACGGGTCGACGAGAAGCAGCCGGCGTCGGTTAGTTGACCTTGCTGGCGAACACGAGGTTGCCCGAGACGTTGTTGACGCGGGCGCGGACGGTCTCGCCCTCCTCGGCGCCGGAGACGAACATGGTGTAGTCACCGCGCTTGGCGACGCCGTCGCCCTTCCGGCCGGTGTCAGTGATCTCGACCTCGTACGTCTCGCCCTCCTGGATTTCGGTGGTGGTCTGCTGGCTGCTGGACGTGGACTGCTTGGTGACCGGGCGGAACGCCCCACAGGCCTCACACCGTAGCATCATCGTGCCCTCCTCGTTGACCAGCCGGGTGTCGGGCAGGCCACACTCCGAACAGCGGACGAACTCCTCGATGTAGCTGTCGATGGCCGCCTGGAAGTCCCGCTCGGAGAAACTGCCGTTGTACCGCGAGCGGCCCTCGCTGAGCTGGCCGGCGGTCCCGAGCTCGCCCTGGATCTCGCGGTGGAGGTGTTCGGTGTCCCGCGAGAGCGCGTCGGCGATCTCCTTCAGGTTGGTGAGTCGGGTGAACGCCCCGTCTTTCTGTACTTCCGGATCGGGGACGCTGAGACGCTCGTCGCTCCCCCCGAGTTCGGGCACGTTTTCGAGTGCCCGGTCGAGTTGCTCCTCGTACTCCATACAGGTAGTAATCGGCGCAGGGTGTTTATGGCTTCCGAGGGGACGCTATCGCTCTTCTACGCGTGCGCGAGCGCGACCCCGAGCGGGCGCTGGGGAAACTACTTACCGTGGCCGTGTCAAGGAGTGGCTCATGAGCAAGATCACCTTCCGCGCCGACGACGCGCTCGTCGAGCAGTTGGACGTGCTCGACGCCTCCAAGAGCGAGGTGATGCGCGAGGCGCTGCGAGAGTTCCTCGACCGGCACCCCGAGGTGGGGACCGGCCGCGATGTGGCGGCGACGCCGGCGGTGCGCGTCGAGGACGAGGCCGGGACGCCGGAGCTCACCGTCAACATCAGCTTCGACGGCGCCGCACCGACAGCCGTCGACGACCCGGCACGGCAGACTGGGGACGACGAGCCGACTGACGAAAACGAGAACGCGTGTAAACAGTGTGGAGAGCGCCTGAATCCCGAACACTCGTTCTGTCCGAACTGCGGCGAGGAGCGCGAACAGCAGGTCCACTGCGAGTGTGGGGAGGAGATTCAGGCGGACTGGACGTTCTGTCCGGGGTGTGGGCGGCGCAGCCCGAACTCCGACGTGTTCGACCGCGCGTAGTTTTTGTCCGACGCGAGTGTCTTACATTCGAGTAAACCGCCGGTAGCTTTTTAATGGATAGCTACGTTGATGGGTACGCGTAAGACGGTCGTCTTACAGCGCCGGACGGGGCGGGGACCCCGGCCGGTTGGGACTGTAGGCGACGGCTCGCGCCGGTTCGTCTTACCGGGGGAAACCAACAATGGAGCGTGTCACACTGCGAATACCGCGACAACAGGTGGAAGAGGTCGAACAGATGGTCGAGACCGGGGAGTTCCCGAACCGGAGCGAGGCGATTCGCTCGGCCGTCCGCGAGATGATCAACGAGAACGACGCGTCCGAGGGGACGAGTCGTGATCGCAGCTGGGCCAAGGTGTAATACATGCAGGACATCGTTCAAGACGCACTCGACAACGCGGAGGCCGAGCAGCGATCGATGCAGGACGTCGAAAGCGACGACGACGAGTTCGGGGATCCCCGGATCGTCATCGTCGGTGCCGGCGGCGCCGGGAACAACACGATCAACCGGCTCTACAACATCGGCGTCGACGGCGCCGAGACGGTGGCGATCAACACGGACAAACAGCACCTCAAGATGATCGAAGCCGACACGAAGATCCTCGTCGGCAAATCCCTCACACAGGGGCTCGGTGCGGGTGGCGACCCCGAGATGGGCGAGCGCGCCACCGAGATGGCCCAGGGAACGATCAAGGAAGTGCTGGGCGACGCGGACCTGGTGTTCGTGACCGCCGGGATGGGCGGCGGTACCGCCTCGGCTGTC
>Ga0207754_100114_pt1 | contig 57385 bp, 76 predicted proteins | sample A23E1SouthBayCA_FD_187728 | JGI IMG/M metagenome (GOLD analysis project Ga0207754, IMG submission 187728) | Aerobic enrichment media microbial communities from Eden Landing Ponds, California, USA - A23 E1 (SPAdes) | ecosystem: Environmental > Aquatic > Marine > Unclassified | place: Emeryville...
AGCAATCGTTGAACTTGAACGCGATTGCGATCGGTCTGGGGTTGGAGCAAATAGAGTATGAACCCGAACAGTTTCCTGGCCTCGTCTACCGCCTTGAGGACCCCGACGTCGTCGTTCTCCTCTTCGGCAGTGGGAAACTCGTGATTACCGGTGCAAATGAATCTGAGGACGCACAGTCCGCACTGAAACACGTCGAAGACCGCCTCACTGAACTCGGCCTGCTTGAGTGAGTCCACGGAGCTATCAAGCGACTACCACGCGAAGGGGGCAGTGTTGCTGGAGTGAGTGACACCCATTCCTGAACGCTGGAAACGGGCTGTTACTCGGTGAAGTCGACGTACTGGGTTTCCCAGTCGCGACGTGCAGTAATCTCGCGGCGGCCACGCCCGGTGAGCGTATAGGAGTTTGTGCGCTCATCGAGTTGCCCCTTCTCAACGAGGCCTTTATCGACGAGGTCGTCGAGATTCGGATAGAGTCGGCCGTGATTGATTTCTTGTTCGTAGTAGTCGTCGAGTTCGTCCTTGACTGCGAGCCCATGCGGTTGCTCAAGTCCAGCAATTACATACAAGATGTCCCGCTGGAATCCAGTTAAATCATGCATCCGTCTATTTGCCTTCTACTGGGTTGAATAAGTCCTCTCTGATATCCTAGTAGGTGTTGCAGTCCCAGGGCCGGAATCCGAGAATGACTCCAAGATGGGAACGGTGAGGTCATCGGAATCGAGTGATCGGCGCGGCAATCAGAAAATCGCCCGAAGTTAACCAATATTCCACTGGAAGGCGCTATTCTGTTGGTTAACAGTCGTCGTCAATACGGTTTCGTTATTTAGAGTGAGAGCTGAAACAACCGGTCAGTAGGTGTGCGAACGTAAGTCGAAACAAGGGGTGTTCCGAGAACATCTCGATGGTTGGGTGCCACGCCGACATTCATCCCATAGCAGGGATACCAATAACGCTGCTATGGTCAACGAAGAGCGACTGAAAGCGAGAGTGGCGATGATGGCAAGCGATGCGAATGGTTGAATCAGTGAGGTGGAAGAACAGGATCTGGATGATGAGGCAGTCGAGGAAGTGCGGCAAGCTGCGGAACACGCACGAGCAGCGTTGGAGATTCTGTTCGACGACGGAGACGGTCAGTAGGAGGCTTCTGGAGCCGGGTGGTCTTCGATGTAGTTCTCCGCGAATTCTTCGGCCGCTTCCTCGCTGTCGAAGAAGTGCGTGTTGTCGTCGTCGAACAACGGGTGCTGGACTGCCCAGTCCTTGTCAGTTACATCCTCCAGCCCTGTGCCTTCAACGCGGAAAATCGTAACTTCAGCGTCTGTTTCGTTGTTTCGCCATCCCTGCGTGACATTCGTATATTCGTGACCCGAAAAGGCATCTTCATCAAGGCGTGTCCAGCTCATACTGGTGCCGTTATACTGCGGAAGGAATAGTTTTGCTGTCAGCCGCTACCGGATGGGTCAGTCGTCGTGTGGAGCGAGTTCGATGTGACGGACGTGTACGATTCCTCGTCGCCGCGGCGTGCTTCCGATGGATCAGCAATCTTCCAGCATGCTCTACGCAGGGACAGGGACTGAACGATACTCCGGCCGGCTACCCTGCCGAATTCCGTTAGTCCCCGTACGAGTGTGGCTAAGGCCACCAATCCAAAACACTCCCCACCGCCCGCTCAGCCTCCACCCGAAACCACCCTACAGGTACGCCTACGTCTCTTTGCTCCGCTTTCGTTTCAATAGCCGAGTGGGAATCCAGTGCTTCTCATCAATTTCATCCCGAACTAATTTCGCAACAGCATCAAAGGTGTGTTCTGTAACATTCTCCCAGTTAGTGTCCTCGAGTTCTTTTTGATCGTCCTTCCTGTCCCTGATCTTTTCCTCTACTGAGTCATTCCGAACATTCGTTTCCATGACCTCAAGCCGCCGATATCCGCTTAGATAAAGAATACTGTTTAGGATTTTGTCGTCTAGCGATTTAACGTCATAGAGTCCAAGTGAATCTTGGCGACGTTCAACATCTCGGTTAACTTTTCGAACAACAAGATAATGATACCAAATTGAGTCTTCTAAATCATCATCTATCTTGGTTGCTATCCCGGAATTTACGAAGTTCTTATACGCTGATGTCTGTAGTGGAACACTATCTCTTGATTGTAAGTCATGCAGATTGGGGTCGTCATCTCTATCAGAAAATAAATCATGTAGCATATTCTCAACCAAATCGTCATTATGGTTCAGTTCAGTTCTGAGCGCCCTGAGTGCGTTTAATGTATTCTGTTTTTCTCGGAACCAAAATGTTGCGTATACAGAGCCGACAGCAATCAAAACCGGCAATACAATATTAGTTATTTGGGCTCCCATAGTCGCGATTTAGAATACAAATGCAAAAGTCTGGTTCGTGACCGATTAATTTCTGTATGACCGCTTTAGCGCCTCCCTACAACTACCCTAGGGGTTGCGCGTCTACGTGAGCGCTCGACCCAATATGCACACGAGACCGCGCTCGCTCGTGTGCATATTCGCGCCCGGCCGTGCTCGCGCACCCCTGAACCTACCTTGCTCCCGATAGGAATTCCGGATTTCACCCCAAAATCGGGGTTCCAGTCAACCAAATTCAATCGGTTATCAGGGCTCGTGTGTACGAGAATGCGAATCCGAACTGACGACGAGTACGCGCATCGGGAAGACACAATCGAGTCTGCCGCCGAACGTCTCGACTGCAACAAGACGAAGGCCGTGCTCATCTCGTGCGAGGTCGTCGGCGACGTCCTCGATGGCGTTGAGGACGCGCTGGCTCACGAAGATGTACCTCAGAGTGTACGGCGAGAAATGGCCGAGGCAGTGAGCACACGACGCCTGACCGTGGAAGTCGAAGAGCCGCGGGCGAGTCTCTCCCTCGACTAACCACGCCCCTTCAATACGCGTCCGGGTTCTTACGGAGGTTTTTCGGCGAATCCTCTGAAGCTTCGCCGCGCTTGTCGCTCCGTCCAATCCCCAGAGAAAGAACTGTATTCTCGTCGAGCTCCCGGTCTATCGTAATCACTTCGCCGTCTTTCAGCTCTTCCCACTCATCAGGTCGAATCTTCATACCGAGAACGCGAACGTTCTCGTAATCGTCCATGTCGGGTTCGGTTGACATGCAATACAACCAACTCCTCGGGGTGACTTAAGCGGTCCGTCGGTGGTTGCGGGTACGGTCTGCGGAACGGTGGTGAGTATTCTGGATTTGTGCCCTTAGGCACACCGCAAGGAAACAATCGAGGCGGCCACCGAGCGCTTCAACTACACCGAGACGAAGGTCGTGCTCATCGCCTGCGAGGTCTTCGGAAACGTCCTCGACGGCGTCGAAGAGGCACTGGAGCACCCTGACCTGCCGCGGAGCCTTTGCGACGAGCTGGCCGAGACGACCTCGACGCGGAAGGTGAATATAGAAGTCAGCGAACCTTCTGCGTCGATCGAGTTAGATTAACTCTTTTCGCTTTCTCGTATTAATTACCGGGAGAAAAATTATTGCTTCAGCGTCTAATATTCGGGTATGGCCGAAGGATTAGGTCAGCTAAAGTCGCTGCTTGACGGAGCTACTGACTATTACGAGTATTGGAAAGATTACAAAAATGAACGGATATGTATCCGAACTCACTCCGTACAGGTCGGAGATGGCGATAAACGCGGGAAAATAAAGCAGAATACCCACGTTATTGAGGGGACAGTGGAAGATGTCACCTCCTATCCTCCCGGTTTTCTTCTTACAGATGTGGAAGAATATGTAATACTTAGTGATGCTTCGTTGCTGTTCGGGGTTGGTGCTGCGGAACCATTAGATACTGCAGGGGGAGTGTCAGGGAAACAAGTATTGCGAGAGATCGAAGAGAAGTACGTATCATTCGACGCAATAGAAGAGTTAGAACGGGCCGAAATAGCCGAAGAAGCCACCGAGCCATTCAGAGAAGAAACTGAATAGTCGGATATTTTCATCCGAGGGAGCAGGTGTTCAGGTGCAGTCTGCGGAACGGTGGAGAGTATTGTTGATTTGTGCCCTAGGCACACTCGTAGAGGGAGACTAACGGGGTCCGGCAGGGTAGCCGGCCGGAGTATCGTTCAGTCCCTGTCCCTGTGTAGAGTGCGTGTTCGGCGGTTACGCAGCCGGTATCGTCGCGGGCGCGGTTGCGGAAGGGCCGGCGCGTTTTGCGCCGGCCCGTTTTACCCATACCCGCTTAGGGGCACTGCCTGAGTACGATGAAACCAAGCAGGGTTTCAAACCGCGTAGGAGGAAACAGCGGAGGCTACCTCACGGGTTTCGAGTACCGCGGGTACTACAATATCGTCTATGGCGGCGGTTAAATACACGCCAGCACATCAGCGACAAATAGGCATTTGTACTTAGCATCCCTTCTGTTCAATACTGATTAGAAACTGGCCAAGGGATGTGTGTTGAGTACGCAGCTAGGTTCTAGTGACGACTTGTCTGATAACTCGGAAACAATCCGCTGATTTATCCGGTAAGCGGTCCGCTTACTCCCCTGACCAGCACCATTTAGTGCGAGGTTCTTTTACGAGTCTGCATGAGAACACACACCGAGGTAACTACTCTCAAGGTGGCGGACGCTGTCGGCCGCAGGTACCGAACAGCGTACGCTCAGATGAATGACCCAGAAGAAAGCGGCGATAGGACGTTACGGAAAGTCTGTAATAGCTCCTGGCTCCCCGCCAATACTCCAGAAACGAGCGAGTGCCCAGATAGCGACGACCACGAGATAGGTGAAATCGATGACTAACACGAAAGCGTTCGTCGTGTATACAGACGGTCCGTCGGGATCCTATCCATACGGTGTCTTCACCAACCGTGAGGCCGCCAACGACGCCCGAGAAGCCATCATCAAGAAACTTGATTCCGGAATGAGCGATGTCCTTGATGACGAATCAAGAACACTAGCACACCAACTGGCGGGAACACTCGATGCACAGGTAAAAATCAAGGAGTGCGAGCTTCGCGATGAATTCACCGAATCTGCGATTGACGACCTCTTCGAGGACTATGACTAACGATGATCCAAACGAAGAGGCGATGGGACATCACAAAGTCGTAATCCGAGAGAACTCCCAGGGAGAGCGTGACCTCGGCTACACTACTGGTTCAGATCCGCCAACGTCCCGAAGTCCGGCGGATTACGGATGGGGAACCGAGTTGAAAACGCCAGCATTCGACGACGTCCGCGACGCCGTTGACCTGGAGGCACACGAACCCGGGACGCATGTCGCCACGATTCACTACGACCTGGATGCTTGGGAATATACGGTAGAGTTCCTCGTCGAAACGAATCGAGGACCGGACAGCGATGTTACCTCCAAGTAATCCTTGCAGTAGTATGTCTATCCGCTTCAATATCAGTGCACTTGACGGTAGTTGCGCGTTCTACTCGCTGGCTTCGACTGGGGACTTGTACTTGGATTTGACCTGATCGCCGGCCCGCCACTGATAGTAGTAGTAGCGGTTGTTGTTGATCTCCTTGATGACGACGCTGGCTTTCGCAGGAACATCGACAGGGCGGTCGTTATCCTCCTGGCTGTCCTCACGCACGACATCTTCTTTGTCCATCTCGGCAGCTGCCTGTGCTGCTTTCCAGTCGGCCAGATCCTCAGCGTGCTCAGCGATCTGGCGAAGTGCCTCGGGACCCTGGCGATCGAGGCCATCGAGGATGTACTGGGCGATGTTGTCCGGTGGATTGGGGCGTGTGTGGGCCATCGTCTTAACCAACATTAGGATGACTAGGTCGTAATAGTGTTGGTTAAGACTGCCGAGAAAGGGAAACTACTGCAGGCGTTTCACAGAGGATACACCGAACGTGGACGAGTAGCCGTCACCGGGCGGTGTCTGGATGATCGGCGCGCCAGCCTTAACCAACACTTTGCACGTATCGGTTCAGATTGTTGGTTAACTCTGGCCGGGCCATTCTGAAGAGTCTGCAGAACGCGAGCGAGGGAAGGAGTTGTGGCTGGTTCGAGAAGTCGGTACAGGATAGGAATATCTCCCCTCCCCACCGCTTCCGCTGTTCCTCGAATCAGAAGAGACGAGATGATTGACCACCCTCCCACCCCACTGCTTCCGCTGTTCTTTGGATCTGCTAGGTGGCGGGCTTCCCGCTGGTACAGTTATCTCTAGTTGTTTCTGCTGTGGGTATGTCTGTTCACGCTGTTTGTGTCTCTTTCTAGAAGATAGGTTTATGGTGATGGGTGTAAAATTAGTCCGTACTCCATCTTTATTCGTTAAATGATGGGGATGGTTCAAACCATCCCCATCACTTCTTCATCAGAACAGCGGAACCAGTGGGGTGGGGGTGTCCAGTCTTCCCTCCTGCAGACACCACGGCTGGTGTTGGTGGCTCAGTCCTCGATGCTCGCTAATGCGGACTGGACCGTATGGACTTCATACACCAACTCGTGTTTCGTGAACTTCCCTCCACTACGACCTTGGTTAATCTCGTTCCGGGAGGTGATTCCGAGCTGGCTGAGGGCAGCAAGATTGTCTCGAATCGACCGCACGGACACAGGATCCTTCCCCGTCTCCTCACAGATTTTCCGGTAAATCGGGATAATATCCTGGGTGCGTGCCGGGGTCGCGTCCTCGTTTGTCATATTCATCAGCGTTCGGAGGAGAACCCGTGCGTGTTCGGAGAGATCTGAAATCCCTTCAGCGATAATCTCCTTCTCGATCTCCTCTTTCCCTTGCCTGACGTGTTCCTCTCGAACCATCTCATCGTGATTCTTTCTCGCAAGGTCACCCGCCATCAAGAGCAGATCGAGCGCCCGTCGCGCATCGCCCGACTCACGCGCTCCGTGAGCAGCACAGAGTGGGATAACATCTTCACTCAACGTGTCGTCGTAGAACGCCACCTCTTCGCGCTGTTTGAGGACTTGTCGTAACTGTCGCGCATCGTAGGCAGAGAAACTGACTACGCGCTCACAGAGGGATGAACGGACTTTCGACGAGAGATTCTCGCGGAACGTCAGGTCGTTCGAGATGCCGATGATGCCGAGGTTGATGTCGGAGATGTTGCCGTTGTCCCGAGCTCGGGTGAGCTGGTAGAGAATGGAGTCATCGTTGAGATGGTCAACTTCGTCTAAGACGATGAGGACCGTTCCATCGCAGGCATCTAGTTCTTCCCAGAGGAACTGGTAGACCTTCGACTGGGGGTAGCCGGTCGAAGCAATCTGGTTTTCGTGTGGCCGGAGCTGGTTGACAATCTCAATAGCGGTCTGGTAGCTGGTGTTGAGGCCGTCGCAGTTCACTTCGACGACGGTGACACTGACGCCGGGTACTTCCTGGACGTCCTCTTGGAGTTGGCCGAGGAGGTATCGAGTGGCGGCTGTTTTCCCGACCCCGCTTTTCCCGTAGAGGAAGATGTTGGAGGGGTTCTCGTCGTTGATGACTGGCTGGAGGGCCGCGTGGAACTCTTCCAGTTCGTCGTCGCGGCCGACGAGTGTGTTCGGAGTGTAGTCCTCTGTGAGGGCGTCTCGGTCCCGGAAGATTTGGGTGTCCTGTTCGAACGTGAAGTCGGCCATGGATGCACGTGGAAAGGATGAGACAATAAACCCACCGACCACCCGCTTCCGGTGTTTCCTCTGAACAGAGGATATATATGCAAACGCGGTTCTGACAACCCCAGTACTTCCGCTGTTCCCAAATCACTGTACTTAGATACGTTTCGCGTCCACCCTAGTCTACTGCTTCCAAGCTGTAGCACCAGCTGTACTGGCACATTCGCCGGTTAGCTTATGTGGCTCAGTCTGCTACACGTTCACATGGCAACGCTTCGCGCTCACTCGCAGAAGCCAGACGTCAGCTCAGGTCGCCACGAAGAATCCAGCTTCCTACAAGCAGCCGCCAGCACGATCTACAACGCGGCGAAAGCATTCACCTCGTTCCGGCAGGCCCTCAGGCATGTGAAGAAAGCAGTCGCGTCGGGGCGCTCACTCCTCGCAATCGTCGCCTCTGTCCTCTTCTGACGACCACCAGCGCCAACCAAGGCCGCCGGGACAGCATATCAGGTAATCTTTTATCGCTGTCCCACGTTGGTCCACTCAAGCAGATGGGTTCAAGCGCCACCTCCCCCAGTTCCTCAATCTCGATTACGCGGGACGGCGACTGGTATGTCGCCCGCGACGAGGAGACTGGCGTCACCAGCCAAGGTGAGGCACGCGCCGAAGCCCTCGCCAACCTCAGCGAGGCCATCGACCTCTACAACGAACCTATCGACGAAGAAGATATCAGCGAGTCTGACGCCCCCTGGTTCTAACCTCCGCGGTCCCCGTTCTGTGGTGCGTTAATGTCACCGTCCGTTCGGAGCGCTTTTGTGCATACTTGGTGATGGTTTGCGCAGTGAGTCGGCGTACGTACTCCGGTCGTGAGGTCGTGAAAGTCCTCACCCGGACAGGTTCGAGACCACTGTGGGTGGCGGCAGCCACCGGAAACTCTCCTACAAACATCCCGTAACTGGGGACGTCCGCCACGTCGTCGTGCCGATACATGACGAGCTGGCTCCCGGGACACTTCGAGAGATCGCCGATCAGGCTGGCGCACACGACTACGATGCCTTCCCAGACTGGCTCGATAATACGCTCTGAAGCCCGTCTTCTTCACCCCATTAGTGGCCTACAGTATTCCCTATAGTGCATCCTATAGGATCATTGCATCCCGAGTGAAACGCCAGTAAGCCGGCTACGCGTCGGGGTCAGTGTCTTCTTGGAGAGCTGCTTGAATGTACTCGCGGCGGTCATCGACGGTCTGTTGCACCCACTGGTAGGCCTGACTGTACGACTCGTCATCGTACGAGAATCCTGGATTCGCCTCCTCAGCCTCCGTCATCATCATCTGCATCAGTCCTTTCCCGTAGCCAACCGCGTGAAATCGTACGTGGTTGACTTGGCGGCGCACTTCGATCTTCTCCCCAGGGCTACCCTGTTCTGTCCGCCGGGTGTCGGGCGCCACACTCGATGTGATGGACGCGATCTCTTTGTCCAGCAGCGCAGCAAATCCCTCTAGGAACAGCTCCTGATCGACATCGTTGGGTATGTCGCCGGCGAAAGAACTTGGGGCCTTCTCGGTGAGCGGTTCCTTGCAGTGGTAGCAGACGTGGGCGTCGTCGGCGAGGACCTCACGGCCACACTGGGGGCAGTACGCCATAGTGAATCAACGCGTGTCCCGACAATATACTCCCAGGATGATTCGGGGCCTGATGCTGGCTCGTGAGGTAATTCACATCTAATTCGCCAACATACAGGTGGTAATCGTTCTAAGGTGTAAGTGTAATGTCCGAGTCAAGGACGAGCATCACGCTGCGGGGAAGCACCGGCGAGAAACTGCGCGACCTGAAACAGGCGAGTAACGCGGAGAACTGGGACCAGTTCCTCACTGGCGTCGTGGATGACGCCGAGCACGTTGAGGTCAATCTGGAGGACCTCAACACGGTCGAATTGGAGAAGACGGAGAAGGCGAAGGAGACGCACGCGATGGCAGTGGGCGTCCTGGAAGCGATGCAGCGTACCGGCATCAAGGAGGATGTCCTGGATCTCATCGAGGAGCTGCGGAAGACCGAGATGGTGGAGATGAACAAACAGGTCGTCAAGCACGTCCTCCAGAAAGCGCAAACTGGCGAACCGATGAATGAGGCCGACCGCGCGCTGCTTGACATGGTCATCGAGATCGAGAGCCAGCGTGACAGCGGGCCCGACGTTGCAAGCGTCATCGCAGATGGGCTCTTCGGGGAGACCGAGGAGCGGACTGCCGAGCGCACGACGACCCAGCGCGCCACCGACAAGGATACCAGCACGCAGGTATCCGACGGCGATATCGAGGACTTCGACGATGATCTCTTCACGGGCGTGGAGGATGCGACGTCGGAACCGGGTGTTGAGGAGGAAGACGAGACCGCCGGCGGGGTGCTGAGTGACGCCGGGATTTCGACCAGCGATGACGAGTAAGGGGACATACGAACTGGTGGCGAAGAACAACTTCGTCGTCGCCAAAGTGCTGGGAACCATCGTTGCGCTGACGACTATGTATGATGTCCCGAAGGAACTCGTGCTGGGGGTACTCGTTGTGTTGGCGGCTGGCTTCTCGACGGTGTCCACGTACGCTTGGATGTCTCGCTAAGTGAGTGTTCCTTGACTCGGTTTCCTTGCCAAGAGGCTGAAACCTGCCATCCCTAACAAAACGCTCTCCTCCCCGAGCAGCAGATCCTAATTTACGTTGTAGTCGATGGAGTGCCGTCGGCTAGATAATCCGGAGTGAGATGTGGCGTGCCGCTTAGACGTCTGCAGAGTATATATTGATCAATCCATAGCCCCCCTCTATTAACCGGATTGTATTTGAGGTGTGAACTACGGCGTTCAGGAGTATTCCCGTCGAGCAATTCTCAACGGCTAACACGGCAGAAATTGTGGAAACAGGGATTGCTCCCGATTCGAAGCACTGAGCTGGGGAACTTCTCGGTACCCAGAGCAGGTGAAACAGCGGCCACAAAACACAGACACGTCCGAGATTGCCTTCGTTACCCCATAGTCGAGCACTTTTTGAAATTGCGGAGTTACCCTCCAACTCGTCGGGGTACTTTCTACGACCTCAAATCGTCCCGACACGGTTCTTATACGATTTAAGGCGTTTATACTGACTTGCATATCGCGGTTTTGTCCAAAGAAAGAGGCGATATGTAATGTGCGAAGGCCGCCGGCTCTCTTAGGCCGAGGGGCCATCACAGGGATAGTAAAATCACGGTGGTCTCAGATTTAGTGTATCTCGATGGTGTCTGTTGTCTCCACGAGGGGGCGACGGGAGCGGACTTTGAGGTGACGGTCCCGGTCGACCGGGACCACGAGTCGGTCGTCGCGCTCGTGGGGTGTGCTCTCGTTGAGTCGACGCACGAGGCCGTTGGTGCTGTTTTCGTTTCACGGTAGGTTTGGTGGCGATGTAGACGCAGTACGCTGTGGTTGAGGATGCCAGCGCGCGGTTTCAGGAACGGCACCTTGACCACTGACTGGGATGGCACGAGACTACTGTCTCTCGACGAGTTCATCACCCAGTCAACGTAGTTGCCCTCGATATCGGCGGATACGCGAAAGACGTCAGCTATCGATCCAGACTTTTCACCGTGAGGTTGGTCTGAGAAATGCGGACTTCTTAGCCCACATTCTTAACCAACATATTACCGACGAAATCCTTCCTATGTTGGTTAAGACTTGGCTGGCACACAGCAGCGCACGCACCTCGCAACGCATCCGAGTCGAGACGACGGACGTCTGACGGGAATTTATGACTACAGCCAACGCTATAGGAACTACTACAGTGAATCCTATAGGGTGTCCTAAATGACCGCACGAATCGCCAGCTTCCTGGATAAAGGTGGTACAGGCAAAACAACCAGCATCGCACACCTCGGCGTCGCCCTCACCCAACACGGCCACGACGTCCTGCTCATCGACCTAGCCGGCAAACAGGGCGACCTCGCCAAAGCATTCGGCGTCTGGAGCGACGTCCAAGACGCCATCGACGCCGACGAAGCGTGGCCCAACATCAGCACCGTCTTCGACGACGCCTGGCCAACCATCGCCGAGAAGCTCGGCGACGACGCTGTCCACGACCTCGTCTATGAAACCGGCGAAGACGTTGACCTCATCCCCGCCCATCCCGGCCTCGATACGCTGGACGCCGAGCTGGGGAACATCGACGATGCCAGCGAACGCTACTCACGCCTGGAGGCTTTCCTCGATGACTACGTGGAGGACCTCACCTACGACGTGGTCCTCATCGACCTCCCCGGAATGTCGAACAACGTCACATACAACGGCCTCTGGGCCGCCCGACACGTCCTTGCACCTGTAGAGATGGGGCCTTTCGAAGCCGAGCAGGCTGGCGCACTCCGTGAAGACCTAGAGAAGATCCGGTCGAACTTCGGGATCGACGTCGAACTCGTGATGGTCCTCCCGAACAAGGTTGATGACCGCACCAAACTTGCCACCGAGTACTTGGAAGCCTTCCATGAGGAGTACCCCGACGCCATCGCCCCCGAGTACATCCCGTACTCACAGGACATCCGCAACGCCACCCAGCAGGGCATGACTGCCTTCGAGCTGGAGGACCCGAGCACGACTGCACAGCGCGCTCGTGAGGCATACCTCGCCGACGCTGCCGCGCTCCTTGAACGCGTGGAGGACTAAACCATGGACGAAGATCTCGAACAACTACGCGAGCAGACCAGCACTGGCGACCGCCTCGATGAGGCGAGCGCCGAGCAGGAACAGCACGCGCTTCAGGAAGCAATCCTCGCAGAACTGGAGGCTATTGACGCCGGTGAGAAGCAGAAGACGGTGAGCGTGTGGGACGGCCCGATGGCCGCACTCCTCAGCGCGCTCGAAGACCGCGACGACGATCTGGTTGAGACCGGCGAGCAGCTGCGTGACGCGCTGGGCATCGAGGACGAGAGTGATCCAGATCGGAGCGAGGTCCTCCGTCTAGCGCTCCGGCTCGGCTTCGAGACTGCGGCACCGGATAAACTCGATGCCACCCGTAGTGCGGTCGAAGAACACGCCAGCCAACGGCTATAGGATAGCCTATAGGATTCTCTATTGCTCATCCTATGGTAATCTCTATAGGGTGAATTGTCCGTCGCTGATGCACTGTGGGCTGGTTAGGATCTCTCGAAGAACGGCGCAATCTGGTCCATGTTGAGGGCGAGGACACCCATAGCAAGAGTGTTCGATAACAGAGCAAAGATCGCCATGATTACCTGACCGACGAGATGGAAGGGCCCCATCGCCTCAAGAATTGGTTTGGCAAGCTTGATTTCGTGAAGCAGTATGAATAGAACGACTGTCCCGGAGATGATGTAGTAGGTCGCAACGAAGCCGAATATCTTGTGTAGTGCATTCACTTCGACAGGTTCGTCTGCATCATCGGCTTCATCGTCGTCAGCCTGACTCATGATCACCGCAAGAAAAGCGGGATGGATGGTTCTTCCCCTGTGATCGACCCAACCTGACTGTTTGGGGTTTCTACAAGCGAAACGAGGGGGTCACCGGCAGGTCAGGAGACCAAACAGGTCGTGAGAACGGACGCGGTGAGTGAACTATCAGTTTGAATACAATTGAACCGCGGATTAGCCGGAAATCGAGGGGAAACAGCACTCAGAAGATACAGCTGTCGCTCACTGGAACTTGCTTACCCAGAGAAGGACCCCGACTAGTCGGGTGGGTCGAACAGGCAGAACGCCACCAACTCGATCAGCTCGCCCGCGAGAATCGGCGGGTGTTCACCGAAATCAACATCCACTGCGTCCCGGAGGATGAAATTCGCCATCCGCCACACGTTGTACAGCAGCGTCCCAATCACGAAGTACAGGAACCGAATCCGGTAATCCTTCGACGCTGACGTCGGCAGGAAGTGCTTCTTGATGGTCTTATACTCGTTTTCGATCTCCATCCGCTGGCTGTACTGGCCGAGCAGCCCTTCCGCACGGTGATGGTCAACGTGCTCGTTAATCGTGAACACCGCGTACTTGTCCCCGTCTTTCTTCGACGGCGTGTACACGTACGTCATATCGTGCTCACGACCGTTGTACTCGTGCGTTGTGTGCACAATTCGACTATCGTACGCCTCATGGTCCTGAATCTCGTCGATGTGGTCTTGTTCAACCTCTGAGCGCGCCGGCTTCCCCAGCACATACAGCTGGTCGCGGCGGTCGATAACATCACGTGTTTCCAGGCTGCTAAACCCACGGTCAAGGAACACCTTGTGAATATCCACGTGGCGGGACGCCTGCTCTAACAAACTCTCCACAATATCCGCACGCGACGTCCGCTCAACGTCCCACCCCATCTCTTTTTCCCACTTCCGCTGATCACGCACGGGCTCCACACCGAGCACGATTGGCGTGTTCTCCGCGATAATCGTGATCGTGGCGAACTTGTATCCGCGCTCGTCGGCGTCCTTGAGCCCAGACACTAAGTCCGGGTGGTCGGGGTCTAACAGCTTCTCGTTCCCGTTGAGAGTTACCTTGATGGGGGTCTTGTCGGATGTCCGCGCGTCCTGCTCGGACATGAACGGCGAGGCATAGAAGTTCCACGCGGTGATGTCAATCGCTGCGTGCACCGGCTCAGTGAAGCCTGCCTCGCCGTACTCCTCATCGGTGAGCTCATCGAGGATGTTCTCCACGCCCGCATGGAACGGCTCCAGGACTTCGTCCCGGATTCGTTTCCATTCCGGCGTCTGCTGGCCCGTCACGAATTCGTCGAACGTGAGTTGGGACTCCGGCTTGGCAACCTTCTTCATCGTCCGGTTGTGCGACGACCCATGCGGCACAGTCTTTCGTTCACTGAGCCGGGCGAACCGCCGTGACGCGGTCGTCGTCCCGGCACGAGCCATGTTCAGGAAGCCTTGCCGCTCGAAGTACGCTTCCAGCGGGTACGTCGCATTACTGGCGCGGTCCGCGCTGAACTCACTGAATCCGAGGTCAGTCGCACGCTGGACCGCATCCATAATATCGGCTTCACTGACCCGGTCGTGCTGGACGTCTTCCGGTTCAAGCGCCGGTTCATTCGTCTGGATGATGTCGTGTTCGCCACAGACGGTGCGAATCACGTCCGCAGCGTCTTTCAAGAGCCGGCGTTCGGCTGCGGTGAAGCGGTTGCGCTTGTTGTGGCTGATGATCTGCTGGGAGATCGGCTGGTCGAAGCCGAGACGCAGATACACGTACGCAGCCCCGCGCAGTCGGCGTGCGAGCTCGGACTGATTTAACTCGCGCGCGTGCTTGTAGAGGAACAACCGGACCATCGATTCCAGGTCGAATTTTGCGCGCCCTGGGTCATCGTACCCACTGAACCAGTCCTCGTGGATTTTGAGATTCGTGATGATGCGCGTGATATGGTCGTGGATGTGGCAGAGATCCGCTGTTTCGTCCCTGATGGCATCCAAGAACTCCTCGCGGGAATCGTGGGTGTCGGGAGTCGTCACCGGCACCACCACCGTTGAGCCCAACTTCGGTGAGCGCCACCAAGTTGGAGTGACACGTACGCGTGGCTGCCTGAGTGCGGTCGGTGCGTGACCGGGCCGGGCAGGAAGCCGAGCATGACGTGCCAGAGTGTTACTTTGATTCGAACCATATTCTCGCGGGTGGCGTTTCCAGATTTCCGAATAAGCGTACGAGCTAGAGGGTTTTGAGCGAGAGCCGTACAGCACCGTCCGAATGTAACGAGGATTCGGAATGAATTGGAATTTGAATCGAAGTTATCTTCGGTTTCTAAGAGGGTTGATTTGGAACGGTGCAGTGAATGCCCAACGCTGAGTCGGTTAGTGAGTTCCTTCAGAAACGCGGCGCGCTCGGTATTCTCACGTTGCTCTCGATGGAAGATGGGCAGCGGTTCAGTGACTTAGACGACCGACTGACGATTAGTTCGTCAACGTTGACTCGGCGGCTCACTGAAGCGCGGGGGTTAGGGCTGGTTGTTCCGGGGATGACGCCGGAGGAGTCCAGTGTGAGCAACGAGTACCGGATTACGACGCGTGGGAAGCGTGTCGCGCGGCGAATGGAGAATCAGGGGCTCATCCATGCTGTGCGGACGATTCTTGATTACCAGCAGGATGTGGAGAGTGAGTTGCCGGAGTTACTGGACTGGGTTGACGCGCACAAGGAGGAGTTAGCGCGGCTGGATGCCCAGACGCCGTATCAAGATCCGCTTGGCGAGTCAGTTGTTGATCGTGGGGAGGAACCGGAGTATGACGAGGAATTCATGGTCAAGGAGGATCCCGGTCGCGTAGAAACGCGGGGGAGAGAACCCGAAGACGACGAGGAAGACGAAAAGGACTAATTTGACCTCGAAATTTGATTTCGATGAACCCGTATCCCGAGAATTCTGCTAAATCACGGTTAGTTCGCCGATCTCGTTACTGAAACAACCGGTTCACGGGTGTGCGGATGTATTGAGTAGACGGAAGCGAGAACGCCTGAATTCGGTTATCAGGAACGGAGATAGTCTCCGAGGAATTTTGAGAGATTGTACACAGTGTAAAGACCATACCCCATGACGAGGACGGCGACAACAAGGAGGAGGGCCCAACTCAAGTCCATATGTCTCAGAAGAACTTCTTGTAGAATATGCTTTGTCCCCAGTGTCACACCGGATTTCCACTAACTGATATACTGCTCCTCTAAACTGAGCGAATTACCCAATTGCGAGACTGAACTCTATCGCGTCTTCCTCGATTCGCACGCTGAGATAGCTGCTTTGGGAGTCAGGGTCAGCACCCCATTCGTAGTGGGCTTGCTGTCCATCCTCGGTTTCGACGATGATTCGTTTCGTCCCGCTTTCCTCGAAGAGGCTCTTGTACTCCTGTGTTTCATTCGGGGGAATTGTCGGGTCGTCGGTGAACACCTGCTGTTTGGGTTCCGAGTCGATGTGAAAGACCTCGATGTGAATGGTCACAGGGTTCGGGCGGCTATTATAGACGCTCAGCTGTGTTCCATCACCCTTCAAGCAGCCAGCCAACCCGAGAGTCGCAGCCGAGATGACCGCTGACGTAAATACCCGACGAGATATGGCTTGCTCCCGGCCAGAACTCATAGCAAATCGTTCACACGGCCCCGGTAAGTGCCTTGTCTGTACTTACCAAAGCTACGCGCCACATCGAGGCGAATTCTTACCAGCGAATCTTGAGTGAAACAGCCGCTCAGTTGGTGTGCTTAGTTATCGCGTCGTTGTTCCTCGATTTCTTCTGCTTGTTTGCTTATTTTGGCTAATTCACGGACCCGCTGGCTGTCCGACCCACCGTGGCCGATTCGGACGGACAAGTCCAGCGGGGACGGAACAAAGCGCCCCTCAGCTTCCTCATCGCCGGATTCTTCACCGGATTCCCCTTTTGATTCCTCACCCCCTCTGAATAAGGAGAGGAACACCTCCCACACACTGAGGGTCATATGCGACACCAATGAGTTATTGGAAGATAAGTGTTCATGTGGTTTCATTAGCACAGCAAATTAATCGGTGGCTCACCTGTACTTAGCGAAGGTACGTACCACATCGAGAAAGCGTCTCACCAGCCGGTTTGGTGTGGAACAGCCGCCGGGGTGTGTGTCCGACCACTGAGATTTAGCCAGAACCTTCGCGGATTTCAATATCCTCACTAATCGAAATCCCGAGCTGACCGCTAGTCTTTGGGTTGGATGACGCACGCCATGTCTTCTCTTCTGACCCTACCCCCGGGACGCTCACAGTGACTTTCTTCTTCCCATCCCGATCAAAGATATCTCCAAACACTTTCTGCCCATCCGGGTCAATAGAAAACTCAGTATCAATAGCTACGTCACCAGACCCAACGTCAACAACACGCATCTCAACTGTGACCGTTTCATCTCGATAATTATAGACGGTAATTGACCTCGCCTCGTCCTGAGAAAGGCATCCTGTAATGCCAGCAGCGGAACACACCCCGATTGCACGCAGCAATCCTCGTCTAGTCATGTGCTCCCCGAACCACTGACTCATATTATTTTCTCCCGGCGTTTCACGTAAATACTTTGTCAGCCACCCAAACGCCACGCCTCTCCCGAGAAACTCTCCGCGAAAATATCCCTGAAGACGTCACACTCAGCGTCGGCGAAAAGCAAATGACGCGAACCTACAACGTTACCGTCAAAGAACGAACCAAGGTGTGAAATCCAAGCCATCAAACACGCCGTTCGTACTGAATGCCAGTTCCCTTTTTCACCCACCGAATAGAGTCGCTCGCTATATCTTGGGTCGCTTCCTGGCACCTGCCAAGTAGTCCAAGTCATAGTGAGGGGGAAACAGCGCTGGTTGTTTCTCGTTCACTACATCTTACGTCCGCTGCTGAGAGTGGTAACCGAGCACCAGCACGATCCATAACCTGCGAGAGACGTCAGTGTCCCCGCTGTTCACCTCCAACTCAGACTTGTCACCTAACGTTTGATTTGTAGAAATCCAAACTGCGAAGTTGGGGATCGAGGCACCGTCTGCAGAAGTTGAGGCTGGCCTTCTCAATGCATGCGATCCTCGAATCGCTCCATGGTCAACAGAGAATTAAACTCCAGTATTTTCGTAGCTTTCACTCCTAACACTCTTTACAGTACATAACGTATCCACATTCAACGATGTCCATCGACCGAGACACCTTCGAGAACACAAGCGAGGACGAGCTCGCGGATCTTTCTGTCCCAGATCAGGTACTGGGGTTCCTCGTCGCCAAGGAGGATCGGGCGTTCAAGGCCCGCGAAATCGCCTCCCAGATTGGCGTCGATGAGGGCGCGGTTAGCACCGCTCTGTCGCGATTGAAGGGCCGTGACCTCGTCGAGCACAAGGCGACGTACTGGGCGGTGACCGACGACGTCAATCGCCTCGAAGGATATAGTGGTTACGAGCGAGTGACCGCGCTGTTCAACGAACGATTCGGGGAGGAAGACAAGGAAGCGTGGCGCGAGCACGCACCCGAGGAACCCCACCCGAGCGTCGAGGACGACCAGTGACCGACGAGGAGACCCTGATTTTCGAGCGTGGCGACGTTGTCTACGGAGATGATCCGTTCAAAAGCGAGGAAGACGCTCGGCCCTGGCTCATTCTCTCGAATCACGAAGGGCGTCCGTTCCACGGCGACCAGTATATCGCAGTGACACTGACAACAAAATCCTGGATGGACGGGCTAATCGAGATACCGGAGGAGAGCTGGCGACGTGGTGGGACTCCGAGCAAGAGTCGGATCGCTCCGTGGGGAGTCCAATCGATTGACCACGAGGATATCGACTTCTGGCAGGGTCGCCTTGACAGCGATCTCGTCGACGAGGCTGTTGCCTCACTGGTTGAGGAACTTCAGTAGCGGTTGACTCTGGTATTTTGTTCGGCTGCTGTCTAGATGAAACAGCCGTTAGATAGCTGGTGCGAAGTGACCGCCGGGAATAATAACAAATCCACGAAAGAACAAGTATGTATCAATAGAGTAGGGAATTAGAAGATGAAATACTCACGCAACCTCCTCTAATCCATCATAAACCTGGCCAAAGTTGTCATACTCTCCGGCTTGATCTTCCCAAACTTCATCAACTACTGATTCATCTTCCACTTCATATACTGCAAGGTTGCCGTCAAATACTCTCTCATAACTCTCATCTTCACTAGCAGTATCGATTATGTAATTTCCGTCTTTCTTCAATAGTAATTCGGAAATATTGGCATAGTCCCACATATCTTGAAAATCGGCATTGTTTTCGTTGTATTCCAGCATTGTACGGGTTAATTGCTTTGTTAATCCGGTTGTAGGAGCTAAACTTCCTTGTCTTTCAGATCCTTCGCCTTCTATGGCTTCAGATAAATTAAATATGCTCGTTCCATTTGCAATGCCAGCTATAGCATTGTAAGCCTCGCCTTTAGCTCTCCTAAACCCCGGATTTTGTCGGTTCCATTCGTCGGTGTGGAAAAGCAGTGGGTGGAATAGTTCGCCGCTTTCGTCAAATATGTTCCATTCTTGTATTTCACTGTGCCATTTCCGGGTGAAATCTGTGTCTTCTCCTTGCTGTCCTACTTGAGTAGGTGGGGAAACATCGTGGGCTCGCAGTTTGTCGTCGTCCGGCGAGTACATTAGTCCAGTTATCCTATCATCGTACCCTGTTTCGAATCCCATGTTGGTTTCCCAAGCTAAGACATCGAAATCGTGATGTCGTTTGTATGCTTCTCTCAGTATCACTCCCTGTTCTGCGGGACCAATACGCTGTTGAGGTACTGCTGATCCGATGAAGCTATGACCTAGATCAAGTGATTCTTCTACTGTTTCAGCATTAAGCCATGCTTCACTGGTATATGACTCCGGAGCATCACTATCATGACTCCTGAAAACTTCTGTCTTCGCTACTCTATGCATGTCTTCATTAACAAACGCTTCAACATACTCTTCTGCAGACAAACCTGGACCAACTTCCTCAAACGCAGTATTCTGCGCCATGATATCGAAATTGCTGTCGCGGTAAAGCTTCAATGCGTTAAAGTCGATTGCTATATCGTCCCGTTTACTTTCAGTACTGTATTCGAACGCAGGATGTTCTTCAACTAACCCGCCGACGCTGTCTTCAACGTACTGACCGAGGTTGTCTCGAAGCTGTTCGTTCCGGCCGGGAACCATGTCCCACCGGAAGTTATCGGGACGATCGATATCGGGCTCCTCGTTCTCCGTCGTCGCTTCCTCATCAGTCGTGCCCGCTTCGTCTTCCGTCGTTGTCTCCGGAGTCTGCGTCGTCGGAGCGGCGGCCGGTGTTTCGTTGTCTGTGTCGCTCGCGCAGCCACCCAGTCCAACCACGATACCCGCGGTGACGCTGGTTTGGAGGAACGTGCGCCGTCTCATCAGTTATATGCCAGTTCCGCTGACAGCCACATAGAACTACTGCAACTGTTCGAACAGCACTCGACGAGGGACGATCATCTAGAACAGGAGGTTCTCGGCTTCGACACGGGACTGGTGAGAGACCAGTGAGACAGTTCTCTACAGGCCCAGCGGTTTGATACAGTCCAGATACTCTTCCCGTGCTTCATCTCTATCGACGCGGGTCTCCCTCTCCGCGTCACCACGAATATACCGACGGATATTCTGCTTCATCTTCTGATTCCGCATCAACGTCGTGAATACCGTCCGAAACGTGGGCAGTATGAATTTCTTTCACCGCCTTGTGCTGACTACACCCCCTGTATCCCGCTCGGCACTATTGACAGAAAGTGATTGATTCCGCGTGTTAAACAATATGTGGGACACCTGTACCTACCGATTGGGTAGATAGAGTCAGGAGTGTATCGTGCCTAAGTCCTCGTAGTGACTCCGACTCGTGAGTCTCGCCAAGCTGTCTTTCGACACATCGCACGGCGATCACGTACTGACTGGCCGACATACGATTCAACGGCCCTGTACGACCGGACCTCGCTTGGCGGGCTGGAATCGGATGTTCGTATCGTTTCCACACAGTGGTTCAGACACGACGCTCACAACTCTGTCGAGCAGTTTGTCTGTTCGCTCCCGCTGGCGTACTTCAGATTTGAAGCCCACGATCAGTACACGAGTTCAACCCGCTATGGGATGGACACCCTCTTTCGGCTCTTCGTATTGAAGCAACTGCACGGCTGGGAACACGAAACAGTACTCGCAGAGTATCTCGATTCTTCTCCAGTCCTTCGAGAGTGCCTGGGAATCGAGTCGGTTCCAGACCAATCGACACTGTGGCGGAGCTGGCACAACCGGTTCACCCCTGACCTTCGTGAGACGGTTGCGACAGCTGCTCGGACGATCCTCATCAAAGCACAGAACGCTGGGGTCGAGGTTCCACGTCCTCCAGAACAAAAGCTTCCTCAGCGAGACATGGATGCTGAAGAATCGTATCCGGACAATCAAACCGTATTGGAACAGGCGGAACCCGTCACAGACCACATCAGCCGCGTCGTTTTTCCAGCGTTCTCGTTGGATCGTGGCGACGGCTGTGAGATTCATGAGAACGCCTACTGGGACTTGCAGACGTATCTCGGGCTTCGCGAGCGGCTAGCTGCCAACGAGGGCGCTCGTAGCTTCATTCACGAGTCAACGCGCGACCGGACACCACTGGGGCACGCCCATCGCGAGCACATTCGTGACCTCTCGATTGGACAGGTTCGAGAGATGTACCGACAGGCGGTAGATCGGTTGTTAGGCGAAGTCACAGAAACAGAGCAGTTCTTCCGAGCTGGGATCGTCGCCATCGACATTACCGAAGCTGATCCCTTCACCGGTGATCGAACGGGACACGAGGACGAGATCATCGGGACGAAGGAGAAGACCGACGAGTACGCCTACCAGTGGGCCACTGTCCAGCTGGTCGGCAACGCCATCCCGATCGTGTTGGATGCTCGCCCTGTTCGGCGAGGTGAGTCACGCAAAGAGATCGTTGAGGACCTTCTCAACTCCGCCGAGGAATTGGTCCATGTCGATAACGTGTTGATGGACCGCGAGTTCGACAGTCAGCACGTCTTGGAGATGATTAGCCAGCGCGGACTCTCATACGTCGTGCCGAAACGAATGCAGACGAGCGAAAGAGCACAAGCAAAGCGATTCCTCCGGCGGGATGATGATCGATACGAAACGGACCGCAAACTCCACCTCGGGAACAACGAGTGGCACGAGACGACGCTGATCTACCGGCGAAAGGAGAACGCTGAGCACGATGATCACCGGCAGTTCTCGGTGTTCATGTCGAATCATGGGGGCAGTTTTCTCACCGAGTACGCGTATCGCTGGGAGATCGAGAGTGGGTATCGGTCGATCAAGCGATTCATGGCGGCGACAACGTCGAAGGATTTCGGACTTCGATTCTTCTACTTCGCGTTCGCGTGTCTCTTGTACTCAATTTGGCGAGCGGTCGATGCACTCGTCCAGGTGAGCGTGACTGGCGAGTACGACCGGTCGCCGCTCGTGACGGCCGAGAACACGCTGACGCTGCTGAAGAAGGAGACAGGGATCGGATAGCCTGCCGTCCGTTGCTGAAATAGCCGAGTTTTTAGTGGCGACACTATCGACCAGTGAGGAAAAATTCCGAAATGATTATTATTGCGATAAGATGGGTTGGTTAAGTGGCGATCTGAATCAATCTTGTCTCACTGGTTCGTCCGAAACCACGCATCACAGCCCCGCTAAACCCGCTGTAGTCTCAACTTCCAACCGTCTGAGTTCGATAAAGCGGTTAACGGTTTATCAAACTCTCTTCGCCATGCTGTCTGGTGGTTTTCACTCGCAGACCGGCATTCGAATCCACTTCCGTTTACACCAGTAAAGAGAAGTGGCCCGACCAACCATGATGCCGTCAGGCAACCACGAATCATGGATACCACCAGGGAACCACCGCCAGACACCCGCATCGACGATGTCGTCACTCGCTATCTCAACGCGAAAGCAAAGGGGCGAGGTGGCGGCAACTACCGTAACCTCGCTTCAGCCGCGCTTGGACGGTGGACTTCGTGGCTCGAATCCCGGGGAATCACGCATCTCAACGGACTTGACGACGGTGTCCTACGGTCGTACGCGCAAGATCTCCGCAGCGCGGTCCGTAATGGCAACCTCGCTGCCTCCACTGCGAACACCTACTACGCAACCGTCCGCGCCTGCCTCAACTGGGCTGAGGAGGACGGCCTCCTCACCGATAATCCAGCCGCCGCAACACGAGCAACGACGGAGCTCCCCGAAGACACCAGTGAACCCGACCGACAGTTCTGGAGCCCTGGTGACGTCCACACACTCGTTGCCGATCTCACCGAACGAATCGATGAGACAGTTTCCGAGGGTGGTATCGATGCAGCTACGGGGCCGATGCGTGACCGAGCCCTCGTCTCGTTGTTGGCCTCAACTGGCGTTCGAGGAGCCGAGGTCTTCCGCGACTCCGACGATGACCGTGACGGACGGCAGGGCCTTCGGTGGAGCCGCGTCGATCTGGACAGTGGTTCACTTCTCGTCTTTGGGAAGAACCAGGACTGGGAGCACGCCCAACTCCCAACGCAGGCCCGCGACCATTTGCGCCGCCACAAGGACGTCCAGCAACCCGCCTCTGAGGAGTGGCCCGTCTTCCCGACCCAGCACACACCCTCGCTCTACGACGCCGTGAGAACGCAACTCGGCCAGCGCAACTGGGTTGCAGACGACGTCGAATCGCTCCTTGATGACCAAGAGATCGATGAGGTGCTCCGTGAACACGACGTTGTTCCCCCGGCAATCACGGTGCGTGGGGCGCGGTCGGTGATGCAGCGGCTGTGCGAGCGCGCCGAGTTGAATATCGATGGTGAGTACCTCATGCCGCATGGAGCGCGCCGGGGGCTTGGCGATCTCCTCTACCGGGAGTCTGCCGAGCTGGCACAGTCTGCACTCCGGCACCAGTCCGTCCGCACCACCCACGACGCGTACTCGCATATTGACGCCTCGGAAACCGCAGATGCCGTCGGTGATGTCCTCGATGATGCGTGGGGAGTGGAGGATGATCAAGACGATAGTAAGGAGTTGTAACTACCTGCGGGGAAGAACACCAATAGATTCGGCACTCGGCTACCTACTTCCTGTAATGGAAACGATTAGCCTGAATGATGATCAGCGAGAACGAGCAGTACGGCTGCTGGAGCGACTGGCCGAGGGTGAAATCCAGCACCCAACAGACGTCTTTGATTCGTGGGCGCTGCCTGAGGACTCAGTCAACCACCAGCAAAAGGATGAACCATTCCCCACTGGACGGAAGTTCGTTGACCCTTCTGGTATCGAAGGGCCAGGCCATGATCTTCACCGATTGAAACCAGGGCGTCTAGCGAAAGTACTGCAGTGGCTTATCGAAGGCGAATATCAAGTCAAGCACTCGGTCCCGCCGATAGTAGAGAAGCGCGAGGATCGTTACTACGTTATCCAAGATGGACGCCATCGCTGTATTGCGGCGAGAGCAATTGGTTTCGATGAGTTATACGTCGAATTCCAAACCGTGCCACCTCACCTGTTGGAGTGACAGCTGGGCCGGATGGCACGCTGACTAGGTTTATCCGAACGGGTTAGAAACCCAAGAGTATGGAATACAGTTTCCAAGAACGAGACGATTTTCAGCCGATAAACTCGCCCAGGATCGAAAAGGACGAAATTAACTTCGCTCTAATCGACACACCTGGGGCACACGACCACGGCCAGCGGACCTTCTCACGCAAAGTAGTCGGCGAAGTGATCGAACAGACGGGTGACTCTGTAGTTGTTGAGATTGAGGTTTCCGATAACGTGAATGGCGGGTTCTTCGGGATGGCTGACATCGGGATGGATGGTCCTGGGGGAACCAAGGTGACATACGAGAAGCGTTTAGAGATCGACCAAGACGAGGTTGAACGCCGACAAGAGGACGGACTGGTTCGGAGATCGATGACACAAGCCGTACTTCCAGACGTGAAAGAGTGGGCTAAAGAGGCCGAATTCCGTGCAGAGACAGAACCATTTCCGGAGAATCCCGAACTCTAACTGGGGGTAGTGAGAGGGAAACCGGGCCAATATACCACTCTTGATTTCACCGTCTCGTCACTAGCGTCACGTCTCAGTTTCACTCTCCTCTTTCACGATTCGCTCTTCGGAGAACGGTCGGATGTCCAGAACCAGTTCGTTCTCCTCGAGGAGCCCGGTGAAGAAGTCACGGAGATTCTGGGCGTGTATTACCCGAATCACGTTCTCGTTCACTCGGTCGTTGTAGCGGCGCAGTGTCTCGATTTTGAAGAACGTATAGCCAGCTATATCGTCCGTTTTTTCGATAGTCTGCAGCATCGCGTCGTCGAATTCCATACCCCCGTTATCTGCAGTTTCGGATTCGGATTGACTCATCCAGGTCGCCTGCGGGAATTCACGCGCGAAAGCCATTGATTCAGAGACACGCCGGCCAGGTGTCGGAGCAATTGAGGATTGATGGAGCTCTGCGATTCCGAAAGCATCGCGGTCACCCGCAGCATCATACTCACCGGCGATGTAATGAAATCTTGAAAATCCCATCCCGGCTCGCCGTCCATCTGTGCCCTACACTTGATTTCTGAAACGCCTGAATTCGAGCTCCTGAGGCGTCGAAGTGCCTGAGTTACTGACCTTCATCCGTCACCGCCGGACTAAGTCCTATATGTCTGACCTACCACAGCAGGCAGCGTTCTGGGGACTCGAAGCAGAGGACCTCCACATCCTCTACCTCCCACGGCATCAGGCGGAACAGGTCTTCAAGCGGCAGGTCCTGATGTGAGCCGATACTGCGTTTCTCGCCGCGGATTTTCATGGGCTTCCCATTGTACCAGTACGTGACGGTGGCGAGGACGCGTGCCTCTTCGGGTCGAATCCCCCAGAACTGGGCTTGTGACGGTAGCTTCTTCGACATGCTGTAACTAAACCTGCTGTGAGGTTTAAGGGTCAGTAACTGACTGACGGATCCGCTTCAGACGCCTGAACTCGGCCGTGTTAGCCGTCGCCGGTCTCGCCAGAAATCGGTGCGCGAGCCGTGCCCGCCGTCCGGCACACTCCCGGTGGTATCCCGCGATTACAGAGACTTCATTAAGCCGCTGAGGTGCCTGATGGTCGGGGTTCTATTCACTTATCGACGTAATGGTTTTCCTCTGGTGACACGAACAGGGAAGTATGGGTAACGAAGTCTACGACTGGGTCGGTCAGATGACGTCGCATGCCCTGCAGTTGGGCGACGATGCTCACCCTATCCGATATCAGGACGAGAAGACGAACAACCTCATCGTGGGTCTTCGAATCAACCGGGGTGGGAACGGGGTTCTCATCACAGGCTCGCAGCTGGAGGACTCGCTCCTCGTCGAGTACAAATTCCGAATCAGTGGGTTGCTCGACGTCTCTGACGAGGAAATCAGAGAACACGGAAACTCGGTGACAACCGACATCGAGGGAGCGCGCGAGGATATCGAGGAGTCGATTCGAGCACAGAAGCTGAGGCAAATTGGCGAGGACCGACTGCAGGCGGCGTTAGACAACGCAGAGGAGAAACTTCGGGAAATCGACTCCAGTATTGAGTGGCTGAACTTCTCTGAAGAGCAGCCGATTTGGGACGGGTTCGCTGTCCAAGATCGCATCTATCCGGATGAGAGTGGTGTCTCCCTAGAAGCGTATAATGAGACTATAAAACGAGTCGTCCAGGACGGCCACCCAATCGCACTTGCTGTCTACAACTCGCTCGATGAGCTCGGAGAAGAGGCAGTGCCGACGGAGTCCGAGCCAGAACGGAACACCACAGCGGAACGCATGTACGAATAACTCCGCTGGACGCGGAGTCCCGACCTCAGTCTCCAGACTCCGATTGGCGAGCAAATCGACAACACCCTCGACACTCGTACAGTCCCTGCCCCTGTCAACGACTCAATCTGCTTTCCATTACGAGACTATCCCATAGGGATAGTCTCGTAACGGAGAAGAAACGTGACGCTTCCAGGCGGGTTTGTGGGGCCTATTCTTTCAGTATCGGTAGACGCCTGACTGCACCTTTGAGATCTTCCCTTTATCGACGAGCCGCCCTAGTGCTCGGCTCACACTCGACTTGGGCCGGCCACTATATTCGGCGATCTGGCTGGTGGTGAGAACGTTGTCGTCCCTCTTTCGAAAAACTGCCATCACGTCCGTTTCGACGGAGCTGGCGACGGTGATGAGATTTTCGTACTCGAAGGCTATCTGCGCCAGTTTCTTGATGTCCAACTGGATGTGTTTGACTTCACCGCCACTACTCTGGCGGCGGCTCACCAATCCTGCATCCGAAAGCCAGCGAAGTTCCTCCTTCGTGAGGGTTGCTTCGTTTATCTTGACGGTGGTTTCGGGGGTGAAACGGTACTCATCGCTTTCCATTACAGTCAATCAAAGATGGCATCACCCACATATCTTTTGCCATTAGTCTCAAACTTATTCGCGGCAATAGTTATCATCTTGATTGTCCAGTCAGGAAGGCTTTTGAGTATCACCCCTCCTACTAGGGCACAAGATGAGGGCGCACCAGGACACCCACGAAAATGGTGACGGCGAGGCATATGTCCCGCTCGGCGTCGTCAAGGCAATTGACGACCTCGAAGAAGGCCGCACCATGACGGACGAGGACTTCGACGACGCTCTCAAGTTTTAGCGACCCGCGACCGCAGAAACTTTAGCGCCGTTCCACGTTCGCACTATTCGTGAACCGGCGTATCTCGCTCTCCGACGAAGAAAACTACGCCATTTTCCCTGAGACGTTCGGCGACTCTCTGCAGCTACTGGATGCTGATGACCAGCGTCAAGTCCTAAAACGGCTGCTCAAGATGCTGGAAAGCGACGCCCCCCAGCGCTACATCTATGAGACCGTCAGCGGCTGCGAGGATCTCCAGGTCATCCGCGCCGGCGATTACCTCCGCATCTTGTGCCGACTCGTCATGGGCGTCCCCCACGAGGACAAGACGTACAACGTCCTCTTCGTGTTCTTCGTAGACAACCACAAGTACCGGAACGCTGTCCTCCAGCGCCTCGACGACGCCGCTGCGAGACGACTCCGCATCCTGACGGACTTCTCGACCGTTGCTGACGTTAACGACTACCTTGACGAACATAACGCCAAGCAGGCGGAGTTCCTCCGCGAGCGCTTAGACCGAGCCGAGTAATCACCTATTGGGAGCCTCCACGCCATCCCTATGGGATGGCGTGGAGGCAGAGGTTCCTCATAGTGTCACTACCCGAACTACACGATAAGCGAGTACCAGGTAGATTCGGTGACACACCCGCATCTGGGTGTGCCTCAGAGGTCCTCGACGAAGTTCTCTAAGAGTTCGTCATCCGTGATGTCGAAGGTCCAGTACGGGCTATCAGAAGCTTGTTCGACCACGTCAGCGACGGTCTCTTTCGGAACGTCGAAGTGCATTTTGTGGTCCCAGCCCCAGCAGATGAGGACGTAAGCGAATCCCTCAGAAGCACGGTAGCGCGCAATCCAGACGGTCAACTTCGGGTTGTGCGCGTGCTGGAGGACGACATCGGGTTCCGCATCTTTCCCGCCCAGTGTGGCTCGGTCAGGTAGCCTCCGAGGGCTTGACTGAGTGGTCTTGCCGCCTCCAGCTTGAACGGGGCGTACTCGTAGCTCGGGTTATCCAGATTGTCGAGTTCTCGCAGCGTCGGGGTTTCGCCTTTGGTGTTGAGTTGGTCAGACAAACTCGACATACACTCCCGACAAGACATCGAACCCGAGCGCGATCCCGATGACTGCGCCCGGCACGGGGATTCCTCGCGCCATTCTGCTCGCTTTTGCGTCCATAATCGTCAGTTTTGCACTTATCAGCGCAAAACCAAACCATGAGTAGTGCTGTTCCCCAGCTGCAACGCAACTCGATTAAATCAAAATCTGCTGTTATAAATAGGGATTAGGCGCTTTTCGGTCCGGGACCAGCGGCGTTCATCGCGCCGTCAAGCTGGATAATCGCTTGGCTTACGTTGCTCTCCGGATTGAACTGGTACCGCTGCGGGCTGCTGTGCTCCACCTCTTCAATAACCCCCACTCCAAGGAGGAGATCGAGGTGGTTGTTCACCGATTGCCGGCTGACGCCGGCAAGGTCCGCGAGTTCACTCTGATTGAACTCGCGGGTCGGGGGTAGGTCCAGTAACGCGTCGACAATTTTCGCCGCGCTCTGGTGCTTCGTCAGTACGAGCCATCCCGTGGGGTATGCTTCGCGGGACTGCTCGTTATCTTCGGTAGTGTTTTCGATTACCATTTTCATCTTGGACGGGCGTTTCCGTCCGCTTCTATAGCAACATAGTGGTGGTAGTAGTGTTAAACCCTTTGGACGCAGAATTCAAATTCAATTTACACTCATGTCTCGCCAATTTGCATAATATTTAAGTGCTTGGGTGTATTAGGGTATACATGCAATGGTATCTAAATCTACTCTGAAATGTAGTCTCCTCTGGAAACTCTGTCGACGCCACGGCTGGTCGTCCCCAGTCTCTGAAGACGGGCTTACTGACCTCGCCCTTGAGGATGGCAATCAGGGCGACGGAAGAGAGATTGCAGAGGAACTGATTGAAGAACCGTATATCGGGTACGTCAACGGTCAAGGGTATTTTGTGAAGAACGACCCCGATTCACAAGCACAGGCTGCCTACAGACTGATTAATCACTGTGGGTATCTGGAAATCCAAGTCGAGTCTACACTCTCCCGATTCGAGCAGGCTGGGGGCTTTGACGCCTACGACGAAGAGGAGGTAATGGACGGCTTGGACAACTGGGAGTAGACCAGTCGATTTGATTTCGTGTCGGCGTTTCTCAGATTACCACGCGGGTAATCCCCCCATTCTCACCGTTGGTTCGCGTACGCGAATTGGTGAGAAAGTGGTTCAGATGCCCGAAATTCAAGGAATTCGCGTAAACGTAGATCCCGGTCTAAATCCCATCCTCACATACCCAAAACCGGGATGTTCGACTCAACCAACCCGACCGAATGGAGGGCAGACCAGTGACTCAGGACGTCGACCCTGCTGGGGCTGTTTTCGGCCTGCTGTTCGGCGGTGCGCTCCTGGTGCTGATCGCTGCACCGCTCCGTGACTACTCGACCATTAACCTCGAGCTCTGGGGGATGCTCGCGATTGCGGCTGGCATCGGCTTTGGCGGCCTCATCGTGGTTGTCGCTCTATCCAGCCGGATATAACATATGGGGGCACTGTCACTATCCAACACCGACGAGCGCTGCACCATGACAGGAAAGCAGGTCAGTGACGAGGAGATTCTGAACGTGTTCCGGGTTTCTAGCCGGCCGTTCATGCTCACGAGCGACGTCGTCGACGACGTCGCGATCGAGGAGCGTGCGGTTCAGAAGCGACTGAAACAACTCGAGGAAGAGGACCGAGTGAAGTACCGGGAGGCTGGTCAGGCACACATCTGGTGGCTGGCTGATGGTGAGCCAACGGACCCAGTCGGCACCCGAGATGCGCGGTTGCTCCGGGTGGCGATGCGTGCTCGCCGTCTTACCTCGATGGCGCGGCTGATAGCGACGAGCAGCGGCAGCATCGCCGTTTTCGTGATGCTATCGTACCTGTTCCTCGCGGAACTCCCGAACTTCCAGATCCCCTTCTACACGAAGACGGAGGTCGTCGAATTGGCGTTCATCGCAGCTATCGTCACCGCAGCTAGCATCGTCATCTGGGGTGCCCTTGGCGTGACTGCGTATGTCCTCCCGCGAATCGCCGCCAACCGCACGCACTCGTGAGCCCGCCTACCAAATCGGTACGACTGGTCCCTCGAATACGTATTATCTGCTGCTTGTGAGAGTACGTCTCCTGACTGCAACAGAACTGGGCAAATTCAGAATCTATTGCTACAGATGTTCGTAGACAAATTCGCCGGCCTCGGTTAGTGCGTACAGTCGGTGGTGTGGCTGCTCTGGGGTTATACAGACTACAACTGGCGGGTCAGTGTTCTTCAAATCCCGAAGGTAATTAGAGGCGGATCCGGTCTGTATGCCGAGAACATCGGAGAGTTCAGATGCACAGGCGGGATCGCGGGCTAGCTCGTCTACAATCTTTGATTTTTGCGATGAGCCTCGGAGCTTTGATACCAAGTGCCAGGGATCCTCAGAGTTTACAGACATTAGTTATCGGAATGAGAGGGCTTCTTTCTAAATGAATCTAGGGGTGTCTTAGCCCCCATCTGTAGCAACTTCCACTACTCAACCCTGAGAGCACTCTTTAGCCCAACACCTCAGTTTGGTTACGAAATTGTTAAGTGGGGGGCGTGCTGTATTTCCAGTTGGTCAGGCGCGAAGGCTCTGGTGTTGATTCTACCAGAGTCCTGTTTTAGAGGTCTTTAGAGTTTAATATACCTCACGAGGGCAATCGGCAGACCATTCAGTAGAACAACCGTTACCAGAAGCATATACCCAACCATAACATATGCCCTAAGAACAACCTGAAGGCCACTCGTGAGGACACTTTTTCTTGGCTTTATCGACATAAAGGTATGATATATTATCTGGCTACCAACAGCACAGATTCTCTAAAAGATGCATTTCACATAATCACGGAAATCCTTAGAAATCCGCTTAGAGTCGGCATCTAATCTGTAGCGCACCTCATCAAAATGGTTATGTGGCGATTAGAACTGGGTGGCTCAATCACTAGAGTGGCCAAAGATTTATTTCAGGCCATTCCGTGTAGGTCCTAGTGGGTGCTTGCCAGAGCCTTCGCGCCTGACCATCGTGAAGGTCGGGCACCCGATTCCCATGAGTAAGCCCGACGTTCGACGCCGCCTCTCTGAGCGGCAAGACGCGACCAGAAGCATCGATGACCAAGTGGCAATTGCCCATGCAATGTGGGACCATGGTATCGGCCCAGACCACGAAGGTCTGAAGGCTGATGACATCGCGGACGAGCTGAGTCTGGATCTGGAGTTCCAAATCCGGACCTCACTCGGTCACCTCGAAGAGTCGTCTATCGTCGAAGAATTCCTTCCTCCAGGTCCGGATACCCTGGTTATCGCTGAATGGAAGGACGACGGAGACGGCGAAGTCGTCAACGGTGAAGTCGAAGAAGCCGCAGAAGAGGGTCTGGAAGCTCTGGCGGAACTGGTCGAATCGTCAGACCCTGCTAGTAGCCTGGAGACTGCGGCTGACGGTAGTGGGACGACAATCCGGAGTACGGTCGCTTCGAAGTTCGATATCGTGCCGGAGAAAGTCGAGGAATTCCTCCGCACGACAGACCGTCCTCTGGACGTACTTAACGGCGCGGTGGAGGCGATTCAGGAGACCGAAGGCGTCGAAACGTCCGACGGGTTCGGCGAAATCGTCTTCATCAACATGCCGTACCGGTACCGGCTGACGGAGTCGGCGGTCATTCTCTACGAATCGTAGAGAACTTTCGTCTACCCTCATTTTTGAAGAAGTTGTTATCCGCTGATAGCGATGCGTGGTAGTCACGTAATCTTGCTGAATCGGGCTGTAACGGAGTGATGCGGGCAGCGTGTTTTGGTTTGGTGTTCGCTTGCTACTGAGCGACATTTACGAGTGATCCCGGTCTAGCTACCCAGTTTCCAGCCCCACAATCGGGAGCTGGATAGACTCATCCCAGTGTTGGTTAAGGCTGGGTTTGAGAGCCCCGTAATGACCGGGAAAACTCGCTACCGGCTACGATTTTTCCAACGCCGATGTACCCGACGTAGTTTTTTATGGGCGGGGTGGCAAAGGCTACGCAACCAAGGCAGGATAACCGCACGACGTGCCATAGTCGTCGGGGATGCCTCTGGTCGGCGAAATAAAATTTCGCCGCCGAGGATGGCTAGTCCCCGACGGCAAGAGAACCCACCTAGACACTTGGTTCTCGCAGGCCCATGACCTAATAGCTTTCGCCCCCAGCCGTAGCTCCGCGATTCTCTTGGTCGAGAGTCGTTACCGGCTGGTTCCGAACGCGAACGGTCCTGGGTACGACGACTAACTCGGGAGTCGTCAGCACGCAACTTCCCGGACAGACGCCCTATGTCCGGACACCACACCATCTGGCTCGTCGGTTGCTCGCACTGTAGCGAGCTCTGGCTCACCACCGCCGGCCGCAAGACCACAGACTGCCCTCGCTGTCGGACCACCTACAGGACTCGCACACTCCGCAAGTTCGCCGAGGACACCGACCGCGACGCGCTCGTCGAGAAGCGCACCCAGATCCTCGCCAGCCGGAGCGACCCACGTGCTCGCGACCAGTACCGCGCCACCGTTGACGACGCCCTTGCCGACTACGACTCACTTGAGGACGCCGCTCAATCGTCGCTCATCGACGAGGCGGCAGTCCTCCGCCACATCGGCGCTGACAACGCCGCCGATCACCTCTACACCAACGATGAATCGACGACGTCCTCCTCATCTTCCTCGGGGATGGAGGAACCGGAATCCGAGCACACGAACTCCTTCGATCCCCTTGGAATCCCGCTTCCCGTGGCCGCCGACTCTGGAATTTCGCGTATTCCGCCAGAGCAGGACGGCCAGACGGATCTCTCGACGACGGTCGTCTATCGTGGGCTCCAACCCCAGATGCGGCGCTGGATTCCCAGCCTCCTTGAGGACCTTCTCCCGACGCTCACCGCTGCTGTCGCCCAATGGACAGTTGACCAAGACAGTCTCACCCTTGAGGATGCGAATACCGAGGGTATCGCGACGGCGCTGCTCGACAAGCTTGACATCGACCCGGGGACTGTCGAAATTGATGGTGATCACCAGGCTCCGGTCGAAGTCCGCGCGTGGGTCCGTGACCTCGTGGCGTTCACCGTACGTGCTGTCGAGGAAGACGTCACCATTAACGAGGCTCCAGAGTCGCTCACGCGGATCGGCACTGGCCGTGGGTTGCTCAACGCAGGCCGTGCAGCACTCCGAGCTGGCCCGGTTGCACTCCTCGATGTGCTTGAGGTGACGCCACAGGTCGCTGCGACGCTCAACGAAGGCGAGTGGGTTGGGACACGAAAAGAGACACGCGCCCGGTCTCTCGGCGCGCTGGACAGCCTCTCGGACGCTCTGGACATCCAGTTGGTGTTCTCGACACCACGCATGGAGTCACTCCTCGTCGAGGACCACCCTGACTGGACGAGCCGTCATCTCAATCTTACCGAGGACGCAGATACCTCCCACCCCTCTAAGACCGACACAGTTGCCGGAGAGGACGCGGCACTCGCGCGAGAGGCGTGGGACATCCTCCGTGAACGCGAGTGGTCAGGCACGGGATACACGCGTATCCTCGGGAATATCCCAGCGTCTGGGGCAACTCGTGGTGACCTCGCGGCTGACGACGACGTGAGTCTCTCCGAGGGCAGCATCTACGCGTACATCGACGACCTCGCAGCGGCTGGGTTCGTCACTATCGACGACAGCACACGCCCCAGTAAGGTCGTCCTAACGGAGCTTGGCGCGTCTATTGCCGACTACGTCGACGCTAAGGGATCTGTGCAGAACCCCGTTCAGGCCAGTCTTACTCAGTCCCCCAACCGTAGTACAAGTGAGTGTACTCCCCAGCACCAACAAGACCCGCCCGGGGACTCCCACCGGCTGGGCGACGACCGCGTCTCTGCCGCCGAGTCGTTCCTCGCGACGACTGGTGACGTCAGCGAGGACGGCTATACGCGGTTCCTCGGTCGATACAGCGGTGGAACTGCGCCTCGAGAGATTGAGCCGGCGACACTCCATCGCCAATTACAGGCCGGTCGCTGTACGGAGGGAGTGTCGGTCGTAGAGGACGCGAACCTACAGAAATTCGACGATGGGCGTGTTTCGTACCTGTCTGGTGGGCCGTCGTTCGATGACGACGTGGCGGTCGTCTTGGAGTGGGGGAATCCGCTGGGGACGTTGGCACGTCTCGTTGGAACCTTACTCGGGTCGCGGGCGTGGAGTAAGATTCTCCGTCGGAGTCGTCTGGGGAGTAGTCTCGAGAACCTGTGGGCGGGCGCGGACCAGTTCGACTCGGCGCTTGCGGACGTCGCGAAATTCGCGGCGCAGATGGGGTGGATGAGCAGCGGCGAGGAAAACGACTACCATAGCTATCGTGACCGCCTGGAGAGCGTTCGGTGCTCGCTGCTCGAGGACGTCGGGAAGTTCGACGAGCTGGAGTACGACCAGCGCTCCGCACTGACCAGCAAACTCATCGGATTGTTCACGACGGCGACGGCGCTGTACGACGCGGCTGGCTACGACCTCACCGTTCACCTGCGGGTGCCGGACGCTGCCCAGTTGCGTCGCGACGACGGCCGGTACGGCCGCTTCCTTGGGTTCTTCCGGTCGGTGGTGGCGAAACAAGGCGTCTACCGTGGTCCTGAGGGCGTTCACTCCATTTACCGGATGCAGCGTGAGCAGCGCTCAGAGAAGCTGAAGAGCCGGCTGGGATACGAGATAGACCCCGCGAATCCCCGGGCGGACCTGACGTGCTCGTGGGTAGTAGCTGTCGACGAAGCCAGCCAGGATGTCGTCGACGAGGTCGAGGCCGCACTCACCGCGGAGGACGACCGTGTTCGGGATCGCATCCAGGAGGGCACCGAGGATGCCGCCGTGATGGACGTTCCTGTCCGGAGGGGGAATTCGGTGGCGGCGACCCGGGAGATCGTGGAGGCGTTCGCGATAAAGAAGGGCTTCGGCGCCGGCACACGCCAAGACCTCGACCGCCTCGTGAATGTGGTCCACGCCGCACTTGGGACCTCCACTCGGGGGCCGTCGCCGTTTGACGTCGCGGCGGCGATGCAGGCCCTCAAGTCCCGAGACCGCGCCGACGACGAGCTCTCGGTCAGCGCGCTTGCAACCGGCGTCGCGACGCTCCCGGCGAACCGCTTGCTGCCGTCGCTGTTCGAAGATGAGCGGCCGAAGCTCGCGATGCAGAAGATGGTGAAGTTGCTGCTGGCGAGCGACACTCCGGTGTCGCGCCAGGAGCTCGTCGACGCCTCTTCGGAGAATTCGGTCGACCGCTACCTGCAGCGGTTGCGAGCGTTGGACATCGTCGAGCATGTCGGTCGGGGTGAGTACCGTGCGTACCTGGAGCCGTGGTGGACACCAGTCAGCGACACCGACGAGCCGTACAACGAGGACCACGAAAGCACCATCGAGGAGGTTTCGCTCGGCACAGTGCAGTGGCGAGACGTCCTGTACGGCGCCGCGGACCTCTTGGATCCGGACCTGCCGGAGGACGTGGACGCCGTGAACGTTTACGACCCAGTGTTCTGGACGGACACGGACTTCGAGCGTGTCATCGAGGCAGTTCCGGGGCTCGCGCAGTACGAACATTTCCTGCGGGTGTACTTCGAGGATATCGGAGAGGACGACGAGGGGGTGGTGGCGAGAATCGGGTCACCACCACCCGGCGCGTCACCCGGACAGCAGACGCTTATGGGGGCGATGGCTAGCGATTAGCTGGTTGGAGGACGTGAGTAAGACGCAGTACGAACCTGGTTGGGTGATGCGAGTAAGAGGCACAGGGATGCAACCTTTTTGACGCCCGACTGTTTCGAGACGGATATGTCTGATACGTCTGCGATTCTCGATGCCCTCCACGGAATCGCATCACGCCTCGGTGCGGATATGAGCGAGAAAGACGTGGAGAACGCGTTCCTCAACGAGAACTTCTATACGCTCCTCGGCTACGATGGTGCGGGCTACGACCTCCGAAGTGAATGGACACTCCCCGACGACCGACGCCCTGACTACGTCACTCTCGACAACAACGAGTCCGTCACCGTAGTCTACGAGTTCAAGACCACCGACCGCGACCTTGACCCTCACGAAGACCAACTATTCCACTACGTCGACCAGCTCAAAGCCGACTACGGCGTCCTCACCAACGGCGACGAACTCCGCCTCTACCGGCGTGACGGCCACTCCCGGATGAAACGTGTCTTCCTCGAAGACGCGACGAATAGTGATGCCGCCGACCTCGAAGCGGCACTCCAGAAACCTGAGTGGGACATTACCGATCCGGAAAGTGTCACGGCATTCCTCGACCGCCTTGATGAAGTGGAACTTGACGGCGAACTCGGACAGGAACACTTCTTCGAGACATTCCGCTTGGAGGAGAACAGTCCGTTTGCCGACCTCGTGACGGCGATGATGGACTTGCTCGTGGAACTCCGCGACGAGCAGGAGGCGAAGTTCGTGGAAGGCGCGTACGATTTCTGGGAGGCCAGCTACGCCAGCGAACCCGACGAGACACCCGACTCGTGGGAACCCTTCATCGACGGCCAGCAGTCCCTCCGCGACTTCATGTTCTGCTTGGAATCCGGCCACGCACTCCTCGCCCGGCTCCTCTTGGCGAAGGCCACAGATGACCACGACTTCTTCCCCAACAAGACGGGGCTCCGCCGATACTTCGATGAACTTGGTGGATTCAGTGGTTCCATCGAGCTGGACGCCTACCCGATTGCGGCGAACGGGATGATCGAGGATATGCGCAACCACCTCGTTCAGAGCCTTTTCGAGGACGATATTTTCATCTGGTGGACGGACGGCTATGGCAAAGAAACCGCCAGCCAGCACAAGAATCCGTACAGTCGGTTCGAGTCTGTCGCGAAAGAGGGGAGTGATGTGAGCCGTGTCAGCCCGGCGACCCGCGAACGGTTCAGTCGCGCCATCGCGCACGTCTCCTTTGCCGTGCTGAAGTTCGACTTCGCGGAGGTTCAGGGCGACCCGTTGGGCGACCTCTACCAGCGATACTTCGACCCGGAGACAAGGAAGGCCCTCGGGGAGTTCTACACGCCACAGCCGGTCATCGACTACATCATGGATGGCGTCGATTACGATGTTGGCGTCTCTCAGGAGCGTATCATCGACCCATCCTGTGGTTCCGGTACGTTCCTCGTGGAAGCCGTCAACCGTTACCTCGACGACGTCCGCCGGTACAACGACGACCCGGATTGGTCGGAACACCTCACCGAACTCTGTACGACACCCCACATCGTCGGGCTGGACATCCATCCGTTCGCGGTGTTGATGGCACAGATTCGCTTCATGGTCGCCATCCTCCCCGAGTACAAGCAGGCGAAACAGGAGGACGAGGACTTCACGATTCGCCGGCTCCCGATCTTCCGAACAGACTCCTTGCGGAATGAGCGGGAACTAACGGGTATCGACCTCGGGGATGAGGGCCAGACGCAGATGACGTTAGACTCGATCACGGAGGACAACCAAGACGTGAAGATTCCCGTACCCCTCCCCATCGAAGTCGATGAGGACGAGGTGGCCGATTCAGAATTGGAGGACGGCTTCCTCGTTCAGCGGGTGCGGATGCCGAAGTACGACACGGCCAAGGTGAACGCTGGCGTGCGGAACTTCGGGGAGTATTATGCGGCGTTACAGGGCGTTCTGGACGTGGTGAAGTTCCACATGCAGGAAGGCTGGTGGGAGTACGGCGGCGGCCTCGAAGAAGGCATCCACCGCTACACGACCCGTGAATACGATGGCGTCGAGGACTTCTTCGAGCCGTACGTTAACGACGTTCTCGCGACGGTGCGTTACCTGCGGGAAGAACACGGCGACGGACGACTGTTCAAGATGTTCGAGGACAGCGTTCTCGCGCTCGTCGTCAAGAACTATATGAACTACCAGTACGTCGTCGGGAACCCGCCCTACGTTCGCATCCAGAACCTTCCCGACCAGCAGAAATCAGTTCTCGATGAACTGTACGAGTCCACGACGGGCAACTACGACCTCTACTGTCCGTTCTACGAGCGAGGGCTTGACTGGCTGGAAGAAGGGACGGGGAAACTCGGCTACATCACGCCGAATCAGTTCATGGTGACTGACTACGGGGATGGCCTTCGTCGTGTACTCCGCAGAGAAGCGGCTCTCGATGAGGTGTACGACTTCCGGGATTCCGGCGTGTTCAAGGACGCAACAAACTACCCCGCCATCGTAATTGCGGAAGACGAGCCGGACAAAGAGGCCCGAGAGGAGAACCAAATTCGGTGCGTGCGTGTGAAAGCGAACGTCGATGAGGACACCGGGCGAGCGTTAGACGAGGAAATCGTCGCCGGCGTGCGCGACCACCGTAACGAACCCGGATACTCTGACGAGTTCATCGACGTGTTCGACTTCCCACAAGGGGAACTTGGCGACGGCTACTGGTCGATGATGCCGCCGGAAGAGTTGGAGGTCTTTCGGAAACTCGAAACTAATGCAGAATACCGAATTGAGGAGATAACCGACTCTGTTTCCCACGGTACTCAGACAAGCGCGAATACGGTGTATGTCGTCGATGTTCTGGATGCTGGCCGGATAGAATCAGAGGATGAAGGGGATGTTGTTACGATTGTTCCGTCAGGAGAATCGAAGGAGTACAAGATCGAGACGGATTTACTTCGCCCGTGGCTGAGCGGGAGAGACGTTGAACGATGGCGTGCAGATTGGTCTGGACAGCACGTTGTACTCCCTTACCGTATTGAAGAAGGCCCAGCGGGGGATTTGACCGCTGAATTGTATCCAGAGGAGGAGATGAAAGAGGAGTTCCCCCACGCGTGGGACTTCTTCAAGGCTCACGAAGAAAAACTCCGAGGTCGAGAGGGGGGACGATGGGCTGAAAGCGACGAGTGGTGGGAGTTTGGACGCCCGCAGAATTTGGAGAAGTTCGAGATTCCCAAAATCATCTTCGCTCATCTGAGTAGCGAAGCTACGTTCATGCTGGATGAGGTGGGAACGTGGTACTACAAGACTGCGTACTCTGCGTTACTCTCTGAGGACTACCTTCCGTTGACCGAAGTGGTGGCCTGTCAGTTGAACTCGAAGGCCCTCGATTTCTACTTCAAACACATCACGACTGTCAAAGCAGGAGGGTACTACGAATATCGCTCACAGTACATCGAGAAACTCCCTTGCGTGACAACGGAAGAAAACGAGGTGTTCGATGTACTCAGAGATAACGCCGGACAGATTACGGATACCATCGACGTGGATAGTCGAACTGCTCGTTTCCCGGAAGCCTACCTTGGAGACTTCGACGGCGATCTCGGGTACATCGACTACGAGTGGCAGACCCGACGGTATCCGGTGAACGCCGACATCCAAGAGAAGACGGATGGCCGTTTCGCTGTGACGGCTGGCCGTTCCGACGAGATTACTGACCCGTTGATGGACAGGGGCGACCGCGAGGAGCAGAAACTTCGAGCGCAGTACGTTCTCGCCGCCGTTGACGGTCGGAGTATGAAGAAGGGGGAGGAGCAGATGATTCCGATTCCCCAGTCTCGCGAGGGAGTGGATGAACTCATTGAGGCGTTGGAGTCCGACCGGCAGACAGTCAAGGAAACTAGTATCGAAGACCTCGAAGCAGAGATCGACCAAACGGTGTACGAGATGTTCGACCTAACCGACGAAGAGCGGGAGGTTATCGAGGACTATCTCGAAGTGTTCTAATTACCTGAGTACGCTGTTTTCCGCGTAATCCGGATATTTGGAATAGACTAGGTCGATCAGTTCGGGAAGCGGTATATCGCCGTATTCCTCTATGATTCTCTCGGCTTCTTGGACAATACGCTCAAATTCATTCTCAGAGACTTGCTCTTCAACGAACTCCTGCCCATCTGATTCGAGCTGATATTCGTACTTTACAATATCATCTTCCTCGTCCAATTCCTCTTTCGAGTCTTCGATTAACCCTCGCTCGATGTGGCTATCCAGGTCGTCGTAGAGGGTACTTGAGAACGGCCCATAATCGTAGGGTTCGAATCGATAGGTGTCTGTTGGGTCGAGGTCGTTCAAGTTCCCCTCCATCTGCATCAGGAAGATGAGCTTTTGGAATCGGGTTCGCCCATCAATCTGATGCTCCTCATCAGCGTACAACAACGCGAGTGGGAGCATCTTTCTGGTGTTCATGTTTGGGCCTCTACTTCTTCTTGCGCGTGTGTTTGAAAGTCATTCACTATAATACTTGCAACGTCTGAGTCTTCAAATGAGAGCGTTGCGTCCTGAGTGCCGATATTCAGAAGGACGCGCTCCTCGTCTATGACATAGTACGAAGACCGATTGTGGTCGTCGGCAACGTTCGTGGTAGCACCTGACTTCTCTAATCTGTCTAACGTCTCTGAGGAGTGGGGGGTGCCGATAATTCTAACATCGATATTGTTCTCCAGGGCTTTCTCGATTGCTTCGATCACATCACGGGTAGCCCACGCTAATCGGGTGTCGAATCCGACGATGGATTCGTCGGCCTCCTTGATGAGGTTGCAAAGCTCGGTATTCATCCCATCTTGTCCGGAGAGTACCCACGCAGAGTCCTCGGCGTCAGGCCCCCGTTCGATTTGTACTTCCCACGCTTCTTCGAGACTTTCGAGAATCTCGTCCGATTCAGATTCAAATCGTTCCCGCTCTTTTTCGATGACGTGACGCGGGTTCTGAGCGATGTACCGCTTCGGATTTTCGCCTCTAACCTTGACGTACCCTTGCTCGTGAAGGCTGTTTAGCGGCTGGTACACCTTTGCGGGTTGCGCGTCAATACGAGCCGCTACTTGACTCGCTTTCATTTCTCCAAACTTCACGAGAGCATGGTAACAAGCTGATTCATACTTTCCCCATCCGAGTCGACTCAACTCATCGCCCAGTTGTTCCATCCTACTACTAATCTCACAAAGCCGGACAACATCAATTCTGTGGTGGCCCACACCACTACTCAGAAGTAGTTGATAGCCACTTCTATATCTGGAATATCAGGAAAAATACTAAGTCAATCCCTCACATACCCCAAGGTGATGGAACGAGTGCATTCGTGGAACACCGCTTTCCACATGGCTCAGCAGGAGTACGGCGAGAAAGTCAAGATCTCGAAGCGGGCCGTCGGTGGCATCCCTGCACGGTTCACGGAATCTCCTATGTCACTCCACATGGGGGCGAATAAGGTGTACCGTGATCAGCAGGCCACGGATAGCTTCCAGATTCGAGAGTACGACGACCACTACACGGTACAGATGGACAAGCACAATCCGGATGACGGAAACGCCGTCAAGCACGCGATGACCGACGCTCTGCCCTACACGCTTACGGCGGTCGGCATCGGTGCGATGGTCTTCGGTGGTGGCGGAGGGTAAAATCGAATGTCGCTTCCCGTCGCCTATCTCGGTGCGATTGTTGGATTCGTCGTCGGCGTTCTGTTTAACGCTCGGCTGTTCGGGCAGACGTCAAGGGCGGGCTACCACGGTCGGAGTGGGCAATTCAGAACAAAATCGGATGCCATGTTCGGAAAAGCAGCGTCTATCGCCTTCACTACCGTAGCCGGGTTCTTCGCTGGCCCGATGCTCTACGGGTTCTTCGCCACTAATCCACTCGCGGGTGCCGTTGGCGTTCTCGGCCTACTGTACGTTGGGCTACACAAAGAAGTTGATGCGTGGAACCCGTGAATGGTACTCGAATCCACAGGCATCAGGAATCGTTATATAATCAGAAGGACTTTTGTGTGCCTTCCCGTACCAACAACTGCCTCTCAAGAAAAACAATAGGAGGTCATTATGAGTGATAGCAATTCCTTCAAGACGACGAGCAACGGCGAGACTACCGTTCAAATCGGCAATCACACGGGAATCGAAACCCCGTTCTTTGCCCCTGAGGTCAAGAACTGGCATTACGATCTCCACGTAACCCTCGACTATCGAGAAGCACTCGACGATCACAATCCGATTTTAGTGCCGGCTTGGGACTGGCCTCGTCTCCGCGAGAAGAATGCAATCCTCCAGAGAACGGGCGAGGATGGAGAGACGCCGATCGGGGAGAACGAGGTGGAAAAACTGGAAGAGAATCATCCCCTGATTCATTTCTTCCCGCCAGAGCTTTTCGCCTTTCGCGGGAAAACAAACATACTGCGAACGTACTTGTTGAAGCACGACAAGGAGGCAAAGTCCGAGTTTAAGACTGCGTTCCAGGAGGGTGAAATCGAAACTGCTCTTGACTACCTCCCTAAGTTCACTCGGCCTTTCATCCGGTCGAATTTTAACCCGATACTACGAGACTTTGGCGTCGCAAAGGGCGCGGTCTCGGATACTGGAGAAGACCCCGGTGAAATCTGGAAGAATCTTCCGGAGTTGCACTATGACGGGTTCTTTAGCCAAATAGCAGATGAAGCGATGGGTCTTCCAAGTTCCGTTGTCATCCCTCCTGTACCACTCATTAGGCGGTATGATAGTGATTTGATTTCAGCGGTCTGTAAAGCGAACTCCAAAATGTCGGAGTTTGCTCGAACGGATGGAGAACCGCGTTCTTTCTTCCATCTGTACTTGCACTATTCCGCCTTCTCAGACGGAAGTGGCAATAAAGAAGATACGGCCTCAAAAGCGCTGAAAATACTTCGAAGTGAAGTTGAGAGGGGAGATTATGCTGGAATTGCACTTACGGTTTACAAAGGAGAGGAAGTGTTCGAGAGCAGCACGGCCCCCCGCGTTGGGACGTTCTTCCGAAACCTCAGTTCTTTCGCGGAAGAACAGAGCCTTCCCCTAATCTGCCCGCGTTCGGAGTGGCTTGGACTCTGGGCAACTGATACCGGGGTAGATGGGTTTAGTTCGCTCTATAACGGGAATTGGGTCTACCGTTCCGGTGCGGGTGTTGATGATATTGACCAATATGGGTACACGATGGTTCCCTCCGAGTCCCGTTCTCTCAAGCTCCAATCAAGTGACGGGACAGATATTGAAGACCATATCTCGAACGGCGGTCTCTCAGGATTGGACGAACTTCCTGATGTGCCTCCGAAGCCACCCGCAGATTACGAACCGGAAAACGAGCTTCAAGCTAAGTATGGGTCGTCCTTCTACTATCGTCGGAACTTCGGGAAACCCCAGAAGTTGAATCACGTATGGGAAGCCCGCCAAGTACGATTTGCCGGGGATTCCTCGCCAGCTCGCGACCACTTAGATGACTCGAAGAACGAATACGTGGAGTTTGAGGATAACTCCTGATTAGTCATCCAGAAGCAAGTCAAATCTTAGCGGAATCAGATTCTCCGTATCTTTATCCGGTTGCCAGAAAAAGCAACTCGAAATGACGCTTCGTGAGGAGTTATCTGAATATGCGGAACGCTCAGCGGGTTTGATCGATGACTCCCCGCAGATGGACGAGGAGAACACCAAGCGGAAGATCATCGAACCGCTGATCGAGCTACTCGGGTGGGATATTCTCTCGTCAGACGTCGAGCTTGAGTATTCTGTCCAGATGGGGTCGGGGACGAAGAAGGTCGATTACGCGCTCAAACGGGAAGGGACGCCAGTTGTCTTCGTGGAGGCAAAGGGATGTGATACGCCCCTCGACCAAAGCCACGAGAATCAGCTGAAAAGCTATATGCGTCAGGTCGGGGTCGATTGGGGCCTCCTTACGAATGGACGGAAATTCGAGATATTCCGCCGTGACGTATCCAGCAACCGGCCTAACGAAATCTCTCTCGCGGAGTTCTCCATCGAGGATGTGCCAAACAACGAAGACCCTCTAAAGGCACTCTCGCAGGAGTATATCGACTCGGGGGAGTCACGACAGATTGCCGAGAAGATCGAAGCGGTACAGAACGCAGTCGCTTCACTTCGGGAGAACAAGGAAACCCTCGCAGAAGATGTGACGGGAGAGGTTACGGAGGTCGCTGGTAATGCTGTGTCACAGCAAGTTGAGGATGAAGCGAAAGCCTTCGTCGATGATTTGGTCGAGACGCTGGAAGAACAGGCCCACCGGACGGCAGTTGTTCAAGACCCTCCGGGAGGTGACGGATCAGAGGATGGGGAGTATGTGATTCGGCTTACTCGAAACGGGAGAAACGTCTTTCGAGTGGCTGAGGACGTCCAATCCGAGGCAGTTAGATCACTCGTGAACTACCTTATAGGAGAGGAGGGGCTTCTTAATGAGATCGACATACCCTACATTCCTGGTACAGGACAGGGAAGTCGAGCGCTTCTCAACGACGAACCTACGCATCCGAACGGTTCGGAAATGCGGGGACAACAGAGAGTGTCGGGTGGCTACTACTTACTCACGAACCTAAGCTCTGAAGACAAGAAACGATACGTATCAGAACTTCCCGAGAAGGTGGGTCTGGAGATCGAGTTCTCCGACAATTGGTGACTTGAGTCAGTTCTTCGACCGCCACAGTATCCGAGAGGGAAAACTTCCCTCCGGAAGCGCAACAGCCCGGTTGATATCCCACGGGGACGCTACATCGAGGGGTGACCTGTTGGAAAATTTTCGCCCCTCGACTGTGGGCCGGAGTCCCGCATCGCGGCTCGTCCACACCGGAGAGATGAACTTCCAGCTATTGATACCGCCCCAATCGTTAACGCCCAACTGGCCGATGGGATACCCTTCCGCTAGGCTACGTAGGGATCCGGTCGCTCACGGCGTTCCTCCTTACACTTGACCGTTTTGTACATGGGAATCTCCCCGTAGTTGAGCGCGGCCTGTCGAAGCTCCTACCGCTCGGAGACGGTGAGGTGGTCCTGCGGCTTCTGCCTGTTCCCGATGGAGAACGAGCGGTCAAGTTCCTATTCGTCTTCACCGTACTCGCTGTGCCGCCACCTAAATCATGTCAAAAATAGGTCAAATCTCCGTGTCGGCGAGCCGTCCATCGAGCGCGAATATCCGAACACCGTTGAGATACGGCTGACGACGCTGCGCATCACGGACCTCACGGAGACCGAGGCCGACCTCATCAAGGCGTTCGTTCCGGTCGCCGTCGACGACGTCCGCGAGGGCCTGGCGAGCTACACCGAAACGGTCGAGCACGCCGAGGAGCTGGAGGCGAAGATCGAGCGCACGGTCGACCTCATCGAGGAGACGTAGCCTCTGTGTCGTCGCTATTCGCCGTCGCTAGCCGGGGACCGTCTTTGTGATTTCTACAGGCGGTTCACGTTACGCTCTTCACCTGGACTGCGTGAGGACCGTAGTCCAAGCTCCCGGTTGAGTTTGCCCTTGTTGAGTCCATCCTATTCCGGGATTCGTGCTCACGAGGACACTGGCATGGACCTCAACTTGTGGAAGCCCACGTATTGATCGCTCGAACACCCGAATCGCGGCTGCCGTCGTGTGAACGGGATACCGTGGTTCGTGTACATATTCGGGAAACAGATTCTCGTCGCGTGTGACCTGGGGGCAGCGATGAAGATGCTCCGCCCATGCGGGTGAGCTGTTTCAACTCTGATTGAGAGTTCTCTTCGCAGAATTCACGTTATCGCTTACTGCTTGCTTACTTACGCCGCGATGTTTCGCCCATAGTGATTGTGTAGTTTTCGAGTCATGGTAGTCTGACGCCTCAACCATCCAGTAATCGAGGGTCTCGGTGCTTGAACCGAGTCGATTTGCAAGGATTGTGAGTTCTGCACGCGCCACATAGCGACCGACCTGAACTGGTGATAGATCTGGCGAGTGGTGGTCTATTACTGTATACCACCCACCATCCATCTTGAACTCAACCACGATGACATTCCCTCCGTCGGCCCCATAACCTACGTAGAAATGGCTGAACTCTTCACCGTCTATTTCTTTCGTAGCACGTAGCCCCATCGAGTGGTCTTGTTTGAGGTACTGATCTTCTACCTCAACTTCTCCGAAGCTTTGGAGCGTCTCCTTCATCTCTGTGAAGTTCTGCCAGTACCGGGGGTCTTCGTCGAGAAGGGGATCCCCCTCCTCATCTTCGGGGCAGTTGTAAGATGCCGGCTCAAACCCGATTTCTAAAATTTCGATTGCCAGATTACCAGCTTCTCGAGCGGTTTCCACCATCCTCCCTGTGTCAACCATACTCTGCCTTTTGTGCGTATATCCTAATATCTTTCCCCTAATGTCAACCTATACTTGACTCAAATGTTCGGGGGTCTGTTGTGGTGTGTGAGACTCTCATCTCGATGAGCTGGGATGAAATCTGAATTATGCCCCGCCAAAAGGTTTCGAGTACGGGCGCTTGCGGCCAGCGGAGCGGCGTATTTTGGATTAGTGGCCTTAGCCACACCTGTCACAACCAACCGGCCAATTGAGTCCTTCTGGTGGTTTCTGGGTAATCGCTAGGGCGTGTCGGTCGGTTTTCCGGTGGGGGCGGCAATATATTCTCGGAGATCTTCGATTGCAGTTTCAAGATCGTTTATCCGTTGCCTGACTTGGGTCAACTGCCGCGTATCGGTGGTCGCGTTCCGGTGGGCATCTGCTACCGCCGTTAGTCGTGTTTCGATCATCGACAGCGCTTCGTCATACGTCTCCCAGTCTGGATTTCGGTAGAGTGTCGGGTTCACATTTTGCTCCGACCGCGGGTTTGGACAGTCAACACGGAGTTGGACCCCACGGAGATCAGACCCCATGTTCATGAGACGCTTCACAATATAGTCCTCTGACTCATCGTCAAACTGCGGGTTGTCCCGGACCCTGCGCTTGAGTTGTTGGACGACCTCCCAGCTGGTTTCAAGGCGTTCATAGTACGGATTCTCCTCTAATTCGGCTGCACTGTAGGCTGGCCGATCAACGAGTGGGTAACTGTCCGGGGAGTGGTTGCGGTCGTCGACGGTACGATACCAGCGTCGTCGCTCGCCGAGCAGCCAGACTGAGAGTTCACGCCCGTCTAGCTCGTGGGGGTTGTTCCCCGGCATGAGGGGGATGAGAAGCCGTTGGTCGTATTCCTCGAGGCCGGGGTCAGTGATTTTCTGGTGCGCATCCCCGGTGTCGGATTTAATGTTGAGGTAGCCGGTTTTGCCGACGAGGGGATCAGGGGTGTTGACACCATCATCGGTGATATAGAGGGGTTTGACCGGAACGCTCTGAACGGTTACATCACGGATTTCGCCGCTGTCAATGGCTTGAGTCGGGGTTGCTGGTTTTATGTAGAGTGAGTCGTCGTCAGGGCAGGTTGCATAGAGCATCGTTTCATCGGACTCCGGGGCGAGTGTGACTAGTGGGGATGGTGAGTCCGTGTCTGTTACCTCCGCGGTTGTGGTGGCTGGGGTGTCGGACGTTGTGGGTTGCCAGCTGACGGTGAGGACTGTTTCAGGGGGAATTGTTTTGAGGAGTTCGTGGTCCCGGAGATTGGATAGGGAGTTTTCGACATCGTCGAGTGGGGATTGGGTTTGAGCGGAGGGTGTTGTCATTGCGTGGGGATTTGGCCTGATCTGACAAAAGTCTATTTACGATTCCGTTCAGTATAGTAGACGGTATCGTTTGTTTTGTTCTAGGGTTCGATAAGAGTAATAATCCGGGGTGGGAGCACATGAACAATGAGACAGCCCGGAGACTGGATGCAAAACCCCACTGACGACCGCATCCTCGAAGTCCTCGACTCCGGGCTTGAACTCGGTCCCGCCGCAATCGCCCACAACATCGACCGCACCCGGTCCTGGGTAAGTCAACGACTGAGCGTCCTCGTCGAGTACGGACTCGTAACCGAATCAAAACCTGGCTATTACGGACTTACTGACGACGGACGCCGCTATTTAGCCGGTGAACTCGACGCCAGCAACCTCGATAACTAGGTTCTTGATTCTCGCTTGGGTTCAATCCCATGACCGCTCAAGTTGGTCTGCTTGTAGGTAGTCCAGCAGATTTACCAAATTGACAAATAGATGGCTAGTATGGCCCAGGCCGCCAATCAAGAACTTGTTGACCTTTTCTGGGGAATCTACCCGTGCTGGTTGGTCGTATGTTTGGACCTTTTGTCCAATGAGTAGAATTCCTTGTCACACCCCTTGTGTCCACATTCCACTGCGGTTCCCGGTTCGACGGTATTTGTCCACAGAGCTGGTTGGACCCCGTTTATCCATTCTTGAGATTTTTCGACTAGGCCGATCTCTTCGCACTTGTTGGTCTAAGACAACTTAATCTACGAAACCAATTCGGTCCAGTACATTTATTAAACTGACAGATGAATGGAAGGTATGGCTACAGCGGGAAATCAAGAACTCATCGACCTCTTCGAGGACTTCTACCGCGACGAGGTCGCAGAACTCGCCCGCAAGTGCCCTCGTGAGTCGAAGTCTCTCGAATTGGACTGGGGTGACCTCTACCAGATGGACCCGGACCTCGCCGACGACTACTTCACCCATCCCGACCAGGTTTAGGAAGGCGCAGAAGAGGCGCTGCGGCTGTACGATCTTTCCAACGATGGGATATGTGGCGACAGCTCTCCGTCTATTTGTCTGTAATTCTCTCGTCGAAACCGTCAGTACAACCGCTTCGACACAGAACTCAAGCCACAGAAACAGCTATCTGAGGATGCTCTGTGAGGTACTGAATTTTGATCTAGAGTTTCAACGATTTGGAGGTGACGGAACGCGCACTATCTGAAGCCATCCCAGTCGGGGTGTGAGAAATCGTCATCGTGGACCTCGCACCAGATAAAAAAGTCCTTGAGGCTAGCTTTCCAATCTGTATGTCCAATTCCGAGGTGGCGGCGAATTCGATGGGTTGGAGCGCCATTACGTGTCATTCTGACACCACCGGTCACTCGGAGATCGCTGGGACGAACCAGCGGAACGGTGCCGATTTTGTCTCGGGTGACATGTTCTCGGTTGGTGAGGCCAGCATCGTCTGCGACCTGAAACACTATTTGAGAAAAATGGCGGTCACCTGAATATATTGAGTCGTAGTGCTCGAAGTACCATTGAAGAAGTCCTGGAAGGCCAGTTTCGCGTTGTGTGCCAGCATCTGACCACGATGCTGGGACTTTGAAAGTCCAGCGGTCCCCTGACTGTGTGTGTTCTTCGGGAACGCGAACGAGAATGTCACCAGCACGGGCGGTGAGCCAGGATGTAGACAAGCATGGGAGCAGCTGTCTAGTGAGGCCGGAGAACTGAATTAGGAGGGCAGTAAGTTCGCGCTTTGGCTGTTTTTGATCTTTTGCTGCCTTGAAGAACTGACGGAATTGGTTTGACGTCAGGGGACGACGACTGGCTGGCTGTATCTTTGCTCTGACGACAGCTCGCCACCATGAACCGAAGCGTCGTTCGTAGGTACCGGTGTGGTAGCGTCCATTGAATTCTTTCCTCTGTGGGGCGATCTCTCCTTGTACGTCAGTTTGCAACTGCTTGAGCAACGTCTCGTCAGGGATTGACTGTTCTTTGTTCGGCTCATATCCTGCCTTCCTGAGTCCGGCGTTCCAACCGCCAAATCGCCTCTGAACCGTAGTCGCGTCGTGTTCAGATTTCTTGTTGAATTCGTGTACTGTCGGTGGTGAATTGCCCTCTGCAAGGCGGTTGATTTCTGCTACCAGGTTCTCTTCGGAAACGTTTCTTTCGACATTTGGCTCGTATCCAGCCTTCTTGACTCCGGCATTCCAGCTACCAAACCGCCTCAGGATCGTATTTATGCCGTATTCTCCCTCCCTGTTGAACTCGGGTGCTGTTGGGGGTGAATCGCCGTCTGCAAGGTGGTTGATTTCGGCCAGCAGATCTTCGTCTGGAATAGACTGCTCTTTGTTCGGCTCATATCCTGCCTTTCTGAGTCCGTTGTTCCAACTATCGAACCGGTTTACGACTGTTCCTGAAGCATATTTAGCAGAGTCGTCGAATTCTTCTCTTGTTGGCGGCGAATCACCGTCTGCAAGACGGTCGATCTCGGCTAAGATGTCCTCTTCGGGTATCAAGATTAGTAGAACATAGCTTCCTCTCTCGCGTTGATTTCGTCCTCTGCGAATTTCACGTACGGCTCCATTGATTCAGGTGTCTTGTGACCAGTCTTGAGGATAGCTTTGTGGCGCGGAACGTCGTTTCGCATTAGATGGGTCGCGAATGTTGCTCGCATATCGTGCGCGAAGATATCTGGGATTTCATTCCCGTCAGAATCTCTGCCGAAGTCTTTGATTTGCTCTACGCTGCTGTCCTCGTTGATTGTGACTACCTCTCGAAGCCTGTCTTCGCGCAGAGTAGCGGAGATGTCTGCCTGTGTGGCGATGTCTCGAATCCAGTCGCTGAGTGTACCGAGTGAAATCCCCTTGCCCTGAATCATTTCGTGGCCGTGCTGGACGCCATTGGGGGCGTGCGTTCCGTTGAGAGCGAAGTAGTTCTCTACGGCGTCTTTTAATCCAAAATACTCACGCTCGTTGGTGACGGGATTTGTCCATTCGTTCTTGACGAGAATTTCTCGACCTGCGCTAGCAGGCGTCTTCGGTTCGTATTTTTTGTTGTTGGATCTGTTACAATCACCACAAGGCTCGGTATTCCCGTACTTTCGACATAGATCAGAGGCTGGAATTTTGTAGTACAATGACCCATCGGGCTTGTACCGGAACCACGAAGAGTGCGTGTGGCAGATCGTGTTAGCGCGCGGACCTAGTCCAACTGAGAGGTGACTTGAAATAGATTTGTCAAGATTTGATTCTTCGAGGATCGCCTCGACGAACGCAACGTGGCGGGTTGAATAGAGTGGAACTGTATCCCGTCGTGGCATTGTAACTATTCAATACGTAGAGTCATATTATGTTTAGGGGTAAGACATAGACAAATTCCTGTCAATTCTCATGACTGATTCGGTCTGAGACCTCCGATAACAGGTGTTTGAGGTGTCGGGTATATCGAAAAGTCTATGTTCGCTGGCGAAATGTAGAACAACCCGGACACCTTGCGAAATGAAAAATGTAGCTATTAGCTCCGTTATCCTGCTCGTCTTGCGGTAACCATTTCGCAGACGGGGGAGTTCCACGACAGAGTTCGGTTAGGCTATTCATCCAAACGAGGGGAAGAGGATGTTTCTCGACTCATCTCCGTACAAAATATCCGTTCAGCAATTACGCCCGGACCGGTCGACAGATGGACCAGCCTGTTGACGCACGCTGACTCTCTCAAGACTCCACCGTCAGAGATGTTGTTTGTTCTACGAGGATGAGCGGATGTCTGCTCTCTGCAGCTGTATAATCGTCGAGGTCTGCCTCGCTGATACCCGTTCTTACCTGACGTATCCTCGTTGTTTTACTTTGGTGGCTTCCTCTTCGTCGACTCGTCGTACCATTGCTTCGTGGACCCGAGTACAATCACTCCCTGGGCACCCTGTCACTAGATCCACTCTCATTTCATCTTCCTCGTCGTCGTAGATCCATGCAACAGTTCTGCGGCAGTCTGGGCATTTGTATTCAATCTGGAGAGGCATCGGTTGTGGTGTTTCTGAAGACGCTTGTGTGGTTGTCTTCCACGCTATAGCCGGTTGGTCGCCTGTTGCGGCGGTTGCTGTGCTTGATTTGTGAACTGGCCTCCGTTGTGTTCCTGGGTATTCTGGAGAGAGGACTTAAACTTGTGCAGTATGCACATGCATAGTCGGTTGGCTAACTCGGGTGATATTATGCGTATGAATGGGTACTTTGCACACGGATTTCGCACAGGCATAATACGCAAGCTGATGGACGAACGCGATCTGCGGCCAGCAGACAAAGCTATCCTCGATGTCTTGAGCCAAGGCCGTGCAACCAAAGGCCTCCTCGTTGATGAGACCGGCTACTCCCGTAACACCGTCTACAATCGGCTTGAAGTCCTCCAAGCAGCCGGCCACGTACGACTCGTCCACGAACCCACTCGGTTATTCGAGCTCGTCTCAGACCCACGAAATAGCGACTAGTTACGACAGCTTGTCAGTCACAACTCCAGAAACACATCAATACTCAGCTAGCAGTCCTTCATAACAGCTGGTGCGACGACGCAACTGGACTACATCTTGGAACGAGCTCTCTGACCTCCTGCTGTCGCCTGCCCGTGGACGTCTGGGTGTTGTTAGGTTCGTTTCTCACGGATGCCGTTGCGATCCCGCACAACTGTCTCACAGCTGGGGCAGGCGCGTGGGCTCGTCACGTCGTCCGGCGTGAACACTCGAGCATAGGCATCGGTGACGTGACTCCCACAGTTCTGGCACTCCGGCATACACCGCCCACTCGACGCCGCTAGTATAGGCTTTCTGTGGCCGCCCACCTGTATCGTTGCCCGCTACCTCACCCAAGACTCGGTAGCCAGAGCTCGCGACCAGGATATCAACTCATTTTGGTGTGTTCAACATGACCGTCAACTATGGCTACGTGTACCGAGTGCGGCGATGACCTCCCGCCAGATACCGAAGCCGTCTGTGACCATTTTCAGACTGAACACGGATACTTCACTGAGAGTGGCAGCGAGAACACCAACGAGTAGTTCCTACCTCAGATTCGGTATTCAGTATCGCAACGGACATGGCTGGCTGCTACACCGTTGATTCGTCCCGGAACGCCCCTTCTTTGGTTGTCGCCTCTAGCTGGTACTCGAGCGGGGTGAGCGTTCTGCTGTAATTACCCGACGATCATGTGGGCGCGTATTCCTGCGTTCGATTTGGGGCGTTATCTCTACTGTCACACGTCACGTCCACCGTGGGTTAGCCGTCAGCGGTGACGGCTATCGACGCTCCCCTCGAATACTCCAGAGATTCCCTCGACGAACTCCCGCTTCGGCGACTGTCCCCGGTGTGGGACCCCGATTCACGACCGGCATATTCTCGTTGCGTACGGACCGGATAAGAGTCACTGTGGAAATATAAGCAGGTTCACTCAAAACGAGGGTGGGGGGGGATGTTGATACGCTCACTCCAAACTAGGGGTGGGGTGGTGTCGATTTCGGACTCTCTATTTCGCACACGGGGTGTGAGTGTAGTGTAGTCATTTCATTTCGACGGAGGGGTGTTCATTTCGAAGTTGGTTCCGTCTGACACTGACTGTAGCGTCATTTCATTTCGAATCCGGGGTGTGGGTGATTGATCAGACTCTCCATTTCGCACACGGGGGGTGGTAATCGACTGTTGTCTTGCGATTCCGAGTCGCAATTTTATAAGAGAGTGCCGTTAGTTTGAGCGCTCCATTTCGCACGGGGTTCCCTGGTATTCCACCGGAAAAACAGCCAGCTAAAAGCCACTCAGATAAATTGGAAATTCGTCTGCAACACAGAACTGTGCTCACTCCAAACTAGGGGTGGGGTTGGAGAGTAGCACCTGGGATCGTTCGAAGTGAATTGTATCTATTCGATATAATATATAACTTCTCTCACTCAAAATGAGGGGTGTGGTGGTGTCAATTTCAGGCTCTCTATTTCGCACACGGGGGGGGTGGGTGATAGAGTGACCATTTCATTTCGAATACGGGGTGTGGTACCCGACTGTTGTCTTGTGATTTCAAGTCGATATTTTATAAGGGAATGTAGTTGGGTTGAGCGCTCTATTTCGCACGGGGTCCCCCCGGTATTCCACCGCGCAAGGCAACTAGGTTCTAGTAATCGAGAAAATACTATAGGAATAATAAAAATATATCTTAGAATATATAACTGCCTTCACTCAAAACGAGGGGTGGGGGATGTTGATACGCTCACCCCAACTAGGGGTGGATAGTACCTCCTGAGACCGCTCGATGCGATGTAGATTCCACAGGGTTGGGGAATACTTCACATGGCTTTCGGTGTAACCCTAGTAGTAGAACCATGGATGATCCGCGAGACGATACCCCGTATGTGGTCATTCCAGACACTGACGAGTACTATGCGCTGGGCTTTCTCGTCCCCAATCGCGGAGAGCAATTCACGCCGTCTGAGATTGCCGCCAGCACCGACATGAGTGAAGCGGACGCAGCAGACACGATGACCACCCTTTTCGAAGACGACCTCGTCGAACGGTCTCAGGGAACCTATTACGTCCCGGTAGATCGCGCAGAAGAGCTTCAACGGCGGCTTGAGTCGGTCGACGCCGCCGCGAAGGTACATGATAATGTGCCCGATGACGATGCCTATGTTGTCGAAGACTGGGAGGATGAGATAGATTCGTTATAAGTGGACACTGTCCAGTTCGTAGGTGATGATACTTCGAAGACGGTGTGTCCTCGAGGAATGAATGGTAGTGTACAGATGGAGTCGGCCGGGTTTTCGGGGCTTGACATCGAGGCGTTTCACTTCTTATTGAGTTGGTCGATTTGATTACCAGTAGTTGCCAATACGGTTTCTTTATTCAGGGGGAGGGGTGAAACACCCGTTCAGTACAGAGAAGCGACGAATCGGATAGTGCTGGCAAAATATTCGTCGGGAGTGTACACTACTTTGGCTTTTCCTCCTGATTGCGCCCTATGCCCAGCAAAAGGAGGACCGCGAGGGGGAGCGTCAAGACATCGATAATGAGGAGGAGGACGAGAAGCACCTCGTCGGTCTCCCACAACGGCGGCTGCTCCTCCGTTTCGTCGAAAATCTCTGCTCGGAGCAAACCGAAGGGTTCGACCCATTTTGACATCTCTATTTGAATGCTACCTGCGCATATCTACTTACCAATTCGGTCGTTTGAGTTCCGGATGCCCCTCTGAATAAAGAAACCGTGCTAGCAACTACTGTTACGGGGACGTCTTGGGTCGATATTCCCTCATCGGACACTCCGGGTGGCTGACCTATATGTGGCTGCAGACCCCCGAATCCCATAGCGGGAGCGATACACCCGCTGTCACACGCTCGCACCACGGACCTGGCCTTCTCTGTCGAAGGCTGTCCACCCTACCTTCGAGACACGAGCTATGCCCTCGCAGAATCCCCAAGTGGGCGTCTGTCCCCGATGTGGCGACCCAATCCATCACCGGCATGTCCTCGTCGAGTACGAGACCGGCGACGACGCACGGTACTGGGCGGAATGCCCGGGCTGTGGTGGCGTTGTCGATCCGCACGCATGATCTGGCGACTCACCCGTGTGTTCGGTGGGTCAGAGACTGACTTGATTGTCGAATGCCGGCGCTGTGGGGCGACCTTGGAGTCTGCGGACGTCGAGCGCTGCTCTGAATGTGGCAGTTCCGAAATCGCGACGTATCGGCTCTGAGCTGTCACCCTGTCGAGGGCGGTATTCGAACAGTTACGAGGAGTGGGTTCGCGAACAACCGAATTGGAACAATCACCAGTGAGACTGCGGATGTAACGATGGACTGATAGTAGTTGTCGATGCAAAACGAATCAATGGAGGACATCCCGCAACCGGCGAGTGATTCATATTCGGTCGGTGACCGGGTGCAAATCTACACCGGCTCTGACGATCCTGACGCTCGCTATCACGGTGTCGTTTGTGAGATTGTTGACGTTCTAATGGACGACCTTGGGACGGAAACCGGACGAGCCACAGATGGATACTCGTACATTCTGCAAGACATAGAAACAGACGAAGAGCTCCCAATCTCGTTTCGTCATCAGGATTTAGTACCGGCTGAAGGCGCTCAGTAGGCCATCTACATTCGGCAAGCGGGGGGTGTGCCCAATAGATGCTACATTCTACAAGCGGGGATGTGTGGTCTGAACCCGCGCCATTTCGCACACGGGGGGTGCGTTCACGAAACCCGCAATACGTATCGAAGCCACTCACCACATCAAGGCGGGTTTCTCACAGCGCCGATTCGGAGTGAAACAGCCGCTCAGTAGGTGTGCTTATACACCTAGGTATAAAAGCGGGCGAAGTTGAAATAAGACTTATTGAGACGCGAGGAAAGAGACTTACTATCTCCTGTCGAAGTTGCTATCATACATGAATAGCATGCGAATTCTGTTACCCCTCATAATTGGGCTAATTAGTGGGACAGGATTTTCGGCAGATCCTATGACAGCTTTCGCTGTCGGACTTATCGTGGCCGTCCCGGGTTACCTCGCACTAACAGTCGTAACCCGCATACTCGGCAAATACGAACATGATGGAGGTGACGTGATGAACCTCATCTGGGAGCTCGGTTTCTTGGCAGCAGTTCTCGTTATCGGGAGTGGTCTCGGAATGCTCACAGCATCCTCGCTAGGATGGTCTGCAACGCCACACACGCTCCGGTACCCACTCATCATCACTGTCTTCACGATGGTAAGCCTCCTTATTGGCTATCGATCCACGGCACCCGTTGGTCAAGAACAGAATATCTGACTTGGGTACCGACACCATCTGAGTTGAGGGAGCGCCGGTCTGTACTTAGCGGCCTATACTCGAATCTAGTAGCCGTTGAGGGCCTCACTAGCGCCACACATTTCCACCCGCTATTTAAGTGAGTTGTCCGACGAATATCCCATATGAGCACTCTGGCGGACACAATCCATATCGAGAACGTCGTTGCATCCAGCGATATCGGCCAAGAACTCGCCCTCGACCAACTCTCCACAGACCTTCCCGGCGCCGAGTACAACCCCGAGGACTTTCCTGGAATCGTCTACCGCCTCCAAGAGCCCAAATCAGCCACGCTGATCTTCCGCTCGGGCAAAGTCGTCTGCACCGGCGCGAAAAGCGTCGATGACGTTCACGAAGCCCTCGAGATCGTGTTTGAGGACATCCGCGAGTTAGGCATCGATGTCGACAGTAATCCGCCGATTGAGGTGCAGAATATCGTCTCCAGTGCCGATCTCAAGCAATCGTTGAACTTGAACGCGATTGCGATCGGTCTGGGGTTGGAGCAAATAGAGTATGAACCCGAACAGTTTCCTG
>Ga0207754_100116_pt1 | contig 55633 bp, 56 predicted proteins | sample A23E1SouthBayCA_FD_187728 | JGI IMG/M metagenome (GOLD analysis project Ga0207754, IMG submission 187728) | Aerobic enrichment media microbial communities from Eden Landing Ponds, California, USA - A23 E1 (SPAdes) | ecosystem: Environmental > Aquatic > Marine > Unclassified | place: Emeryville...
CGGGCGACGTTGGCGGAATCCTCGCGGCCGGGATCGGGACCGTCGTCATCGCCGTAGCGACCTGGCGGGCGGCGTTTGCGCCCATCGCCGTCGCGCTGCTGTTGATCGCGCTCCTGCTCCACCTCTGGAGCAACGAGGGGTACGAACTCGCGAAAGTCGATCTGGCGATCGGCGACACGTTCCGGCGGATCCTCGGCGTGCCGCGGCTGCGCTGGCTGCTGTTTGCCTACGCGCTCTACGCGTTCACCTGGCAGTCGGCGACGAGCTTTCTCCCGACGTATCTCCGGGCGAAGGAGCTCTCGCCGGTCGTCGCGAACGGGTCGTTCGCCCTGCTGTTCGTCGTCGGCGCTATCGCGAAGCCGGTGGCCGGGGGGCTCGGCGACCGCGTCCCGCGGGGGCTGCTCGCGCCGGGGGTGCTGGTCGTCGCGGCGGTCGCGCTCGTCGGCCTGGTGCTGGCGTCGACGCCCACGACGGCGCTGATCGCGGTCGCGGTGTTCGCCGCCGGCCTGCTGGCGTACCCGCCGGTGATGCAGGCGTACCTGATGGACTCGTTCCCGGGCGACAGCATGGGCGGCGATCTGGGCGCGATGCGCAGCGTCTACATCGGCATCGGCTCGCTGGGCGCCACCTACGTCGGCGTCGTCGCCCAGTACGTCGACTACGACACCGCGTTCACGGGGCTGGTGATCTGTCTACTGGTGAGCAGCGCGGTGATCGTACTGCGCGGACGGGAGTAACGCGGGAGAAGACGCCACCGGTTCCGACACGATCACGGCATCAGTTCAGTGGCTGAGACAGGGCGGTCTCAGCGGTTCACTCGCCGTCGTCACCGACACGATCACGGCATCAGTTCAGTGGCTGAGACAGGGCGGTCTCAGCGGTTCACTCGCCGTGATCGGTCACCGCTCGTCGACCGGCGTCCAGTCAGCCTGTTTCTCGCCGGTGTACTTCGCTCGCGGCCGGAAGATGCGGTTGTCCTCGAGCTGTTCGATCACGTGGGCCACCCAGCCGCCGACGCGGCTCATCGCGAAGATGGGGGTGAACATGTCGACCGGAATGCCGAGCTGGTAGTACACGGTCCCGGAGTAGAAGTCGACGTTCGGGGCGAGCCCCTTCTCGTCGAACCCTTCCTCCTCGATCAGGTACTGCTCGATGTCGTTGGCGTGATCGTACCACTTGCGCTCGCCGGAGGCGTCGCCGAGATCGCGGGACTTCTCCTCCAGGATGACTGCCCGCGGGTCCTTCACGTTGTAGACGCGGTGGCCGAAGCCGGGGATCTTCCGGCCCTGTTCGAGCGCGTGTTTCACCCACTCGATGGAGCCCTTGTCGGAGTTCTCGACTTCGATGAGCGTCTCCATCACGTCCTGGTTCGCGCCGCCGTGGAGCGCTCCCGAGAGCGCGCCGACGCCGCCGGTGACCGCGGCGTACGTGTCGGCGAGCGTCGAGGCGATCACCATCGACGTGAACGTCGAGGCGTTGAGCCCGTGGTCGACGTGGAGGATCAGCGCCATGTCCAGCGTCTCCTCCGCGACGGTGTCTGGCTCCTCGCCGGTGAGCATGTAGAGGAAGTTCCCGGCGTGGCTCAGCTCCGCCTTCGGCGCCAGCGGCTCCTCGCCGTCGCGCAGGCGCTGGTAGGCCGCGAGGATCGTCGGGATCTTTGCGGTGATGCGCCGCCCCTGTCGGAGGGTCGCAGCCTGGTCGTCGGGTTCGGCGTCGGGCTCGGGGTCGCTGGCCGACAGCATCGACACTGCGGTCCGGAGCGCGGCCATCGGCTCTTCGTCGGCGGCCGCCAGATCGCCCAGCGCCGCGAGCACCTCGTCGTCGACGGCGCGCTCCTCGGCCATCGTCTCTGTGAACGCCGCGAGCTCGGACTCCGTCGGGAGCGAGCCGTGCCAGAGCAGGTAGAGCACCTCCTCGTAGGTCGCGTGTTCTGCCAGCGTCTCGATGTCGTGGCCGCGATAGATCAGCCGCCCCTCGTCCCCGTTGATGTAGCTGAGCTGAGATTCCCCGACGACGACACCTTCCAGGCCTTTCTGAACCTCTCCTGACATGGGCTAACGATTGGTCCGGTCGACGAAAAAGCGTTGCCGTTCCGGGCGATGAGGTTGGCGATCTCCCGCCGGAACACCTTCCCGGCCGACAACTCTTATCCCCCATCCCGCTGAAGCGTGAGCTATGGCGCCCGACGTGGCGTACGAACCGGTCAGTGTCAAAGACGTGCTGTCCGAGATGAAAGACACCGCAGAGCTCCTCATCGATCTCTCCTACTCCGCGGTGCTGTCGGGTAGCGACGAGGTGGCCGAGGAGGTGCTCGCGCTCGAAGAGCGCATGGACGTGCTCCAGCTACAGGCCCGGATGAGCCTCCTCATGGCCGCCCGCAGCCCTGAGGACGCCGAGCAGTTGGCGCCCGTACTCGGCGTCGTCGGCGCCGCCGAGAAGATCGCCGACGCCGCCGGCGACATTGCGAAGGTGGTGCTCGAGGAGATCGGTCTCCCCGACGCGATGCGGGCGGCGATCCCGGAGGCGACCGAGGCGCTGGTACGGGCGACCGTCGCCGCCGACGCCGACTACGTCGGGCAGACCCTTGGCGAGATCAACATGGAGACCGAGCGCGGCGTCCGCGTGATCGCGATCCACCGCGCCAGCGAGACCGGCAAGCGGGCGTGGATCACCAATCCCGACAAAGAGACGGCGATCCGTGCGGGCGACGGGCTTCTCCTCCGCGGACTCGACGAGGGGCTGGCGGCGGTGTACGAGACGGCGACGGGCGACCCCTATCGGCTCCCCGCGGTCACCGAGCCGAGCGTCGCGGACCTCGAACGCGCGGTCGACTCCATCGTCACGATGAAGGACATGAGCGAGCTCGCGGTCGATCTCGCCTACGGCTCGGTGCTGTTCGACAGCGAGGCCGTCGCCGAGGAGGTGGCCGAGCTCGAAGCCGAGGTGGACGCGCTGAAGTCCCGGCTGGAGGCGTGGACGCTGCAGGCCGCCGGCCGCGTCGACGATCCCGTCGAACTCCGGGGGTTGGTCCACCTCGCGGCCGCGGCGGAGACGATCAGCGACGCGGCCTTAGAGATCAGCGAGGGCGTCCTCAGGGGACTGGGCGCCCACCCCGTCGTCGCCGCCGCCGTCGAGGAGAGCGACGAGGTGATCGTCCGACTCACTGTCGCCGCCGCCGACCTCGCGGATCGGACGCTCGGCGATCTCGAACTCGCGACCGAGACGGGGATGCGCGTGATCGCGGTCCGGCGGCCGGGCGAGGCGCAGTCGTGGGTGGTGTCGCCCGACGCGGCGACCCGGCTCACGGCGGGGGACGTACTCGTCGCGAAGGGGACCCGTGCGGGCGCCGAACGGCTCTCGGCGCTGGCGGGCGACCGCCGCGAGTTCGACGCGTAGCTACGCCTCCTCGCGAACGAGTGCGACGAGCGAGAGCAGCGTTAGCAGCGTCGTGACCAACAGTGCGGCGGCGCTGGCGAGCACGACGGACAGCAGCAGGAACCAGCCCGTCTCCCCGAGAACCGGGAACTGTCGGGTGCCCGCGAACGGGCCCGCGGCGCGGCCGAGGCGGAACACGTACGCCAGCGCGGCCAGCGCCACGCCAACGGCGGCGCCGACGGCGGCGTTGCGCCGCACCGAGAGCGCTTCGAGCAGCGGCGCGACCGACGGTTCGGGCGGCTCCTCGCTCATTGACGGCGCTTGGTGGCGGTGGGGCTTATCGGCGTCGCTCCGTCGCGCCGCCGGTCGATCACCCGGTCAGTCGCGCGCCCAGTTCGCGCCCGGCCCGGGCGGCCAGCCGAGCCACCCGGAGCGGTTCGGGGCGCCCGCCCTCGGGCGTGAACCCGCGAACGAACTGGGCAGCCTCGCAGTTCGGCGCGAGCCGCGGGACGGCGTCCACGGCGTTGGGGGTGGCGTCCGCCGCGACGGCCGCGTCGACGCCGACGGCGCGCACGAACACCTGCTCGTCGTTGACGGTGAGCGCGCGCCGCGGCGGCAGCGAGTCGTAGCTGTCGAGGCGCCACGCCCGGTCGGCGCCGTCGAACTCCGCGCGAATCGCCGGCGCGAGCCCGGGGCTGGCTTCGAACGATACGGCGAGAGTGGGAAGCCCCGTAGCCTCGTGGATCCGGGGCAGGTCGAGAACGTTGAACCACGCGGGGGCGACCCCCGCAAGCAGGAGGGCGGCGATGTCTGGTCTGTCGATACTGTCGACGAGTGCGACGACTGCGGCAGTCGCGTCGTCGCCGCCGACAGTGCAGCGCTCGTAGGCGAGGCCGTCGACGACCCGGTCGGCGCGCACCACGGCGCCGGCACAGGTAGCCACGGACTCGGCGTCGGAGAACGCCACGCCGAGCGCGCGCTGCCCCGACTTAATCGTCCTTGATCTCCTCCAAGCGATTTAGGAGCTCGTCGTTGGAGGCTCCGTTGTCGAACTCCACGGAGCCCTCGTGGGCCCCGCCGTCGGCGTCGACTGCGTCGTCGCCGTCGTTCATGTCGAGCTGCTGATTCTCCTGCTCGGATTCATCGTAGCTCCCGAAGCCCATTACACGTTAATCTTGTGGCTCCCGTGGGTTAAACGCTTGGGCGGTACAGGTTGCTATCACACCACACGGATGTCGCTGATCGCCGGTGTTCGCTGTCGTCGACGCCGTCTGGCAGTTCGGGTTGTTCGTGGCCGTTGTTCCCGGCAGTGTCTTGTGATGTTTCGTCGTCGACGCCGGCTGTTCGGTGCCGGCATTCACTGCTGCCGACACCGGCTGTTCGGTGTCGATATTCGTCGGCACGACACCGTCTGTCCGTTGCCGGCGTCCGCTGGCGCCGCCGTTTTACCGACCTCGCCCGAACGCACCGGTATGAGCCCTGTCAACGTCACCGCCGACGCCGAGCAGTTCACCAGCAACGTCTACCTCGTCGACGGCGAGGTCACGACGCTGGTCGACGCCGGCGCGATGCCGGGCGTCGTCGACGAGATCCGAACCCACGTCGACGACCTCGATCGCGTCGTGCTCACCCACCAGCACGGCGACCACGTCGAGCAACTCGACGCGGTGCTCGACGCGTTCGACCCCGACTTGTTCGCCTACGACGACCACCCGCGACGGACCCACGCGATCGACGACGGCGAGGAACTACAGATCGGCGACGAGACCCACGAGGTGGTGTACACGCCGGGCCACGCTGACGACCACGTCGCCTTCGTCGGCGAGACGGCGCTGTTCAGCGGCGACGTAGTGGTGTACAACGACGGCGCGTTCGACGACGGCAGCTTTGGCCGGACCGATCACGCGACCGGCGATCGTGAGCGCCTGATCGAGAGCCTCCGGACGATCCTCGACCGGCTCCCGGAGTCGGTGACGGGGCTGTACGCCGGCCACGGCGACCCCTTCGAGGTGACGACGGAAGAGTCGGTTCGGGACGTGATCGAGCGCGCGCTCGAGCGGGCCGAGCGCCGGGAGCCGAAGTACCCCGACGAGTAGGTCGGCGGCGCCGCTGTGGCAGTCGAGCGCGTGGAAAAACGCGGCGAGATCAGGCCGAGCGCGGTTCCTTCGCCTTGGGTCGGAGCTTCCCGTAGCCGCACTTCCGGCAGTGCTGGGCGCGCGGGGGGTTGCGGGCGTTACAGCGCATGCAGATCTGTTTGTTCAGGATGCGCTCCTCCGCTTCTTCGAACTTAGCCATACATCCGGGTTCTCTCGGCGGGCGTTTAACCCTTACTTTCGGGCCGAACGACGGCGCGGCCGCTCTTGGGCGGCAAAAACGGAGAAGCTTGACGCGCGAATTAGGCAGCCTGCTGGCCCTGCTGGGCCCGGTTGATCGCCTCCTCGAGATCGTCGCGCTGGGTGACGCCGACGAAGCGCTCGACGACGCCGTCGTCGTTCTCGATCACCAGCGTCGGCAGCGAGCGGACGGAGTACTCGTTGGCGGTCTCCTGGTCGGAGTCGACGTCGATCTTCTCGAACTCCACGTCGGCGTACTCGTCTTCGAGCTCTTCGAGGATCGGGTCCTGGGTCTTACACGGGCCACACCAGTCGGCGTAGAAATCCTTCAGTCGGACAGTCATAGCGTGACCCGGCGTTAGCCGTGACAGCGCATAAGGGTTTCCCACGTGCCGGTTCCGGCCGTTTCGCCCGCATCTCGCTTCCGGAAGCTTTAGGCGGCTCAGGGGATCACGTGAGCGTATGAGCGGAAGCGACAGCGGCGGACTGATGTCCAGCGCGGGGCTGGTCCGCTACTTCGACGCCGAGGACCGAAACGCCATCCGAATGGACCCGCGCACCGTCGTCGCCGCCGGGATGCTGTTCGGCGTGCTGGTTCTCGTCCTCCGGGCGCTCTGAGCCCGGAGCCGAACGCACCCTTTTTGCGCGCCGCCCGCCCACCTCTAGCCATGCAAGCAGGCGTCATCGCGGTCCAGGGCGACGTGAGCGAGCACGCCGCCGCCATCGAGCGCGCCGCCGCGGCCCACGGCGAGGAAGCCGAGGTGGTGGAGATCCGGCAGTCCGGCACCGTCCCCGACTGCGACGTGCTCCTCATGCCCGGCGGCGAGTCGACGGCCATCTCCCGACTCCTCAAGCGAGAGGGGATCGACGACGAGATCCGCGACCACGTCGCCGCCGGGAAGCCCGTGCTCGCGACGTGTGCGGGCCTGATCGTCGCCGCCACCGACGCGAAAGACGAGCGCGTCGAAACGCTCGACCTCATCGACGTGACCGTCGACCGCAACGCGTTCGGCCGGCAGAAGGACTCCTTCGAGGCCCCCCTGGACGTGAAGGGGCTGGACTCGCCGTTCCCGGCGGTGTTCATCCGCGCGCCCCTCATCGACGAGGTCGGCGACGGCTCGGGCGCGCCGATCAACCACGGCGACGGCGGTCGACAGCGCACCGCCGACCCCGGCGGCGACGCGGTCGAGGTACTCGCGCGCTGGGACGGCGACCCCGTGGCCGTACGTCAGGGCCCCGTCGTCGGCACCTCGTTCCACCCCGAACTCACGTCGGACTCCCGGATCCACGACCTCGCGTTTTTCGAGACCGTCGAGGTGGCGGGCCAGTGAGCGACCCCGAGTCCGAGGGCGCCGACGGCGAGGCGGAACTCGGCGCCGACACCATCGACGCCCTGTTCGAGACGATCGAGCAGCGCAAGCGCGACCTGCCCGAGGGGAGCTACACGGCGTCGCTGTTCACCCACGAGAAGGGCGAGAACGCGGTGCTCGAGAAGCTGGGCGAGGAGTCGACGGAGCTGATCCTCGCCGCGAAGGACGACGACTGCGAGGAGCTGGCCGCCGAGAGCGCGGACTTCCTCTATCACCTGCTGGTGCTGCTCTCGATGAAGGAGATGAGTCCGGACGACCTGCGGGCGGAGCTCGAAGCGCGGTTTTAGTTTTCGTCCAGTTCGGTGGCGATCGCCTCGAGTTCCCCTTTCCGAAAGCCGCTGGTCTGGTCCCGAATGCCGTCGACGCCGGCCACTTCGTCGGTGATGGCCTGTCGCATGACGTCCTTCCCGGGAATCACCGCGGTCTCCACGTCCGCGTTCAGCGACTCACAGATCGCCGCCAACGCCTCCTTCGTGAACCCGGAGGAGACTTCCCGCTCGTACCGACCGACGCCGACCCGGATCTCGTTGCGAAGCTCGTGAACCGTTTTGCTCATACGACCTGGGTCGGGGTATCGCGACCTATACTTCCCGGTATCGGCCCCGCCGTTCGCTGGCAGGCTGTGAGTGTCCGAGGCTGCCACAAGAGATATGATTGTGTTAGAACAACTCCTCGGTAGGCAGTCACAGATGACGCTGACGGCTCTCTGGAAGCCGGTTCTGCTCTACACCGGTCTCCTCGGGCTTCTCACGGTGGGGACGGTGTACCTCACGACGTACTCGGGACTGTTCATTCTCGGGTTGGCGGCCGTCGGCCTCCTGCTCGCCGTTCTCAACGGCGGGACCACCAGCCCAACGAGCCTCGGCGGCGTCGAAAACTCGGACGAGGGGGCGACGGAGTTCGAAACGACCGGGCTGGTCCTGCAGTCGAATACGGACGTCCCGCTCCGGCTCACCCTCCTGCTCTACGGAGTCGGCGTGTTCCTGTGGAGCATCGTCGTGTTGTTCACCCTGACCGGCACGCTCGTGTGACCGCGGTCCCGGGCGCTGTTCTTGCCGATCCGTGATGGTCGTTCACCAGCCAGGAAGGCCGTGAGAGCCACCTACTTCAGCTCCAGCCCCAGATCGTGCAGCCCGTCGTTGTTCGCCGCCACGTTGATGAGCAGCGGCGTCAGCGACTCCACCTCTGCGGCGTTGCCGAGCCCGCCGGCGTCGAGGACGCGCAGGTCCGCGATCCCCTCGGCGATGTCGGTGACGATCCCCTTCGCGTCGCCGTCGTCGCCGACGACGAACGTGTCCACGCCCAGTTCGGCGTCTAAGTTCGCCAGCCGCCCCGCGGCGAGATTGTGGAACGCCCCGACGAGTTCGACGCCGTCGGGCACCGCGCTCGCGGCGTGTTCGGTGACGCTGCCGGCCGGCGGCGGGGCGTAGTGGAACCCGTCGTCGTCGCGATCCATCCCGGTCGCGGGCGTGACGAGGATGTCGCCCTCGTCCAGATCGTCGGCAACGGCCTCGATCGTGTCGGTGACGTAGTACGGCGGGACGGCGACGATCACCACGTCCGCGAGCGTGGCCACGTCCGCGTTGACCCCGCCGTCGATCGTTGTCTCCACCCCGCGGGAGTCGAGTTCGGTCTCGTACTCCTCGGCTTTGCCCTCGGCTTTCTCGGCGTCCCGCGAGCCGATCAGCACCTCGTGGTTCGTGTGGTACGCCAGCCGGAGGGCGAGCCCCTCGCCGATGTCGCCGGTGCCGCCCAGGATCGCGATATCCATACCCCACAGTGCGGTCGGTCGGGACGTAAGGATTGCGCGAGCGGCACGCGAGCCGCCTCAGTCGAGCAGTTCCGGCAGGTCGTTCACCGAGTCGATCACCGCCGCCGCGCCCGCCGCCTCGTACTTCCGGCGGCCGGACTCGCCCGTCAGCCCGCCCGTCAGGACGCCGACGCCGTGGTACGCCCGCGCCGGGTCGGTTTCGGCGGCGTTCACCGCCGTTCGCACGTCGTCCAGCGTGTCGCCGACGAACACCACCGAGTCGGCACCGAAGCGCTCGGCGAGCGTCGTCAGCGCGTGGGGGTTGGGTTTCCCCTCGTCCCAGTCGTCCATCGTGAACCGGTGATCGTCGGCGACTGAGAGCTCGACTCGCTCCAGCGCGATGTCGGCCTCCGCGCTGGGGCGGCCGGTCAGCACGCCCACGGCGAACCGGGACTGGAGCGCCTCGACCGTCTCGGGCTTCAGAATCACCGGCTCGTCGTGGATGTAGCCCGGCGCCGCGAACGGCGGTTCGTCGCCCTCGATCTCGCGGTACAGCTCGGCGCCGAGATAGAGCGCTTGGAACGTCTCGCGAACGCCGTTGGCGTCCCACTCCGCTTCGACGGTGTCGGCGTCGAACCCGTCGCGCGCTGCGGCCTCGTGCAACACTGCGCGGGCGGCCGCGAGCCCGCCGTCTTCGTGGGCGGCGATGGCGTCGGTGAACGAACTCGCGTCGCCCGAGTAGCCCGCCTCGCGGGCGAGCACGAACAGCGTCGCCGCGTCGGTGAGCTCCCAGTCGTTGTTGAAGCCGCCGGCGTCCTTAAAGCGCTGGACCGTCGCGCGCTCGATCGTCTCACCGTGGCGCCGTTCGACTGTCTCGATGATCGCCCGCCGGTAGGAGTCGGCCACGTCGACGAGCACGCCGTCGACGTCGAGGACGACCGCGTCCGCGTGCATACCCCGCTTCCGGCCCGGGGGTGAAAGGCGCTTGCGGCTCGCGGCGCCGTCAACGCCCGCCCTCGCGCGGCGCTCCACGGCTCGTGGCGGTGTAGAGCGTCACGCGTGGGCCGTCGCCGCCGAGCTGCTCGCGCTCGACGGGGATCGACGGCACGTCGTAGCCGAGCGTGGTGAACACGAACGTCGCGCCGACGGCCGCCGCGAGATCGGCGATCGGGCGGTGGAGTTCGGGCGGGCAGTTGAGCGCGTAGACGATGTCGACGCGGTGGAACGCCGCGGGCTCGTCGACCGTCGTCACGTCCTCGACGCGGAATCGAACTCCCTCGGGGACCGACACGGGGTACACGTCGGTAGCGCGCACGTCAGCGCCGGCGTCGACGAGGCCGGACGCGACGCCCGTCCGGTCGCCGATGCCGACCTCCAGCAGTGTCTCGGCGCCCCGAAGCCGTCGGACGATCGAGGGGTCGGTATCACTGTTCATGCCGAGGGTTTATGCTGATCCTCGGCGTGTGGTGGCATATGCACGTCGACATCGTTCCAGTCGGGTCGGTCCCGAGCCGCGCCAAACGCGAGGCGTCAGAGGCGTTGCGGGCTGTCTACGACTGCGACGTCGGCGTTCGGAACGAGCAGCCGATCCCGGACGACGCGCTTGATCGCGGGCGGAGCCAGTACCGCGCCGAGCGCTTCATCGAGGTGGCGAGCAACACCGGCAACGGGGAGAAGAACATCGCCATCACGACGGAGGACCTCTACTACCGCCAGCGCAACTACGTGTTCGGGCTGGCCTACCTCAACGGCCGTGGCTCGGTCATCTCGACCCACCGGCTCAACACCTCCTCGGACGGCGGTATCTCCACCAAGCCCACCTCGGAGGTGTTCGCCGACCGCATCCGGAAGGAGGTGGTCCACGAGATGGGCCACAACTTCGGGCTGGAGCACTGCGACAACAGCAAGTGCGTGATGTCGTTCTCTCCCACCGTGCGCGAGGTCGACGTGAAGGAGGAGAACCTCTGTGGCTCCTGTTCGCGGATGCTAGGGTAGCGAATCACCGCTTCCCGGCAGTTTTTCTCGCCGCCGGCCAGGCTTCTCGGCATGACGACCTGGACCAGCGACGAGATGGGTCCCCAGCTCGGTGAGCCCATCGACGACCTCGAGACGCCGGTGCTGCTCGCCGACGTGGACGCGATGGAGCGCAACATCCGCGAGTACGCCGCCGTCGCCGACGAGCACGACGTCGATCTGCGCTCACACGTCAAGACGCACAAAAACGCCGCACTGGCGGCTCGTGAGGTCGAACTCACCGGCGACACCGGGATCTGCTGTCAGACCCTCGGCGAGGTCGAGACGATGGCCCGCAACGGGATCGACGACGTGTACCTCTCCTACCAGGTCGTCGGCGAGTCCAAACTCGACCGGCTCTGCTGGCTCGACGACCAGGTCGACGCCCTGGCGACGACCGTCGACTCCGTGGCGACGATCGACGCGCTCGCGGCGGCCGCCGAGCGGAACGACCGCACGCTCCACGCGGTGCTCGAGGTCGACATGGGGCTCAACCGAACCGGCGTCGCGCCTGCGGAGGCGCCCGACCTCGCGGCGCGGATCCACGACGCCGACGGGCTCGCGTTCGACGGGCTCCTCGCCTACGACGCTCACGTCAAGAGCGAGGCGTCGACCGAAGCCGAGTTCGAGGAGCGCGCGTGGGCGGCGATGGATCTCGCCGAGTCGGTCGTCGACGACATCGAGGCTGCCGGGATCCCCGTCGAGGAGGTAAAAGTCGGCGGCACCGCCACCTCACGCTACAGCGCGCGCCACCCCGTCGTCACCGAGATCAACCCCGGAATGTATCCGTTCAACGACGTGGGCGAACTCGAGCTCCGGCCGTGGGAGGTGTCGAAAGACGACTGCACGGCGACGGTGCTGACGACGGTGATCTCGGTGCCCGACGACGACCGCCTCGTCGTCGACGGCGGCAGCAAGACGTTCTCGCTGGACAAACCCCAGCTGCCCGTCCCCAAGAACCGCGACGACATCGAGTACGTCAACGCCAGCGAGGAGCACGGCTGGATCGACACGAGCGAGAGCGAGGCGTCGTTCGAAGTCGGCGACCGGCTGGCGTTCATCGTCCCCCACGTCTGTACGACGATCAACCTCCACGACCTGATCGTCGGCGTCCGCGACGGCGAGGTCGCGGATCTCTGGGAGGTGCAGGCCCGGGGGAAGGTACGGTAACGCGATTTCCGGAACCCTCGCGATTAACCCACGCTCCGCCGAAGCACGCCCATGGGCGAACTCATCGTTCTCAACAAAGACGAGGATACCGTCGACTACCTCGACGCCGACACGGGCGAGACGCTCGCGACCGTCGAGACCGACTTCAACCCCCACGAAATCGCGCTCTCGCCGGACGGCGAGACCGCCTACGTCACCTGCTCGCTGGGGAATTCGCTGCTGTTTCTCGACAACGAGAGCCGCGAGGTCCGGGACCGCTTCGAGCACGACCTGTTCGAGTTCCCCCACGGGCTCGCCGTCCGGGAATCCGCGGGCGAACTCTGGCTGGCGTCGACGTACAGCAGCCAACTGTTCGTCTTCGACCTCGACACCGAGGAGCTGCTGGAGACGTTCCCGACCCACCAGGAGTACTCCCACATGGTCACGTTCGGCCCCGACGAGGAGACGGCCTACGTCGCCAACATCGGCAGCGACTCGGTGACCGTCGTCGACGCCGACGAGCGCCGGGTCGTCGCCGACCCGCCGGTCGGCGAGGGGCCGGAAGGGTTCGCCGTCGATCCCGACACGGGCGACCTGCTGGTGGCGAACCAGGACGACGACAACCTCTCCGTGCTCGACGGCGAGCGCTACGAGGAGACCAGCACCGCGATGCTCGGGACGACGCCGGTCCGGCTGGTGTTCGACCCCGCGGGACGCTACGCGCTCACGGCCAACCGCGAGAGCGACGACGTGTCGGTGATCGACACGGCGTTCGTCCGCGACGGCGAGCGCCGGCCGTGGGAGATCAAACGCATCCCCGTGGGTGTCTGGCCCGGCGGAACCGCCTTCGAGCCGTCGGGCGATCGGGCGTTCGTCGCGAACAACAAGACCAACGACATCTCGGTGATCGACACCGACTCCTTTGAGGAGGTCGAGCGCTTCGACGCGGGGATCCATCCCGACGGGATCGCCTACCGGGCTGACTGACAGGGCGTCCCCAGTTGCTCGGGTGCTTCGCCATGCTTTTGAGAACGCGGCACCGAGGTATAGCACATGAGCGCAGACGAGGACAAGTATCCCGCCGAATCGGGGCGGCGGCGGTTCGTGAAGGGCGTCGTGGGCGGCGCTGGGCTGGCCGCCGTCGGGACGACCGGCGCGGTCGGTATCAACTCCGCGACCCAGTCGCCGGGGTCGGGCGGTGGCTCGACGACGGCGATGGCCATCGAGAACACTGCGGGGCCCGCACCGCGTGGGATGCCCCTGATCCCGGTCGAGATCGACGACGAGGGGTACCTCAAGGGGTTCTGGCCCGAGGTCGAGGAGGTCGATCAGGGCGGTCGAACCATCGAGGTCGCGGAGGCCGAGATGGGCGGCCAGACCTACTCCTCGGAGTGGTTCCAGTACTGCGGCGTCGAGTCCTACCAGGGGATCGTCCCGGGCTACGAGTCGGATAACTACTTCCGCTCGGACTCCGGCCCCGCCTACGACTGGCAGAGCGAGGCCGTCGAAGGCGGCGACCGCCTCAACGTCGACATGTTCGAGGACTACGAGTCCTGGGGCAACGGGATCGGGCAGGCCGGCATCGGGAAGCCGGCGACCGGTCGCTGGCGCTCCGAGGACACCGAGAACACCATCCCGATCCAGGTGCTCCGGAGTCCGATCATCGAGGACATCGCCAACGGCAACACTGACGCCGACCAGTCCATCGTCGACTGGCTCAGCGCCAGTACGCAGGACGGGTTCATCGCGTGGCTCAACAAGTGTACCCACTTCTGCTGTGTGCCTGGGTACAAGCAGGCGGAGTCCTCCGCCTCCTTCGGCGGCGAGGACGGCGTCTACTGCGCCTGCCACCAGTCCGTGTACGACCCGTTCAGCATCGTCCAGACGCTGTTCGTCGCTCGACCGCGGCCTGACGACTGATTCCCGTGGTCGACGACACTCGCGAGGACGGCGCGCCGGTCGACGCCGGCGACGCTGCCGACGAGGCAGACGACACTGCGTCCGCGGCGGACGACGAGGCGTTCGCCCGTCGCGTCGAGGACGCCCGCGACCTGCTCGGCGAGGACGCCACCGCGCTCTACGTCGGCGTCGTCCGCGACGGCCGCGAGGTGGACTCCACGTTCGCCCAGCAGGCAGACGATCACCAACAGGAGGGGATGCAGGCGCTCTCGCTGCTGGCGTCGCACATCCGCCTGGTCTCCGACGAGGCCGGCGTCGACTACACCACGGTCGCCGCCGACGCGGTGACGCTGGCCGAGCAGTTAGACGAGTCCGAGTAGGCTCGCTCTCGACGCCGAACAGACGGACTGCCCGGCTGAACCCACTCGGTCGCCGATCGCGTCGTTTGACAGGACTTTTTGTTCACACGCTCCAGAGGGTGCCCACGGACGACCCGCCGGCGTCGGGGGCGACTCCCAGATCATGAGCGAGTTCGACATCATCCCACCCGAAGCGATCGAGTCAGGCGACGCGACGGACGCCTACTTCGACCGAACGGCCGAGACCCTGGAGCACGCAGGGCACAACCCCCACGTCGTCGCCGAGGTCACGGCTGACCAGTTCCCGACGGGGGAGTTCGAACTCCTCGCGGGCCTACGTGACGCCGCCCACCTGCTCGAAGGGCTGCCGATCGACGCCGACGCGCTCCCGGAGGGCACGCTGTTCGACGGTGGCCCGGTGCTCCGGATCGAGGGGACGTACCTCGACTTCGCCCGACACGAGACGGCGCTTCTGGGCTTTCTCTCCCACGCCTCGGCGGTCGCGACTCACGCCCTCCGGGCCCGCCGGGCGGCGCCGGAGTCGACGGTGCTGAGCTTCGGGACCCGCCACGTCCACCCCTCGATCGGCGCGATGGTCGAGCGATCGGCGCTGCTCGGCGGCCTCGACGGCATCTCGAACGTCGCCGCGGGCGAGGTGCTCGATCGGGAGGCGGGCGGGACGATGCCACACGCACTGCTGATCTGCTTCGGCCGGGGCAATCAGGAGGACGCCTGGCGCGCCTTCGACGACGCCGTCGCCGCCGACGTGCCCCGCGTCGCGCTCTGTGACACCTACAGCGACGAGGTCGACGAGGTGCTCCGCGCCGTCGAGGCGCTGGGCGACGATCTCGACAGCGTCCGCCTCGACACGACGGGCTCGCGCCGCGGCGACTTCCGGCACATCGTCCGGGAGGTGCAGTGGGAGCTCGACGCCCGCGGCCACGGCGACGTGGACGTGTTCGTCAGCGGCGGCATCGACCCAGCGTCGATCCGCGAGCTACGCGACGTGGCCGACGGGTTCGGCGTCGGTGGCTACGTCAGCAACGCCGACCCCGTCGACTTCGCGCTGGACATCGTCGAAGTCGACGGCGAGCCGGCGGCCAAACGCGGCAAGCTCTCGGGGGCGAAAGCCGTCTACCGCACGAGTGACGGCGGCCACCACATCGGCCTGCGCAGTCGTGACGGCCCCGACGACGCCGAGTCGCTCATGGCGCCCCTGCTGCGGGACGGCGAACTGGTTCGAGAGTTCGATATCGACGCCGCGGCCGCGCGCGCACTCGCCGACGCCGAGCACACCGAGTTCCCGCGCTAGGGCGGGAACGAATCGACGACGACCGTTCCGTACACCGACACTGCGAGCAGTAGGACTCCAACGACGAGGAGGACGACCCCGCCGAACCGGAACGTCCACAGCCGGTGCTCGCGAGTCTCGTCGTAGAACTCGGGGTTCTCAGAAGGCGGCGTCGAACTGACCCGCTCTGCGGCTCGTTCCTGGAGGGCGATCGCGGTCTCGGTTCGGAACGCGAAGGTAGCGCCGACGCCGAGCGTGCCGAGCGCGAGGAGCCAGAGTGCGACGAGCGTCGGTGTCTCCATCTCGGGTGGCAAATAGCCTGGCTAGAAGTTGAACCCTGGGCATCGGCGGTTAGCTGGAGCGAGCGGGCGAGGGGGCCACAGCTCAGGGACAAAACACTGGGAGCCACAGGGCAGCGCCAGCAGCCGACGGCCGGGTTGAGGGGATCGATCGACGGCGTCGGGCGCGTGACGATGCCGTCGCCCAACCGGCCGGCGAGCGCAACGCGTTCGGTAAGTGGTCGGCTGGTAGGAACTAATTACCGGAGTCATACGGGAGCCGTTCTGTGCGCCGTCATCTGTTCCAGGGTACAACAACGGTATATGATATCAGTATATTCTGCGACTGTTATCAGGGAATAAAATGTAATACTGGTGAACAGTTTTAAGTTAGCAAATGATTAACTCTAACGTGATGGGACGCAGAGGCGACGTCGAGGGGGAGACAGTATCGGATGGCGGCCCGAAAGAGGTAGCCGAGCGCTCGCTCGGCGAGTCCGAACTGAACTGGGAGATCGCCTCTTCGCTGTTGAAAGCGGACTCGTACACCGATCGTGCGCTGGAAGAGCACGTGTTTCAGATGTCACGGCAGGGCACGGACCTACGTGGTACAGAAGCGTACCTTCGTGAGGCGCTCGAACAGCATCGCGAGATCGTCGCGGAGTTAGAGTACGCGCTAGAGGCAGTCGAGGAGTAGCGCTCTGGGCGAGGGTAGGGTCGTGCGCGTGCACAATCTACTTACCCAAACGGTTATTCGTCGTTACCCCGATAATGGGGATATATGCGACTGACGGCCCCGACGGATTTCGAAATTTTGCAGGCCCTCTCCGACGGGAAGCGGAACAACGCGAGCAACCTATCTCACATTCTAGATAAGAACAGATCGTACATCAACACCCGACTCCCGGTGCTCGCGGACTATGGGCTGGTCGAGCGTGTGGGGCCGGCGCCCAACAGTGGTCTGTACGTCATCACCGAGAAGGGAATAGTCGTCGCCGAGTTGGACGAGGAGTACGCCGACGACGACGTCGACTTCGATGCGCTGGTCGAGGAGCGGCTCGAGGACGGCGACTGAGTCGCCGACGGGATCGGTTCTCTCGGGACTGAGCGAGCTGTAGTCGTTATCCAGTACCCCGTGGGGTTAGTTTCACGACGGTCCGGCGGCGAGGCCGCACGAAGAATTATGCCTTATTAGTATATACTGTTGGTATGGAAAACATCGCCGGGTTCGCTCACCCGCGGTCGACAGGGAGATGCAACTGGTAGAGCCGACGGACTTCGAGATACTCGCCTTCCTTGACGAACAGGGGCGGAACAACGCGATCAACATCGCTGCCGGATTGGATCGGGACCGCTCCTACGTCAACACTCGCCTCCGCGCGCTGGCCGAGAAGGGATTAATCCAACGCGTTGGGCCTGCAGAGAATTCCGGATTGTACGAACTGAGCGATGTCGGACGTACAGCGCTGGCCCACCGCGACCAGTACGGCGACGACGATTTCGACGCGTTACTCGACCGTAGCGCCGATTAGCCACTGATTATCGTCGTCGACGCGGTGGTAGGATACTCCTTCCACTCGTAAATGAAGTCCTACTAACTTGTCTGCCTCATCCCGACCATTTAACACAGATGAAGTATATACCGACGGTATGTGCGGACGGGACATAGGGTTCGGTGCGAGATGTCTCGTTCGGGCATGATGAACGAAATCATGACACAGGACAGAGAGATACGCGAGAAAGTGCGCGCCGTCTTCCTGGCGACGCTGATGGTCGTCTCCGTCTTCGGGGGCTCCATCGCGCTGGCGGGGAGTGCGGCGGCTTCTTCCCACACCGTAGTCGTCGACGGCGACGGCGACGGTGACTATACGTCGATCCAGGGAGCGATCGACGGGGAAGGAGCTAACAGCACAATCATAGTAGAAGAGAACAGTAGTGGGTCCTATTCTTCATTCAGCACTAATGCTGACAACGTTACAGTTGAGGCTGCTGATGGGGCGAAACCCACGATTAACGCAACCAGTAGAATTAATCTTAAGGAGGCAAACGAAGCCACCCTATCCGGATTTGAGATTAATCTGAAAACTGGTGGTGATGGCCTATATACTAAGGGCGATGATGTCGTAATTCGAGATAACGATATCACCGTCTTCACGGGGACCGACCCCGCCATCCGCATTGGGGATGCTTCGAACCCGCAAATCACTGGTAACGACTTCATGATGAAGTCGGCCCCCAGTGGAGCAAATGTTCAGGCAATCCTATTGTCGTCCACGACGGGTGCGGATGTCTCCAATAACCGGTTTGATGGGAACACCAGTGGTGACGGAACGTTCTACACCATTCAGGTGTCCAACAACGCCGGGAACACGTCTGAAGTTTCAATCACCGGTAACGAAATCACTGGTACTGACTATGGGATCTCCCTATACGAGAACGCTGATCAAATCAAAGGCGTAACCGTAGAGAACAACACGGTTAGTGACGCGACGGCGGTCGATATTATCGCGTCCGATCCGGATGGCAAAGAGGGCTTCTCCAGCATCAACGGGGAATCCACTGACAGCACCCAGCTCGTCAGTCTCTACGAGTCCAACTCCGGCATTGTCAACGTCACTGTCAACACCCAATCCCGTACCGACGAGGCCGGTGGTCCGAACGTCACCGACGCCACGGTCCTCGACCGTGACCAGGACGGTGACATCGATGCGGTCGACGTGACCCTCAGCGAGCCGGTCAACGATGGCACGCTGGCGGCCAGCGACTTCGCGCTCGGCGGCGTCGGTGCCGACGCACGGACTCCCGACAACGTCAGTACGGGCGCGAACGCGTACGACGCGCAGTTCACGCTCACGTTCGACGACGACAACGAGATCGACGGTACCGAGGGCCGCCTCAACGCGGCCATGACCGGAACCGTCGAGGACCTCGCTGGAAACGCGCTCGACAGCTTCAACGAGAGCAACGTCACCGACGGCGCGAAGCCGGTCGTCGAGGAGGTCTCGTTCGACCCGAGCGTCGTGAACGCTTCGAACACCATCAACGGGGAGATCCCCGTGACGGTGACCGCGACATTCAGTGAGCAGATCGACTCGGCGCCGACCACGTTCCAGCTCGACGGTGTAACGGTCGGAACGGATGTCACCGTCGACGGGAACTCTGTCACTGGTACGACGGACGGTAACTTCGGTGCCTCGGGCACGGACAAGTCCGTCAACACGACGATCAGTGGTGCGAGCGACGGCCCGAACTCGCAGGTCGCCTTCGATCAGGAGAACTACGAGATCGACGTCGTTCCGCCCCGACTCAGCACGAACACCGTCACGACGCTCGATAGCGACGACGACGGGACCGTCGACCAGCTCGAAGTCGAGTTCGCGGACAACCTCGCCGACGACACGGTCGACGCCTCGGACTTCGAGGTCACCAACCCGGCTGCCACCATCGACGGCTGGTACACGGGTACGACCGAGAACGACGACATCATCGTGCTGAACGTGAGTGGCCTCCCAGAGGGGGACACCAGCGTGACGCCCGACGTGACCGTCTTCGAGCAGCAGATCGAGGACACGGCTGGCAACGCCGGTCCCTACGGCGGCGACCAGACCCAGACCGCCGAGGACGGCGCGAGCCCGATCGTCACCTCGATCTCGGTGAACGAGAGCGTCCTGAACGCTTCCGACGTGCCGACTAACGTCGAAGTCAACGCCACGTTCAGCGAGAACGTGACTGGCAACCCGAGCGTCGAACTTCTCGGCCTCGGGCAGGGCGACCTCACGACGACGATCGCTGCTTCGGGTAGCGACAACCTCACCGCTACTTCCGACTCGGAGATCGTCGACAGCGACGAGGACGTGAGCGTCCGCGTGAACGTCTCCGGCGGCGACGACGGCGCCGGTAACGCAGTCGAGACGTTCAACAGCACGACGTTCGACGGCGAGACGCTGCTGACGGTCGACACGAACGAGCCGACGGTTTCGGTCAACACGTCGGAACTGCCGAGCGAGCCGGTCGCCGGCGAGATCGACCTCAGTAGCTACTTCGACATCAGTGGTGCCGAGAGCGACGGCGGCGACACGACCTACCTGATCAACACCACCGGCGCGACCGGTGGTGAGTTCATGGAGGTCTCCGCCAGCTTCGACACCACGACTATCGACGACACGGACGGCCTGATCGTGCGCGCGGTCAGCACGGACGATGTCGACAACGAAGTGCTGGACACGTTCACGGCGGCCCAGTCGATCAACGTCGACAACACCGCCCCGACCGTGACCATCGACTCGCCGTCCGAGACGACGGCAGAGCCGTCGAACGGCACGCTGCCGCTCGAGTGGACGGTCGACGAGCAGAACATCGACGGGAACGCGACGATCGTGCTGGAAGGTGACAACAACACCATCCAGTACAACGCCTCCGTCAGTGACGGGAGCGGCAACACCGTCGACCTGCGACTGAACACGTCCGAGAACGCGTCGGCTGGCGACGGCCGCCTGCCGAACCTCAACCAGACGAACGGCTCGTTCGACACCCAGACGCTGTACGACCTGTCGGTCACGGTGGACGACACCACCGGCAAGTCGACCACGGCGACCCTGGACAACGCGCTGTTCCTGGACGACACGAAGCCGGCGAACTTCAGCCTCCTCGAACCCTCCGACGCGACGGAGTACGAGGCAGGTGACGAGTTCCAGATCGCCTACGGCTACACCGAAGACAACACCGACACCGTGACCGTCTCGCTCACGAACGAGAGCGGAAAGGTCGCGAACATGACTGTCGACGAGTCGCAGTACGTCGACGACGGTGTGATCAAGAGCTTCGAGGCGAACCTGTACGACTCGTTCGACACTGACTCGCTCGCGGACGGTCGGTACAACGTCACGGTGACGGTGACCGACCTCGCCGGCAACGAGCTCGTCGACTCGACGAGCAACGCGCCGATCGCGATCAACGAGGACTCGCCGAAAGCAGTGCCCTCGTTCAACGAGGGTCCCAACGCGACCGCGTCGATCAACGAGTCCGAGAACCAGGTCACGGTCGACGTGACCTACAACGTCTCGGTGCCCGATGTCGAGGACGCGGGTAATATCGACGATTCCGGCACCTCCCTCGACAAGGTGAACGTCTCCAGTACCGACGACGACCTCGTCACGCTCAGCGTCGACTACTACGACGAGAGCGAGGACGAGTATGTCAAGCACGAGGAAGTGACTGTCAGCATCGACGAGTTCACGGACAGTGACGCGGTCGAGAACGAATCCATCACCGAAACGATCACGTTCGACATCGCGGATCTGGAAGGGTATACGGACCTCGCGGACGAGGACCGCATCCTTGACTACACTGTCGACATCACCGGTGACTTCACCGTCGAAGCGTGGAGTTCGACCGATGACAGCACCGCTGTCGACGACGGTGTCGATGCGAGCGATACCTTCGTCTCGCAGGAGAAGGTCGTCCCGAGCATCGAGTCCGTCGAAGTCGACGGTGTGGACACGCCGAGCGACAGTCTGACCATCTCCTTCGACCGACCGGTCGAAGAAACTGGCACCCTCATCTCTGACGACTTCGGGTACCAGGACGTCTCCGGTGACGGGGCGAACTACGTGACCGACGTGTCCGGTGTCGACGACAACGACACGATGATCACGATCGCGCTCGCCGAGGACGTCAACGCGACCGACGTCGGCAGCGACATCGTGAGCATCCAGCCCGACGTTCTGGAGAACGCTGACTCCGGCGAGAACGTCTCGGCCGTGAACGGCACGATCGTCGAGACTACGCCGCCCGCGTTCACCACGGACGAGGTCGATGTCGGTAGCAACACGTCGACGATCACGGTCACGTTCGACCAGCCGGTCGTCGCCGGTGACGACGGCGCCCTGACCGCGGCCAACTTCACCTTCACGGGTGCGACCAACGTCACGAGCGTCGACCACTCCGCCGAGGACAGCAGCGCGACGCTCATCCTCAACGGAGAAGTCACCAGCGAGGAAGCCGGTAGCGCGAACGTCACGGTCGCGGACGAGGAAGTCTTCGACCGCTTCGGCAACTCGCAGTCGGACAAGATCACGGTCGTCGACTCGACCGATCCGTCCGACATCGAGATCGTCGATCCGTCCGAGCAGGTCATCAAGCAGTCCGACGACCTACTCGACATGACCTACAGCTACACGGAGAACGTGCCGGACAACGTCGAGTCGGTCACGATCACTCTGGATGGTCCCGAGGAACGCAGCTACGAGATCGACGACACGCAGTACACTGAGAACAACAAGAGTCTCAGTATCGATCTCGACGACGGTGGAAACCTTACCGATGGTGCGTACGATCTCACCATCGAGGCGACCGACGCCTCCGATAACACCCACAGTGTGACGGAGAACGGGCTGGTCGTCATCAACGACGATGCACCGTCCGTCTCTGACGTCACGATCACGAACGACCGCCACGATATCGCACCCGACGCGACGCTCAACCTCACGTACGACTACGAGCCCGCACCGAACGCGACTGGCGCGACGGTTTGGCTCGTCAACAGTGAGGACGTGAGCAACTTCACCGCGGCCGATCTCGACAACACGACGTACACCACGTACGACGTGGATGCCGACCACGGTGTGGTCGACGACCGCGAGGTCTCGATCGACCTGGCCGGCGAGATCGCGGACAACGAGGACTACGAGGTCTTCGTCACCGCGACCGATGTGAGTGGCCTGACCAGCGACGCGGCACAGGCGGGTCACAATGTCGACGTCAACGAGTACGCGCCTGCCATCACGCAGGTCGAAGCCAACGCTGGTTCGAGCGAAGTGTACGTGCACTTCAACGAGTCCGTCGTTGCCGGTGACGGCGACGACGAACTCGACGCCAGCGACTTCGCCTACGAGGACGTCGGTGGCACGTCCAGCATCACCAGCGTCGAGCGAGTCGACGACGACACGGTGATGCTCGTGCTGAGCGACGCCGTCAGCGCTGACGACCTCGGCACTGACCACGTGAGCGCCCGCTCGGGCCAGATCGTGGACACCGACGGCGCCAACGCGCGCACGGTCGACACGAACGCGGTCGCGCTCTCGGACACCACCGCTCCGTCCGTCGAGATCCTGAGCGCAGGCTCGATCAACGCGGACAACGCCGACAGCTACCAGGTCACGCTCGACACGACGAGCGAGGTCACCGACGTCACGATGACGCTCACCGGGCCGAACGGCACGGAGGTCTCGGCCAGCGAGACCGGCGTCACCGGCCAGGTGACCCTGACCTTCAACGCGAGCGCGCTTGAGGACGGCACCGTCGCTCACGAGGTCACCGTGACCGACATGGGTGGCAACAACGCCTCTGCCTCTGGCACGCTCACGAAGGACACCGACCGTCCGGACATCGTGTCCGTCGAGACGGATCCCGAGTCGTCCATCGTGACCGTCACGTTCAATGAGTCGATGGCGGGCGTCACCGCCGACGACTTCACCATGGTCGGAACTGATCTGACCGTGGAAGAGGTCGACCAGTACGACGACGACTACGTCGAACTGGTCCTGAACGGGACAGTTCCGGTCGACGCCATCAACAACAGTGAGGTCATGGTCAGTACGACTGCTGAAGACCTCGCTGGTAGCGCGGCCGACGACTCCGCGAAGCTGATGGACACGTTCGGTCCCTACATCCAGAGCGTCGACGCGGAGGAAGGCTCCTCGACGGTGAACGTCACCGTCAACGAGCCTGTCTCCGACAGCGAGAACGTCACCGCGGACGCGTTCGACTACCTCGACGCGAACGGTGACGGCGAGGAGATCGTGAACGTCACGACGCTGTCGCCGACGAAGTTCCAGCTCGAGTTCAACGACTCGGTCACCACTGCGGACCTCGTCAACGACGAGATCGCGCTGACCGAGAACGCTACGGACCTCCTCGGCAACGAGGCAACCGGTGACTGGTACGTCTCGCTCGACTACAGCGACTACCCCGCACTCAGCGCCTCCGCCGACGGCTCGACCGTCACGCTGACGCTCGAGACCGCGGCGAACCTGAGCGCGGACGGCACGAGTCTCACGGTCGACCTCGAGGAGCGTGACTCGCTCCGAACGACGACCGGTGAGTACGACGAGCCGTTCAGTACCGAACTCAACGCTAGCGACTTCACCGAGACCGCTGACGGCGTCTATGAGGCGACCGTCGAGGTGCCGGACGACGGCATCTACATGGCCGACGGTGGGCTGGCTACCGACAACGGCGACAGTAACGCCGGCCTCTCCGCGACGGTCGAGGTCGACACGCAGGCACCCGATGTCTCGGACGCCGTGCTCTCCGGCATCAGCACCACCGACTTCGAGAACGACGGCGAGCCCGACAGCACGCTCGTCGTGACGTTCTCCGAGGCGGTCGACGCGAGCGAGATCTCCGCCGATGACGTCAGTATCGAGGGCCACGACGGTGAGGTCGTCGCGGTCACCTCCGCTGGCTCCTTCGGCTACATCGAGATTACGGTCGAGGGGACGGTCCAGACCGGTACCTCGCCCGAGGTCAGCATCGACAGTTCGAGCTACACGGAACTCGCCGGTGACGGCAGTACCGGCGTGGAAGACAGCGCGACCGTCCTCCACACCGCCAAGCTCGATCTCTCGGAGGGGACGAACTTCGTCTCCGTGCCCGCAGCGGCGGGCGAGCTGGACCTCGACGAGATGGACCTCTCGAACGTCGACGTGATCTACAGCTACGACGCGGCAGACGACAGCTGGGACGCGTTCGATCCGGACGCCAAGGAGAACGACTTCGACGAACTCCACGGCGGCCAGGGGTACATCTTCGAGATGGACGACGAGGACACGCTCGACGTGAACGTGTACAACGAGCCGCTCGTGACCGGTGACGTCGCGGTCCCGAGCGAACAGCAGCTTACCGAGGGCTGGAACCTGGTGGGTCACTACCAGGAGTTCGACCAGAACGCCTACACGGCGTTCTCCTCGGTCAGCGACTCGGTGTACGCGGTCTACGGACAGAACGAGGCTAGCGCCGCACAGAGCTACGAGGCCGTCGCGATGGACGACGATCTCGAGCCCGGTGAGGCGTACTGGGTCTTCGTCACCGACGACGAGGTCTACGCGGAAGCGTCCGCGCACCAAACCCCTAAGTGAGGAACCGCTCGCAACCATATCCTCCTTTCTTTGAAACGGAGGAATCAAACACAAAATGACACAAACGAAGTTCGCATTTCGACGGAAGTCCGCGCTCACAGTCGCGCTAGTCGTCGTACTGGTGCTCGTGGGTCCGGCAGCGGGTTCCGTCGCCGCCGGGGCGCCACCGGAGATGCCACATCGGTTCTTCGGAACGGTGACCGACCAGAACGACGATCCCGTCGACGGGGTAACCATCCAAGTCTACTACCAAGGCGAGGTCGTCGCCTCGGACACCACCGACAGCGAGGGGTACTACGACCTCAAAGTCCCGGCGGAGAGCATCGACACGGAGGAAAGCACGAACATCACGCTGACGCCGGAAGGCGACTCAACCGCCGTCGAGACGACGTGGGAGTCGGGTGGCTCGACTCAACTCGACCTCGAAGTGACGGTCGAGGAGACGCCCGTCGACACGCCGACGCCCGAGCCGCCGTCCGACGGTGACGACGGCGACGGTGACACCGGTGACGGCGACACCGGTGACGGCGACACCGGCGACGGCGACACCGGCGATGGCGACACCGGCGATGGCGACGACGGTGGTAACACCGGCGGCAACACAGGCGGTGGGCAGACTGGTGGGCAGCAGTCGACCGCGACGCCGACCGCAACGCCGACTGAGAGTCCGACCGACGCGGACACCCCGACGGACGCGCCGGAAACGGCGACGCCGACGGAGGGGCAGGACTCGACGGAACCGTCGACGGACGAACCCGACCAGACGGATAACGCACAGCAGACGGCGACACCGACGTCGCAACCGACCACCACGACAACTCCCGGCTTCGGAGTCGGCGCCTCGCTCGCGGCACTTGCCGTGGCGGCGCTGCTCGGCTTCCGACGCTCGGACTGATCGTCGGTCGAACTATCGGCACCGCGCCGACTCTCTGGCCTCATTTCTTTCGACGCTACATACTAAGAGTATCCACCATCGGTATGTTTATTGAGTGGAACGTGTTATGCTGGGACATGGATCGACACGTATCCAGGCGATCGTTCCTCCGAGTCACTGGTGCGCTGGGTATCGGTGCGGCCGGTATCGGGACGCAGGTCACGTCGGTCGAGGCGGCTTCCGACCGATACATCGTCGACACCTCGACGGCCGAGGACTCGACGTGGCGGGATAACGTCGAGATTGTTCACGATCTCACAGAGATCGACATCGCGATCGTCCGTGGCTCGGAATCGGCGTTGGCGTCGACCGAGTACAGTCGGGACTTCGAGATGGAGATCGAGCCGCCGATCACGGTCGACGACAACCACACCGCGTCGGGCGACGCACGGTCGGCATATCAGTGGGACAAACAAGCGCAAAACGCGTTCTCGCTCCACGAGAGCGGCTACACCGGCGACGGGGCGAAGGTCGCGATCATCGACACGGGCATCGACCCCGACCATCCCGACCTTGAACCGAACCTCAACACTGAGGACTCCGAGAACATGACCGAAGACGACGGTGACTACTCGGATTCGGGTGACCACGGAACCCACGTCGCTGGAATCGCAGCCGCCGCGGACAACGGAACCGGTATCGTCGGTGTCGCACCGGACGCCGAAATCGTCGCGTTTCGAGTGTTCGGTCAGGAGGGCGGCGCATCCTTCGGTGACTTCACTGCCGCAATGTACCGCGCCGCGGAAGTCGGTTGTGACGCAGCAAACCTCAGTCTCGGCGCGTATCCGTTAGCCCCGAGCCTCAATGCGCAGGTGTTGAAGGAGTCGATCGATCGCGCAGTTCAGTTCGGCCAAGAACAGGGCTGCGTGACGGTCATCTCTGCGGGTAACTCCGACTCGAACTTGGACAAAGACGGTGACACGCTGAACCTTCCGACAGAGGCCGATGGGACCGTACGAGTGAGTGCAACTGGCCCCTCCGGATTCACTCTAGGAGAGCCAGTGTCCGGAGCGGACCTCCCGTCACACGCGCCATCGTTCTACACGAACTACGGCGAGGAGGCTATCACGGTCAGTGCGGCAGGCGGGAACGTGACCTACCCCCTTTCGAGCACGTACTTCAACGATCTCGTCTACAGTACAGTCCCTGGCAGCTGGGGATGGAAGGCGGGCACGAGCATGGCAGCTCCCCAAGTCGCCGGACTCGTCGCACTCGTCAAAGCAGAGAACCCGAACGCGAGTCCCGATCGAGTCAGTTATCACATCGAACGGACTGCCGACCAGATCGTCAACCCGGACTACAGCGCGGCAGGCTACTTCCAACCGGATCTCGAACCGACGATCGGAAACGGTTTCCTCGAAGACGCCTACGACTCCGAGACCTACCGCGGCAGCGGCCACATCGACGTCGAGCAGGCGGCGACGGAGGCGATCCCGTTCCCGCAGCCGCTCGAGGTGCGTGACCACACCATCGCGCCGCGTGACCCCGACGGCGACGGCCGGTTCGAGGATGTCAACGGCGACGGCGAGGTCGACATGGACGACGTCCGGGCGCTGTTCGCGCTGTTCATGTCCGGCGCCTCGCTTTCGCCCGCCGAGGAGGCGGCACTCGACTTCGACGGCGACGGCAGCTTCGATCAGTTCGACGTGCAGGAACTGCTCGATCAGGTTCGCGCCTGACGCCCTAGCCCCGATCCACCCCGCTGTTTTACTTCCGACACTCACGTAGATCCGCCTATGACGGGACGAGACGTCGGGCACTTGGCCCGACATGGGAGAGACTGATGACGCGCTCGGTGTTCCTCCGGGCAGGCGCGCGCCTGCTCGTCGCCTGCGAGCGCGAGGACGTCTAGTCGGCGCTGGACGGCGGCCGCGACACCGAGCCCGACAGCCCGGGGAGCCTGCAGGAGATGGCCGAAGCGACGCCAACGACGAGACCGCACAGCCCGCCGCCGACGACGGGACCGCCGGCGCGGTGGACCTAGAGGTGGCGGGCGAGGCGATCGACGAGACCGGCGACGACGAGTACGAGTACGTCGCGGAGTCGCCCGCGGTCTCGGAGGCGGATATCGTCACTAAACTGAGTACCGTGATGCGCGACGCCACCGCCGGCGAGCGCACGGCTGCGGCGTCCTACCCGCCGCTGACCGGCGGGAACAGCGCGAGTTCGTCGCCGGGCTCGACGCGTTCGTCCGCGTCGACGTTCTCGCCGTTTTTGAGGAGGTTCACGTCGCCGCGGAGCTCGCCGTCCTCAGTCAGCGCACGGTCACGCAGCGCCGGCTTCGCGGCCAGGAGCGCCTCGAGCGCGTCGTCGACGCTCGCGTCGTCGTCGACGTCGACCGCGACGGTGCGGTCGCCGGCGGCCTCGGCGAGATCGGCGAAGAGCTTCCACTGCATACCCGCGGGTCGGCGGCCGGCGGAAAAGAGCGTTGCGTTCACTCACCCCGTGCCCGCTCCTCCAGCCCGCGCAGCACGTCCGGGCGACCGATGACGTACACCGAGTCGCCCGACTCCAACACGCGCTCGCGATCCGGCAGCGCGTCGACCGCGCCGGTCTCGCTCCGGACCGCGACGACTGCCGAATCGAGGTCGCCGGCAGTCGTGCCGACCAGCGGGCTCCCCGCCGGGACCTGCACCACGCCCAGCGTCTCGTCGACGCCCCGCAGCAGCGACGCGAACTCCTGGTCGGCCCGCGCGCTCACGGGCAGCGTCACCAGCCGGTAGCGCTCGTCGGGCGACAGCGCCGAAGCGTCGGTCTCGTCGACGACCAGCGTCACCGTCTCGCCCGCGGTCGCGCGCAGCTCCGCGGTCGTCACGCGGCGCGGCGACGACGGCTCCTCGCCGGCATCGCCCTCGGTCGTCGCGGTCGCGTTCGGCGTCGTCCAGACCTGCACGATGTCGCCCGGACCGGCGTCGCTCGCGGGGTCGGCCTCGACGGCGACGGCGCAGGTGCCCGGCCCCAGCGTCGGGCCGATCCCCGCCAGCCGCGAGCCGAGCGCGAGGTAGGTCACCGTGCCGTCCGCTGTGAGTTCGGCGTCGACGTAGCCGACGCCGTGGTCCTGTTTCAGTCGGGTCACCAGTCGCTCGCGGAGCGCGTCGGGGCTGGAGCGGGGGAACAGCAGCGTCTTCCCGCCCAACTCCGCCTTCACCTCCGCGGGGACGGGGTCGTGACTCTGCATATCCTCGATCTCGTCGGCGGCGGGAAGCTCCACCGCCGAGAGCCGAGCGACGCCCCGGAGCGCGCGCCCGACGCTGGCGTTGACCTCGCGGGCGCCCGCCGCGGAGGCCAGATCCGTCCGGAGCGCGTCGCCGAGGCGGCGACCGGGCGCGGTCGCGACGAACGCCACGAGCAGCGTGAGCAGGTCGACGCCGACCCCGGCCGCGTCGAAGGGGTCTGTCCCGGGCGTGCCGATAACCCGGCCCAGCAGTCCCACCGTGTTGAGGTAGAGCGCGACGGCGGCGACGCCGAACAGCGCCGCCAGCCCCCGCGGGATCGGCTCCCGGAAGTACCAGCGATAGCCGGCGGAGGCGAGCCCCGACACCACGAAGGCGAGCACGGAGAGCCCGAACAGCTGGCCCAGCGCCGGCAGGAGGTCGATCTCCCCGAGCAGCATCTGGAGGATCACGCCGCCACCCCCGCGAACGCGTCGAGGTCGGCGGGCGTGCCGACGACGAACAGCTCCTGGCCGGCCGCGGGGACGTACTCACTGTCGGGAACCAGTGTCCAGCCGCCGTCACCGCGGGCCGCGAGGACGACGACGCCGTACTGCGAGTGGACGCCCACTTCGCCAAGCCCGTGGCCGTCGAGCGCGCCGCCCTCTCGGACGGTCACTCGGCGGAGCCGCTTGCCCGAGCGCCGCAGCAGCGCCAGCAGCTCGAACTCACGGCGCTCGCCCCGGGAGCGAACGCTGAGCCCGGTCACTTCGTGTTCGAGTAGCACCCCCGCGGTCTCGCGGCTCACGGCGACGGTCAGGCGGTCCCGCCCGCCCGCGGCGGTCTTGGCGGCGGGCGTCGACGGCGCCTCGACCTCGGTGCCGCCGTCGGTCACGGTGGGCTCCCCACTGCCCTCGTTCGCCGGGCGCACGCTGACGACGGTCCCCTCGTAGGTCGCGTCTCGCGTGCGGATCGTCACCTCGTCGCCGGCGGCGGTGCCGGTGGGCACCATCGTCGTCAGCGACACCGCGCGCTTGCCCGCGGGGACGCGCTTCGAGAGGCCGGCCGTCGGCGGCGCCGCGGCGACGGTCGCGTGGCCGCGCTCGTCGATCCGGACCGACGCGTCCGCGAGGTCGAACTCGCTCCGGAGGCGGTCCTCGGCGCGGTGTTCGAGTTCGGAGATGGGCAGGTCGGCGGGCAGGGCGATCGACGCCTCTCGGAGCTCCCGCCGGAGTTCGGCCGGCAGCGGCGGGTACCCCTCCATGTCACCCACGTCGCCGGTGATCTGCAGGCGCACCTCCCCGCGGCCGCCGACGAGGTCGACCACGTCGGCCGAGAGGGTGCGGTCGGCGAGCTTCTTGAGCGTGAGCCGTTTCGGCGTCGCCGCCCCCATCTGGTCGCCTTTGGCGTGGGCGTACAGCGACAGCATCAGCACCACGACGATCGCGACGAGGATCGCGACGCCGTTGGCGCCGCCGACGATCGCCCGGTCGTTCAGCGCGAGCAGGCCGCCGTTGACCCCCGCGATGGCGAGTGCGAGCACGACCACCCCGAAGCCGGGAATGGAGACGCTGGTGAAGTATTTGAAGGAGAAGCCGAGCACCCACGCCACCAGGGCGGGCACGATCCCCGTCACCAGCCCGAGATACACCCCGAGCAGGATCTGGAGCGGGAGCGCGGTCATACAGCGACGGAGCGCCGGCGACTGTATAGACGTACCGGCGGCCGGATCGGCTGCGCATTTAAGCCCCCGGCGCATTTCCCCCGTGTATGCAGTGGGACCGGGACTGGATCGGCGTCCGCGCCTCCGTCTGGCTGACGTTTGCGGTCGCCGCGCTCTCGGTAGCGACGGGGATCATCAACATCTCCACCACCACCGCCACCGGCCCGCTCGCGGCGTACGTCCCGCCGATGGTGCGCCAGACGGCCGGGTTCACGGGCGTACTGACGGGCTTTCTCACCCTCGCCGGCGCGTTCATGCTCCGGAAGCGCTACCGCGCGGGCTGGTACCTCACGGTGGCGATGCTGCCGATCACGGCCGTCCAGGGGCTGTTGCAGGCCAGCAACTACTCCTACCCGTTGGTGGCGCTGTCGCTGCTCACCCTGCCGGTCGTCGCGCTCAACCGCCGGACGTTCCACCACGAACTCGATCTGACGACCACCCAACTCGCGGCACTGGGGGCGCTCGTCGCCGCACAGGCGTACGGCACTGTGGGCACCTTCGCGCTCCGGGACGGGTTCCAGGGCGTCAACAGCCTCATCGACGCGTTCTACTACACGCTCGTCACCGGAAGCACCGTGGGCTACGGCGACATCTACGCCCAGACCCAGCAGGCCCGGCTGTTCGCCATGTCGGCGATCATGCTCTCGGTGGCCTCCTTCGCCGTCGCGCTCGGGGTGGTGTTGACGCCGATGATCGAGGCCCGATTCTCCGCGGCACTCGGACGCATGACCGAACAACAACTCGACACGCTCGAGAACCACGTGCTGGTTCTCGGCTACGGCGACCTGACCGAACCGATCCTCGAAGAGCTCGAAGCCCAGACGACGTTCGTCGTCATCACGGAGGACGAGACGGTGACCCGACGGCTCACCAACCACGACGTGCACGTGCTGACGGCCGACCCCAGCGACGAGGAGCCGCTCAAGAACGCCGGGATCGACCGGGCGCGGGCCGTCATCGCCGCCACCAACAACGACGCCAACGACGCGCTCTCGATTCTCACCGCCCGGGAGCTCAACCCCGAAATCCACATCGCGGTCGGCGTGACCCAGCGCGAGAACGTGAGCAAGCTCAAACGTGCCGGCGCGGACACCGTGATCAGCCCGGCCGCGATCGGCGGCCACCTGCTCGTCGAGGCGGCGATGGGCCGCGGCGACAGCGAGCGCGAGGCCAGCGACCTGCTGGGCGAGGAGTAGTCACCGCCCGGCGGCGCCCCGGTCCACGATCGCCACGTCGCAGTCAACGTCCTGAAGCTGGCGGAACGTCGGCGGCGAGATCAGCCGCGACGCGGTCGAGCGGTCGCCGGAGGAGCCGAGCATCACGAGATCGTACGCTTTCGCGTTCTCCTGAATGTACGTCGTGATCTCCGCGCGGGCGACCCGGGTTTCGACCGGCGCGTCGAACGCCTCGACGACGTTGGCGAGGCGGTGTTCGGCGCCCCGGCGAGCGTTCTCGTCGCCGATACAGGTACAGACGCTCGCCCGGCCGGTGTCGCCGGCGAGGCGGGTCGCGAAGTCGACCATCGCGTGGGCGGTGTCGCCGGGGCGGACGACGGGCACCATCACCCGGCGCCAGTCGGTCGTCCCGGTCGATCGGTGGGCGACGGCGTCGATGGGACCGGAGAGCACCCGCCGGACGTACGGCGAGAGCGCGCCGTCCGCGGTCTCGTAGGGCATCACGATGAGGTCGCAGTTGGCCCGGTCGGCGGTGTCGAGCGTCGTCGGCGCGGGGTCGCCGCTGGCGACGATCACCTCACAGGGGACCCCAGTCTGCTCACGGAGTCGAGTCGCGGTTTTGTCGAGTCGCTCCGCGGCCATCCGGACGCGTTCGGCGCCGGCTTCGTCGACGGCCGCGGGGTCGCCCTCGCCGCGGTGGGCGGCCAGTACGTCGGGGTTCAGGTCCTCTAACACATCTAGGAGGACGACTTTTCCGGCGTCGTGGGCGGCGGCGATCCGGGCGGCCATCGTCGCCGTCTCGACGCCGTCGTCGCCGCGCATCGGGACGAGGACGTGGTCGTCGCCGTGGGTCGTGCCGTAGAGGTACGTCGCCCGGCGCTCGTAGAACGACTTGTCCCAGACGACGAAGGCGGCGGCGACGAGCGCCGTCGAGAGCAGGACGCTGAGGACGTACGCCGAGCGCGGCGAGAGCCGGATCACCAGCGCCGGGAGCGGGCGGAGCGTGATCGTGCCGGTCCCCATCTCGACGACCAGCACCAGCAGCGCCGAGGAGAACGCCGAGGGCTCCTCGAGATCGAGCACCCACGTCACGATCGCGGTGAGTGCGATGGCGCCGGCGGCCGCCGCCGGCGGGACGGTGAACGTCGCCGCCGCCGGGAACAGTCGCTCGGTGGCGACGAACGCGACCCAGCCACAGAGCGCGCCCAGCGTGATCCCGCCGACGAAGCGTCTGGGCGAGGCGTAGCGGCTCTCGGGGCGGACGAACAGCGTGTACGCTCCCGACGCCAGCGGCGGGAACAGGAGGTACGGCAGCGCCTCGATCGCGTTCGAGAGCAGGGTCACCAGCGCGATCAGCAGCGGGACGAACACCAGCACCGAGAGGTGGACGAGGTTGTCGGTGTTCTCGATCCACCGGAGGAACTCGCCGACTTCGCGCCGCTGGGCGGACCGGAGCCGGCGAATCGCCGCGCGCACCCGCTCCCGGCGCCGCCCCATCTTCAGAGCGCGGCGGCGGCGTCGAGCGCGATGCCGATGGCGCGCTCGACGTTGTTCTTGGCTTTCTCGGGCAGCTCCTCGCCCTCGGTCTCACCCTTCTGGGTGCCCTTCACGAGGTTGCCGTCGACGGTACAGATCGCGCCGGCCCGCATGCCGCGGCGCCGCGCCAGCGAGAAGACGGCGGCGGCCTCCATCTCGATACAGAGCAGGCCGGCCGCCTCCCAGTCCTCGACGAACTCGTCGCTCTCGTTGTAGAACGCGTCGTCGGAGACGATCGGGCCGACGTGGACGGCGGCCCCGGAGGGGCCGCTGGCGGTCGTGTCGGTCTCGTCCGACACGATCCCCTCGTTGGCCTCGGACGCGTCGACCAGCCGGGAGAGCACGTCGTAGTCCGGCACCGCGGGGTAGGTCGCGGACTCGTAGCGCTTGCTCGTCCCCTCCTCCTTGGCGGCGCCGGTCGCGACGACCATGTCGCCGATCTCGATGTCCGCCTGCAGCGCGCCCGTGGTGCCGACCCGGAGGACGGTCTCGACGCCGACGTTGTGCAGTTCCTCGATCGCGATGGCGGCGGAGGGGCAGCCGATCCCCGTCGAGCAGATGGTCAGCTCGGTGCCCTCGTACTCGGCGTTGACGACCTTGTACTCGCGGTTTTCGGACACTTCCTCGACGTTCTCACACTGCTTGGCGATGCGGTCGACCCGGCCGGGGTCGCCCGGGATGAGCGCGATCTCGTTCACGTCACCCTCGCTGACGAGCAGGTGGGGCTGTTTGGCCATACTCGCGGATGTCGTCGGCGTCGCCAAAAACACCGCGGTCCGGCCGCTCCGGTCGGGCAAGCTTTCTTCTCCCTCCCCGCCGTGCTCGGAGCCATGTCGGTTCGCGGACCACGTCGCTCACGCCCGCTTCGGGCGTACTTCCGCCCCCGGCTCCCCGACCGCGTCGAGCGACTGCTGTTCGACTCGGGCCGCCCCGGCCGCCCGAGTTTCGGCGAGCGCCTGCTCGCCCGCCTCGACGAGCTCCTGATCGTCGTCGGCCTCCGCCTGCTGGCGATCGCGCTGTTCGTCGATCTGGTCACGGGGGAGTTCCTCGCGCTCACGGCGTTCAACGTCGCGATCAGCCTCCCCGTGTTCGCGCTCGCGACGTACCAGTTCGTCGCCGACCCGGGCCACGGGATGCTGGAGGGCTCCATCCGGTCCCGCCTGCGGCGCTGGCGACGCGATCGGGAGTGGTACAGCAAGCGCCGCCGCGGTCGGCGCTAGCCCATAATCGAGAACAGCAGCAGGTTGTGCGCGCCCGGACCCAGCCCCACGGCGGCGACGAACGCGAGCAGGAGCCGCCCCTGGCGCGGCGCCTCCCGGACCGACTCCGCCAACAGCGCCGTGATCCCTGCCCCGAGGGCGAGTTTCACCAGGACGAACAGCCACGCGCTCCCCAGCAGCTCCGCCGTCGGCAGCGTCGCGCCGAACTCGATCACCGCCCGCGAGAGCGGCGTGCGCTCGGTCGCGCCGAGCACGTCGATGCCGATCGCGGTCGAGATCCCGTCGAGGCTGTGGGCGACGATTGCCAGCGCGCCCGCGGCGCCCGCGTCGGCGACGCCCGGGTACCCACGCCGGAGGCCCAGCCAGACGGCGATGCCGACGCCGACGCCGAGAACGGCCGCGACGACCGGCCAGGCGGGGGCGAACGTCCCCGCGGTGACCCCCCACTGGAGGCCGACTGCGAGCGCCAGCGTCGCGACACCAGCGCCGGCGGCGGCGAACGCTCGCTCGGTGGCGACGGTGCCGGCGTCGACGGCCAGCCAGACGGCGCCCGCGAGGATCGCCGTCGTGAGGTAGGCCGCCGGCGTCCCGAGCAGCGGATCGATCACCCCGGGCGCGGCGCCGACGACGTGGAGGACGTGGAGCCACGCGCCCGCGAGCATCCACGGGACGAGCGCGAGCACGAGCCGGTCGGAAACGGCCGGGTCGCGGCGCCACAGCGCGACTGCGACGGCGCCGCCGGCGAGCACCAGCGCGAGCAGGTACGGCAGCGGCGGCAGCGCGAAGCCGGCGGGGAGTACCATGGTTGCCGGGGGGAGCGGGCGGGGCGAAAGCGTTTCGGAGCGCGGAGCGGCGGTGTTTTTCACCTCGGCGGGCCCAGAGGCGGGCATGGATCGCGACGAACTCGCCCCCAAGATCGACCACACCGTCCTCGGCCCGGAGACCACCTGGGCCGACACGCAGCGCGTGCTCGACGAGGCCGCCGAGCACGGGATGAACGCCTGCATCCCGCCGTGCTACGTGAGCGAGGCCGCCGAATACGCGCCCGACGTGCCGCTGGCGACGGTGATCGGCTTCCCCCACGGCCAGCACGCCGCGGCCGCAAAGCGGGAGGAGGCAGTCGTCGCCGACGCCGACGGCGCCGACGAGCTCGACGTGGTGCTCAACGTCGGCCGACTCAAGGCCGGCGAGACCGACGCCGTCCAGGAGGATCTCGCGGGCGTCGTCGCCGCCACGCCGCTGCCGGTGAAGGTGATCATCGAGACCGCGCTGCTCACCCACGACGAGAAACACGCCGCCTGCGAGGCCGCCGAGGCCGCGGGCGCCGACATGGTGAAAACGTCGACGGGGTTCGCCGACGGCGGCGCCGCGGTGGCGGACGTGGAACTGATGAGCGAGTACCTCCCCGTCAAGGCCTCGGGCGGCGTCGGCAGCTACGAGGAGGCGATGGCGATGCTCGACGCTGGCGCCGAACGCATCGGCGCGAGTTCGGGTGTCGAGATCCTCTCCGGCGCCCCCGAACGGTAACACTCACTCCAGGGCGAGCAGGCGCTCCTCCCCGCTGCCCGAATCACTCACGCCGGCGAACAGCGCGCCGTCGGCCGGCGTGACGCCTATCGCCGCGGCGTCGTCGCCGATCCCGTACCGGAACCGCTCCGCATTCAGGCGACTCCCGCCGACGCCGACACCGCCCGAGAGCGGGCGCGCGATCACCGCCCCGTCGGCGCCGACGTAGAGCGTGTCCCCCGCCGCCGCGACGGAGTACGTGTCGTCGCCGAGCTCCCACCCGACGCCCCCGTCGCCGGCGTCGAGGCGGTGGACGCCCGAGAGGTCACCGCCGAACACGGCGCCGTCGGCGAGCACGAGCGAGCCGTCGGCGACCGGCCCGCGCTCGCTGCGCCACGCGGTTCGCCCTGCGTGGGCGGCCGTCCGGAGTTTGAGGACGCCGCCGCCGAACGTGGCCACGAACAGGTCATTCCCGCTCCGGGCCGCCATCGCGGTCACCTTCCCCGGGACCTTCTTGCGCCAGAGCCCGCGCCCCTGGTAGAGCATGAACACCTCGCCGCCGCTCGTGCCGGCGGTGACGCCGGCGACGTTGGGCGCGACGAGGTGGGTCACCTCGCCGTAGACGGTCGTTCGCCACTCGACCTCGCCGCCCTCCCGGATCTGGAGCACCTCCCCGTGGTCGGTTCCGACGAAGACCGGGTCCCACTCGTAGCCGGGCACCGGCGACGCTGTGACCCGCCCCTCGGTCTCGACGCGCCACTGCTCGTCGCCGCTCTCGGCGTCGAGGGCGATCAGCCCCGGATCGGCGCCGACGTACACCACGCCGTCCTGCGCCGCCGGCGGCGGGTAGTGGTTGGCGCTGTCCTGGTCTCCGGCCTGGTAGGTCCACAGTCTCGCGCCGCTCTCGGCATCGAACGCCTCGATCCCCGCCCACGTCGACTGGATCACGCGGCCGCCGGCGACGATCGGTCGCCTGCGGGGGGTGCCCTCGAGTTCGGTCTCGAAGCGTTCGCCCGGAGACGACCGCGGGGCGGCGGCGTCCTTCGCGTACGCCGCGCCGTAGCGGTCGTAGTTCTGCATCGGCCACTCGGTCGATTCGTTCGTGCCGGCTGTGGCGGCGTCGGCGCCGTCGAGGCAGCCGGCGACGCCGACTGCGGTGGCGCTCGCGACTGCAGCCAAGTACTCGCGTCTGGAGGGCATCGCCCACGACTTCTCACGACGGGGGCAAGAAACTGCCTCCTCGGCTATCGCGACCGCGGATCGAGCCACGCACTCGCGAGATCGCAGACGATGCTGCCGCCGATGCCGACCACGACCAGCACCATCGTCGTCCCGAGGATCAGCGGAATGTCGTTGCGTTTTGCGGCTTCGTAGGTGAGCCAACCGACTCCCTCGATGCCGATCAGCGACTCGAGGACGACGACTGAGAGCACGAGCACGGAGAACAGCTCGGCGGCGGTCATCGACAGCACGGGCACGACCACGTTCCGGAAGACGCGGCGATCGACGCCGCGCTCGCTGAGCCCTTTCGCCCGGAGGTAGCGCACGTAGTCGGCGTCGAACTCGTCGACGCTTCGCGAGCGCGTCAGGCTCACCTGGCCGGCCAACAGCGCGGCGGCGACGGCGCCGCCGGGGACGATCACGTCACGGGCGAACGATCCGCCGCCGTCGAGGGCGACGAGCACGAGGGCGGCCAGCCAGAACCCCGGCAGCCCGAACAGCACGTACGTCGCCAGCCGGCCGAGGCGGTCGAACCGGCTCCCGCGCTCCCGAGCCGACCGGATACCGACGGCGATGCCGGCGATCCAGGCCGACACCGCACCGGGGACGAGATACTTCGCCGTCTCGAGGGTGGCGGCGCCGACGACCTGGGTCACCGGCTCGCCGAACGTCGCCGAGAGCCCCCAGCGGAACAGCGAGATGTTGACCACCCAGTCGAGGTAGCGCCGGTACAGCGGTTGGTTTCGGCCGCGAGCGGCCAGGTACGTCTCGCGCATCTGGTCCATCTCTGCGGGCGAGGCGCCGGCGAACAGCGCGGTGCCGAGCATCCCCTGGAGGTTGGTGTCTGGCGTGAGCACGACGACGAGGAACGTCAGCGTGATCACGAGGTAGACGGCGACGACGGCGAAGCCGAACCGGGCGAGCAGCCGCGACCGGAGACTCATGGGTCGCGTATCCAGTGGAGGGGCGACTGGCAGACAGGCACGCAATCAGCGTGGGGCGACTGGCTGTTAAACGTTACCGATCGAGAAGGTTTATCACGGCCGAAACGAACTACACCTACCGTACATGTCCCCGTCGCTGGACTGGCGACGTCGCCGGATCCCGCTCTCCATCGTGGTGCTGGCCGTCGTCGTCGCCCTCGCCCTCTACGACACGCAGGTGAACGATGGCTACACCATCGGCACCTGGCTGGCGTCGCCGCTTGACTGGCTGTTCATCCTCGCGAACGTCGTGTTGCTGTTCTACGGCGTCCTCCCGATCCTCGAAGACCGGGAGCGTGCGGCGACGGTGTGGCAGCGCTTCCGCGAGAAGCCCGAGGCCATCGCCGGCGCGGCGTGGCTCGGGGTGGTGTACGTGCTCGGCACGGTCGGCCTCGCGCTCGTGCCGGCGCCGAAGCTGGATTTCCTCAACGGGAATCAGCCGCCGATTTGGGGGACGATCCCGGCCGCCGAGCTCCCGCACAGCTGCGCCGGCCGAGTCGTCGACGGCCTCTGTCACGGGAGCTGGCAGTACCCGCTCGGGACCGACATCAACGGCTACGCGATGGAGATCCTGCTGCTGCAGGGGCTGCACGTCACGCTGTACGTCGCCGTCATCGCGCTGGCGCTGATCGTGCCGCTGGCGCTGGTCGTCGGCACCAGCGCCGGCTATCACGGAGGGCTGATCGACAACGTCTCGATGCGCGCCGTCGAGGTGCAGGACGCGGTGCCACCGCTGGTGATGTACCTGCTGCTGATCTGGATCACCGGCGAGTCGCTACTGGTGATCATCCTCCTCTTCGGCTTCCTCGGCTGGGGTGGCGCCGCCCGCGTCGTTCGGAGCGAGGCGCGGCGGCTACGCGAGACCGAGTTCGTCCAGGCGGCGAGGGCACTCGGCGGGAGCGACCGACACGTCCTGCGGAAACACGTTCTCCCCGCGGTGTCGGTCGTCGCGATCCCGACCGCGACCCAACAGGCGCCCGTGTTGCTGTTGACGGAGGCAGGGGTCGCGTTCCTGGGGCTGGAGGCGTTCGACCTCCAGTCGTTGGGCAACGTCATCGCCCGCGGGCTCGGCGGTCAGGTGCCGATGCTGACGAAGTGGTGGGTGTCGGTGTTCCCCGCGGCCGCGCTGGCGGCGACGGTGGTGTCGTTCAAACTGGTCGGCGACGCGCTGGTCGAAGCGCTCGACCCACGGCTGGGCTGATCGCCGCGTTGTCGTCCACACCGCCGCGGCTGGCCGTCGCCGTGTTGTCGTTCACACAGCCGCGGCTGACCGTCGCCGCGTTGTCGTCCACACCGCCGCGGCTGGCCGTCGCCGCGGCGGAGTTTCAACCGTCGGCCTTTTGCCCACCGCTCGCCCAGTTCCGACACTGATGGCCCGTTACCACATCGAGACGTACGGCTGTACGTCGAACCGGGGTGAGAGTCGGTCGATCGAGAGCGCGCTGCGCGACGCCGGCCACTACCGGGTTGACGGGCCCAAAGCCGCCGACGTGTCGATTCTCAACTCCTGTACGGTCGTCGAGAAGACTGAGCGCAACATGCTCCGCCGCGCCGAGGAGCTCGACGAGCAGACCGCCGACCTGATCGTCACCGGCTGCATGGCGCTCGCCCAGAGCGAGGAGTTCCAGCAGGCCGACATCGACGCGCAGGTGCTCCACTGGGACGACGTGCCCGAGGCAGTCACCAACGGCGAGTGCCCCACCCCGGGGCCGGGCGTCGAGCCCGTCCTCGACGGCGTCGTCGGCATCCTCCCCATCGCCCGGGGCTGCATGAGCAACTGCTCGTACTGCATCACCAAGCAGGCGACCGGCCGGATCGACTCACCCTCGGTCGAGGAGAACGTCGAGAAGGCCCGGGCGCTAGTCCACGCCGGCGCGAAGGAACTCCGCGTCACTGGCCAGGACACCGGCGTGTACGGCTGGGACGAGGGGAAACGGAAGCTGCCCGAGCTGCTCGACCGCATCTGCGACATCGACGGCGAGTTCCGCGTCCGCGTCGGGATGGCCAACCCCGGCGGCGTCCACGGGATCCGCGAGGAGCTGGCCGACGTGTTCGACCGGAACGAGAAGCTGTACGACTTCCTCCACGCGCCGGTGCAGTCCGGCAGCGACGAAGTGCTCGCGGAGATGCGTCGCCAGCACCGCGTCGAGAAGTTCATCGACATCGTCGAGACGTTCGACGACACGCTCGACCACTGGACGCTGTCGACGGACTTCATCGTCGGCTTCCCCACCGAGACCGAGGCCGACCACGAGCAGTCGATGGCGCTGTTCCGCGAGGTGCGCCCGGAGAAGGTCAACGTCACGCGCTTCTCCAAGCGCCCCGGGACGGACGCCGCAGAGATGAAGGGGCTCGGCGGGCAGACGAAGAAGGACCGCTCGAAGGCGATGAGCGAACTCAAGCGCGAGGTCGTCGCCGAGGCCTACGAGGAACTGGTCGGTACCACCCGTGAGGTGCTGGTCGTTGAGGAAGGCACCGGCGACTCGGTGAAGTGCCGCGACTCCGCCTACCGACAGATCATCGTCCAGAACGCCGACGATCACGGCCTCGAACCCGGCGACTTTGCGGAGGTGGAGGTCACGAGCCACCAGACGGTGTACGCGTTCGGAACGCCGGTCTGAGTCTCCCGATGCGTTTCGACCCCGCCGTCCGCCACAAGGCTTGTTACGGTCGTCGCCGCCAGTTTCGGATGATGCCCTCCACCAGACGACAGTTCCTCGCGAGTAGCCTCGGCGTCGCCGCGGCGCTCGCGACCGCCGGCTGTATCGACGACACACCCGGCACGGACGACGACACACCGACCGATTTCGGAACCGAACCGAAGGGGTCCCCCTCCGAGACCGAAGTCCCGCCGCCGGCGTCGGCCGAGCGGACGGTCGGCGGCGACGCCGTCGCCGTGTTCGACATCGTCGCCGAGAAGGCCGTCACCTACGAGTCCATCATGGGCTCCGGCGGCGTCGTCGCCCCCGAGGGGCGGCAGTTCGTCGTCGCCTCGGTCCGCAGCGACGCCGAACTCGAGTTGGACGCGTTCAGCCTCCGTGCGGGCGGCGAGACGTGGGCCGCTGTCGACCCGGGTGACGCGGGCGCCCAGAACGACGCCGTCGCCGGCCACGAGGGCGGGATCGTCGGCAGCCCCGAACTTATCGGCGGCGACGCCGCCCGCTACGTCGCGTTCGAACTCGATTCGCCCATCCAGGTTGACGACCCACAGATCGTGCTCGAACGCGGCGGCGAGTCGGCGACGTGGTCCCTGCCCGACGAGGCTGCCGGGACCCTCGCCGGGTCCGCACCGTCGTTCGAACTCGACTCGCTGTCGGCACCAGATTCGGTCACTCAAGGCGAGGCGATGACGGTCGAACTCTCGGTGACCAACACCAGCGACACCGACGGACGCTTCGTCGCGGCCGCCTACTGGCCGACCGAACTGATCGCCGACGACGACGAGTCACACCTGATCGAGCAGTCGGTCGACGCCGGCGCGTCGACAACCGCGACGCTCACGATCGACACGGGCTACACGACCGACGAGGACGGCCCGATCACGCTCCGTATCGAGGGCCACGTCAGCGCCGAACAGGAGATCACCGTCGAGGACGCTTCGACGCCGACCTGATCCTCAGTTCCGGTAGTACTCCCCGTGGAACCCGAACGGGACGACGTGGGGCAGCGGCGCCCGCGCGAGTTCGGTCAGCTCGCCGTCGCAGACCAGCAGGAACGAGCGCTCGGCGTCGGTGTCCAGACAGAGCGAGAGCACGACGCCGTCGGCCTCTTCGGTCCCATCGGGGTGGGGGACGAACACCGGTTCGCCCGAGTAGACGCCCGACGCCTCCCAGCGTTCGGCGACGCCGGGATCGCCACCGTCGTCGCTCACGTCGACGCGGACCAGCGCGTTGCCGCCCTCCATCTCCGTCGACTGCGCGTAGACGTGCTCGTACGCCCGGGTGTGAACGTCGGGGGCGAACCGCGGCATCTCCACCTCGTCGGCGAGGTGGTCGTAGGTGGGCGTGGCGCCGTCGAGTGGGAGTCGGTACCGCCGAAGCTCGCCAGCGGGGAAGCCGGCGTCGCCGCCTCGGAGCGCCGCGATCGAGAGATCCGTCACCGCACTGTCGTCGTCGTAGGCGACGAGGTCGACGACGAGCGCCTCGGGGTCGGCGCTCTCGCCGCCGCGTTCGAACGCGTTCGCGGTGTGGAACGTAAAAAACGCCGGCACGGTGGCCTCACGGACCAGTTCGCCCGAGTCGCGCCGGACGACCAGAAAGCGCGTCCCGCGACCGGGCTGCCAGTCGTAGTTGTCGATGAACCCGCCGGAGCCGGGCACGAGGAACTTCGCCGGGTGGGTCACCAGCGGCGGCTCGACCAACACCGCGTAGGTCGGGGTGAGGGCGAAGCTGTGCATGTACGCCGGGCGGTCGATGGCGACGCTCGCGACCTGCTCGCGGCGGGTGGTGCCCTCGGGAATCTTGAAGAGGACGTACTCGGTCGTCCGGCCGAACCGCGTGAAGTAGCCCCAGTGTGCCCCCGTCGCTGGGTCCTGCCGAAGGTGGGCGGTGACGTGGTGGGCGGTGAGGTCGTCGTCGTAGTCGAGCGACCCGTGGCTCTCCAGCGTGTCGGGGTCGATTCGGAGCCAGTTGGGCGTCTCGGTCAACGCCACGAGGTCGCCGCCGAGTCGGGCGACATGGACGTTCGCGTTGTCGGTCGACTCGCCGGCGAGCATCGACTTCACCCGGGAGAGGTAGCCGTCAGTCGAGGAGAACTGCCCGGCGAAACTCCCCTCCTCGACCGCGGCGCGGTAGGCGCCCGTCCGGGGGAATCGGTTGGTGTACCGCACCGCGCCGTCGTCGAAGGCGAACCGGGTGAGGTGGGCGAGCCCGTCGAACCAGTGGTCGGCTTCGGCGTCGCCGACCGACCAGCGCGCCGGGCCGTTCCGGTACAGTGCGCCGTCGAGCCAGTCCGGGATCGTCCCCTCGACCGGGAGCTCGCGGGCACGGAACTCCTCTGTCAGGTCGCGAAACCCCGCTTCGTAGCCGGCCATGGGGGTACTCGGGCACGGACGCGAATAAGCGCTCGCCCGCCTGTCACCCCTTCTCGCGGCCGCTCCTCGATCACTCGTCGTTCACGCGCTCGTCGCGCCAGCGGTCGTCCTCCTTCCACTCGCCCAGTTCCTTCGGGTCGATGTGGACGAAGGCGTCGTCGACCTCCGGCAGGTCGCGGATCGCCTGGATCACCGCGGTCTCGATGTCGTGGGCTTCACGGAGCGTCATGTCGCCCTCGACCTCGATGTGGAGGCTCACGTCGACCTCGGGGCCGACGTAGTGGGCGACCACGTCGTGGGCGCCCTGCACGTCCGGGTGGGCGAGCGCGGCGTCGACGATGTCCTGTCGGAGATCATCCGGCGGCGCGGCGCCGACGAGGTAGCCGACGTTGTCGCGGACGATGTCGATGCCGGTCAGGAAGACCCCGATCGCGACGACGACGGCGGCGATCGGGTCGAGCACCGGATAGCCGACCGCGGCGCCGCCGGCGCCGATCAGCGCCGCCAGCGCCGTCAGTACGTCCGTCCGGTTGTCCTTCGCGGTCGCGACCAGCGCGGGCGAGTTGTGAGTCTCGCCGACGCCCAGACAGTAGCGATACAGGGCGTACTTCGCGGCGGCGCCGACGCCGAGGACGGCCGCCGCGAGCGGCGGGACCGCGGAGTACGACCCCGCGAGCAGCGAGCTGATGCCGGACCACGCCACCCCGACGCCGGCGCCGAGGACGCCGACGGCGACGAACAGCGAGACGAACGGCTCGATGCGCTCGTGGCCGTGTGGGTGTTCGAAGTCCGGCGGCTGGGTCGTGAGGTAGAGTCCGGCGACGACGACGGCGCTGTACAGCGCGTCGGCGCCGCTGTTGACTGCCTCGCTCACCAGCGCGAGACTCCCGGTCTCCAGCCAGACGCCCGCCTTCAGCACTGCGAGCGCGAGGTTGGCAAACAGCACGACGACGCCAACCCGGCGGACGGTCTGCTTGCGCTCCATTCGGGTAGAGTGGGTACGCCTTCGTACTTCAATGGTCGCTCTTTGCAAACCGGTAGAAACTTGTGCAAGATGTTCGGCTTGCGGATACATGGCACAGAGAGAAACCTGGACGACGCGTGCGGGGTTCATCCTCGCTGCGGTCGGAAGCGCAGTCGGATTGGGCAACATCTGGCAGTTCCCGTTCAAGACTGCCACGAACGGTGGGGCGGCGTTCGTGTTCGTCTATCTGCTTGCGGCTGTGTTGATCGGGCTGCCGACGATCCTGGGTGAGTTCGCGATCGGCCGGCGGGCGAAGCTCAACGCCGTCGAGGCGTTCGAGCGGCTGAACCACCCCGCCTGGACGGTCGTCGGCGGGCTCGGACTGTTCACGGGGCTGTGGATCCTGTCGTACTACAGTGTCGTCGGCGGGTGGGTGATCCGCTACACGATCGGGAGCCTGACCGGCGGCTACTTCGCCGACACCGCGGTGTACTTCGGCGCCGTCTCCACGGGGACGGAGGCGATCGCGTTCCACGCCCTGTTCATGGCGATGACGGCGGGTATCGTCGCCTTCGGGATCGAGGACGGCATCGAGAAGGCGACCAAGCTGATGGTCCCCTCGGTGGTGCTGATGCTGCTCGGCCTCGCGGTGTACGCGTTCACGCTCGGCGGGAGCGGCCCCGCCTACGGCTACTACCTCTCGCCGGACCTGGGCTACCTCGCGAACAACCTCGGCTCCATCGTCCCGTTCGCCGTGAGTCAGGCGTTCTTCTCGCTCTCGCTGGGGATGGGCGCGATGATCACCTACGCCTCCTACATCGACAAAGACCAGAGCCTCCCGGCTGACGGCGGGCTCGTCGTCGGCCTCAACACCGCGATCGGCGTGCTGGCGGGGCTGGTCGTGATCCCGCTGCTGTTCGTCCAGTTCGGCCAGGTGCCCGAGGCCGCCGCGGGTGGCGGCCCGGGCGCACTGTTCGTCTCGGTCGCGCAGGCGTTCGCGAACCTCGGGATGGCGGGCCGGGTCGTCGGCGCGCTGTTCTTCTTCGTCGTGCTGATCGCGGCGCTGTCCTCGGCGATCAGTCTGCTGGAGGTCGTCACGTCCTACTGCGTCGACAAGTACGGTTGGAACCGCAAGGCGACCGCCTTCGGCTTCGGCGGCGCGCTGTTCCTGCTCGGGACACTCGCGGCGTGGAACACGGCGTGGCTGGGCTGGTTCGACACGCTCGCCTACAGCGTCCTGCTGCCGGCGTCCGTGCTGCTTGGCGTGATCTTCGTCGGCTGGGTGTACGGCCCCGAAGCGATCAACGAGGTCCAGCAGGGCTCGAACGCGGACGCGATGTACGCCCGGCTCTGGGTCTGGTGGCTCCGCACGGTGGTGTTCGTCGGCGTGTTCGTCACGCTGTACCTGGGCGTCACCTCCATCTACGCCTCGCCGGGCCTGCCGTTCCTGTAGGCGCCCCGCACTCAGTCGAACCGAACTTCGACTGCGGCCGTCTTCTCGGCGTCCTCACCCTCGGACAGCGCCGCGAACGCGTCGTGAAGCTTCTCGTAGCTCGCTTCCAGCCCCTCGACGATCACTTTCGTGTCCGAGACGATCGGCATGAAGTTGGTGTCGCCCTCCCAACGCGGGATCAGGTGGGTGTGGAGGTGGTCGTCGATAGAGCCGCCGGCGGCGGCGCCGCCGAGGTTCTCGCCGGCGTTGACGCCGTTCGGGTCGAATCCGGCCTCCAACGCCTCGATGGTCGCAACCTTCAGCTTCGCGTGATCGAGCAGTTCGGCGTCCGAGAGGTCGCCCCACTCGCCGGTGTGGCGCTCGGGGATGACCATCACGTGGCCCGGGGCATACGGCGCGTTGTTGAGGATGACGAACGAGTGCTCGCTGCGGGCGACGATGCGGCTCTCCCGGTCGGCGTCGCGCTCGGGGAGCACGCAGAACGGGCAGCCGTCGATCTCGGTGTCCTCGGGATCGCGCTCGACCCAGTCGATCCGCCAGGGGGCGAACAGTTGGTCCATGCTCGCAGGATCGACCGGCCGCCGGTTAGTGGTTCCCCTCGATCGCCCAATCCGGGTCGAAGCGGCGCGACTCCGGCGCTCACTCACCGCCATCGCTGGGTTTAATCGCGGACTCGCCCAACTCGTAGGCGTCATGACGAAAGTCAGCGTAGTCGGTGCGGCAGGAACCGTCGGCGCAGCCGCCGGGTACAACCTCGCGCTTCGGGATATCGTCGACGAACTGGTGTACGTCGACATCCCCTCACAGGAGGACGTGACCGTTGGCCAGGCCGCCGACGCCAACCACGGCGTCGCCTACGACTCGAACACGACCGTCCGGCAGGGAGACTACGCCGACACGGCCGGCTCGGACGTCGTGATCATCACCGCCGGCATCCCCCGAGAGCCGGGGCAGACCCGGATCGACCTCGCGGGCGACAACGCGCCGATCATGGACGACATCGGCGCCTCGCTGGCGGAGCACAACGACGACTTCGTCACCATCACCACCTCCAACCCCGTCGACCTGCTCAACCGTCACCTGTACGAGACCGGCGAGCGTGACCGCTCGAAGGTGATCGGCTTCGGCGGCCGCCTGGACTCCGCGCGGTTCCGGTACGTGCTCTCCGAGCGATTCGACACCCAGGTCGGCAACGTTGAGGCGACGATCCTCGGCGAGCACGGCGACGCACAGGTCCCCCTGTTCTCGAAAGTGCGCGTCGACGGCCGGGACCCCGAGTTCACCCCCGACGAGCGCGAGGAGATCCTGGGCGACCTCCAACAGTCGGCGATGGACGTGATCGAGCGCAAAGGCGCCACCGAGTGGGGGCCCGCGACCGGCGTCGCCCACATGGCCGAGGCGATCATCAACGACACCGGCGAGGTGCTCCCCGGCAGCATCGTTCTCGACGGCGAGTTCGGCTACGAGGACACCGCCTTCGGCGTCCCGGTCAAACTCGGCGAAAACGGCGTCGAGGAGGTCGTCGAGTGGGAGCTCTCGGAGTACGAGGCCGACCTGATGGACGAGGCCGCCGAGAAGCTCAGCGACCAGTACACGAAGATCGAGTAACCGTCGCAGCGATCGAGACTCACCGGTACCATTTTTCTTCGGCTGTGTCGATAGGCGCGTATGTACGGCCGACTCGACGCCCCCGAGACGCTAGAGCGCCGCCGGATCGGTGTCTTCCTCCTCGTCGCGTTCGGCCTCTCGTGGGCGACGGCGGCGGTCATCTGGGCGACCGGCGGGCTGGTCGATAGCCCCGAGATCGCCGAGGGGATCACGCTGGCGACGGTGCTGCTGGCGACCGCCTACATGTTCGGCCCCGCGGTGGGCAACGTCGTCGCCCGACTCGCGACCGACGAGGGCTGGGCTCGCCACCGTCTCCGCCCCGAGTTCGAGGGGACGATGTGGACGTACGCCGCCGCGTGGCTGGCACCGGCCGGGCTGACCGTCGTCGGCGCCGGACTCTACTTCGCGGTGTTCCCCGGCCAGTTCGACCCGACGATGGCCGCGTTCCGCGACCAGATGGCGAGCATGGGCGTCGGAATCGATCCGCGGCTGCTGGCGGCGATCCAGATCGTCAGCGCGCTCACGATCGCGCCGATCATCAACGGGCTGTTCGCGTTCGGCGAGGAGTTCGGCTGGCGGGCGTATCTGCTGCCGAAGCTGACCCCGCTCGGCTACCGTCGTGCTGTCGTGCTCTCCGGCCTGATTTGGGGCGTCTGGCACTCGCCGATCCTCGCGATGGGGTACAACTACGGCTTCGACTATCCCGGCTTCCCGTGGACGGGGATGCTCGCCTTCCTCGTGTTCACCGTCGGTACCGGGGCGTTCCTTTCGGCGCTTACCGTCCGTGAGGGGAGCGTCTGGCCCGCCAGCGTCGGCCACGGCGCGATCAACGCGATCGCGGGCATCGCCATCTTGTTCCTCGCCGGCCAGCCCAACAGCCTGCTCGGCCCGACGCCCGTAGGGCTCCTGGCGGCGCTGCCGTGGCTGGCGCTGGCGGCGTGGCTGCTTCGGGAGTAGTCACAGGAGCTATGCGTTCTCGGTTCGAGCGACCGGTATGCGCCGCCGTGCCCTCCTCGCGCGCACCGCCCTCCTGACCACCGCCGCCGGACTCGCCGGCTGTTCCGGCCGCCGCGACGGTACCGACACCCCGGCGACGACCACGCCTGCCGACTCCACTCCGACACCGACGCCGTCGACGGTGCAGACGCCCGAGAGCGCCCCAGTCGCCGTCGTCGACCACGAACTGATTCGCTCGAACGAGGACAGCGACAGCGAACTCGTCGCTGTCGACGCCGTGATCGAGAACGGCGGCGATGAGCCCGTGACCGACGTGCGTGCCGTCGCGCGCTTCCTCGACGATGATCGGCGCCTACTCGACGAGAGTGAGGCTCGCACCAGCCGCCTCGTCGCCGGGGGACGCTGGGAGGTCGAACTCACCTACCCCGGCAGCGGCGCCGACGCCCGTGCCGTGGCGGCGTACCGGCTCGTCGTCGACCGGGATGACTGAGCCACGGCTTCTCGGCGTATCGCCGCGAAAAAGTAGAAATCAGTGAGCCAGGGCGACGCTACTCGTCAGCGTCGTCGGACTCGCTTTTCGTCAGCTCGTACTGGAACCCGATCGTGTTGTCGGGCATGATCTCCGCGGTCCACTCGCCCTCGTCGGGCGCGTCGAGTTCGTAGACGAACTTCGTCTGTGCGTGCTGGGTCGCGTAGGCGCCGTCCTCGGTCGCGCCCTGCTGACGCTGGGCGCCGAGGTTCACGGAGCCGCGCTCGGTGACCTCGACGCGCTCGGCGTCGATGCGCTCACCGTCGGGCGAGACGAAGGTCACGTCGAAGCTCGGGTCGTCGGCGTTCTCGGCCGTGCGGTAGTTCTGGGGGTTGAGCGTCAGCGTGACGTTGTCCGTGCGCTCGGACACGTCGAAGTCGACCTCGTAGGGCTCCTCGGGCTGCTCCCAGACGACGAAGTTCAGGTTGATCTCCTGCCAGTAGCCGTTGTCGTCGCGTCGGTTGGGGTCGTCGAGGCCGAGGTTGACCGAGGTGTCGTAGCGCCCGCGGTCGGCGTCGGCGTCGGGCGCGATGGTGACCGTCACCGTCGCGGTCTCACCCGGCGCGATCTGGCTCGGTGCGTCGATGTCGATCCAGGACTGGTCGACCTGCTGCGGGCAGTGGGTGCCGTAACAGTGGCCCCGCTGTTCGGCGCGCTCGGGGCTCAGCGGCACCGACTCGTCGCCGGTGTTCTCGATCACGATCTGCTTGGTGACCGAGTCGCCGGCCTTGACCTGCGTGTTGATGTACGTCTCGGAGAGGATCTTCACGGTCGGCTCCTTCCAGACCTCGACGCTCGTGTGGGCGGCGTGGACCGGCCGCGCCGGACGGTTCGGCGCCGACGCGACGGTCTCGTCGGTGAACGCGATCATGCCGGAGTAGCGAGCGATCTCGGTGTCTTCGGGGACGGCGACGCGCACCTCGTACTCGACTTCCTCGCCGGCGTCGATGCTGTCGGGCCCGTCGATCTCGACCCACGAGGACTCGATCGGGTTCCGATCGGTCGGCGACGTGAACACGTGGGGGTTCACGTCGACAGCCTCGTCCTCGCCGTTCTCGACGACGACGGTGAACGTATCGCTCTCACCGGGTTTGAGGTCGAGGTAGCTCTCCCGGGCGTCGACGTAGAGCCGCGTGTAGTTCTGCTGTTTGTCCTGACTGCCGGCGGCCGAGCCGCTGTCGGACCCGGTCGCCGTGGCGGTCGATACTGCTTCGTTCGGAGCGGGGGCCGCTGCCTGCGTCCCACCGTCGGTCGGTGCGACTGCCGTCGCGACCGGCACGGCCGCCAGCGCGACGAGGAACGCGACAAGGATGATTCGTTTCATGGGTGTGCGTACGCCGATGACTCGCCATGGAGGGCGGAGGGCGGCGAACAAGCGGCTGTTCACTCCCTTCTGACAAGAAGTTACGGGAACCTAAAACGGCGATTTGTGTCACCGGATCACAGCCGCCGGGCGATTCGCTCCGCCGTCGTCGGCCCGACGCCGTCCACGTCTCGGAGCGCCTCCTCGCCGGCCTCACGAACCGCGTCCACCGAGCCGAACCGGCGCAGCAGCCGCTTCCGGGTCTCCGGACCGACCCCCTCGACCTCGTCGAGCGCCGTCGACACCTCGTCGCGGACGCTCTGGTGGTACTGGACCGCAAACCGGTGGGCCTCGTCACGAACGCGCTGGAGCAGGTGGAGGTGGGTCGCGTCGTCGTCGAACCGCTCGACGTTGTCAGGCGACGCCTGACTGGCAGCCGAGCTTCGCTCGGCGACGCCGTCGGGCGTGACCACGAGTTCCTCGGCCTTGGCCAGCGCGATGCAGGGCACCTCCCAGCCGGTCTCGGCCAGCGCGTCCTGGGCGGCGGCCAACTGCCCCTCGCCGCCGTCGATGAGCAGGAGGTCCGGATCGGGACGGTCGTCTCGCCCCTCGACGGCGCGCTCGGCCCGCCAGCGTACCAGATCGCGCATGTTGGCGTAGTCGTCGTTGCGGTCGGTGAGCTTCTTCCGGCGGTAGTCGGCCTTCTCGGCGCTGCCGCCGACGAAACACACGTCGCTGCCGACGACGGCTTTCCCCTGTGCGTGACTCACGTCGAACCCCTCGATCCGCTCGGGCCGGGGGATGTCGAGCGCCTGGCCGAGCGCCGCCACGGGGTCGTCGGCGGCGCCGACGCCGCTGCGGGCGTTCTTCAGCGCCAGTTCGACGAGCTTCCCCTCCCGTCCCGCGCCCGGAACGGACACCTCGACGCCCGCGTTCGCCAGCCAGTCGAGTACGTCGGCGTCGTCGGGGCGCTCGGAGAGCAGGATCGCGTCGGGGAGGTCACGCTCGGCGTAGTACTGGGTCAGAAACGCCGCGAGCAGGCTGGCGACGCGGTTCTCGCCGTCGGGCGCGTCGAGACGGTGGCGGGAGCGATCGACCAACTGGCCGGCGTCGGCGTGGAGCCGCGCGACGGTGGCGTCGCCGCCCTCGACGACCGCTGCGAGCACGTCGACCTCGCGCCGGCTACCGGGCGAAGAGACGGCCTCGCCGCCCTCGCCGTGGAACGCCTCGACCGCTTCGAGCCGGTCGCGGGCGTTGGCCGCGCGCTCGAACTCCTCGCGCTGGGCGGCGCTCTCCATCTCCCGGCGGAGCGGGTCGGCGAGCACGCCCGTCTCCCCCTCGAAGAATCGAATCGCGCTCGCCACGTCCTCGGCGTAGCCCGCGGCGTCGATAGCGTCGACGCAGGGCGCCGAGCACAGCCCCATCTCGTGGTCGAGACAGGGCCGGTCCCGGTTCCGGAACTTGTGGTCCGAACAGCCGCGCAGGCCGTACGTCTCCCGGATCGCTTTCACGACCGTCTCGACCTCGCCTTTCCGGGTGTAGGGGCCGAAGACGGTCGCGGCGTCGTCCGGGTCGCGCGTGATCTCGATCCGTGGGTACGCGTGGTCGGTGAGTTGGACCAGCGGGTAGGACTTGTCGTCTTTCAGCCGGACGTTGTACCGGGGCTGGTGGCGCTTGATCAGGTTCGCCTCCAGCAGGAGCGCCTGGGTCTCGGTGTCCGTAACGGCGGTGTCGATGGCGTCCGCCCGGGCGACCATCTTCCGGATGCGGTCGCTGCGCGGTCCGCTCACGGCTTCGCCGTTCGCGCGGCTCGAGGCGGCTTTGCCGCCTCGGTGGTCCACGTAAGAGCGTACGCGGTCGCGGATGTCGACGGCCTTCCCGACGTACAGCACAGTGTCGGCGTCGCCGCTGCGGTCGAGGAACTGGTAGACGCCCGGCTCCCTGGGCAGGTCGCCGGCACGCTCGCGTACCTCGCTCGCGTCCATCTACCCGAGGTAGCACGTCGCCGCGTTTGAGCGTGACGCCCTCGGCCCCCGCCGTCAACGACCGCCGGCTACAAACCGACCGCAGCGTAACGACTCCCCATGACCCGCGTCTGGCTCGTCGACCGCGACGTCGACAGCCGCAACACCGTGACGATGACCTACGCCACCCCGGACGGCGAGCGCGCGTTCGCTCGCCAGGCGGCGCTGGACAGCCTCGCCCGCCGGGACGGGCCGACAGCCGCCCTCGACGTCGAGGACGACCGACTCACCGCCGTCGACGACCGCGAGACCGTCGCACGCTACGCTGCCGAGGCCGAACGGGTGGCCGAGAGCCACGATCCCGACGACGAACTCTGACTCGCCACTGGTCGATTCGGTGGCTGGGTGTCGATCCCGCGGCCGAAACCCTTTATCCGAAACCGCGGCAAGCCGGCCTATGGCCGCCATCGAACTCGACGGGGTCACCAAGCGATTCGGCGACGTGACCGCCGTCGAGGAACTCGACCTGACGGTACCGGAGGGCGAGGTGTTCGGCTTCCTCGGGCCCAACGGCGCCGGGAAGTCGACGACGATCAACGTCCTGCTCGACTTCGTCCGTCCTAGTTCGGGGCGGGTCGAAGTGCTCGGGATGGACCCACAGGCCGACAGCGTCGCCGTCCGTGACCGGACCGGCGTGCTGCCGGAGGGGTTCTCGGTGTACGACCGCCTGACCGGCCGCGAGCATATCGAGTTCGCCATCGAGTCGAAGGAGGCCGACGTCGACCCCGATGCCGTACTCGACCGCGTGGGGCTCGCCGGCGACGGCGACCGGAAGGCCGGTGGCTACTCGAAGGGGATGGCCCAGCGACTCGCACTCGGCATGGCGCTGGTGGGCGATCCCGACCTGCTGATCCTCGACGAACCGTCCTCGGGGCTCGACCCCGCGGGCGCGAAGGAGATGCGCGATATCGTGCGCGAGGAGGCCGATCGCGGTGCGACCGTCTTCTTCTCCAGCCACGTGCTGGGGCAGGTGGAGGCGGTCTGTGACAGCGTGGGGATCCTCCGCGACGGAGAACTGGTCGCACGCGACTCGATCGAGGGGCTCCGCGAGACGGTCGGCACCGGAGCGACACTCGAGATCACGGCCGAGGGCGTCACGGACGACGACCTCGGGGCAGTGCGCGGACTCGACGGCGTCGACGCCGCCTCCACCGACGGCGCCACGGTCACGGTCCAGTGTGACTCCGAGGCCAAGACGGCCGTCATCGGCGCACTCGAGGATGCGGGCGTCGCCGTCGAGGACTTCTCCACCCGGGAGTCCTCCCTGGAGGATCTGTTTCTCGCGTACACCGAGGGTTCGGCGCCGGACGAGGCGCCCGACGGCGCTACGGAGGTGGACGCATGAGCTGGGAGGCCGTCGCCCGGAAGGATTTCCGGGACGCGGTTCGCTCCCGCTGGCTCTGGGTGCTGTCGGTGCTCTCGGTGCTGGTGTTCGCCGGCGCCGCCGTCGGGCGGCTCTACGTCGGCGGCGGGAACCAACAGGAGGCGGCCGCGATCCTCCGCGGGTTCCTCTTCTACCTGAAGCAGGGGACGGCGATCATCATCCCGCTGACGGCGCTGGTGGTCACCTACGCGTCGATCACGCGTGAGCGGGAGTCGGGGACGATCAAACTCCTGCTCTCGCTGCCCCACTCCCGGGACGACGTGGTGCTCGGGAAGTTCCTCGGGCGTAGCGCGGTCGTCACGCTCCCGGTGCTGATCGGCTTCGTCGTCGCGCTGCTGGCGCTGCTGCCGGCGGCGTCGGGGCTGGACATCTTCGTCTACGTCCAGTTCGCGCTGCTGACGGCGCTGCTCGGCGTCGTGTTCGTCGGCATCGGCGTCGGCGTCTCGGCGGCCGTGAGTACGAACCAGCGGGCGCTGGTGGGCGCGGGCGGCCTGTTCGCGGTGTTCTGGTTCCTCTGGAACTTCTTCGTCACCGGCGTCAACCGCGCGGCGACCGACCTGTTCGGGCTGTCGACGCCCGACCAGTTCCGGCTCCGGCTGGCGCTCAAGATCCTGAACCCGATTCAGGCGTACAAGACGCTCGTGGACAGCCTGTTCATGAGCGACCTGGAGGGCCGCATCCGTATGTTCAGCATGCTGTTCGGGATGATCCCGAACCAGCAGGCCGCACAGGCTCTCGGCCCGGAGCTCTCGCCGGCGTTCGGCGACGCCGTTGTGCTGGCGGCGATGCTGCTCTGGCTGGTGCTCCCGCTGACAGTGGGGATCGTCTGGTTCCGGGAGGCAGAGCTGTAACGCGAACGACACGCCTACTCGTACCCTGGTCGGTCCTTGCTCATCGCGAGTAAGCCGATCGTACGCAGGCGGTGGAACTGGTCCTACTCGAACTGGGCTGGGCCTACATTTCGTTGCTACTACATAACTAATTCTGCGGGCTCACATGAATAAGGCGCCGATTATCGGCGACACCATGACCGACAACAACGACCTGCAGTCGACAGCACCAGACGAATCGAGCTCGTCCAGACGCGGCTTCCTGACGCGATCCGCACTCGCTGGCGGCGCGCTACTGGCACTCGGCGGGGGTGCGGGCGTGGCGCTCGCGGACGAACACGTCACCGAGGCCCCGTCGGCGGCGTTCGACGACGTGGACGGCACCGACGTGGACGTGCTGAACTACGCGCTCTCGCTCGAACATCTCGAGCGGTCGCTCTACGCGGCCGGGCTCGAGGCGTTCGACGAGGCGGCGTTCGTCGAATCCGACGCCCTGTCGTCCTACGACGAAGAGACCCGCGAAGCGGTGTACGGCTACGTCGGGACGCTGGCCGAACACGAGACACAGCACGTTTCGGTGCTCGGGCAGGCTGTCGAACTGCTCGGCGGCGAGCCCGTGGAGCCCGCGGAGTACGAGTTCGAGTTCGAGACAGTCGAGGAGTTCCTCTCGCTGTCGGCACTGCTCGAGAACACCGGCGTCGCCGCCTACGCGGGCGCCGCGCCGTTCGTCGAGAGCCCGGACCTGCTGGGTGTGGCGCTGTCGATCCACAGCGTCGAGGCGCGTCACGCGGCCGTGATGAACTCGGTGACCGGCATGTCGCCGTTCCCGGACGCCTTCGACGCCGCCACTTCGCAGTCGGACGTGATGGACGCCGTGAGCCAGTTCGTCGTGGCGGAGGAGACGGAGACCGACGACGACGGTGAGGGCGATGACGACGACGGCGAACCGGAGACGCCAGCGGATGGCAACGAGACGGCGACGCCTGACGGCAACGAGACCGCGACCCCCCGCGGCGAGGAAACCCCGACGCCGATGGGGAACGAGACGGCGACACCCGACGGTATGGGCGGTAACGAGACGGCGACGCCGGACGGCGGCTAACGCGTCGCGCTACTGTCGCTCGATCTCGTGGCGGCCGAACCCG
>Ga0207754_100117_pt1 | contig 55535 bp, 57 predicted proteins | sample A23E1SouthBayCA_FD_187728 | JGI IMG/M metagenome (GOLD analysis project Ga0207754, IMG submission 187728) | Aerobic enrichment media microbial communities from Eden Landing Ponds, California, USA - A23 E1 (SPAdes) | ecosystem: Environmental > Aquatic > Marine > Unclassified | place: Emeryville...
CATCGGCTGGCAGAACAAGGACGCCTACGGCAACTCGCTGTCGAGCCGCCAGCGCCAGAAGATGCAGCGGCTGCGCACCTGGAACGAGCGCTTCCGCACCCGCAACAGCAAGGAGCGGAACCTCAAGCAGGCGCTCGGCGAGATCGAGCGCATGAGCAGCGCCCTCGGTCTCCCCAAGGAAGTTCGTGAGACGGCGTCGGTCATCTATCGTCGCGCGCTCAGCGAGGACCTCCTTCCGGGTCGCTCCATCGAGGGCGTTGCTACCGCCGCCCTCTACGCGGCGGCGCGCCAGATGCAGACCCCGCGTTCGCTCGACGAAGTCGCCACCGTTTCGCGCATCGACGACATGGAGTTCAAGCGGACCTACCGCTACATCGTTCGCGAACTCAACCTCGAAGTCGCGCCCGCTGACCCCGCGAGCTACGTCCCGCGCTTCGTCAGCGAACTCGACCTCAGCGACGAGGTCGAGCGCCAGGCCCGCGACCTCCTGCAGACCGCCGGCGATCAGGGCGTCACCAGCGGTAAGTCGCCCGTCGGCCTCGCCGCCGCGGCGATCTACGCGGCGAGCCTGCTCACCAACCAGAAGGTCACACAGAGCGAGGTCAGCGACGTAACGGACGTCTCCGAGGTCACGATCCGCAACCGCTACCAGGAGCTTCTCGAAGCCGCCGAGACCGCGGCGTAAGCGAATCGGATCTCCGGTGTCCTCCACGCGGCCCCGCGCCGTGTGACGGTTCGTCGAATGGCGTTCGGTTCGTCTTCTCTCGACTTCATCGCGCGCAGCAACGGCTCTCCCTCCCTCTCACTCACTCACTCACTGCCACTCTCACTCCCGGGTGCGTTCACCCGCCTCGACCGGGACGCTCACGTGGTTCTCTTTCGGGGGGATCACGCACGCGAACCCGTCATCGTACGCGCAGAAGGGGCTGTACGCAGTGTTGAAATCGACCACCACGTCGTCTCCCGTCTCGAACGACTCGACGTCGAGTTCGAGGTATCGTCCCCGTTCGTACGTGGCCTCGCCGTTCGTCGGATCCGTGAACGGGACGAAGAGGCCCTCCTGTGCGGGCGCGGCGTACGCCTCGAGGACGTGGTGTTCGTCCGCGAGCGTGAACCCCACCGTCGCGGCGCGCTCGTAAGTCCGATCGGGGCCGGTCGTCGTCGCCAACTCGACCTCCTCGCGTTCGCTCGGGACCTGGATCCGCGCGACGATGCGGTACGTGGGGTCGGGTGCGTAGTAGTCGAGGCCGTCGAAGCCCTCGCGCTCGCCCGGTGGGATCGGCGACTGGGTGTGGTCGGCGAGGAACTCGTCTTTCTCCGCGCGGTATTCGGTGATGCGCTCGCGCCACGCGCGTTCGTCGAAGTCGGATTCGGGCATGGTTCCGATACTGTCTCCGTCGCGGTAAGGCGTGCGGTAGCGGCGCGCTTTTGTTCCGCCCGCGCGAGCGGCGACACGTGCACTCGATCTCCGGTGCCGACGGTGGCGGCCAACTCGTCCGGAGCGCCGCCGCGTTCGCGTGTCTGAGCGGTCGCGCCGTCGAGGTGACGGACGTCCGCGCCACCCGCGATTCACCGGGCCTGAAACGCCAGCACGTCGCGGCGCTCGACGCACTCGCCGCGATCACCGACGCCGACCTCGAGGGCGCGAGCGTCGGTTCCGAACGCATGACGATCGATCCCGGCCCCGTGACCGGCGGCGCGGCGCGCGTCGAGATCGGAACGGCGGGGAGCGTTCCGCTCGTCTTCGACGCCATCCTCCCGCTGGCCGCACGCCTCGACGCCCCCTTCGCGCTGACCGTCACGGGCGGGACGGACGTCCGCTGGGCGCCGCCGCTCGACTACTTCGCCCGCGTGAAACTTCCCCTCCTCCGAGCACACGGCCTCGACGCGTCGCTCTCCTGTGAGCGCCGGGGCTTCTACCCCGCGGGCGGCGGCGCGGCGACGCTGACGCTTCGCCCCTCCTCGATCGACCCGCTGGTGCTTCCCTCGCGCGGTCCCCGCCGCGGGATCGATGTCCATTCAGTGGCAAGCGCGTCGCTGGCCGACGCGGACGTGGCGCGGTGCCAGGCGGACGCCGCGAGCGAGGCGGTGTCGGGTGACGTCTCGACGACGGTCACGTCGGCCGAGACGGACTCTCCGGGGTCAGTCGTGACGCTCGTCGCTCGATACGCGGAGACCCGTGCGGGTTTCTCGGCGCTCGGTGAACGGGGGAAACCCGCAGAGGACGTCGCCCGCGAGGCCGTCGAGGCGTTCGCGGCCTTCGACGCGACGGCGGCAAGCGTCGACGTACACCTCGCGGATCAGCTCCTCCCGTTCGCGGCACTCGCGGGCGGCACGTACGTTGCGCCCGGACGGAGCGACCACTTGGAGACGCACGCTGACCTGCTCGATGCGTTCGGGATCGAGGTGACGATCGACGAGGAAATCGGAAGCGATGACGGCGGCGATGCGGACGACGGCGGTGGCGATGCGGACGACGAGTGCGTTCGGGTGCGCATCGCGGCGGGTCTCAGTTCGTGAGGCCGTAGCCGCGCTTGAACAGCGCGACGTCGACGACGAGCACGACGGCAGTGAGGCCGACGAGGACGCCGAGCGCCTCGTTGACCGGGATGTCCGAGACGCCGAGCACGCCGTAGCGGACGCCGTTCACCATGTAGACCATCGGGTTGAGGTAGGAAGCGGTGAGCGCCGCGCCGCTGAGGGCGTCGAGGCTGTAGAAGACGCCGCCGAAGAAGACGAGCGGCCGGAGGATGAACTGATTGAGCACCGTGAGGTGATCGAAGTCCTCGGCGACGAGGCCGCCGATGACGCCGAGACCCGCGAACAGCGTGGCGATCACGAGCAGGAAGACGACGGCGTACACGGGGTGGGCGAGCGAGTGGACGGGCGTGAAGACCCCGCCGATGACGGCGATGAGCACGCCGATGATGATGCCGCGGAGGGCGGAGGAGGCAACGTAGCTGAACACCATCGAGCGATAGGAGAGCGGCGACGTCAGTGGCTCGTGGATGCACTCGATCCGGCGCTATCTTACACAAGTTTTATTCAACAAGGCCGTGAGAGTCAGAGTACAATGACGGAGAAAAAGCGCGTCAACCTGACCGTTCACCCTGAGACGAAAACCGAGTGGGACAGGGCCGTAGAGGACTCCACAGAGTACAGTAGCCTCTCTGATTTAATCCGGCAGTCTGTTGCACATGAGCTCTCAGACTCTCCAAGCGCGGCCACCACACAGCAGGGCCGCGACACAGAACGGGTGGCACAGCCTGAAGCGAACACGGAGATACTGGAACAGGTAACGGACACTCTCGACAGCATGGAAGACACTCTATCGAGCTTAGATAGCCGCCTAACTAACGTTGAACAGGAGGTTACGGCTACTGCAAAGACGGATCTAAGAAATGAGGTATTCGATTCCCTCCCGAAAGTCGAGTCGGATGACAGTCCGGATGGGAAATCAGCAGAGGATATAGCGCAGGAGATTGGGGCAGACCGAGATAGAGTAAGCGAAACCCTCGCTAAGCTAGAGGAACAGACGGGCGTAGTTGGGCAGGTAGGAAATATTAACGGGCAGCAATTTTTCGCACGAGAGGATGAGCAATGACCGACTTTGAGACGGTCTTAGAACGCTTCAAGACACGCCGTAGTCGCAACTCAAGCCCGGCCACAGTTGACAGATATGCACGCCACGTTTGCAACTGGCGAGAGTGGCTAAGCGAAAACCGTGGTAAGTCCCTTTGGAACACGGATGAAGTCGACCTTCGAGTGTTTATAGAGGAACAGACAGATGACGGCTTAGCCCCCACGACAATTAGCCAGAGGGTTTCTGCTATCTCGAAGTTCTACCAAGACTGTAACAAGCTGGCCGAGAGGTACGATATGCCAGAGGTACCAGAGAATCCGTATGACGGACTTGATAAGGGCGACAAGGCATTACTGAGGGGCAACACAAAGAAGAAAGATGGGCTGAAAGATAGTAACACAGACGAGTACCCATATCTGGAACCGGAGAAAATCGGAGAACTTGTTGAGAACGTCCCTGCGCCCCGTCTACGTAACGAGCTGATAATCAAATTGCTATTCAACTGTGGCTTTCGCCGTGGAGAGTTGGCGAACGCGAAGATTGGCCACATAGATCGAGAAGATAGGTCAGTCTATATCCCTCCACAGAAGTCATCAGAGGGGCGTCACGTTGCCTACAATAAGGAATATCTCGGCTTCCAACTGACCCAATGGCTTGACCATGGAGGACGTGACAGTATGACCTACGCCACGGATTCTGATTATCTGTTTCCGACCAACGACAATGAACACCTCTCTCCGGACTACATCAATACTATCGTCAAACAGGCGGCAGAGAACGCAGAGCTTCAGGAAACAATCAACGAGTACGCAGACGGTCGGGCAATCCATAAGGTCACAGCACACACCATACGGCACTCTTTCGCAATGGCCCAACTAAACGCTGGGGTAGACGTTCGGACACTTCAGACGCTCTTAGGGCATGACGAACTGGATACTACTCTTATCTACCTTCAACAATCGAAAGAGGAAGCTAAAGAGGCAAGTCGAGCGTTCCAGCCGGGGGTGTAACCGTACCGGCGCGTCCTAGCTCTGCCGCCACCGCATTGACTGGCGGCCGAAAAATCACCTCACCAACTGTTTAGTGGTATTAGTATATACTCTAGATATGGGACTTTTAGAAAACGCAACCCCGGATCTATACATCTCCTGTCCAGAGTGTGGCGATGGTGAAATAAAAGAGGAAACAGGCAAATATAATCTCACTCTTGACTATTTATACTGCGATAATTGTGGGTATGAGCCTGAGCGAGAGGATGTCTTAAAACATATGAACGAAAACGCTGACGAAGATAACTCTGTATATGTCTGCCGCGAGTGTCATGAGGAAATTTCTCCAGATGTGCAAAGATGTCCTAACTGTGGTTGGAAGCCTGAAAAGAAGGGAGGATTATGGTGGGGGACGACCGCGTTAATGAGCTTCAATCCGATTGGGTGGGCTATGGGCGCAAAAGGGGTGTCTGATAGTGCTAAAGCGAGCAAAGGAGTTGCTAAAAAGGTAAACAAGACAGAAGAAGCCACAGATGACGAGACAACAGAAGGAAATGCAAAAACACCCACAGAGAAACTTGATGAACTCGGAAGTCTAAGAGAAAAAGGTATAATCACAGAGGAAGAGTTTGAAAAGAAAAAGAAGGAGATTCTTAAACAATTCTGATTCGAGAACTATTATTGTCTTTATCACGGCTCGCAACCGCGACGGCGACCAACCGCACCGTAGACCGTCGCCCCGCACGTGTGCAGACGCCCGCGCTAAGTTAGATGAATTTTGAATAGTATGTATAACACTAGAGCGTTGACCGTTCGGGTTGCTACGCAACCCTCACAGGGTCAACACACAGCGTTAACGACACCAGTAGGTGCGCCAACCACACCGAGCTTCCCACGTTATTCCGTTACTCCGTCACCAGCGTGGATCTCCCTGTGTTCTTCTGGCGTAACTATCTCTATGTTCTCAGGCGTGTTGTACCACGGAATACTGCTTTTGTGATGTACATGTTTACCGTCCAACTCGCCCAGTTCCTCTACCTGCAATGTTGCCAGTAGTCTATGAATCAGTACAGTATCGGCTTTGCCTACGCCGGCTTCACACATCCATTGTTCATAGCCGTCCGTCTGAATCCCGAACTGGGCTGTTGTTGGCTCCCCAATATCGAACTTCTTACGCCAGCGGTGGATCGTCGTATCACTAACACCGCATTCTGACGCGATGCTCTCCTGTGTCCGTTCGTTCTCAATATACTGTTCTTGAAGCCACTCCTCATTCTTGTAATTCGACATTTAGAAATTGGGTGAAATCATCGCCAAAGGGGGATGGAAGCGGCTATACAGCCGCAGTCTCCCCCTAAGAGGGATTGCATCTATCAGCCGCGCCAGCTTTCCGGCTACTGCCTAAAGGCTCTTAGACGCATAACACGGCACAGTCAGTCGGGTTGTGTTCCCCTTCCGATTGTGTTACTCCCGTGGCGGCCTACCACCGTAGACTGAAACGCGAGAATCCTGCCCTGTGGACAAGATCCATAACCTCAAACAGATGCACCACTCGGCCAGATCTCGCTGGCCATCGTTGTCGGCAACAACTGAGCTATGCTACTAACCGGTCTCCCTCACTACTATGAAAGCACAACGGTTTATATACCGTGCAAATGTCCGCCTTAGAGAGTCCGTATCGTGAGAAAATCGGCATATTTTGTTGGCAATTATTGCCGTTTATTTTCGTCTAATCTGTTTTCTAATCACGGAAACTCTATATTATGGACATAGAGTCCTTCTAAGCCAAATAATTCGGCGGAGTAATATCCCCATGTTCTATCTCATGTTTTACCTCGATAAGGGCCCGGCGAACAGCACAGCCATCCGTAATCTCACGGGGGCTATAAGCGGCTAATTTCTCTGTTAGGATGGATTCCGCTTAACAATTCTACAATGGTCTGAGAGATACGTGTGATAGATCTAAGCCTCTCCCCTTCCCCCAATATCCATTTACATCTACAATTTCCGCGAAAATCTGGCAAAGACTATCCAATTACGAGCGGCGGGTTACTAAATACACAATCCCAGACTCCGTCTCATGTTACAACCGTAGTGAGTATTATACATTCGATATTGCCCCTATCACCGACCTTCCACAGGCCCTATATTAGATATCCAAACATATCCGTTAGAACCGGGACGGAACTTAGTCTGCCAGCCCGTACCCTCGCTTAAACATCAAATAATCAATTAACAACACAACTATCGTTAGGCCAGCTAATACGGCCAAAGACGTGCCCGGTTTGATTTCTGCAACACCAATCATACCGTATCGGACGCCGTTCACCATGTAGACCATGGGATTGAGATAGGAGATAGTGAGCGCTAGCCCGCTCAGAGCGTCGAGGGAGTAGAATATACCACCGAAGAAGACGAGCGGCCGGAGGATGAACTGATTGAGCACCGTGAGGTGGTCGAAGTCCTCCGCGACGAGCCCGCCGATGACGCCGAGACCACCGAACAGCGTAGTGATTACCAGTAGGAACGCCACTAAGTACAGCGGATTTGTGACGGGAATAGAGGTAAAGATCAACCCTACACCGACGATCAGAAGTGACGTAACAATCCCTCTGACTGCGCTCGCCGAAACGTAGGCCGCTACTTTGCTTCGGTTTGACATCGGGGAAGCCGTCACAGCCTGAATATATTCATTCCATCTGCCATGGAAAATGGTAAATGAAGCGTTTTCAAAGCTATCCGAGATAGCTCCGAGTACAACTAAACCCGGCAGAACAAATTGAATATAACTCACACCTGCGATCTCTCCAATTCGGTTGCCAAGTATCACACCGAAAACTGCGAAATACAGCGTGTTCGTGATAATTGGGGGTAGGAACGTGTTGTACGGTCGCCTCACAAACCGTAGAATTTCCCGCCGAACCAACGTTCGGAACTGGATCATATTCTTGCTCATGCTGCACCTCCGTTGAATAATCCTTGAGTATTCTGACTTCGGATGTACTCGTTCCACCGCCCGTGGAAGATGCTGAAGGAGGCGTTCTCGAAGGCGTTCCCGATCGCCCCGAGGACGACGAGACCCGGGAGGATGAACTGGATGTAGGGGACACCGTCGATCTCTTGGATCCGCGCGCCGAGGATGACGCCGAAGACGGAGAAGTAGAGGACGTTCGTGATGAAGGGCGGGAGGAAGGTGTTCCACGGCCGGCGGAGGAAGCGCAGGATCTCGCGCTTCGTGAGCGTCTTCGTCCCCGTGGAGAACAGGCTGCCCTCGCTCATCGACTCGCCTCCGCGGTGACGCGTTCGTCCGTCCCGGTGTCGTCCGTCTCCTCGTCGCTCGCCTCGTCACTGACGTCCGCGGCGTCGTCGCTCGCGTCCTCGTCACGGCGCGTCAGGTCGACGAACACTTCTTCGAGCGAGGTGCGCTCGATGTCGATGTCGAGCGGGGTGTGACCCGCGGCCTCGAGTTGCCGGAGGACGCTCGGCACGACCTCGCTCGCGCTCGTCGCGCGGACGCGGATCGTGTCGCCCTCGACCGTGACGCCCTCGATCCGCTCGTCGTCGAGTACGGGCGCGTCCCCGACCTCGCTCTCGCAGTAGACCGTGAGGGTGTCGCTGCCTTTCTCGGTGAGTTCGTCGGGGGTCGCGACCGTCACCTTCTGTCCCGAGTCGATGATGGCGACTTCGTCGCAGAGGCGTTCGGCCTCCTCGATGTAGTGCGTGGTGAGGAGGATCGTCGTCCCCTCGTCGTTCAGGTCGGTGATGACCTCCCAGAGGTCGTGGCGCAATTCGACGTCGACGCCCGCGGTCGGTTCGTCGAGGATGAGGAGGTCGGGGTCGGTGACGAGCGCGCGGGCGAGCATGAAACGCCGTTTCATCCCGCCCGAGAGCCAGTCGAACCGAACGTCGCGTTTGTCGTAGATGCCGACGCGCTTGAGCGCCTCGGCGGCGCGCTCCTCGGCTTCGGCCTCGGGGAGCCCGTGGTAGCCCGCCTTGTGGTGGAGAACCTCCTCGATCGGGAAGAAGCGATCGACGTTGAACTCTTGGGGGGCGAGGCCGATGGCATCGCGTGCGCTCTGATAGTCCTCAACGACGTCGTTGCCGAACACTTCTGCGCGGCCGCCGGTCTTGCGGACGAGCCCGACGAGGACGTTGATGAACGTCGTCTTCCCCGCGCCGTTCGGCCCGAGGAGGCCGAAGAACGACCCCTCGGGGACCGTGAGGTCGAGACCGTCGAGCGCCTGGACGTCGCCGTAGTCCTTCTCCAGACTCTCGACGCGGATGGCTGGTGGCATTCGTGTCCGAATGGAGGCGACGACCCGGATTAAGACCGGCGGAACCCGGGCCATAACGCCGAGAACCGCGGGACGGAGTCACACGCGCTCGGGGTGACGCGTTCGGGACGGGAGCCCCCGTCGGATCGCCCGGACCGCACGCCGTGCTCGGTGTTGCTCGTGGGTCGCCGCGCTCCCCGCTCGCCGTTCGCCGTTCGGCGGGACCTCGATTCGCGCGGTCCCGCCTACCCCGTGTTCTTCATGCCGGCCGCGATTCCTTTCACGGTGAGACGCAGCGTCCGTTCGGCCTCGTCGGTGCGGTGGGTCTGTCGGAGGAGCGAGACTTGGAGGGCGTTGAGCGGGTCGACGTAGGGGTTGCGGCGTTCGAGGCTCTCGGCGAGCCAGTCGCGCCCAACGAGCTCCTCGGACTCGAGCACGTCGAGGACGACGTCGCTCGCGCGGTCGTACTCGGCCTCGATCGTGGGGAAGATCCGCTCGCGGAGGTCGGGCTCGGCGAGCGCGGCGTACTCGGCGGCGACCTCCATCTCGGTGCGCGCGAGCGCCATCGACGCGTTGTCGATCGTCGTGCGGAAGAAGGGCCACGCCTCGTACATCTCGCGGAGCGTCTCGACGTCACCGCCCGCCTCGAGGTAGGCCTCGATCCCGGTCCCGAGGCCGAACCAACCGGGGACGACGCAGCGCGATTGGGTCCACGAGAACACCCACGGGATCGCGCGCAGGTCCTCGACGCTGCGCTCCGCGGAGCGACTCGCGGGCCGCGATCCCATGTTCAGCTCCTCGATGACGGTGATCGGCGTCGCCTGCTCGAAGTAGGAGACGAATCCTTCGGTGTCGAGGAGGTCCCGATAGGCCTTGCGGGCCGCGGGCGCCATCGTCTCCATCGCCTCGATCCAGTCGGAGTCGATGGCGTCGCCGCGGTCGGACGCGGCGTCGCGCTCGCCCCGGTCGACCGCATCGTATCGCGCCCGGATCTGGGCGTTCAGCATCTGCTCGAGGTTCCGCTCGGCGATGTACGGGTTACCGTACGTGTCGGCGATGGATTCGCCCTGCTGGGTGAACTTCACCTCGCCGGTGACGGTCTCGGGCGGGAGGGCGAGGAGGGCCTCATTCATCGGGCCGCCGCCGCGGGAGATCGACCCGCCGCGGCCGTGGAAGAGGCGGAGTTCGACGCCGAGGTCGTCCGTGATGGCGGCGAGCTTCCGTTGGGCCTCGTTGAGCGCCCAGTTCGCGGCGAGGAAGCCGTTCTCCTTGTTCGAGTCGGAGTAACCAAGCATCACCTCCTGGACGTTCCCGCGGGCCTCGACGGCGGCGCCGTAGGCCTCGTTGTCGAAGAGGGTCTCCATGGTCTCGCGGGCGTTCCCGAGCGCGGATTCGGTTTCGAGCAGCGGGACGACGTCGAGCCCGCAGTGTTCGGGGAGGTCGACGACGCCCGCCTGATCCGCGAAGAAGAGCACTTCGAGGACGTGACTCGGGCGCTCGGTCATGCTGATGCAGTAGGTGTCGATGGCGGCCTCGCCGTACTCGTCGTGCCAGTCGGCGAGCGCGTCGAAGCGCGAGCAGACGCGCGTCGCCTCCTCGGAGAGTCCCTCGGTGTCGGCCAGCTCGAGGACGGGGTCCGCTTGGAGCATCGCTTCGGTAAGGAACTCGACGCGCTCGTCCTCGTCCATCCCCGCGTAGTCGACGCCCTCGCGTTCGAGGACCTCCTCCAGGGTATCGGTGTGCATCTCCTGGTGGTCGCGGAGGTCGAGGCTAGCGAGGTGGAACCGGAAGGTCCGGACCTGCCGCTCGAGGGGGTCGAGATACTCGTCGGCGATGCGGTCGGCACCGTTAGCGCGAAGTGAGTCCTCGACGACGTCGATGTCGGCGAGGAACTCGCCAGCGTCGTCGTACCCCCCGGGGCGGACGTCCGTGATACGCCCGAGGCGGCGCCACATGACGAGCACCTTCTGGCGCAGCGGCTCGTCCGGGTAGCGTTCGCGGGTCTCGGCGACGAGCGACGGGACGCGCTCCGCATCGCGGTTGAGCGACGCCTCGACGCTCTCGAGGTCCATGCGCGAGGCGTCCTGACTGAGCACGCCGGAGACGTCGTCGAGCGTCTCGCGGTATTTCTCGACGGCGATCTGACGCTGGCGCTCCAGGGTCTTGCTCGTCACCTCGGGGGTGACGTAGGGGTTACCGTCGCGGTCGCTCCCCGCCCACGAGCGGAAGTCGAGGATCTCGGGGACGGCCGGTGGGTCGTCGTACTGCTCGGCGAGCGTGTCCTCCAGCCGGTCGTACATCTCGGGGACCTGATCGAAGATGACGTTGGCGAGATACCAGTGGACGTTCCGAGCCTCGTCGAAGGGCTCGGGACGGCGATCGCGGACCTGCTTGGTCGTCCAGACGCTCTCGACGAGCGCACCGAGGCGCGCGAGCTTGTTCGCCTGCTCGCGTTCGGTGAGTCGGTGTTGGTCGAGTTCTTCGAGGAGGTCGGTGACGCGGACGAGCGTCGCCTTCACGGTCTTTCGGCGGGCCTCCGTGGGGTGGGCGGTGAACGTCGGGACGACGCGGACCGCGTCGAGGACGTCGGCGACGTCGTCCGCGCTTGCGCCCTGATCGGCGAGCGTCTCGACGGCGGCGGGGAGGCCGTCCGCGAGCGTTCCGGCGTCCTCGCCCTCGCGGAGCGAGCGAACGCGTTCGCGCTCCTCGGCGAGGTTCACGAGCTCGAAATAGGTGGTGAACGCGCGGGCGACCGAGGCGTTAACGTCCTCGTCGTTCGACTCGACGATCCGTTGGAGTGCCTCTCGACTTGCCGTCTCTCCTCGTCGGTAGTCGATCGCCGCCGTCCGGGCGTCCTCGACGGCCTCGAACGCCGCCGACGAGGCGTGTCGCTCGACGGCGTCGCCGAGCAACTCCCCGAGTTCGCGGACGTCCTGTCGAACGCTCCGTCCGTGTAGTTCCATGCCACGGTATTCTGCGGCGTGATCCCTATAAACCACCGACTTCTCCCAGTATTGCCACGGTCCCGAGTAAATTCTGCGTCAGGGGTGCCACAACCTTTTGGAGCGTTCGGCTCCGCGATGACGTATGAATCCGTTCCGGCGGACGGTCGGCCGTCTCGGTCCGCTCGTCCTCGGAATCGTCGGGATCGCCTCGCTCGCCGTCCCCGCCGTCGACGTCTACGTCGGGGTGGTTCGTCGGGAGGCCTCAGTCGTCCCCGTCCTCGTCGAGAACGTCATCCCGGCGGGCTGTGCGCTCGTCCTCGTGGGGGTCGCCTACTGGCTCGCGGCCGGTGGTGCGCGGCCCGGTGAGGCTCGCCGAGTCGTGAGCTGGTGTCTCGCCGCCGTCGTCGCCGCAGCCGTCCTTTATGGCTGGCTGTTCGGCGTCCGCCCCGTGACGGCGGGCGGCGTGCGTCCGTACGCGGTCGCTGCCAACGCCGTCGCAGCCGCCGGATTGAGCGGTCTGCTCGCCGGCATCTACGACGTGCGACGCCAGCGTGCGGTCGAGCGTACCGATACCGATCACGAGAGTCGCGCGGCGCTCTTCGACGGGACGACCGACTGTGTCGTCCACATCGCGTACCGCGAGCACGGCCCCGTTGCGAAGGCCGTCAACCACGCCTTCGAGGAGACGTTCGGCTACGCGGAGGCCGACGTCGTCGGCCGATCGCTCGACGACCGCATCGTCCCCGACGGCGAAGGGGAGACGCGCGTCCCGGAGTTCGAGCGCCGCGTCCGCAGCGGCGAGTCGTTCGAGACCGAGGTCGTCCGTGAGACGGCCGACGGCCCCCGTCGCTTCCTCCTCCGACTCGTCCCGCTCGACCCGCCCGGCGAGGCGTACGCCGTCTACACGGACATCACGGAGCGCGAGCGCCTCCATGAGGAGATCGCGGATCGCAACCGCGTCGAATACCTCCACCGCGTGGTCTCCGACCTCGCCGACGTCGACGACGCGGCCGCCGTCGCGGACGTCGTGCTGGCGGCCGCGACCGAGACGCTCGACCACGAGGTCGCGTGCGTCGTCATCGACGGCAACGTGATCGCCTCACGCGGGACGGACGGCGACGTCGTCGCGGCCGACGTGATCGACGCGGTCGAGGACGCGGTCGATCGGGAGCGCTCGGTGGTCAGAACAGTCGATGACCGGGCAGTCCTCACCATCCCGATCGACGGCCGCGGCGTCATCCAACTCGGGACGACGGGCACGTTCGACGACCGCGACCGGAGCGTCGCCGACCTCCTCGGCACGCACGCGGCGGAGACGCTCGAACGCATCGAGCGGGACCGCGAAGTCCGCGCGGAGCGCGAGCGCCTAGAGTTCGTCAACCGCGTGCTTCGTCACACCCTCCTGAACGGGATGAACGTCGTCCGCGGTCGTCTCGACCTGCTCGACGGACACGTCGATGAGGACTACGCCGACCATCGGCGGACGGCCGCCGACCGCGTCGAGGAAATGATCACGCGCGTCGAGACGATGCGCTCGTTTACCGACGCCGTCGTCACCGACGACCCGTCCCTCCGCCCGGTCGCGCTCGACGACGTCCTCACCGACGAACTCGAGCGACTGCGCGACGACTACCCCGCAGCGGACGTCGCCGTCGAGGGTGACCTCCCGGCAGTCGATGTCCGCGCCGACGACCTGCTCGGCGAGGTGTTCGCAAACCTCCTGACGAACGCCGTCCAGCACAACGACCGCGAGACGCCGACGGTCCGGGTGGCGACAAGCGTCGACGCCGAAACGGTCTCCGTGGCCGTCCGCGACGATGGACCCGGGATCTCGGACGCGGAGCAGGAGCGCGTCTTCGAGAAAGGAATGGAGGGCTTACGGAACCCCGGGAACGGCTTCGGGCTCTTCCTCGTCGGCGAGGCCGTCGAGCGCTACGGTGGGACGGTCACCGTCCAAGACAACGACCCGCGTGGAGCCGTCTTTGAGGTGACGCTCGCGCTCGCCGCCGACTAACCCCTCGTTCACGTGCGTCGATTCCACACGCCTGATTCTCCCTCTCACGGCCACGTGCGAAAGCCTAAAGACTATACTACGAGACCACCACACTAGACCCACTGCGGTATCCCCGTCCCACTCCCCCCACTCATGTCATCCGACGACGACGATCCGGGCCACGGCGCTGACTCCGACGCGGACGAGCGCGGTCTGCCGACCGTCCTCGCCGTCGACGACGATCAGGACCTCGCCGACACGTACGCCATCTGGCTCCGCGACGATTACGACGTCCGCACCGCATACGACGGCGAGAGCGCCATGGAGACGATCGACGAGTCGGTCGACGTCGTCCTCCTCGATCGACGGATGCCGGACATGTCCGGCGGCGAGGTGCTCGAATCGATCCGCGACGCCGGCTACGACGTCCGCGTCTCGATGCTCACCGCCGTCGAGCCGGACGTCGACATCGTCGACATGGGGTTCGATGAATACCTCGTGAAGCCCGTCACCCGCGACGACGTCGTCGACGTCGTCGAACGCCTGCTCGCGCGCGCTGACTACGACGACGAGGTCCAGGAGTACTTCGCCGTCTCCGAGAAGATCGCCACCCTCGAGGCCGAGCTCTCCCCCGAGGAACGCGCCGACAGCGACGAGTACCAGCGACTCGAACGACGCAAGGACGAACTCGCGGACGAAGTCGACGAGGCACTGATGGAGGTCCAAGACTTCGAGGACGCGTTCCGCGAGATCGAGGGGTAGGCGTTACGCGACGCCGGTTTTTTTGCTGACGAAGGCCTCCTGTCCGGTCGCGTTCACCAGCGGTTCCGCCGTCGCCGACCCGGTCGCGTTGTCGGCGTAGGAGAGACGACCGTCCTGATTCAAATAGATGATCTCTAAGGCACCGTCACCGTCGACTTCGTACGTCGTGACGGGTGATTTCGCCGCGGCCCCAGAGAGAACCTTCGTCGACCCCTGATCGTTGATCAACAGGAGGTTGCCCGAGCCGTCGACGAACGGTATCCGGTCGACGCCGTCGCCGTTGAGGTCGGCCGGCGCGCCCGCGCCGATACCTTTATTCTGTCCCACTCCACCGTTGTTGATCTTGTTCAGCGAGCCGTCGGTATCGGCGTATCTGAGCTGCTGGCTATCGCCGAGGTAGACGAACTCGTCCACTCCGTCGCCGTCCACGTCCCCGGTGCCGACAACGGCTGAGACGCCGCTGCTCGTGTCTGCGAACACGGGGGTCGACGTCTCGCCGGGGCGGACCTGATGGACGGTGTCTCCGGTACCCGTGTAGAACACGGCCGGCGCGTCGCTGTCGTTCCAGTAGCCGACGGCGAGTAGCGACTTGGTGTGGTCGACACCGTCCGTCAGCCGCATCGACCCGCTCTCGTTGGCAAGATAGAGCACGCCGGAGCTGCCGACGTACGGGGCGTCGAGCACGTCGTCGCCCGTGAAGTCGTATTCGCGCGGGCCGATGACCTGCACGTCGGTCGGCGAGAGTCGTCGTGGGTCGACGTTCGTCGCGTTCGTCACGGAGAGGTTCGTCGGCCAGTCGTTGTATCGGAAGACGACGTCGCCGGGGAGTCTGAAGACGCCGTACTCGGGCGTCAGCCCGTTCGGTCCCGCGCCGAACGCGTCCGGCGCGACCCGCAGCCCCGTTTCGTACGTCACGTCCGGCGCGACGTAGGTCGCGTGGAGCGTCGCGGCGTAGACGGCGTCGACGGCGTACGGCGAGCGATCGGGGGGCGACTGGTAGTTACTGGGGGTTTCGAGGGTACTCGTGTTTGCGACGGCGACGTACTTCCCGACCGCCCGATCGCCATTCGTGATCGTGACATCCGTGACATTCGGTCCGTCGTAGAACGTGAGCTGACCGGTTTCTCGGCCGTTGACGCTTCCGTTCGAGAAGTTGATCGTCGCGGGAGTCAAGAAGCTGTCGGACACGGTGTCGTTCGTGGTGTCGTTGAGGACGACGCGGGTCCCGTCGTCGTAGATTTCGACCGGTGTCGTCCCGTGCTCAGTTATCGACACGTTGACGCGAAGCGGGTGGTCGGCACTCGCCTCGCTCGCGTTCGTGATCTTCAGCCGGAACCCGCGGACGCCGTTCGCGTCCCCGATCGGCGTCCAGTTGCCGCTCCCGTCGGCGTTCGTGAAGCGGCGCGCGTCGTCCTGATGAATGCTCGTCCCCGTCTCGATGTCGCGCACCGAGGCGTTCACGAGCGTCCCGTACGCCCCGTACTGCTTCGTGAGCGACGTCGACCAGTTCCCGGTGACCCCCTTCCGGACGACAGCGTCGACGCCCGGCCCGTACTCCCGGTAGTTCGCCTCGGAGACGAGCCCGCGGACGCCGTCCCCGACGGTGTGTTCGTACGCGATGGCGTCGCTCCCGTCGGCGGTCGGTTTCGTCGCCAGATACTGCGTGAAGACGAGACTGTTGAGGACGAGCGCGAGCGCGACGAGCGCGACGGCGATGCCGATGCCGGCGATGAGGATGAGCTGGCCCCGCTCGTCGCCGCGCCGTTCGTCCATTCGTGCACCCCGTTGTCGACCCGCCGGGAAATAGCTTCCCGCCCCGAGGGCGACACCGTCGCCGCGACGGTCCCCGCGACCGCTCCGCCACGCGGCGCGCGACACCGCAAGGCTCACCGGCCGACGCCGCGAGGTGACGGGTATGCACGTCGGGGTGCTCGGCGCGGGGTCGATGGGATCGCTGTTCGCGGGCCTGCTCGCGGCGGACGGGACGGCGACGACCCTGCTCGCACACGAGGGGTCACACGTTGATGCGATCCGCGAGTGCGGCCTGCGGATCGAGAGCGTCGACGGGTCGACTGAGACCGTGGACGTCGACGTCGTCACCGATCCCGCGGCCGTGCCGTCCCTCGACGCCGTGCTGGTGTTCGTCAAGAGCCACGCGACCGCCGACGCGGCCACCGAGTGGGGCGGTGCGCTCGCGGACGCGCACGTCGCCACGCTCCAGAACGGCCTCGGGAACGCCGAAACGCTGGCCGCCCGCTTCGACTCGGTGCTCGCGGGGACGACGAGCCACGGCGCGGTCGTGGAGGCCCCCGGCGTCGTCCGGCACGCGGGCACCGAGGATACCCGCCTCGGGCGGTGGGACGGACCGACCGACGACCCGTCCGCCCGTCTCGCGGCGACGCTCTCCGCTGCGGGGATCGACACTGAGGTCGTCACGGACCCGCGGACGGCGCTCTGGCGCAAGGTGCTCGTGAACGTCGGGATCAACGCGGTGACGGCACTCGCGCGCGTCGAAAACGGTGTGCTCGCCGAGCACGCGTCCGGGCGGCGTCTCCTCCGGCGTGCCGTCGCGGAGGCCGCGCGGGTCGCCCGCGCTGAGGGCGTCGCCGTCGACGAGCCGATCGCGGAGACGCTGACGGTCGCGGAGCGGACGGCATCGAACGTCTCCTCGATGCGCCAAGACGTCGAGGCAGGGCGCGAGACGGAGATCGAGGCGCTCCACGGCGCGGTCGTCGAGCGCGCGATCGAGCACGACCTCCCCGTGCCGGTGAATCGGACGCTCGCGGATCTCGTGCGCCTCGCTCAGGCGTCACCGGATCGCGGACACCCGTAGGTGTCGCGGACGGTGTCGGCGAGCACGCCCCCCTTTTCGGCGACGAGGTAGACGAGGACGAAGCCGTGCGTCGCGGGGCGGAGGACGAAGACCTCGTTCGGGGCGTCGAAGCCCGCCTCGCCGTCGCGGAACCGTTCGAGGAGCGGTTCGAGCGGGGCGGTGCCGTCGCGGAGTTCGGCGTAGACGTCGCGCTCGCCGGCCTGTTCGGCGAAGGTGTAGACGGCGCCGTTCGGGTCGCCTGACTGGTCGTAGGTCGGCCGGGCGTTGACGCCGCTGTTCTCGTGGCGCGCTTCCTCCCACGTGTCGAGGGCAGCCTCGAAGAGGTTGGCGACGCCGTCGGCGTACGCGACGAGCGTGCGGTCCGTGACCTCGTGGGCGGCGACGCGCGCGTCCCCGTCGTCCCACGCGAGGTCACCGTCGAAGCGGTAGCCGGGGCGCAGCGCCTCGGTGGGCGCGACGTCGACCACCGTCCCGTCGTCGAGGTCGACGCAGCGGAGGCGGCCGTCGGCCGACCGTGAGCGAACGCGGTACGTCCCGGTCGTCGTGGGTGTCACAGGCGAGTGGACGGGGGCGACGCGCAAAAGTCGCGCGGCTCATGGCGTCGCCCCATCGTTTCACTCCGCCGCGGCGAGGCGGCCGGCGACGAGCGCGAAGCCGACGCCGAGGGCGATACAGACGGCGAGGAGGTCCCAGCCGGCCGCGTAGCCCGCCGTGTCCGCGAGGTAGCCGAAAGTCGGTGGGATGACGAGGCCGCCACAGTTGAGCGTCGTCTGGCCGGCTGCAGTCGCCGCGCCGGACTCACCCTCACCGGCGAGGGCAACGAGCGCGCCGTGATAGAGGCCCGTGACGCCGAGGATGCCGAGACCGAGCACGGCGAACCCGACGGCCGCGCCCGGCATCGCCAAGAACGGGATCGCGGCCATCGTCACTGCACCGATCCCCGATTGGGCGGCGAGGACGCGGATGGAGGCGGTGGCAGCCGTCCCGCGCACTCGGTCGGCGAGCGCGCCGGCGCCGATCCGGCCGACGCTCCCCGTGAGCTGGGTGACGCCGAGGACGACGCTGGCGACAGCGGCGGTCGCGGTCGTGTCCGCCTCCAAGTAGGGGACGGCGTAGCCCGTCGTCGTGTAGACGGCGGCGCCGACGAAGAAGCCGCCGGCGGTGAGCGCCAGCAGGGGACGGTTCCCCCAGAGCGCGCCGACGTCCGGGAAGGAGAGCGAACCGGTGCCGCCGCTCCCCTCGTAGGCGAGGAGGAAGCCGACGCCGACGACGGCCGCGGCGGCCGCGGCGACGAGGAAGCCGAGTTGCCACCCGAGCGTGTACGCGGCGAGGCCGGCGACGACGAACGCCGCAAGCGCGGAGCCGAGCGTGACGCCGACCTGCTTGATTCCGACGGCGAGATTGTACGAACCCCGCGGGGCGCGCTCGGCGACCGCGACGTTCGTCGACGGCATCGCGGTCGCGTAGGCCGCGCCGAGGACGAAGACGGCGACGAGCAGGGTGGGATAGCTGGTTGCGAAGGAGACGCCGAACGCCCCGAGGGCGAGGCCGGCGAGGCCGACGACCATCGCGGGTCGGTCGCCGTACGCGTCGACGAGCGCCCCCGCGGGGAAGAGCATGAGCGTGTAGCCGAGCGTGAGCGTGGTGATGACGAGTCCGACTTCGACGCCCGAGAGGCCGAAATCCGTCTGGAAGGCGTCCGTTGCGGGGAACGCCGAGTAGTAACAGAGGCTGGCGACGACCTGCCAGAGCGCGACGACGAGGACGCCGCGCCACCCTCGCTCGTCGCTCACCGTCGGGCCGAGAGGAGGACGGCGACCCCGGCGACGAACGCGAGGACGTACGCGGGGTGCGTTTCCACGTACCCGCCGGCGCCACCGGCAGCGAGTGCGAGGTCACCGGTTTCGAGCGCGGCGCGCGCGTCCGTTCCGTTGCCGACCGCGGCCCACGCCGCGAAGTGGAGGAGGCCGACGCAGCCGACGACGCCGCCGAGGAACTCGCGCGAGCGCGATCCGATCACCTCGAAGAACCGGGAGCCGAGCGTAGAGCGCATTACTGCGCGCTCGGTCCGGGGAGAGCAAAAGCGTGGTGGGACGTCTTGGACGGATGCTCTCGGGCGGTTGGCGCGGTGGGTGCGTCGGGAAGTTCTTGCCCGCACCCGTCCAAGCGCGGCGTATGCGACCTCCCTTCGACAGGCGGACGCGCGCCGCGCAGACGGCCCTCCGCGAGCGCGGAGCGGCGGCACTCGCGCTTACGCCGGGCGCGAACACCGCATACCTCGTCGACTACGCGGCCGACGCCGGCGAGCGACACGCGTTCCTCTTCGTCCCCGCCAGCGGTGACCCGATCCTCGTCGTGCCCGAACTTGATGGGTCCCGGGCCCGGGACGGCGCGGCCGTCGCCGACGTGCGGACGTGGGGCGACGGGGACGATCCCCTCGTCGTCGTCGAGGCGGCGCTCGACGACTGCGGCATCACGGGCGGCGAGGTGCTGCTCGACCCCGAGATGGCCGCTCGCTTCGTCCTCGACCTCCAGGAACTCAGACCGGACTGCGAGTTCGCCCTCGCGGACGCCGCGCTCGGGCCGCTGCGAGCGCGGAAAGACGACGCCGAGATTGACGCGCTCCGGCGGGCGGGCCGTGCCGCCGACCGGGCGATGCGCGACGTGCGGACGTGGGGCGCCGAGGCCGTCGGGTGTACCGAGCGCGATCTCGCGCGCCGGATCGCCGAGCGCCTCGACGCGCACGGGGGGACCGGGACGGCGTTCCCGACGATCGTCGCGTCGGGGCCGAACGCCGCGAACCCGCACCACGAACCCGGCGAGCGGGTGATCGAGGCCGGCGATCCCGTCACCCTCGACTTCGGGACGCGCGTCGACGGGTATCCGAGCGACCAGACGCGCACCGTTGTCTTCGACGGGGCGCCGCCCGACGGGTATGCTGCGGCGCACGAGGCCGTCGTCGACGCCCAGCGGGCGGCCGTCGACGCCGTCGAGCCCGGCGTCCCGGCGAGCGAGATTGACGCCGCGGCGCGCGAGGCGATCGAAGCCGCGGGCTACGGCGACGCGTTCGTCCACCGCACCGGCCACGGGGTCGGCCTCAACGTCCACGAGGCGCCCGAAATCGTTGCGGGGAACACGACGCCCTTGGAGGCGGGGATGGTCTTCAGCGTCGAACCCGGGATCTACGTTGAGGGCGCGTGGGGCGTCCGGGTCGAGGACCTCGTGGTCGTCACGGACGACGGGTGCGAGCGGCTGAACGATACGCCGCGCGGGTGGCAAGTCTGATCCGAGGCCGGCGCTTTTACGACCACCGCGCCCTCGGAACGGGTATGGCGAGCGTCTCGGAGACCTTCATCGAGAACCGGAACCGCGTCCAGCCGAACCACGCGAACAACTACGACGCCGTCCACGGCGGGAACGTGATGAAGTGGATGGACGAGGTGGGCGCGATGAGCGCGATGCGTCACGCCGGCGAGTCCTGCCTGACGGCGAGTATCGACCGGATGAACTTCATTCGGCCCGTCCCCGTCGGCGACATCGTCGTCATTCGGGCGTACGTCTACGACGTCGGTTCGACGAGTTTGAAGGTCCGCCTGCAGGCGTTCGCCGAGGACCCCCGGACGGGCGAGCGCGAGCAGACGACCGAGTCCTCGTTCGTCTACGTCGCCGTCGACGAGGATAACCGGCCGACGTCGGTGCCGGCGCTTGACGTGGAGAGCGGGCGCGACGAGGAACTGCGCGCGGCGGCGTTGGAGAAGCAGGCGGAGTAACGCGGTTCCGAGCGCTAGCGAGGAACCGCGAGACGGCGAACGGGGAGCCGTACGACCCGTGAGCGCGCGACGTGGAGAGCGCCAGCGAGGAACCGCGAGACGGCGAACGGGGAGCCGTACGACCCGTGAGCGCGCGACGTGGAGAGCGCTCGCTCGTCGACGTATCCGCGGGGGTTTTGTCCGCGCGGGCCCGTCACTCGAGCATGGTTCCACCCCTCGCCGTCGACATCGACGGCACGCTGACCGACGGGGCGGGCGCGATCGACCCGCAGGTGTTCGACGTCCTACAGGCGTGGGCGTCGCCTGTCGTCGTGGCGACCGGGAAGGCCTTCCCGTATCCGGTGGCGCTCACTCATTTCCTGGCGATCGAGCGCGCGGTGATCGCGGAGAACGGCGGCGTCTCGCTCGTCGGCGACGACCTCGTCGTCCACGGCGATCGCGCGGGCGCACAGCGCGTCGCGGACGCCTACCGTGACGAGGGGTACGACCTCGGCTGGGGTGGCGTCGACCTGACGAACCGGTGGCGCGAGACGGAGGTCGCGGTGAGCCGCGATCGACCGCTCAAGCCCCTTCGACGCCTCGCGGCCGCGGAGGGCCTCGAGGTCGTCGACACGGGCTACGCCTATCACGTCAAGGACCCGGACATCAGCAAGGGACACGCCTTGGGCGACGTCGCGGATCGACTCGGCTACGACGTGGCGGCGTTCGCGGCGATCGGTGACTCGCGGAACGACGCGCACATGTTCGAGGAGGTGGGGGTGAGCTACGCGGTGGCGAATGCGGACGAGCACGCCGTCGCGGCCGCGGATCACGTGACGGACGCATCGTACGCCGAGGGGTTCGTTGAGGCCGCGACGGCCATCACCGAGCGGGCGGAGTGACGTGGAGGACCTCACGGATGCGCTCGCTCGCGAGACGGACGTCTCGGTGACGTGTCTGCCGGACGGGAGCGTGGATCGACGCTACGCGGTCGAGGACGCCGCGGGCGACGTCGAGACGCGCCGCGACCTCGGCCGGCGGATCGCGGCCGGCCACGCCAAGTCGTTCCGCGTCGAGCACGAGGGGACCGCCCCCGGTGGGCAGGCGGTGAATGCCGCGCGACAGCTTCACGCCCTCGGGGCGACGACGACGCTCTACGGCCACCTCGGTCACGCGGTCTTCGACGGCCTCCCGTTCGCCGCGCACTCGATGGGCCGCCCGGCCGACGTCGCCGTCCTTGAGTTCGACGACGACGCGGTGATGTTCACCGAGGAGTCGCCGGCCATCGCCGACTGGGATCTCGCCGACCTCGATGCCGTCGCTGACGACGACCCGTTCGACGCCGACGCGGTCGTGTGGACGAACTGGGCGTCGACTGACGATGGGACGGCGGCGCTGCGGGCGCTCGCGGAGCGCGACCACGCGATCGAGGGTGGGGACGGGGTTGAGGACGGGAACGCGAGCAACGGGGCGACGCGCGCTCGTGACCGCCGGTGGCTCGTCGTCGACCCCGGAGACGTGACAGTGTGCGAGCGCGACGCCGTCGGCCCGTTCCTCGACGCGCTCGCGTCACTCGACGCCTTCGACGTCGCGCTGAGCGTCAACGATGAAGAACTCGCCTTTCTCGCGGACTCGATCAGCGGGATGGACACGGGTGGGACTGACGCGGATGAGCCCGACGCCGCGCGCCTCGAACGCGTCCGCGAGCGCGGCGACCTCGACCTCACGGTGTTGCACGCCGACGACGCGGCCGTAGCGCGCGACGCGACCGGGACGACGCGGTGTTCGAACCTCGCCGTCGATCCGCGGCGGTACACGGGCGGTGGCGACCGCTTCAGCGCGGGATTGGCGTACGCGCTCGCGGCTGACTGGACGCTGGGCGAGGCGCTGACGCTCGCCAACGCCTGCGCGACGTTCTACGTGTCTCACGCTGAGACCGCCGGCACCGACCGTCTCGCGGCGTGGCTCGCCGAACGAGACGCGGGCGTCTGACGGCGTCCTCGCGGGGATGACGCCCTCGCAATTAGGATCGCGGTCTCGGACGCGACGAGCACGACGTCCGGGAGGCGTCAGAGGGGAATGAGGCGTTCGGCGTCAGAACGAGGGGATGAGCGAGCGCACGAAGCCGACGATCCCGCTGGGTCCCGACTGTCGCGCGTCTTCGAAGACGGGATGTAGGGCGTTCAGGAGATCGCGGCGCGACTCGTACTGCCGTTGGTCGGTCCGTTCGAGCGCCGTCGAGAGAGCGAGCGTGCGCCCGCCCGTGTCGACCGGGACGTCGGGATCACCAGTCGCGTCGACGACCGTCTGCCGGTCGACCGGGTAGGAGAGATCCGCGCCGGCGAGGAACTTCTCAACGGCCGCGATACCGAACGTTACGACCGTCGGTTCGTCGTCCGTGTCGTCGCTCGGGGGCGGGCGAGCAGCCATGGAGAGACCTGACGGACGCTACCGCCGAAAGCGCTGCGGTCGACTCATCCCGTCGGGAACGCACGCTCGTGGAGGCCGGCGGTGACGCGGTCGGCCAGTGTGCGGAGGTTCACGGTGTCGTAGCGGTTGTACTCGACGAGTCGGTCGAGGGCGGCCTCGTCGTTCTCGCGTTCGTAGCGACGCCAGAGACGGACGGCGTCGCGGCCGTCGACGCCCTCGACGCCCTCCCGGTCGAGACCGAGTTCGGCCTCGATGGCCTTCAGTCCGCCCGTGAGGTCGAGGCGCTTGCAGGGATACATGAGATCGAGGTGGGGCGTGGTGACGTCGAGGTCGAAACTCGACTCCAAGAAGGGCGCGTCGAAGCGCTTGCCGTTGAACGAGACGAGGAGGGCCGCGTCGTCGAGTTCGGCGCGGACGTTCCCGGCGGTGAGGTCGTCACCGCGGACGAGCGTCGTCGTCTCGCCGCCCCGGTGGAAACTGACCGTCGTCACGTCGTTCGTCGCGGCGTCCAAGCCGGTCGTCTCGATGTCGAAGAAGCAGGCGTCCTCGGCGAAGTTCTCGTAAGTCCGCCAGAGCTCGCCATCGGGGAGCGTCTCGGCGAAGAAGTCAGCGTCGTCCGCGGCGAGGCGCTCGCGGGCGTCCCCGATGTAGGTCTCGACCGCTCGACCGGTCTTCTCGCCGAGGTGGTCGGGGTCGAAGTCGTCCCAGTGTCGAACGCCGTCCGCCCAGAGCGAGCGCTCGGTGCGCTCGCCGACGCCGTCGACCGCGATGAAGGAGTTCTCGACGCGCATGTCCGTCCGTGGTCGTGGACGCGTATGAGTGCTCCGCCGCGCGCCCGCGGCGGGCCGTCGTGAGTTGAAGCCTTTTTGTCAGCGCGCACAGTGGGGGTGGGTATGAACCACGTAGACGTGGCCGTCGTCGGTGGCGGACCCGCCGGTACGTCGGCCGCCGAGCGGGCGGCCGCCGAGGGGGCCTCGACCGTCGTGTTCGAGACCGGCGTCCCGCGCGCGGATCGGGATCGCCTCGGACCGGACTCGACCGACGCTGCCGGATTCCTCGACTACTGGGTGGATATCGCGGATCTCGACATGGACGACCTCCCTGAGGGCGTCGTCCAGTGCGAACTCGACGACGCGGAGTTCATCGGCCCCGAGGAGTCCGTGTCGGTCGACCGGACCGGGATCGAGTCGTCGTACGACGGCTTCGGGTTCACGTTCCAGCGCGCGAAACTCGACGACTGGCTCCGCGAGCGCGCGGAGGACGCGGGCGCGGACTACCGCGTCGGGGCCAGCGTCACCGACGTCGAGACGGACCTGACGGACGGCCACGAGCACACGCTCACGCTCTCGAACGGCGAGGAGTGGACGGCGGCGTTCGTGATCCTCGCGGACGGCCCGCAGCGCCGCGTCACCATCCCCGTCCTCGATCGGTTCCTCCCCGAGGACGAGTCGGCGAGCGAGCGCTTGAGCCCACCGGAGACGAACCACATCGCCTATCAGGAGTACAGACGGTTCCCGGAGGGCGTCCTCGACTCGCGCAGCATCAAGTTCTGGTGGGGGTGGATGCCGGGCGAGACGGCCTACCCGTGGGTGTTCCCGAACGCGGATAACGTCGCGCGCGTCGGGCTCACGATGCCGATCGGGATGGATCTGGCCGGGATCGAGACGAGCGACTATCGCCTCCTCAACGAGGACGACGAGTCGATCCCGAACGGGAGCGAGTACATCCGGCGGCTCCTCGAGGAACTCTACGGCGACGAGTACGACATCGAGTCGGACTTCCCGGTCGTCGAGGAGGGGTACGGGAAGTCGAAAGGTACCGAAACGTACTCGATTTCCTCGACGCGGCCGATCGACTCGCCGACCGCGGCCGGGATCGCCGTCGTCGGTGGCGCGATGGGCACCACCTCCGCGTTCCACGAGGGCGGCGACCACGTCGCCATTCGGACCGGGAAGATCGCGGGCGAACTCGCCGCGCTCGACCGACTGGAGGCCTACAACGAGGCGTGGAAGGACGCGATCGGCGACGAGATCCTGCGGAACGTCGCCATCGCCGACGTCGTCGAGGAGTACGGACCCGACGACTGGGACACGGCGTTCCGCGTCTGTCGTCAGATGCTCGACTCGGCGGACTCGGGGAAGATCGTCACGCGCAAGAACGCGAGCGTCGGCCTCGACGGGCTTCGCCTCTACAAGAACTACAAGAGCGCGAAGTTCCGCTACCGGAAGGGCAAGTACACGCAGTTGCGCGAAGCCGAGTACCGCTACTAATGGAGTGGCACGAGACGACTCCCGACGTGGGCACGCGCTGGGAGCGCGAGGACGGTGACGCGGTCGTGTCGGTCCGCGAGACGGCGACCGGCGAGTGGGCGGTGACGTACGACCGGCTTCGTCAAGCCCCGGAGGGCGAGACGTACCGCCGGGAGACGTGCGAGACGGAGGCGGACGCGCTGGCGCTCGCCGCCGAGTGGCGGGACTGATTTTTCCGGACAGCCGGACGCACCATTCTGGACAGTCGGACGCGCTATGACCCGGATCGCGCTCTTCGTACTTCGAAACGACTTTCCTACGCCCAATCGTTGATGTATTCCACAGTATGACTAGTCGTATCTCACGCAGTCTCATCGCTGCGCTCCTCGCACTCACCGTCGTCGTCGGGGCTTCGGGCCTCGCCGCCGCCGCGAACACCGCAACCATCTCCGCGGAGCCGAGCACGCCCGGCGACGCCTCGACGCACACCGTCACAGAGACCGTCGGGAGCACGCTCAACACGTCCTCCTGGAACGGGTTCGCCGTCGACTACACGAACACGAGCGCCGACGTGAGTAACGTCAGCGTCGCCGACGTGCAGACGATCGGGATCGACCGCGACGGGAACAGCTCCGGCGCGGCCGTCGACGTGAATGTCTCGGACGACCTCGAAGGCGTCTCCGTCAGCAACAACGGCGGCACCGTCACGTTCAGCCTCGGCGGCTCCTACAGCCTCTACGAGGGTGACGAGGTCGTCCTCGTCTACGGCAACGTCACGAACCCCGACGCCGGGACCCACAACGTCACGGCCGACATCAACCCACAGTCTAGTGGGAGCGAGGCCGTCGCGTCGCTGACGATCGAGAACGCGACGTCGGAGAACGAGACGACCACGAGCACCTCCACGACGTCCACGAGTACGACGTCGACCACCGAGGAGACCTCCACGAGTACGACGTCGACCACCGAGGAGACCTCCACGACGACCACGGAAACGACGACATCGACCACCGAAGAGACCTCCACGAGCACCTCCACGACGTCGACCAGTACGACGTCAACCGCGGAGGAGACCTCCACGACGACCACGGAGAGCACCGAGGAGACGAGTAGCGGTTCCTCGCCCGGCTTCGGTGTCGGCCTCACTCTCGTCGCGCTCGCCGGTGCGGCGCTCGTCGCCGCCCGCAAGCGCTAACGACTCAAAAAACGACCCCGCCGCTCCGCTTTTTTCGCGTCGCTCCCCGCTAGCGACTGCGACCGACCGGGAACGCGACGCGGTCCGGGTGTTCGTTGAAGCGCGCGATGATCCGCCGATAGAGCTCGTTCTTCGTCCGCTGACCGCGCTTGGGTGGGACGAGATACCGGAGACGGAGCGTGACGAACGTCCCCTCGGGCTCAACGTTGACGCTCGGGCGCTCGTTCACTTCGAGTTCGACCGGCGTCTCCGCGAGCTGTTCACGGTAGTTGGCGACGGCGCGTGCCATCTCGTCGCCGAGCAGCTCCTCGGCGACGGCGCGCATCTCCCCGCTGGCGAAGTCGAGATCGGTCTCGTAGGCGACCTGTACCGACACCTCGTTCCAGACGTAGGGGAACGATTCGCGGCTGAAGTTCGTCACGCCCGTCGAGAGCACGACGCTGTTCGGGACGGTGATGTGTCGTCCGGAGGGTTGATTCGAGGTGACGAGTCCGCCATCGATTTCCCACAGCGTCGTGACGAGGAAGTCCACGTCGATCACGTCGCCCGTCGCGCCGTCGATGGCGACTCGATCACCCACCTGATACGGCTCTTTGACCATAATGTAGACCCAGCCGAAGAGCGAGAGAAGCGGCTGCTGGAGGGCGAACGTGACGGCGAAGCCGGCGACGCCGAGCGAGACGAGCGCCGGCACCCAGCGGTCGGTGACGACGCCGAGCACCGCGACCGTTCCGACGACGGCGGCGCCCAATCGGAGGATCGAGCGGAGCTTGTGCCGTTCGACTTTATCCGCGGTGCGGTGGACGAGGAACGAACCGACGAGGACGTACGCGCCATAGCACCCGCAGACGACGGCGCACGCGAGGAATGCGCGCCCGACGAGTTCGCCGTAGGTGTACCCGTAGCCGATTACGCCGACGAACGGGCCGCCCGCATCGAGCGCGAGGCCGCCAGCCATCGCGCAGCCGACGCCGAGGACGAGCGCGACGTACCCACGTTGCACGCCACCCCCTGCGACGGGCCGGCACAAAAACCGGTCGGTCGGATTATCGCACTAAGTACGGGTCGGGGCCGGTGAGGAAGCGCCCGAGGTCTGACTCGCGTCGGTAGTCCCGGGCCTTGAGGGCCGCGAGCGACGACACGAGAGCCTCGCCGTCGCCCTCCTCCCATTCCCGGGGGTCGCGGACGGGGACGACGAGGAAGCCGCTGCCGTGGATCTCCTCGCCATGTCGGGCGGCCATGTCGTCCGTGTCGACCTTCCCGAAGCGGGCCGTGTACTCCGCGAGGACGTGTTCGGTCGCCGCGCGGCCGACCGGGAGGAGGACGTGGGCCGTGATCGCACGCAGTTCCGCGTCGAAGAACGGCTCCATGTCGGCGTAGTCGCTGGCGCTCGGTTCGCCCTCCACGACCCCCATGTGCCGGTAGGAGACGAAGAGGTCGTCCACGGCAGGTTCGTCGCCCGGTTCGGCGACGAGGTCGACGGCTGCGAGGGCGTGCTGGAGGCGGACGGCCGCGTCCGTCCCGGTGAACGGGACGCCGGTGTCGACGCCGCCGTGTGCGCCCGGGTGGTCGCCGATGACGTGGAAGTCGGCGTTCGCGTCGCCGTAGCCGGGGACGTACGCCTCCACGTCCGGCCGCATCCCGAACGGGTTGCTCGTCCGATCGGTGACGTTCTCCATACGTCCACGTGGCGATCCGCGAATAAGAGCAATGCGCTTCACCCGGTCGGCTACGGACGAGTAACCCCCTTTCTAGAGGTAACCTTTTTTCCGCTCGGGGTCTCCACCGTACGTGTGAGCAAGACCGAGCGGCTCGAAATCCAATGCCCCGGGGACGACTGGTGTCCCATCACCGCCACCGCGACGCTCATCGGCAAGAAGTGGCACCCCGTCATCATCCACCGCCTGCTCGCCAACGGGCCGGCCGGGTTCAACGAGCTACAGGACGAAGTCGATGGGATCTCCAGTAAGGTGCTCTCCGAGAGCCTCGACGATCTCGAGGCGAAGGGACTACTCGACCGGGAGGTCATCGAGGAGAAACCGATTCGAGTGCGCTACTCGCTCACGGAGACCGGCGAATCGCTCGAAACGGTCGTGCTGGCGCTCGCCGAATGGGGCGACGAACACCTCGAAGCCGGAGCCGAAGCGACGCCTTAATCGAGAAGCGCTGCGCTCTGTTCGTCCGCTTCCGCGTCCGTTTCCGTCTCGACGTCGAGTTGATAGAGGTTCTGTCGAGCGTCCGGGATATAGATGTCCTTCTGGACGACGCCGCTCTCCTGTAGGCGCTCGAGGGCGTCCCGAACGGTCCGCTGGGAGAGCCGGGATTTCTCGACGATCTCCTTCTGGGTCAACCCACCGTTGTACTCGAGTACCTTCAGGACGAGCTTCGCACTCGGCGGGAGGTCTTGGACCGTCTCTTCGTTCATCGTGTTCGATTGAAGGCGCGCCACCACTATAGTACCTCGGTAACGGCTGCGTGAGGGGGTTACCTACAGGTAACTTCGGTGTCGCGTCCCGCCGATCGGTGCGCGCTCACTCCGATTTACGATCCGTCAGATAGCCCGAGACAGCTGTCTTCGCCACCGTGGCGACTCGAAGAAACGGGGCCGTGGTACGTCGCGTCCTACTCCTCGTCGTCGGCCGATACCGGCTCCGACCCGACGACCTCGGCCTCGTAGCCGGCACGCTCGACTTTTCCGACGAGCTCGTCGCGCTCGACGTCGCCTTCGACGGTCGCCTCGCCCGACTCCAGATCGACGTCGACGTCGCCGGCACCGGCCGCCTCGGAGAGCGCGCCGGAGACGATGTCGACACAGCCGTCGCAACCCATTCCGCGGACGCGGAGTTTCGTGACCATACCCCCGCTTCGACCGGCAGCCCTTAGGGCGTTATGGGCCACGGCGAGGGCACGGAGTTATACGACTGCCGCCGCTATACCGGCCCGGATGAACGCCCAACAGCGACGGGCCGCGGGCTACGTCGCCCTGCTCGTGGCGGTCACCGCCGCCTACACCCTCGCCTACCAGTGGGGGATGGCGCACCTCGAAGGGCGACCGGTGACAGCTATCCACGCCCTCGAAGTGACCGTTCAGTCGTTCACCTCGACGGGGTACGGGGAGGACGCCCCGTGGACGACGGCGCCGATGCACGTGCTCGTCATACTGATGCAGCTCACCGGGCTCGTCCTCCTCGTGCTCACGCTCCCGCTGTTCGCCGCGCCGTGGGTCGAACGTCGCCTCGAAGTCGATCCGTCGACGTCGAGCGACCTCACCGATCACGTCGTCATCGCCGGCTTCTCTGCGCGTGGCGAGACGCTCATTGACGAACTCGTCGCCGCCGGCGTCCCGTACGTCCTCCTCGCAGACGACCGGGAGACTGCGCGCCGCCACCACGAGGCCGGGCGCTCCGTCATCTTCGCCGATCCCGAGACGACGGAAGGGTTCGACGCCGCTAACGTCACCGCCGCGCGCAGCGTCGTCCTCGACGACACCGACGAGGCGAACGCGATGATGGCCCTCTCTGCTCGCGCCGTCGACGACGACGTCCGGATCGTCAGCTTCGCCGAGGATCCCGACGTCGGGACGTACCTCGAATACGCGGGTGCGGACGAAGTGCTCAGCCCGCACGACATCCTCGGCCGCTCGCTCGCGGACAAAGTGACCGCGACCGTCAGCACCGACCTCAGCGAGACCATCACCATCGGGGAGGACTTCGTCATCGCCGAGATGCCGATCCAGTCCGGGAGCGACCTCGATGGCGTGACGATCGCCGAGAGCGGGATCCGCGAGCGCGCCGGCGCCCACGTCGTCGGCGCGTGGTTCGAAGGCGAGTTCGTCGGCGGTCCCGACCCCGAGCGCACCATCGGCCGCGACACCATCCTGCTCGTCGCCGGTGCCGAGTCGGACCTCGAATCACTGAAAGGGGAGACGATCGCCGAGCATCGATCGCACGCCCACGGCCCGGTCGTCATCGCCGGCCACGGGGAGGTCGGCTCGACCGTCAAGAACGTCCTCGACAGCCGCGGCGTCGAGAACACCGTCGTCGACGTTGCAGACGCGCGCTCGGTCGACGTCGTCGGTGACGTCTCTGACCCGAGCGTCCTCGACGAGGCCGGCGTCGACGAGGCGTCCGCGATCGTCCTCGCACTCGGCGAGGACGCGGACACCGTCTTCGCCACGCTCGTCGCGCGCGAGGAGGAGACCGAACTCGACATCGTCGCCCGCGTCGACGAGGCCGACGCCGCCTCGAAGGTGTACGCCGCCGGCGCGGACTACGTCATGGCGCTCGCCACCGTTAGCGGCCGGATGCTCGCGGACACCGTGCTCGGCGAGAACGTCATGAGCCTCGACACCGGCGTCACGATCGTCAACACGGTCGCCCCCGACCTCGCCGGGCGCACGCTTGCTGGCGCGGATGTACGTGATCGAACCGGCTGTACCGTCATCGCCGTCGAGCGCGACGGTGACGTCCGCACCGCCCTCCCGCCCGACTTCGAGTTCCGCGCTGACGACCGACTCGTCGTCGCCGGAACCGATGAGGACGTCGCCGCGTTTAACGAGTTCGCCGGCTCCATCGGCGCCCCCAGCGCCACCGCCGACGACTGAGCCGCCCACCGTTTGGCCGCTATCCCGCACATACTTATGTTGGGTGGGCATAGACGACCCAAGGACAGCATCGAGAGGAGATGTCGGTACACCCAGCAGACATGCCATACAAGATCGACGGTGCCCTCCCGCCGGAGTTGCTTACGGACGTCGAACCCGGCACGAACTTGCTCGTTAGCGGCCCGGCGATGTCGGGCAAGCGAGAGCTCCTGCTGAAGCTCCTCGCGCGCGGCGAGAGCGAGGGCGAGGGCTCCGTCGTCGTCACCTCACGGAATCCCGCCGACGACGTCGTCGACGCCTATCGGGGCGTCCGACCGACCGACGGTCACGACTTCCTCCGCATCATCGACTGCGTCGGCTCCGAGACGAACGTCGAGGGCGTGCGCGTCCACGACGTCTCCTCGCCCGGCGACCTCACCGGTATCGGGATCGAGTTCTCCGAGATTGCCCGCGAAGCCGAGGAGGCCGAGCTCGGGCGCGTTCGGGTCGGTTTCGACTCGCTCTCCCCGCTTCTCATGTACGTGGACCTCCAGCGGCTCTTTCGGTTCCTCCACGTCTTCACCAGTCAGATCCAGAGTCGCGATTGGCTCGGCCTTTTCGCCATCGATCCAGACAGCCACGACCAACAGGAGGTCAACACCATCAGCCAACTCTTCGACGGGATCATCGAGATCCGCCTCGCGGACGGCGGCGGCCGCGAAGCACGCGCCCGCGGCGTCACCGATACTCCTACCGATTGGATCGCGCTCGACGAGTGAGCCGGAGTCGATCCGCGTCCCTCCTCTTCGCTACCCATCGAACGCACCCGCGCGTATTTGCGCCCGCGGCACCGACTGACGGACATGGGCACACGCGTATGCGACGTCGATCGCCACGAGGCGCTGGGTCTCGCCGCCTGTATCGCGTTCTGTGAGGCCGCCGGCATCGTTCCGAGTCTCGCCACGCGCGACGCCATTCCGGAGTGGTACGCGGCTCTCGAGAAACCGCCCGAGACCCCGCCCGGATGGGTGTTCGGGCCCGTCTGGACGTTCCTCTACGCCGTGATGGGCGTCGCGCTCCACCGCGTCGTCGTCGAGCGTGACCGTCGGACCCGCAGCGTCGCGCTCGCTCTCTTCTGCGTTCAACTCGCCCTGAACGCCGCGTGGACGTTCGTCTTCTTCGGCGGGCGCTCGACGCGCGGCGGTCTCGCCGTCCTCGGCCTTCTCCTCCCCGCCGTCGCGCTCACGACCCTCGCGTTTCTCCTCGTTAACCCGATCGCCGGTCTGCTCCTCGTTCCCTACCTCGCGTGGACGGCGTTCGCAACCCGGCTCAACGTCGGCCTCGCCCGCGCGAACTAAGCACGCCCCGACGTTCACCGTATCGACTCGTGTGCTTCGCCCGCGACGGTCGCCAGCGTCCCACGCTCCGGCGCGTACGCGACATGCGACCTTTTTCCGCTTCGGGTCGCCGCTGGCGACCGCTCAGCGCCAAAAAGCTCGGCCAAAAACTCCCGAGCGCCGTCGGCGCTCGGTGGGAGACGGTGAACGCCCGTCCGCTGCACCGCCCCGACGTTCACCGTATCGACTCGTGTGCATCGTCCGCGACGGTCGCCAGCGTCCCACGCTCCGGCGCGTACGCGACGTGTGTCTCGCAATCGCAGTCCGAGGCTCCGAGACCCGGGATCGGCTCTCCCGCGTCGGCCAGCGCCTGGGCGATGTCGCACTCTCGATCCGCGTCCTCGGTGACGTAGACGGCGTCGAGGCACGTCCCCGGGTGGCCGGTGAGGTAGTCGACGTGCCAGTGGCGGACGTCGTGTTCGCCCGCGGCGACGCGGCGGTGGCGCTCGACGCGCGAGAGGCCGCCGGGGCCGAACGCCGAGCCGGTGTAGGCGTACCAGCCCCGGTCGAGGTGACGCTCTCCCGCGGCACCGAATGTGATCGTCGCGGGTGCTGAAAGCGAGAGGAGGAGCGTGTACGTGCCGGGAGTCACGTCCCGTGGGGGACGGACGCCGGCGGCAAAAGCGCGGGGGTTAGAGGTAGCCCTCGGCGTCGAGGCGCTCGACGGCCTCGGCGAGGCGCTGCTTGCTGTTCGCGTAGGAGACACGCGCGTAGCCGGGCGCGCCGAACGCGGAGCCGGGAACGGTGGCGACGTGCGCGTCCTCAAGGGCGTTCGTACACCACGACTGGTCGTCGTCGTCAACGGGGAGCATCATGTAGAACGCACCCTCCGGCGTCGCGGGTTCGACGCCGTGGTCGGCGAGGAGGTCGAGGAGGAACTCGCGGCGCTCGCTGAACGCCTCGACCATCTCGTCGACGGCCGTGTCGGTGTTCTCTAGGGCCTCGACGCCCGCGTACTGGACGAAGTGTGTGGCCGAGGAGACGGAGTGCGACTGGATCTTGCCTGCCTCGGCGACGATGTCATCGGGCGCGGCGAGATAGCCGAGGCGCCATCCGGTCATCGAGTAGGCCTTCGAGAAGCCGTTGACCGTGACCGTGCGCTCGTACATCCCGTCCAGACCGGCGAGGCTGACGTGCTCTGCACCGTAGTTGATGTGCTGGTAGATCTCGTCGGAGATGACGGTGATGTCGTGCTCGACGGCGAGATCGCGCACGCCCTCCATCGCCTCCCGGCTGTAGACGGCGCCCGTCGGGTTGTTCGGCGAGTTGACGACGAGGAGCTTCGTCTCGTCGCTCACCGCATCCGCGAGATCATCGAGCGCGGGTTCGAGCTGGAAGTCGTGGTCGGCGAGATCGATGCGGGTGAGGTCCGCGCCGGCCATCTTCGCCATCGCTTCGTAGGAGACCCACGCGGGGTCGAGGAGGACGACCTCGTCGCCCTCATCGACGACGGTCTGGAAGGTCTCGAAAAGCGCCTGCTTCGCGCCGGGCGTGACGATGACGTTCTCCGCCTCGTAGCCGAGGCCGTCGTCCTGCAGTTTGGCCGCGATGGCCTCGCGGAGTGCGGGGACGCCGTTCGACGGCGCGTACCCCGTGTCGCCGCGTTCGACGGACTCCTCGGCGGCGGCGACGATGTTCTCCGGGGTGTCGAAGTCGGGTTCGCCGACCGAGAGGTCGACGACGTCTTTCCCGTCCGCTTCGAGTTCCTTCGCGAGGTTGCTCACCGCGAGCGTCGCGCTCGGTTCGACACGCGTGATTCGGTCTGCGAATTCCATGTGTTAGAGGTCCTCCAGTGTGTCCGCGAGTGCGAGGGCGCTCTCGACGGCCTCGGCGCCCTTCTCGATCCGTTCTCTGGCCTCGGCACCGGACATCCCCGGGCCCGAGACGCCGAGGGTGACGGGCACGTCGCGCTCGACGCTCACGTCGCTGAGCTTCGAGGCGATGGCGTGGCCGATCACCTCGTCGTGGTCGGTGTCACCGGTCACGATGGCGCCGAGCACCGCGACGGCGTCGACGTCGGCACGCCGAGCAAGTCGGTCCGCGGCCAGCGGTGCGTCGTACGCGCCGGGGACGTGGACGGTCTCCACGACCGTTGCGCCCGCGTCGGCGGCGGCGTCGCGCGCGGCCTCCTCCATGCCCTCGGTGACGCTGCGGTTGAACTCGGCGACGACCAGTCCCAGGGACACCATGTGCGAATCGTCCACCCGGGCCGGCAAAACGCTACCGTTCTCGCGTGCGCGGCGCGCCCGTACGCCGCCGTCGCGGGTGCCTTCAGAAACAGTTACCCCGGCCGACCACGAGGCTCCGCACAGATGTCCGACTCGGATCGTCGCGTCGCCGTCACCGTCCTCGCCGTGACGGCGGTCGCGCTCGTCGCCCGGTTCGTCTCGCTCGGCACGCGCGTCGCCCACTGGGACGAGGGGCGCGTCGGCTACTGGGTGCTCCGCTACGCCGAGACCGGCGCGTACACCTACCATCCGATCGTCCACGGCCCGTTCCTCTTCCACGTGAATCGTGTCATCTTCGAGACGTTCGGTGCGAGCGACCTCACGATGCGCGCCGTCGTCGCCGTGATCGGTGGCCTTCTCCCGTTGACCGCGTGGCTCCTCCGCAAACGGCTCTCCGGCGCCGAGACGGCCGCGCTTGCCGTCGCGCTCGCCGCGAACCCACTCCTCCTCTACTACTCACGGTTCATGCGCAACGACGTCCTCGTCGCCGCGTTCGCGCTCGCCGCGTTCGCGTTCTTCGTCCGCGCGTACGACACCGGTCTGCGCCGGCACCTGTACGCCGGCGCGCTCGCCTTCGGTCTCGCCTTCACGACGAAGGAGAACGCCCTCGTCTACGCCGCCTGCTGGATCGGGGCGCTCGGCCTCCTGCTCGACTGGGTGCTCGTCCGTGCCCGCGTCCGCGACCGGAGCGCCGTCATCGTCCTCGCCGAGCGTGGCGTCGCCGTCGGGCGCGGCCTGCGGGCGTGGGTGCTCGATCTCGGCGGAGCCGTCGTCGTCTTCTTCGTCGTCTTCGTTTCCTTCTACGCGCCCCGTCCGGAGTTCGGTCACGCGCTCACGAACCCCACGCTGCTCCCCGACGTCCTCGCGCGGGCGACGGTCGGATCCGTCGGGAAGTTCGTGGAGACGTGGGTCGGTGGCCACCCGCACAGCTACGTCCAGTTCTTCGTCCACGACCTCGGGACGCTGGCCGGGGGCGCGCTCGTGCTCTCCGGCCTCGCCGTCGTCGGCTTCCTCCACGACCGATACACGGGCGACGGCCCGCGGCCACTCGTCGCCTTCACGGGCTATTGGGGTGGCGCGTCGCTCGTCATCTACCCCGCCATCTCCGACATCACCGCGCCGTGGGCGATGCTCCACGTCGTCGTCCCGCTCGCCGTCCCCGCGGCCGTCGGCGCCGGCCTACTCGTCTCCGGGCTCTCGTGGCCGGCGGACACCGACGTCAGGCGATGGTCACGCGCCATCGACGTTGAGGCGGTCGTTTCGGTCGTCCTGATCGTCGTCCTCCTCGGCTGGAGCGTCGCCACGGGCGTCGGCGCGGCGTTCGTCCACCCCCACCAGCCCGGTCCGCTCGTCCAGTACGGCCAGCCGAACGCCGAAATGGGCGACACGCTCGCCGAGATCGACGGTGCGGTCGCGGCCAACACGAACGCCGCCGGTCCGGACGTCCTCTACTACGGCGAGCACTTCTACGCGGCTGCGGAGCCGTCGGCGGCGCCGAACGAGTCGTTCTCGGAACCGGGCCACTGGACGTGGCGGCTCCCTCTCCCGTGGTACTTCGAAGCGATGGGCGCCGAAACGGCGAGCACGACGCGCGAGGGGACGCTGAACGGCACGACCGCCCCCGTCGTCGTCACGCGCGCGAAGAACTACGACGTCGTCGCCCCGAAACTGGAGGGGTACGAGGCCACGACCTACCGGCTCACCGCGACGGACACGCCGACGGTGTTCTTCGTGCGAAACGACACGGTCGGCGGGAGCAGGAGGGTCGCCGCCGCAACCGTCCGGCCGCCATCGGACGAGGTAGTTCCGGCGAGCGCGACGACCGCGAGCCGGTAGCGCACACGCCACCGACCGCGACGATAGCACGTTCGTGAACACATGGGGTGCGATTCGACAACCCTTATGCACTTCCATCGATACCCCTCGGGTATGCAGACGCCACCCGGAACCACGCTCGGCGTCGTCGGCGGCGGCCAACTCGGCCGAATGCTCGCGGAGGCCGCCTCGCCGCTCGGCGTCGACGTGGTCGTCCTCGACCCCACGCCCGACTGCCCCGCGGCGACCCCCGCTGCCGACCACATTGAGGGCGCCTTTGACGACCCCGAGGCGTTCGCCGAACTCGTCGAGCGCGCGGACGCGCTCACGTTCGAAATCGAACTCGCGGACGCCGACCTGCTCGCGGACGTCGACGTCCCCGTCCATCCGAAGCCGTGGACACTGCGGACGACCGAGGACAAACTCGCGGAGAAGGAAGCCCTCGACGAGGCGGGCGTGCCTGTACCCGCGTACCGCCGCGTGGACGACGCCGCGGCGTTGGAGAACGCCTTCGACGACCTCGGCGCGCCGCTGATGTTGAAGGCCCGTCACGGGGGCTACGACGGCCGCGGGAACCACATCACGGAGACGGTCGCGGACGCCGAGGAGTACTTCGACGACTTGGAAGGGTTGGTTGCCGAGGAACTCCTCGATTTCGAACGTGAACTCTCCGCGATCGGCGCGAAGGGCGCGAGCGAGGAGACACAGTTCCCGATCGTCGAGAACGTTCACGAGGACGAGATCCTCCGGGAGACGCGCGTGCCCCCGGCCGCGAACGACGACGTCGTGGCCGAGGCGCGCGGCATCGTCGCCGACGTGCTCGACGTCCTCCGGGGACGCGGCGTCTACGGCGTCGAACTCTTCGAGGTGGACGGCGACGTGCTCGTGAACGAGATCGCGCCCCGCCCGCACAACTCCGGGCACTACACCATCGAGGGCGCGGTCACCTCGCAGTTCGAACAGCACGTTCGGGCGGTCCTCGGTCTCCCGCTCGGCGACCCCTCCCTGCGCGGGCCGACGGCGATGGTGAACGTCCTCGGCGACGTCGAGGAGACGAAGCCCGCCGACCTCTCCGGAGTCCCGGGGGCGCTCGCGGTACCGACGGCCGCGCTCCACTGGTACGGGAAGCACGACGTGCGCCCGCTGCGGAAGATGGGACACGTCACCGCGCTCGGCGAGGACGTCGGGACGGCCAGCGAGCGCGCGAACGAAGCGCGTAACGCCCTCGACTTCGAGTGATCGCACGTGACGACGACTGATCACGAGACGGACGCGGTGGCCCAGCTCTGTGACGAGTTCTACGCGGAAGCCGAACGCGAGCGCGAGCGGACGCCCGACGTCGGCATCGTGATGGGGAGCGATTCCGACCTCCCGACGATGCGCGGCGCGTCCGAAGCGCTCACCGACCTCGGGTTCGCGGAGGTGACGGACTACGACGACCCGCCCGAGGAGCGATTCACCTTCGAGTCGTACGTGGTCTCCGCACACCGAACGCCCGACCTCATGTACGCGTACGCGGAGACGGCGGAGGCACGCGGCCTCGACGTGATTATCGCGGGAGCGGGCGGGAAGTCCGCGGATCTCCCGAACATGACGGCCTCCATCGCGTTCCCGATCCCCGTCATCGGCGTGCCGGTACAGGAGAAGTCCGTCGACTCCGTCATCGGGATGCCGACCGGCGCACCCCTCACAGCCGTCGACGCTGGGAAGTCCTACAATGCCGCGCTCTCCGCTGCACAAGTATTGGCACGCGAACACGACGGGCTGCGCGATCGGCTCGTCGCCCTCCACGACGAACGGCGCGACGGCGTCGCGGACGTCTCTCGTCGCCTGCACGAACGCGGCACCGACGGATTCGAGTAGACGGCCTGAAACCCGTGTTTTCTTGGGTTTAGACGTCATCGTAAAGAATCAACGCTTATACGCGTGGGGGGTGAAGTCCGGCGTGATACGGAACGATGAACGAATGGATCGCCGTCGGCGTGTTCGCCGTCGTCGCCGCCTCGATACCCGCCGTGATGGTGAGTGCATCGAGGCTGCTGCGGCCGAGCGTGCCGGAGAAAGGGAAGGAAACCGTCTACGAGAGCGGTGAGGTCCCGACGGGCGGAACGCGACTCAACTTCAACATCCAGTACTACATGGTCGCGCTCCTCTTCGTCGTCTTCGACATCGAGACCGTCCTGATCTTCCCGTGGACCGTCGTCTATCAGGACGCCGTCGGCGCCGCCGGCCTCGGGTCGGCGCTCGCCCCGATGCTGGTCTTCATCGCCGTTCTCGTAGTCGGGCTCGGTTGGGCTTGGCGCACCGGCGTCATCCGCTGGGTGTCGAGCGCAAACACGGAGTTCAACACATGAGTAGCGACCACCCACGCGACGACATCATCGACACGACCGCACCGCAGACGAAGACCCGCGAGGACCGCATGTCCGAGGTCGACTCGCGGTTCAACTCGACCCTGCGTGAGGCCTTCGGCTCGACGCCGTTCGTCCTCACGAAGTTCGACGCGTTCATGGACTGGGTCCGGGGCTCCTCGATGTTCATGCTCCAGTTCGGGATCGCGTGTTGCAGCATCGAGATGATGCACACGTACGCGGTCAAACACGACCTCGATCGCTTCGGCTCCGGCGTCCCCCGCGCGTCGCCGCGCCAAGCGGACGTGATGATCGTTCCCGGAACGATCGTCTCGAAGTTCGCCCCGCGGATGAAGCGCGTCTACGACCAGATGCCCGAGCCGAAGTTCGTCGTGAACATGGGCTCGTGTTCGACCTCCGGCGGCCCCTTCCAGCAGGGGTACAACGTCGTGAAGGGCGCCGAGGAGGTCATCCCGGTCGACATCCACATCCCGGGCTGTCCGCCCCGTCCCGAGGCGCTCGTCTACGGCATCGCCAAACTCCAAGAGCGCGTCAAGAACGGCGAGACGTCGCCCGTGACGGTGAAGCCGTACGAGCTCGAGCAGTTCGGCAACCTCGAGAAGGACGAACTCGTCGAGAAACTCGCGGACGACATCGACGAGGAGACTCTCGTCATGCGGTACAACTGGGCCGATTCGCCATGAGTGAGACCGAAGAACCGGTGGAGAATGCCGAACCGGAGTCGGCCGCGACCGATCCCGTCGGCACCGTCGATTACGACGCGCTCGAGGCGCTGCTCGGCGACGCCGTCGTGCGCCGCGAGAGCCACCTCAACGCTGAGGCGTTCGTCGTCCGCGCCGACCGCGTGCAGGACGCCCTCTCGGCGCTCAAGACCGAGGCGGGCTTCGATCACCTCTCGAACGTCTCCGCCCAAGAGTACCAGGACCGCTTCGAGTCGATCTATCACCTGAAGAAGTACGACGACCCGACGCAGGAGGTGTCGGTGGTGGTTCCGACGCCCCGGGACGACCCGGTGAGCGAGAGCGCCGAACCGGTCTTTCGCACGGCCGACTGGCACGAGCGCGAGGCCTACGACCTGGTGGGGATCGACTACGACGACCACCCCGACCTCCGGCGTATCCTCCTCCCGGAGACGTGGCAGGGCCATCCGCTCGGGCGCGACTACAATCAGGACAAACCACAGATCGTCGAGTTCGAGGAGAACGTCAACCCGCTCGCCGACGATCACCGGGAGTCCGACACGATGCTCCTCAACATCGGCCCCCATCACCCGGCGACGCACGGCGTTCTCCACCTCGAAACCGTTCTCGACGGCGAGACGGTCCTCGACGTCGAACCCGACATCGGCTACCTGCATCGCTGCGAGGAGCAGATGGCCCAATCCGGCACCTATCGCCACCAGATCATGCCGTATCCCGACCGCTGGGACTACGGCTCCGCCGGCATCCTGAACGAGTGGGCGTACGCGCGTGTCGCCGAGGACTTGAACGACATCGAGGTGCCCGAGTACGCACAGGTGGTCCGCACGATGAGCGCGGAACTCTGCCGGATCGCCGCCCACTTGCTGGCGCTCGGGACGTTCTGCCTCGACATCTATGGCGACTTCACCGCCATCTTCATGTACGCGATGCGGGACCGGGAGGTCGTCCAGAACATCCTCGAGGAGCTCACGGGCCAGCGGATGATGTTCAACTACCTCCGTCTGGGGGGCGTCGTCTGGGACCTCCCCGAACCCCGCGAGGAGTTCTTCGAGATGGTCCGGGAGTTCCTCACCGAACTCCCGGGGCGCGTCGACGAGTACCACGATCTCATCACGGAGAACGAGCTCTTCCAGCTCCGGACGGTCGGGACGGGCGAACTCGACGCGGAGACCGCGAAGGAGTACGGCGTCACCGGCCCGGTCGCGCGCGCCTCCGGGATCGACTACGACCTCCGGCGCGACGACCCCTACGGGTATTACGAACACCTCGACTGGGACGTGATCACGGATGACGGCGGCGACAACTACTCGCGCCTGCTCGTCCGGATGCGCGAGGTGGAGCAGTCCGCGCGCATCATCCAGCAGTGTCTCGATCTCCTGGAGGAGTGGCCGGAAGACGAGCGCGAGATCCAAGCGAACGTCCCGCGGACGCTGAACCCCGAACCCGACGCCGAGGTCTACCGCGCCGTCGAGGGCGCGAAGGGCGAACTCGGCATCTACATCCGATCGGACGGGACGGACAAGCCCGCGCGCTTCAAGATCCGCAGTCCCTGCTTCAGCAACCTCCAGGCGCTCCCCGAGATGTCGCGCGGCGAGTACGTCCCGGACCTCGTCGCTACGCTCGGGAGCCTCGACATCATTCTCGGTGAGGTGGACCGCTGATGGCGACGGCACCGGTCTCGATTGCCGAGTGGCTCGGTTACGCGACGCCGCCGCTCTGGCTGCAGATCGTCCTCGCCGCCGTCGTCTCCGGCGTCGTCGTCACGGTCATGCTGACGACGTCCGCACTCGCCGGCCCGTGGGCGAAACGGAAGATCACCGCGATGTTCACCGACCGGATCGCCATCAATCGTAACGGTCCGGCGGGGATCTTCACGATCGCCGCCGACGCGGTCCGGCTGATGTCGAAGGAGCTCATCATCCCCGACGGCGCGGACCGGCCGGCGTTCGACATCGCACCGGCCGTCCTCCCGCTCTCCGCGCTGCTCGGGTTTGCCGTCATCCCCTTAGGGAGCGGCCTCCAGCTCGCCGATCCGGAGATCGGCCTCGTCTACGTCTTCGCCGTCTCCAGCATCGCCAGCGTCGGCATGGTCGTGGGTGGCTACGCCTCCGGGAGCAAGTACTCGCTTCTCGGCTCGATGCGCTCGGTTGCGGAAAGCATCGCCTACGAGATCCCGCTCGTCATCACGGCCGCCTCGGTCGTGTTGCTCGCCGGGACGCTGCGCCTGAGCGACATCGTCGCGGCCCAACAGGGGACGCTCGTCTCGCTCGGCCCCATCGCCATCCCGGCGTGGTACGGCTTCCTCAACCCCTTCGCGCTCGCGCTGTTCCTCGTGGCGAGTCTCGCGGAGGTCGGACGTAACCCCTTCGACATCGGCGAGGCGCCGACCGAACTCGTTGGGGGGTACATCACCGAATACTCCAGTATCTACTTCGTCCTCTTCTTCCTCGGCGAGTTCCTCCACATCTTCCTCAGCGCCGCGGTGCTCACGACGCTGTTCCTCGGCGGCCCCGCCGGGCCCGGCCCGGCGTGGCTCGGCATCGTCTGGTTCGGCGTGAAGATCTGGGCGGTCTTCCTCTTCACGCAGTGGTGTCGCGCGGCCGTCCCGCGCGTCCGGATCGACCAGATGCTCGAGATCGGCTGGAAAGGACTCCTCGTCCTTTCCTTTGCAAACCTGGTGCTCACGGCCATCATCGTGGGAGTGATAGCATGATCGGACTCCTCAAGTCGATGGCGACGACGATGAAGCACGCACTGGACGGCAAGACGTTCACCGTCGAGTATCCCGAGGAGGCCCCCGACGTCTCCCCGCGGTTCCGCGGCATCCACAAGTTCAGCCAAGAGCGCTGTATCTGGTGTCGCCAGTGCGAGAAGGTGTGTCCGAACGACACCATCCAGATCGTCACCGACGACAAACGGCAGGGCGAACAGTACAACCTCCACGTCGCGCAGTGCATCTACTGCCGGCTCTGCGAGGAGGTCTGTCCCGTGGACGCCATCCTCCTCACGGAGAACTTCGAGTTCACGGGCGACACGAAACACGACCTCGTCTACAACAAAGAACAGCTCGGGAACGTCCCGTGGTACAAGGACATCGACCCACTCGCGTCGCGTGAACCGGATCGGGGTGCGTGGGTCGGTGAAGGCGACGGGGAGGTCGACTACCAGTGAGCACGCTTGAGTTCGCGGCGTTCGCCGTGTTCGCGCTCGTGACGCTCGGCTTTAGCGCCGGCGTCGTCCTCTCGAAGCACGCGTGGCACGCCGCGCTTTCGCTGGGCGGCGCGCTGTTGAGCGTCGCCGTCCACTACGTGATGCTCGGGGCGGCGTTCGTCGCCGCGATGCAGGTGCTCGTCTACGTCGGTGGCGTGCTCGTCCTCTTGGCGTTCGCCGTCATGCTCACCGACGACGCGGGCGACGACACCGAGGAGAGCGAGGAGGTGGTCGCATGACGTCCCGTCCCGAGTTAGCGACGGACGCGGACCTCGCCCGCGGTGCGGGCGCGCTCGCCCTCTTCGTCGTGCTCGCCGGCGCCTTTCTCGTCGCCGACTTCGGGAGCGCCGCGTGGTTCCCCGCGGACGCCTCAATGACCGAGGGGATCGGCTACGCGCTCATCGGCCTCGCCGGAGAGACGCCGCTCCTCTCGAACGGCTTCCTCGCGGCGTTCGAGGTCGTTGACATCGTGCTCGTCGCGGCCGTCGTCGCCGCGGTCACGCTCGCGCGCAGGGACGGGGGTGAGCGCTGATGGTCCCCCTCCAATACTACCTGCTGTTCTCGGCGGCGATGTTCTGTATCGGCGTGTTCGGCGTCCTCGCGCGCCGGAACGCGCTCGTCTACCTCATGAGCGTCGAGCTCATGCTCAACGCCGCGAACGTCGTCTTCGTCGCGTCGAGCGCGCAGTACGGGACGATCAGCGGACAGGTCTTCAGCCTGTTCACGATGGCGCTCGCCGCCGCGGAAGTCGCCGTCGGCGTCGGGATCGTCCTCGTCGCGTACCGGAAGTTCAAAGACATCGACATCACGAAACCGACGAGTATGAGGTGGTAAGATGGCGGGTTCACTCGTCACCGCGATTCCACTGGTGCCGTTCGCGGCGTTCCTCGTCGCGCTCCTCGTCGGCCACTACGCGCCCCGCGCCCTCCCGAGGGGCGGCGCGCTTCCCGGGATCGCCGCGACCGCGATCTCGCTCGTCCTCTCCGTGTGGGCGTTCCTCACGGTGGGTGCGGGCGGGGCGACGATCTCTCGGGTCTGGACGTGGGTCCCGGCCGCCACCGATTCGTTCGCACTGACGTTCGGCGTGCTCGTTGACCCGCTGTCGGCGCTGATGGTCGTCATCGTTTCGGGGGTCTCCCTGCTCGTCCACGTCTTCAGCCTCGGCTACATGAACGACGAGGGCGAGACTGGGCTCCCGCGGTATTACGCCGGCCTCGGACTGTTCACGGCGAGCATGCTCGCGTTCGCGCTCGCGTCGAACCTCCTGCAGGCCTTCGTCTTCTTCGAGCTCGTCGGCTTCTGCTCGTGGTGGCTCATCGGCCACTGGTTCCGCGAGGAGGGCCCGGCCTCGGCCGCGAAGAAGGCGTTCCTCGTGACGCGCTTCGGCGACTACTTCCTGCTCGTCGGCCTCGTCGGCGTTCTCGGGACGTTCGGTACCGCTGCGTTCGCCGGCGCGGAGTCCTTCCCCGCGCTCGCGCACGCTGCCCTCGAAGGCGAGGCGAGCGTGAACACGTTCGGGGTCGATCCCGCGACGTGGTTCACGACTCTCGGTCTCCTCATCCTCGGCGGCGTGATCGGGAAGTCCGCGCAGTTCCCGCTCCAGACGTGGCTGCCGGACGCCATGGAGGGTCCGACGCCCGTCTCCGCACTCATCCACGCCGCGACGATGGTCGCCGCGGGCGTCTACCTCGTCGCCCGACTGTACGGCTTCTACGCGCTCACCCCGACGGTGCTCACCGTCATCGCCCTCGTGGGTGGGTTCACCGCCCTGTTCGCCGCGACGATGGCGCTCGTGAAGCGCGAGATCAAGCAGGTGCTCGCCTACTCGACGATCAGTCAATATGGGTACATCATGCTCGGCCTCGGCTCCGGCGGCTACGTCGCGGGCGTCTTCCACCTGCTGACGCACGCGACGTTCAAGGCGCTCCTGTTCCTCGGTGCCGGCGCGGTCATCATCGCCATGCACCACGACGAGGACATGTGGAAGATGGGCGGGCTCAAGGAGCGGATGCCCACGGTCTACTGGGCGTTCCTCTCCGGATCGCTCGCGCTCGCCGGCATCGTGCCGTTCGCGGGCTTCTGGTCGAAGGACGCCGTGCTCCACCACGCGCTCACCGTCGGTCTCGGCGGCCAGCCCCTCGTGTTGGTCGCGTACCTCATGGGGCTCGTCGCCGTCGCGTTCACGGGGTTCTACACCTTCCGGATGGTGTTCCTCACCTTCCACGGCGAACCGCGCTCGGAGACGGCGCGCAACGCCGACACGGCCTCGGCGAACATGCGCGTTCCGGTGGCGATCCTCGGCGTCCTCGCCGCAGTCGTCGGTCTCGTCAACGTCGACCCGCTAAAGGGCGTCGTCGGTGAACGTCTCCTGTTCCTCGAACGCTGGCTGAACGGTCCACTACCGGGCATCGCCGGTGCGACGGCCGAGCACTATCACGAGCTCGTCGTCGACGTCGCGGGGTTCCACGGCGCGACCGTCAGTCCCGTCGTCTCCGCCGTCGTGTCGCTCGTCTTCGCGCTCGCGGGCGTCGCGCTCGCGTGGACGTGGTACCACGTCCCCGAGCCCGTTGAGAAGACGGACGCCCTCGGTCCGGCGAAGACGATCCTGTACAACAACTACTACCAAGACGAGTTCCAGACGTGGCTCGCGACGGGCGTCACCGAACCGCTCGCCAACGCGGTGGACGTCTTCGACGCGAGCGTCGTCGACGGTGTCGTGAACGGTGTCTCCTCGACGAGCCTCGTCGCGTCCGATCGCCTCCGGCGCGTCCAGACCGGCGTCGTGACGACGTACACGACCCAGCTCGTCTTCGGCCTCGTCGTCTTGCTCCTCATCGTCCTCCTCCTCGGGGGGTGGTTCTGACATGCTCGTAGAAGCCCTACTCGCCGTCACGTTCGTCGCCGCGTTCGCCGTACTCCTCGCACCGGCGAAGTATGCCGGTCGCCTCGCGGCCGTGCTCAGTCTCGTCCCGCTCGTCGGGAGTCTCTACGCCTACACCACGTTCGACGGGACGGGGAACGCGCTGCTTGGCGGGACGCCCGCCTTCGAAACGGTCGTCCCGTGGGTCGACATCGGCGGCTACGCCATCGACTGGCACGTCGGTCTCGACGGCATCAGCTTACCGCTCGTCGTGCTCACCGCCGTGTTGACGACGGTCGCCGTCGTCGCGGCGCGGGGCGAGATCGAGGAGCGGCGCTCGCTGTTCTATGCACTCCTCCTGTTCACCGAGGCGAGCCTGATCGGCGTCTTCTCGGCGCTCGATTTCTTCCTCTGGTTCGTCTTCTGGGAGTTCGTCCTCGTGCCAATGTACCTGCTCGTCGCGGTGTACGGCGGTCCGCGGCGGCGCTACGCCGCGATCAAGTTCTTCGTCTACACGAACGTGGCGAGTCTCGTGCTGTTCGTCGGCTTCGTCATGCTCGTCGTAGCGACGCCCGTCGAGAGCTTCGGCCTCGCGGCCGTCGCCGAGGCGGTCCGGTCGGGCGCTGTCACGGGCGCCTTCGGCCTCTCCGCGAGCACGCTCACCGGCGTCGCGTTCCTCGCGCTCTTCTTCGGCTTCGCCGTCAAGAGCGCGTTCGTCCCGTTCCACACGTGGCTCCCGGACGCGTACACGGAGGCCCCGACGCCCGTTACCGTGGTCCTCGCCGGCGTCGTCACGAAGATGGGGACCTACTCGCTGTTGCGGTTCAACGTCACGATGTTCCCCGATCTGATCCGACAGTGGGCGCTCCCGCTCGCGCTCCTCGCCGTGCTCACCGTCCTCTACGGCTCGCTCGCGGCGCTCGCACAGCGCGACGCCAAGCGGCTCGTCGCGTACACGTCGATCCCGTCGATGGGCTTCGTACTCCTCGGGAGCGTCGCCGCGACGAACTACGGGCTCGCCGGCGCGACGTTCCAGATGGTGAGCCACGGCCTGCTCGTGAGCGTGCTCTTCCTCGCTGTCGGCTACGTCGAGGACGCGACCGGCACACGTATGATCAACAAGCTGAGCGGACTGGCCGACCGGCTGCCGGTCGTGGCGGCGGTGCTCGTCGCCGGCGCGTTCGGCTACATGGGTCTCCCGCTCATGTCCGGCTTCGCGGGCGAGTTCTTCGTCTTCACGGGCTCGTTCGCCGCGCCGTACCCGCACGCGCAACTCGTCACCGCAGTCGCGATGTTCGGGATCGTCGTCGTTGCCGGATACCTGCTGCGGCTCCTCCAAGGTGTCCTCATGGGTCCGTTCGAGGCGCCGACGACGGTGACGCCGCGTTCGCGGCGCGATCTCGCACCCGCGGTCGTCCTCGTCCTCCTCTCGATCGCTCTCGGGGTCGCGCCCGGGATGCTGATGGGGGCGATCCAGGACGCCGTCGGGGCGTTCGTCGCGGTTCTCGGAGGTGGTCTCTAAATGGCGCTTCCCGCACTCACCCCGCAGTACGTCCTCGGTCTCGCCGCACTGCTCGTCCTCGTCGTCGACGCGTTCGCGCCGACGTCGCGGAAGAACGGCCTGTTCGCCGGCGTCACGGCGCTCGCGGGCGTAACGAGCGCCGGCGTCGCCGCGTGGCTCTTCGCGGGTGGCGCGGGGCGGACGACGCTCTTCGACGGCGCACTCGCCGTCGACGCTTCGACGTCGTTCTTCACGGCCGTCTTCGGCTGTGTCGCCGCGCTCGTCGCCGTCGCGAGCTACGACTACGTGCGTGAGGAGCCCCACCAGTCGGCCTACTACGCGCTCGTCCTGTTCGCCACTGCGGGGATGAGCATCATGGCGGCCGCGAACTCGCTCGTCACGGCGTTCCTCGCACTCGAACTCGTTAGCCTCCCGGCGTACGCGCTCGTCGCGTTCCTCAAGCGCGACGCGGGGAGCGTTGAGGCCGGCCTGAAGTACTTCGTCGTCGGCGCGCTCTCCTCGGCGATCCTCGTCTACGGGATCAGCCTCGTCTACGCCGCGACCGGTGTCTTCGGCTTCGAGGCGCTCGCGGCGGCCGTGCAGGGGAACGCGCACGTCACCGTGCTCGGTGCCGGCGTCGTCATGCTGATCGGCGGCTTCGCGTTCAAAACTGCGAGCATACCCTTCCACTTCTGGGCCCCCGAGGCCTACGAGGGCGCGCCCGCGCCGATCAGCGCGTTCCTCTCGTCGGCCTCGAAGGCCGCCGGCTTCGTGCTCGCGTTCCGCGTCTTCCTGCTCGCCTTCCCCCTCGCGGCATTCGAGGCGCTCGGCATCCCGTGGACGCTCGTCTTCGCCGTGCTCGCCATCGTCACGATGACGCTCGGTAACGTCGCCGCGGCGACACAGACGAACGTCAAGCGGATGCTTGCGTACTCCAGCATCGGACACGCGGGCTACGCACTCATCGGCCTCGCGGCCATCACGACCACGACGTCGAGCGACGTCGCGGTCATCGGAGCGAGTTTCGCCCACCTGTTCGTCTACGGGTTTATGAACACCGGTGCATTCCTGGTCGTCGCGCTCGCAGAGCGGTGGGGCGTCGGGCGGACCTTCGAGGATTACGCCGGCCTCGGGCGCTCCGCGCCGGTCGCCTCGGCGGCACTCGCCGTCCTGCTCTTCAGCCTTGCCGGTCTTCCGGTCGGCGGCGGCTTCTGGACGAAATACGCTCTCTTCCTCGGCGCCGTCCAGTCCGGTCTCTGGTGGCTCGCCGCCGTCGGGATCGTCAACAGCGCGCTCTCGCTGTTCTACTACAGCCGGCTCGTCAAGACCGTCTGGGTCGACGCCCCCGACGAAACCGGCGTCGCCCGCGAACGCCCGACCGGCATCTACGCCGCCGTCGTCGTCGCCGCCGTCGTCACCGTCGCGCTCCTCGTCGCCCCCGATGTCGTCTTCTCGTGGGCGGACGCGGCGGCACGCGCGCTCGTGAGCGCGTAACCGGCGGAGACGGCAGGCTTTACTGCCCGTCGGTACAGAGTTAGGGCAGATGGTATCTCGTCTGGTGCTGGGCAGCGGGACGGTCGCGCACACCGTCTTGGAAGCGATCCGCGAGCGCCCCGGCGATCTGCTCGTTCTCGACCCCGACGAGAGCCGAATCGAGTCGCTACGGAACGAGAAAATCGCCGCGGAGACGGCCGACGTCACCGACCCTGGAGCGCTCCTCGCACATGGCGGCCGTCCCGACGTCGTCTTCATCGCCAGTGACGACGCCGCGATGAACGCCCGCGCGGCCGAGGCGGCGGCGACGGCGCTCTCCGATGCCTACCTCGTCGCGTACACCGGGGCGGGCGCGACCGCCGATCACCGGGCGCGACTGGGGGCGACCGCGGATCGGGTGTGCTCGGCGGGCGCGGCCGTCGTTGACCACGTCGCGGCGGGTGTCAAACGCGGGACGGATGCCCGGGCACGCCACCTCCGCGAAACGCTCGAATCCGTCGAGGGAACGCTGACGGTGCTCGCCCACGACAACCCCGATCCGGACGCGATCGCAGCCGCGATCGCGCTCTGTCGGATCGCGGAAGCGCTTGGGATCGACGCCGAACCCTGCTACTTCGGGGACATTAGCCACCAAGAGAACCGCGCGTTCGTCAACCTCCTCGAACTCGAGCTCACACGTCTCGACCCGGACACGGAGCACGACTTCGACGCGGTCGCGCTCGTCGATCACTCCGCGCCGGGCGTCAACGACCAACTCGATCCCGACACCGCGGTCGACGTCGTGATCGACCACCACCCGGCGAAGGGCGAGGTGACGGTGCCGTTCGCGGACATCCGCGAGGACGTCGGCGCGACGAGCACGATCATGACGCAGTATCTCGACTGGTTCGGCATTGAGTACACCGAGGCGCTGTCGACGGCGCTCCTCTACGGCATCCGGATCGACACGAAGGATTTCAAGCGTGAGATCACCCAACAGGACTTCGCGGCGGCGGCCGACCTGCTCCCGCACGCGGCCATCGACGTCTTGGAGCGGATCGAGAGTCCGTCGATCAGTGCGGACACCTTCGAGGTGGTCGCGCGCGGCATCCGGAACCGTGAACTTGAGGGCGAAGTGCTCACGTCATGCGTCGGTTCGATCTCCGATCGGGACGCGATCGCGCAGGCCGCCGACCGACTGCTCACCATTCAGGGGGTAACGATCACGTTCGTCTACGGCTTCATGGACGGAACGATCTACGCCTCGGCGCGCGGTCGGGGCAACGACGTCGACCTCGGCGAGGTACTCCGCGTCGCGTTCGACGGCGTCGGGAGCGCGGGCGGACACACCGACATGGCGGGCGCACAACTCCCGCTCGGCGTCTTCGACGCCCTCCAAGAGGATGAGGATGAGACGTTGGCGTCGGTACTCGAAGGCGCGATCACGCCGCGCTTCTTCGAGGCGGTACGCGACGCGGCGAGTGGGAGCGGGGCTGCGTCGGTGGGTGACGCGACCGCGGAGTAAGGTCAGGTCGCGTTGACGGGCTTGGAGCGCGGTCGTTCGTCCTGATGTGGCAACGCGTTTTTGTCCGTCCACCGCATCGACCCGACACGATGGACGAACCGCTTGACGTCGACGCCGGTGGGAAACCGCGGGTCCGAGATTACATGACGCGGGATGTCGCCACCGTCGCACCCGAGGACACCGTTGCCGACGTCTCGCGACGCATCGTCGAGAGCGATGGTCACAACGGCTTCCCAGTGACGCAAGGACGGAAGGTCGAGGGGTTCGTCACGGCGCGCGACCTGCTCCTCGCCGACGACGTCACGCCGATGTTCCGCGTGATGTCCGACGATCTGCTCGTCGCGCACCCTGAGATGGACGTCAACGACGCGGCGCGCGTCATCCTCCGCTCGGGTATCCAGAAGCTCCCTGTGGTGGACGACGCGGGGACGCTCGTCGGCATCATCTCGAACGCCGACGTCATCCGCTCCCAGATCGAGCGCGCGACGCCCGAAAAGGTCGGAAAGCTCCTACGGACGCTTGAGGCGATCCACGACGTGGACGCGAGCGAGGAGCGCCGCGAAGTGGCAATCGCGGATCTCGTTCCGACGCAGGGGAAGGTGTACGCCGACGAACTCGAGGGGCGACGCTACGAGATCGAACACGGCCTCACGGAACCGCTCGTCGTCATCGATAACGGCGGCGATCTGCTGCTCGCGGACGGCCACCACCGCGCGATGGCCGCGCACACGATGGACGTCGAGACGATGGACGCGTACGTCATCGTCCTTGGGACGCGCGTCGATCTCGGGATGGCGCGCACGGCCAGCGAGGAGGGCCTGGAGTCAGTCGAGGACGTGAACGTCGTCGACTACGCACGCCACCCACTCGTGGAGACGACCGAGCGCTTCCAGTAAACTCCCGCAGTGTCGAAGACCGAGGTCCGGCTCGTGGACGATGTGACGGCTCACATCGCACTTATCGATTCGTGATCCGTATCGCCGGAGCCGCCCTGTGCGGCGCCGTCACCAGTATCGCACAGCGGTGCCGATCGTCGAACGGGACGAGACGCGACGCGTCTCGTCGCCGGCGCGTAACGCGACGTATGTCTCGGATAGCAGTTCGCTGTAGAAAATGTGTGACATCTTATCTAATTGCGATCGAGATGGTTCGATAACAGTTTCAGAGACGGCGATCGAAGTCCACTATGGGGCACTCGAAACCGGTCGCTGTCTAGTGACTCTGACCTGACTGAGTCCGATCCGAGCGTGGCCTCGACCATCACGATCCTTTGGTAAGTTTTATACTCAAATTAGTGTATCGTACACACGAGCTATGGCTGACGAGGATCCCGCGGACGACGTGGAACTCGAGGCACGACTGGCCGATCAGGGCGTTTTCGAGCCACCGGCGTCGTTCGTCGAGCAGGCCAACGTCACCGATCCGGACATCTACGAGGAGTTCGAGGAGAACTGGCCCGAGTGCTGGGAGGGCGCCGCGGATCTCCTCTCGTGGGACGACGACTACGAGACGGTACTCGACGACTCGAACCCACCGTTCTACGAGTGGTTCACGGGTGGAACGCTGAACGCGTCGTACAACTGCATCGACCGGCACCTACCCGAGCGTGCCGACGAAGCCGCCCTCGAGTGGGTCGGCGAACCCGTGGAGGAAGACAACCGCTCGATCACGTACGGTGAGCTCCACGAGGAGGTGAACGAGGCCGCGGCGGCGCTGCGAGACCTCGGTGTCGGTGAGGACGACGTCGTCACCCTCTACATGCCGATGATCCCCCAACTCCCCATCGTCATGCTCGCCTGCGCGCGCATCGGCGCACCTCACTCCGTCGTCTTCGCCGGCTTCTCTGCCGAGGCACTCGCCACGCGGATGAACGCCGCCGACTCAGCGTACCTCATCACCGCCGACGGCTACTACCGTCGCGGTGACCCGCTCGATCACCTCGACAAGACGAACGAGGGGCTCGCGGACGTCGAGCACGACGTCGAGACGGTCGTCGTCGACCGCCTCGGACAGAACGGTGACGGTTTCGGCCACGATCTCGCTACCGATCAGCACGACTACGATGACCTGCTCGCCGACCACGCCGGCGCGTCGATCGAGCCGGTCGAGCGCGATGCTGAGGACATGCTCTTCCTCATGTACACCTCCGGTACCACTGGTCAACCGAAGGGGGTGAAACACACGACTGGCGGCTATCTCGCGTGGACGGCGTGGACTTCACAGGCCGTCCTCGACATCAAACCCGAGGACACCTACTTCTGCTCGGCGGACATCGGGTGGATCACTGGCCACTCCTACATCGTCTACGGCCCCCTCGCCCTCGGCACCACGTCGATGATGTACGAAGGGACGCCGGACTACCCGACGCGCGAGCGTCTCTGGCAGATCATCGAAGAGTACGAAGCGGACCAGCTCTACACGGCGCCGACGGCCATCCGGTCGTTCATGAAGTGGGGTGCGGAGTACCCTTCCAACCATGATCTCTCGAGTCTGCGCCTGCTCGGGACGGTCGGCGAACCCATCAACCCGCGTGCGTGGAAGTGGTACTACACGCACATCGGGAACGAGGAGTGCCCGATCGTCGACACGTGGTGGCAGACGGAGACCGGCGGCCACATGGTGACGACGCTTCCCGGCGTCAACGACATGAAACCCGGAAGCGCCGGCCCCGCGCTCCCGGGTCTCGACGTCGAAATCGTCGACACGAACGCTGAAAAAGTCGAGTCCGGCCGCGCCGGCCACCTGACCGTACAGAAGCCATGGCCCGGGATGCTGCGCACGCTCTACAACAACGACGAGCGATTCATCGAAGAGTATTGGGCCGAATACTCCGACACCGACAGCAACGACCCCGAGGACTGGGTCTACTTCCCCGAGGACGGCGCGAAGATCGACGACGAGGATTACATCACCGTCCTCGGGCGCGTCGACGACGTCATCAACGTCTCCGGGCACCGCCTCGGCACCATGGAAATCGAGTCCGCGATCGTCGGCATCGACGGCGTCGCCGAGGCCGCCGTCGTCGGCGGTGACCACGACCTGAAGGGCGAAGCCGTCTATGCCTACGTCATCCTCGAAGACGGGTACGAGGGAGACGACGAGATGCGCGCCGCCATCGTCGAGGGCGTCGAGGACGCCATCGGCCCCATCGCACGTCCCGAAGCGGTCGTCTTCACGCCCGAGCTCCCGAAGACCCGCTCCGGAAAGATCATGCGCCGCCTCCTCGAAGACATCGCCAACGACGAGGAGTTAGGCGACACCTCGACGCTCCAGAATCCCGGTATCGTCGACGACATCCGATCGAAGACCGACGACTGATATCACGGAAACAGGTCCCGAGGCCGCACGCTTTAGGGGGCCGGCCATCCCACCGTTCGGGTATGGCCGACGAAGCGCTCTGTTTCGACATGTACGGCACACTCTGTGACGTCTCGAGCGTTGCGGACGCGATCGAGCGCGAACTCGACGTGCCGGGGGGACTCGCGACCGACGTCGATGCACTCTGGCGATCAAAGCAGATCGAGTACGCCTACCACCGCGGGGTGATGGATCGGTACGAGCCGTTCGACGTCGTGACGCGCGACGCGCTTGATTACGCCCTCAACTACTATGGACTTGACGTCGACGCGACGGACGCGCTCCTCGCCGCGTACGACGATCTCGACCCGTATCCCGAGGTCCTTGACGCACTCGACACGCTCACGGCCGAACGCGACGCCGTCGTCTTCTCGAACGGGACGCCGGCGATGCTTGATCGACTCGCGGCGAACACGGGGATCGACGCACGCGTGGACGCGCTCGTGAGTGCGGACGACGTCGGGGCGCTCAAGCCCGATCCCGCGGTGTACGAGCACGTCGCCCGCGAGCTCGATCGCCCACTGTCCGCCTGTCGGCTCGTCTCTTCGAACGGTTGGGACGTCGCGGGCGCGAGCGCCGCCGGGATGTCGACGGCGTTGGTCAATCGCGACAACGACCCCGAAGAACGCGTCGGCGGGGACGCTGACGTGATCATCGAGGACCTCACCGCGCTCGCCGATACGCTCTAATCGTCTATCCCTCTTCGTTCGGCTCCGTGTCCGTCGGCGTCGCGTCGTCATACCGAGAAGCGTACGAGACGAGTGCTAACACAACCCCGAGCGACACTCCGACCATCACCGCGCCGTAGACCGCGAGGTTCAGCGGCGTCAGCGCGAACGTGATCGGTCCGAGCGAGCCGACGGTGCCGTCGAGGACGTTCGGTTGGACGACGTAGCCGAGGACGTAGCCGAAGAGCGCGGAGACGGAAACCGCGACGGCGTAGATGAGGAAGACGACGCGACGACCGGCGGTAGACGCGAACGTACTCATACCCGATCATCGATGCCGGAGGCGATTAGCCTTTGCCGTCGCCGACCGTTGTCCCCGTATGGAAGAGAAGGAGAAACTGCTGCTCACGCTGTACGGCGTCGCCACCGCGATGATGGTCGCCACGTTCTTCGTCGTCATCACGTAACGAACGTCGCGATCGACGCGGCGTCCACGAGTTGCAGACCGAAAACTAGCGTTCGAAACCGAAACGACGAACCGCGTCCGTCAGTCGGCCGCGTTGTGTTCGGCGTCGTCCGCGTCGTCCTCGCCACCGTCGGCGAGCATCGTCTGTCGCTTCCCCTCGTACCACTGCCACTCGTTGGTGAACTGATCGGATTGCTTGAGGTTCCAGGGATCGCCGGAGTCGACCCGCTTCCCGTACTGTGCGGACTGCCAGATGTTCCAGACGAAGGCGACGACGCCGAACGCCATGATGAACGCGCCGAGGGTCGCGACGACGTGCCACGTCAGGAACCTCGGCAGGTACGTCGCGTACCGGCGGGGCATCCCGCCGTAGCCGAG
>Ga0207754_100118_pt1 | contig 54906 bp, 52 predicted proteins | sample A23E1SouthBayCA_FD_187728 | JGI IMG/M metagenome (GOLD analysis project Ga0207754, IMG submission 187728) | Aerobic enrichment media microbial communities from Eden Landing Ponds, California, USA - A23 E1 (SPAdes) | ecosystem: Environmental > Aquatic > Marine > Unclassified | place: Emeryville...
CCCTCGGTGAGGAACTGCGAGCTTCAACCCCACGAGGGTCCGTCTGAAACTCGCGATCGACATCGGCACGTCGCGACGCGACCTTCGGGCTTCAACCCCACGAGGGTCCGTCTGAAACCGGGGCGGCGGCTGAGATCATCGGGATGCTTGCGGCTTCAACCCCACGAGGGTCCGTCTGAAACCGATCAACTCCGAGCATTCTTCACCTCCTGCCAGTTGGCTTCAACCCCACGAGGGTCCGTCTGAAACAGGACCGCCCACCCGGGCGCGCCGAGTGTTGCCAGGCTTCAACCCCACGAGGGTCCGTCTGAAACGGACTACCATTGTGAACACTGTCGGCATGTTCAAGAGCTTCAACCCCACGAGGGTCCGTCTGAAACAGTGCTGACCTCCTGTGAACTGCCGGTCCCAGAGTTGCTTCAACCCCACGAGGGTCCGTCTGAAACATCGGGGACCGTCCCGCGTCCGTGACTGCTATCGGGCTTCAACCCCACGAGGGTCCGTCTGAAACTCGCCTGCCCGGGCGTGGTCACGAGCACTTCCATCGCTTCAACCCCACGAGGGTCCGTCTGAAACGTTGTACTTGCAGGTCCGTCTCTCGTTGATCTCCGGCTTCAACCCCACGAGGGTCCGTCTGAAACTGCGCCAGCTGACTTAGCAAAGACCGGAATCGAGGGCTTCAACCCCACGAGGGTCCGTCTGAAACGCGACGCGCCTGGGATGATGCCGGCGGCGACTACGCGCTTCAACCCCACGAGGGTCCGTCTGAAACTGCCATTTCTGTGGATCCTGATGACAAATCAGCTATTGCTTCAACCCCACGAGGGTCCGTCTGAAACCAGCGGTCTCAACTGCGCGTTCGGGTGGGCAGTCCAGCTTCAACCCCACGAGGGTCCGTCTGAAACTCGCGGGCTGGTCGTCCGCTCGGAAGCTACCTTTTTGCTTCAACCCCACGAGGGTCCGTCTGAAACGCGGGCGACCGACGACGAGACCGACGTTCATATCGCGCTTCAACCCCACGAGGGTCCGTCTGAAACTCCGTATCGTTGGTGGACGTGTTGAGGGTGCCAGGCTTCAACCCCACGAGGGTCCGTCTGAAACATCCGGTCGGGGTAGTTGGCGGTCACTTCCTCGAGGCTTCAACCCCACGAGGGTCCGTCTGAAACGACGCTCGTGCATACGAAGCAGGAGCCGACCGTGAGCTTCAACCCCACGAGGGTCCGTCTGAAACTTGGCCCGTCATTTGGTCGATGGTCAGCAACCCGCCGCTTCAACCCCACGAGGGTCCGTCTGAAACGACCGACTCGGCAAAGAGGAGGCCCTGCCAGGACGCGGCTTCAACCCCACGAGGGTCCGTCTGAAACTCGACGACTACGATCCGAGCGAGAGCGGAGAGGACTGGCTTCAACCCCACGAGGGTCCGTCTGAAACTATTCCGGTCTCCGGTGACGACCGTCTGACCATCAGCTTCAACCCCACGAGGGTCCGTCTGAAACCCCGTTCATTGTTCAGTTGAGGTAGGAAATGACCATGCTTCAACCCCACGAGGGTCCGTCTGAAACGCCGCCGGACTGCCATAAGACCCTCGCTCCTACTAGCTTCAACCCCACGAGGGTCCGTCTGAAACTCCGTTGGAAATATCAAGGCCATACTCTGAGTCAACGCTTCAACCCCACGAGGGTCCGTCTGAAACCGCCGGACGAGATGTCCGAGGAGTCCCAAATGACCCGGCTTCAACCCCACGAGGGTCCGTCTGAAACTCGCTCGGAGGGATCAGACGATGCGTAAGGACGACGAGCTTCAACCCCACGAGGGTCCGTCTGAAACGTAGCCGTCCTCGACGTCGGTCAGGCACTCGGTCGCGCTTCAACCCCACGAGGGTCCGTCTGAAACTAAGTACTGTTGACTAATACACTGGACCATGCAGCGCTTCAACCCCACGAGGGTCCGTCTGAAACACGAGACCGAGAGTGGACGGTATCGGTTGCGCGTCCCCGCTTCAACCCCACGAGGGTCCGTCTGAAACCTCGAAGGCATCACAGCTGTCGATATGCCCAGTGGCCGCTTCAACCCCACGAGGGTCCGTCTGAAACCATGGCCAATACAGGCCATATAGCGTCTGCTGGGCGGGCTGAAGCCTTAGTGTTTTCGTCGACCTGTAATAGCCCCTGAGCCCCAGGGGGTTGATGGTAGATTACAGAAATTGGTCGTCTTCGGCAGGATCCTCACCGTAGACCGTTCGAGTGACATACTTCTCGGAGGTCATTCGATAGAGGATCACTGATTCGCCGGCTTCGAGCATCGATTCAAGTCTGTGCTTGACTTCTTCGACATCACCTTCGGTCAGTTCTCCTTCGAATACGGAGTTCTGGACGTGAGTGAGATACTGCCGGAGAAAATTCAGGAAGCGATACGTCCTCTCTGCCTGTACGTCGTAGACGACGATCACGTACACCACGTTACCACCACCGCTCGAACGGCTCGTACGCTTCGTCAGTGAGGAGATGTTTCTTGAGTTTATACGCCTCCAAGCGCAGGAGGTACTGATAACTCACCTTTCGATTGAGGTTCGGATGCTCGATCGTCTCTTCCAGCGTCTTCTCAAACTCCTTTGAGTACGTCTCTCGCCCGGATTCGGTAAGCAGACAGGAATTCAGCTCCGTCTGGAAGTCGCCCTCACGAAGCTGCCCGCGGTTCACGAGCCGAAAGAGTACACGGTCCGTCAGGAGCGGTTTGAACAGATCTGCGATGTCCAGCGCAAGCGAATACCGACGTTCTCCCGGCTCGTGGAGATAACTGATAGTGGGATCGAGTGCCGTCGCCCTGATCGCTGAGACGACACTCGCATAGACCAGGCTATTGCCGAACGAGATCAGGCTGTTTACCTTGTTATCTGGTGGGTTGTACCGGCGACCGTTGAACACGAACCCTTCTGGAAGAATCTCGTCGAACGTCGCGTAGTAGGCTCTGCGCGCGCTGGCTTCGACGCCCATCGCCTCGTCGACTGATTCGGCTGTCGCGATCTCCTCTTGGCGTCTGTCGAGGGCCTCGAGCGCACCACCGAAGCCGTAGTCTCGATTGTCGTAATAGGCGACGTTGGCCCGCATGTTGTGGATACTTCCCGAGACGAACTCGGTAGCGATCTTTAGCCGATGGTCCGAATCGTCGTACGCACGTACCTGTCTAACGACGGTCTGACCCGAGGTCTGGCCGCGCTCCGGCATGATTGAGCCGGAATAGTAGTCGTTCCAGCCGAAGACGTGCATCGCGACACCGTGATCATCGAGAAACGAAATCAGGCGTGTGTTGAAATCGATCTGTCCGTGGAGAAACAGCGCTTCAGCGTTTTCGATCGGGAGGTACTTCTTCTCACCGTCTTCCGTGACGAGCCGAACGGTTTCATTGTGGCGCTCGACTCGTCCATCGGAGAAGATGTGATAATTGTCGTCCATGATCAGCAACTCCAGCAGAAGTCGTAGTAGGCGCACGATTCACAGTATGGCTTTTCCTCGGCTGGCGGTGGTGCATCTGATTGTATCACGTTGTATACTCCTCGAATCGCGTCTTCGACCCTCTCTGCTGTTTCTTCAGTCAACTCAACGGTTTCTCGTTTTTTCTCACGGGGATGAGCCAGCACACCATCCTTCTCGACACCGACGACCCGATCGAGATACCAGAGGTAGTACAGCAACTGCAAGCGTGCGGGCTCGACCAGTGTTGATGAGGGCTTGACCTCGACGACGCGACCATCGTCGAGGAGATCGGGCGAGATTCGACCATCGATACTGAGATTTCGACGTTTGTCTCCGTAGGCGGTGTCGTCGACCTGTGTTCCTCTGACGACGCTTGGATTGTCGCGGTCGATCTCGATGTCTCGGCTCTCAAACCAGAGTTCGCGCTTGCAAACCTCGTAGTACTGCATCATCACGCCGGTAACGTGGAAAGGAGGCTCCACGGATTCATCACGAACCCCATCGAGAAACGCCTCGACCGGGTCATCGATATCTGTCTCAGTCATAGGAAGCGAGCGTTGACCGTTGTCTCGGGAACTACCAGGCCAGTCGTCGAGTCGAAGTAATCGCGGTTACGCGGACTCATCAGGTCGAGGACGCGAAGTTCCGATCCTTCACAGAGGCGGGAGAGGCCACTGAGTGCGTCGGCCTCGTCTGAATTTTCGTCGTAGACCGGCACCGAAACACGCATCTCCTTGGTCCGATCGACGAGGTCGTCGAAGGTATCGTACCGGCCCGTGTTCCAGGCCTCTCGTGCGTCTTCGACAAGAGCCTTGTCTGCTTTCGTTCGGCAGACGATGACTTCCACAGAGCGCCGGGTGTCGATAAGCGAGAGGCTACCGAGCTTTTCGAATTCAGCGTTCTCGATGAACTCGACGTACGCCGGATTGCCGGGATTCAGCGACGAGAGGCGTTGGTAGTATTCCGGGACCATATCCATCGTGAGACGTTGTTCTGAGAGGGTCGTCTCGCCGTCGCGGACAGCATCAAGTGCGTTAGTCGTTTCCGACACCGTGCTGACCCCACGTCGATCATAGACTGCGGCTGCCGGTGTTCTATCGGTATCCGGTGGGGCGGCGAGCCACCAGAGTGTGACAATCCCCCGATCACGTTCGAATGATCGATTGCATCGGCCCGCTGCCTGAACGAGACTATCGGCCGGCGCGAGGTCACGAAACACCCGGTCGAAGCTGATATCCACACCAGCCTCGATAAGCTGTGTCGAGACGACAAGCAACGGAACGTCAGCGTCGGTAAGTTCTTTGAGTGCCTCGATCAACGCGAGTCGATCCCGAGGCCGATGCCGTGTCGTGAGGTGGGCAACGGCGACAGTCTCGTCCGTGTGAGCTTTCCGAATCTGTTCGGCGAGGTGTTCGGTATCGCTATCGCGGTCCGCAAGCCAATCCTGATACACCTCACCGATTGAGACCGTATCGACGGCGTCAGTTACCGCCTCTGTGAGTTCGGCGGCACTATCTATGGTATCACAGACCGCGAGCGTCGCTGTTGCGTTACCGTCGAGCGAGTCGAGCAGTTCCGTCGCCGCAGTCGGATAGTCCAGCGCAGCGTCCGTATTGTCGTATGCTGTGACCGATTCGTGAAGCTCGTAGACGACGCGATCGAAGCGCTCGAAGTAGGACTCGTAGTCTGTGACGAGCTCGTAGGGGTCTCCGTCAAATCCATCGTCGAATAGCCGAGGTTGTGTCGCCGTCATCGCAATCACCGTCGCGTCGTAGGTATCCACCAGGAGCCCGATGAGCCGCCTGACGAGTTTCCACCAGTCCAATGGGAGCGCCTGTGGCTCGTCGAGGATGATGACGCTGTCGTAGAGGGCCGGGAGTTTCATCGACTGGGTATTTCCTGGGCCGGCAAGGCTCTCGAACAACTGGACGAACGTCGTCAGCGTCAGTCCCGAGCGCCAACTCTCGGCCAGCATCGTGGCGATGTTAGCGTCAGCATCTGTCCAGTCCTCTTCATCGTCGATCGTCTCAATGACTGTGTCAGCCAGGTGGTGATGGACGGTCAATAGGTCGTCCGTCGCATCGGTCTCAAATATCCCGGTCAAGTCATCACGAACCTGGTCGATAATCGACGTGAAGGGGAGCGCATACACAATTCGCTTGCTTGGGGTCTCGTCGCGTAGCTTCATCGCTGCGTCGAGACCAGTCAGGGTTTTGCCGAGACCCGTCGGCAGGGTCAACGTCGCCACGCGTGAAGAGGACTCAATCAATCCGTCAACACTTTCCAGCACGTCTTTCCGAGCCTCGTCGCGTGCGTCATTCAATCGGCGTTCCCGCTCGGTCTCGGGTTGCTCGTCGGGGAGTTCGTCGATGCGATCAACCAAAACCTGACGGTCGGGTGCCGTTCCCTGCACCAGCGGTGCGCCGGCGACACTCGTTTTGTCCGCGAACACAAGTGCGCTCCATGCTTGGAGGACAGTGTCGTGGAACTCCCCGGACGGTCCGGCTCGGTCGAAATCGAGTTCGTCGAAATGAGCACGGAGCCTGTCAAACAGGTCGTGATTGGTAAACTGCGTGTAGAATTCATCCCACGATCTAGATCCGTCACCAACCTGGTCAAACAGCCACTCGACAAACGGGCTAGCGTGCTCGTTAATGTCCTTCGCTTGGCGGAGAGCGTCTTGTTGCCGAGCGTTCCTCCCACCACCGCCTTTGGCCCATCGACCAACACCTGTGTCGCGGTCAATGTAATCGGCCGTATCAGGAAGCCGACTGTGATGTCGTGCGATTGTGACGAAACCAGCGAGAGCATCGATAGGATCGTACCCACCGGCTTCAAGCGCGTCGTAGGCGAGGTAGGCTCCAAACAGGCTGTGGTCTGTTGGCCCATCTGGAGCTGGTTCCGTGTCGTCGATGTACTGCTGGAACCATGTTGTCGCCTTGCCGGCGTCATGACACATCCCCAGATCAGCGACGAACTGGTCCATGGCCGCGCCGCCGACAGTTGTAGCGTCAGACGGAACTGTCCGTTCACCCCGGGATGCGACAGCGTCGAGATGATCCCGAAGCACGGTTGGCTCCTCGTCGCCGTCGCCGGGATGAGAGAGCGGCCCCATCATCTCAAGTGAACACGACAGCTCGTCCGTCAACCCGCGAGGGCTCGACATCGTCGACGGTCAGTGGTCCCGCATCGGGATTGTAGGCATACGAGACAAATCCCGTCGTCGTCCGTCCACTGTCGTCTCTTGTCATGTACGCGGGCGTTCGTTCGAGTTGATAGCGTTGTCCAGGCTGTGGTTGAATGGAATCGACTGCGCCAGGAACAGTCGAATCTATCTCGACTGGTTTCGAGGAGTCCGATCTTGTCACATCAAACTCACCATGAAACTCGATCGATGCCAAATGCTCGGAGAGGCCCAGACTGGGTGTGTAATACGATTCTCCACGGTCCAGACGGTTACGGAGTCGACGATACGTCTTTTCGTCATCTAGCGCGATGTCGATACGATAGGCTGGATCGACCAGCACCTCGTAATTATGCTGTTGTCTTGGCTTGGACGGGTTGGGAAGTTTGATCGAGATTTTCCCCCGAGGATTGAGTGAGGAGAGGTCACTCGACGCCGTCGAAAGCGTATTCATCGGCAGTTTCATCGTTCGGAGGCGGGCAACCGGCTCGATGGCGATGTGAGAGCTGTCACGTGCAAAGTGGTCGTAGTAGCCGTCCCGTTCGATGCCGAGTATCGCTGCGATGAGGCCCGCAACTGTCGTCCGGGGAATGACCCGATACGTCTGTTTGACGATGTTACCTTCGATGCGCCGGAAATGGCCCCAGGGGCCGCGAACGGTAAACGAGAGACACCGTTCGGGTCGCGCTGACTCCTCGATCGAGTTCGGGGACTGCTGGCTCACGGCTACGCTCCCGGTCGCGTTCCAGCGGCCTCGTCGTATATGTCTACGATCCGGACACTGTCCTCACCGACGGCATCACGGAGTGCATCGTACAGGAACTCTTCTCCACCAGTCTCATCGCCATTTGTGACTTCCAGTACGTCGCTCGCAGCGACGTGGACCGTGTCGATACGGTCACTGGCGTTCTCTAAGCGCTCAAGGAAGCTCGTTACGTCAAGCCTGAAGTCGCGAACGCTCCTGAGTTCGTCGTCGGGCACCTCGGATCCATTACTGAGATCCTTATCCAGACCGCCTAGATGGAAACTCTCGCCGTCGTACTCGACGCGCACGTACAGCCTCGGTTCTTGTCCGACCTTGCTCCGGCTGATAGTCTGGTTCTTGATGGCGCGCCAACACAGCGAGTCCAGCCGACGCACGTCAGATTCTTTGAGCTTTGTGTCTTCAGCCCCATGCTCGTCTACGAGGCCGTGGAAGACGATGAATCCGTACTGGATTCGATGATCGTCTAGATCGAACCCACCTTGCTGCTTATCCTCACCGGTGGCGATGACGCTGGTGAGACTGTTGTACTCCTCGTTTTCGTTGACCGCATGGAGAGTCTTGCCGGGCGAGAACTGTACTGGTCCCGTGAAGTGATCAGGGAGCGCGCTAGCGTACTCGTTGTCGGTGTCCACGCTCATCGTCGCGCCGAAGTAGCGTACGTCGGCGCTCTTGTCCAGGAACTCCCCGAAAACATCGTCGCGGAACTTTTGGGCTTCGTCCTCGTCGTCCGGGTCGTAGTCATCGAGGTCGATCTCCTTGAGCCGCGCTTCGAGTAGATCAGCCCGCGTGGACTGTTCGCCCTCCTCGTTGACGTTGCGGATGTAAACGCCGTGGCCGTCGTCTTCGAGCTGATCGCGGAGGTACCGTTTCAGGCGCACGTCAGTGACGATCGCCTGGTCGGTTTGGGGATCGATACGCGGTCTGTCGGCTCCGCTGAGAGGATTGCCGTTCGGATTGGCATCGACGGCATCGTACGCGAAGACGATTTCCGAGCGGTTCGAAACGATCGAGTCTGTGTTACTCATTGGTGTTCTCCGTGGTTTCGTCAGTGTTTGTCGAGCGGTCGTTCATTCCGTAGGTCACGCCCAGCGCATAGTAGAAGCGCAGGTCGTCGGTACCGATCGTCCATTCCTCCGGGTCGTTTTTGGCCATCGTCTCGACAAGTTTGTCTGTCACCTCGCGGTACATCGTCGAGGTGATCGACGACCCTTGTTTAGCTGCCTCGCGCGTATAGACGATGTCCTTATCGAGAACTTCCTGCGTAATGCGCTTGATTTTCGTTTTCGTCATCGACTTGATCGGGTACTGGTCGATGACTGTTGTCGAACGATCGTGATGGTACTGCTGATACGTACCGATCTGTCCGACAAGCGTGCCGATCAGGAACGCACCTCGCCGTTCGGTATCCCCTAGCGCCGGTGTTTCTTCGATGAACGATTCGAGCTTTTCCGACCGATTGAGAGCGGTCGTCCCGCCGTCGGTCGAGACGTGTGGGTCTGTCGTATCCATTGTCGTGTCGTACGTTGGTCCGTCAGTCGTGGCTTGTTCGGTCTGGCCCTCCCGTGCCGTCACCAGTTCGGCATTTGAGAGAGCCGCGAGCTGTGCGAACTGCGAGGCGACCAGCAGGCTGGGGAACCCATCACCGCGCCAGTCGAGCAAGCGCTCAACGTAAGCGCTGATAAGGAGATCACGGTCAATGGGGTCACCAGCGAGGATCGAGACGAACGTGTCGATGCGCCGGTCGTCTGCGCTTGCGTCCGTGTCGTCGTCGACGAACGGGAACGTCTCGTAGACGTATCTTCCGGAAGCGACGAGTTCCTCGAACGGCGGCTTCGTCGTTAGCGGGGCGTCCTCATAGGATGGAAGCGGCGGGGAGATCTCAGCGTTCCGGGGATCATCCTCGTCGAATGCCCAACTACGGACGATATCCGCGTGCTGTGTCGCGACTTCTGTCGGGTAGTACAGTCGCCCGTTGAGCGTCTCACCGTATACGTCATAGAGCGACATTTGATGTTTCATCACAGCAGCGACATAGAACCGAAGCCGTGATTCGTGGGCAGCGATATCGCCACTGAACTCGTCGTAGGCGATCCGGATCTGGCTCATATCGTCGTTCTCGATCGACCGATAGAGGTACCGATAGAGTTCGAACGCATCCTCCGGTGTCGGTCGGCCGAGGAAATACGGGAGGTAGTACACGCTCGCGTTGAACGTAGAGAACGAGCACGCGTCGACGAACTCTTTGGCGTTCATCACCGTTACTGCCGCATCCTCGGAGATGGGGTGATTCCGCCACGCCTGGTCTGGATCCAGTCCGGGGAACTTCTCCATTTGCTTGCCCAGGAAGTAGTTGAGCGGATCATCGGCTGTCCCGACGGTTCGCCCGGCCACGTCGGTAACCATATCCGTCGCTTGCCCCGCCGACTCCGTCGCCTCGTTCTTCGAGACGAGTTTCGACAGTTTCCGGGCACGCATAGCTTCGAGGAATGCGTCGATATCCCCCGGCCACTGGTACTTGTTATCTCCGGGCCGCTTGATCTGTACCGTGAGGAGCGCCGTTCTTGACCCGCCGAGGAGGTCTTGTACTCGCTCGCGGATACGGTCTTGATTCTCGTCGTCTGCACCGACAGCCGCGAGTGCGTCAATGAGATGCCCATCCTCATGAGCATCAGCCACGTCCTGTACCACATCATCGGTCGCCCACTTCGTCAGGCGCTCAACGGCGTATCGCGCCAGTTTTTCCGGACTACTGTTCCGACCAGAGCGATGAGTGACGCTGTGATCAATACCCTTCGCAGCACTGTATTTGCAGTGTGCGATGGCCTCGGTCAGGTCGTCGGTGTACTGCGTGACGAACACTGACTTATCGGCATCCAACCTGGGTTCGTCACCAGTAAGATCAACTCGCACGGCGATGAGGCTCTCCTCGCTTCCGAGGAGGTCGTCGGCATCACCCGGTGTGAGGTAGTCTGCGTACTCACCCCCACCAGCGGTCCCAAGCGTGTACAGACGACCGTACAGATACTGGATGTCACGGAGCGAGGAAATCGGCCGGTCCGGAAGTTTCTCGGCCAACCCACCCTGGTATTTGCGCTTGAAATCACCGGGAGAGAGCATGTTTCTCCCCCTGTTTCCAGTCTGCCTTCTCTTTGTCTACAACGTTCACGAACCCGAACCCGAGCGAATTCCGTTCGCCGATACCCACGTCGAGCAGCAGGTTCAGGTGCCGCCGATGGTCGTCGTCCCGAACGGTGTAATCGAAACGCCACTTGCTCAGGACCCACGTCTCCGTCTCGCCAGTCGTCGGCGTGACTGGAATCGCGAAGGTCTTGAGCAACTCGTAGCCGTCGAACAACTCGCCGTCGACCTCGCTCGGTCCGGGCAGGTACTCCGGACAGAACAGGTCGTGTTTCTTGTCGAGGTTCGCCTCGATCTGGTTGCGGAACGGCTCCATAGCGTGTTCCGGGCGCCAGAACTCCGCTTCGTCGTGGTCGGTGTCGATCCCGTACTCCTCGAACCGCCAGGGCGGAATCCGGACCAGCACGCCGGTTCCAGTCGAAATGGTCCCGCTCGTCCCGGGTTCGCCGACATCGGGCGACAGCGGCGTGAGCTCTTCGACGCGGAACGGCATCTCGCCGATATTCAACTCGGGGTCGTCTTTCAGATCCGCTGCGACGTTGGCGAGTAGCTCCTCCTCGGGCGAGGCGACCAACAGCGTCCGCTCGTCGTCTTCTTGCATGTCCCGTGGCGGAAATGGATTCGAGTACGTGAACGGCTTCGGTCGGTTCTCGTCGTGTAGATCGTCGTATGCTGTGTCCTCCAGTGCGCCCCAGATCCTCCCCTGGAGCTTGTGATGGTACGCGTTGTCGTAGGCGGTGTCGCGCCGCGCTCGCAACCGCGCGAGTACGCGCATCTGACTATCTCACCTCGACTGTGTGGGGTGGTTCCATTGCTCTTTGGATGTCGAATGGGTTGGTCATAAATGTAATTAGGCCGTGGTGAAAGTGGAACCCCAGTGAGGTCCAGCTGAAATGTGTCCCTAATTTCCACAGTGGGAAACGCCCAACAACTTCAACTGCGAACCGCTCCATCTGGATTGTTCGGTAGTGTAGGGACATTTTAAAGTCTGAGCCAGTTGGCTTATTAATTCTCCTCTTTTTCGTCCTCTTGATCTTGCAGGCTATCTGGATCTGCGCGGGGATGTCCCCGTTTGATCCAATTCCATGTGGGACGTGGTGTGTTGTTTTCATATGTTGGCATTATCTACCTCCTGCCGATCTGCCATAACTGGTAAGTCTGACCACGTCCAAGTTTTAGCTGCTGCTGACGCGGCCAGATCTCAGTTCTGGCTGATCGGCACGCATTGCCAGCATATCTCCTCCCGCCAGGTTGCAGGTATGCTGGCATTCTGGACCGTCTGGTAGTCCCATTTGGATGTACTGTCGTGGAGAAACTTAGTTCTGTTGTGCGTTACCTGAGTACTAGTGGACCTCACCAATCACATACTATGCACACATTTACCTTCTCGGCACACATACTATGCACATATGGCTGCCGATACCGAGCACAAGCGCGTCCACTTTCTCTCGCCGGAGGAGTTGATCGAGCAGGCCGACGCGCTGGCGGACATCGAGGGTACCGACCGGACAGATATCATCATCGATGCGTTGCGGGAGTACATCGCGGAAGCGACCGAGGACGAGCGATTCCGCCAGCGCGTCGCGGAAGCCTACTACGACGACCGGATCGAATACGATCTCCTCAAAGCGCTGGTCGGGACCGAGCAGGCTCGGACGTTCCAATTGCTCAAGCGTGACCTCGAATCCGAACCGCTAGACCTGGCTGACCCCGACGAAGACGCCGACGTCTACGACGGCGAGACGGCGACCGTCGACCCAGAGGACTGATCGATGGAGACAGTTGTCGCCGACACGTGCGCACTGGTAAGTCTCGCAATCCCGAAAAGCGATACAGGATACGACACCGCCAGCGAGCCCGATCCGTTGCAGTACCTGCTGACCGGGTGTGAGGTGACCGTCCCCGTGCAGGTCAAGGCAGAACTCCGGAAGATGGCCGGCTACGACGACGTCCACGCCGCGGCAGCGACGAACGTCCTCGCGGCGAGCGAGCACTACCGGGTCACCGACCCGCTCGATCGCGACGACACGCCCGAATCGCTGCCAGCCTATGGACTCGACAGGGGCGAGACGGCGGCGATCGTCCTGGCGAACGCCCTCGGCGTCGACGCAGTGCTCACCGACGAGTTCAATCAGTTGTCCCGGATTCACGCCCTCACCGAGAACGCGACACTCGTGCCGACGCCGCGGTTGCTCCGCGACTACGCCCGAGTCGGACACATGCGCGAGGAACAGGCCCGCCGGCTCGTCGAGACGATCGCTCCGCACCGAAGCTGGGGCGCGAACAGCTACGTCCAGGCGGTGCTGGCGACGCTGTGACCGACACCGACTCGGGAACCGATATACGGGGGGAACGTATACACTCCGACAATGACCACGGACACAGGCTGGTTCGAGGGCGTCGATCCCGAGGTTCTCGACGCTCGCGACGCGATCGAAGACGGGACTGCCGAATCCCCGGCAGCGTGGCCCGACAGAGCGATCGCGTCGGGCTTCGCCAGTGACGCGGACGACTACTACGACAAACTGCGTGAGGCGACCATCGAGACTGCTCGCGAGGCCGTCGCCCAGCGCGAGCGCGCCGACGACCAGCAACTCGTACACGCCGTTCGGGCTATGGACGACTGTGAACGCACCGCGAACGAGCTGGCCGAGCGGGTCGCCGAGTGGGGCGGGAGCCGGGTCGGCAAGTCCGGCGGCGGTGTCGCCTTCGCCCGCGAGATTACCGAGCACGAACCAGATAGCGACCTCGACGAACAACTGCGTGCGCTCGCCGAACAGGTGGTCGACCTCGACGAGCGGGCCACCGAACTCCGCGCGTCGATCGAGCGGTTCACGCCGGAGGTCGCGCCGAACCTTTCCTCGATGGCTGGACCGGTGCTCGCGGCGCGGCTGATCGCGCTCTCGGGCGGGCTCAAGCAGTTGGCCCGTTCGACCAGCGGCACGGTCCAGGTCCTGGGTGCCGAGGACGCACTCTTTGCCCACCTGCGGGGAGACGCTCCCTCGCCGAAACACGGGGTCATCTACACCCACGAGTACGTCCGCGGGACCGACCCCGAACATCGCGGCTCGGCGGCGCGGGCGCTGGCGGGCAAACTGACGCTCGCTGCCCGCGTCGACCACTACAGCGGCGAGCGTCGGCCCGAACTCGAAGCCGAACTCGACGACCGCGTCGCGACGATTCGGGCGCGAGGTGAGGACGAATGAGCCTCCCAGAGGGCGTTCAGCGCCGCTCGTTCGACGGCCGGGAGTCGCTCGCGACACGAGGGCCGCAGGTCTCCGAGGAGTCGATCGTCGACGGGTGGCGACGCTGGGATCCTGACCGCTCGAAGGTCGGCGCGATGTTCGAAGACGGCCTGGAGCACGGCCTCGAGGGCGGCGAGCGCGTGCTGTATCTCGGTGCCGCAAGCGGGACGACCGTCAGTCACATCGCTGACTTCGCTGGCCCGACCTACGCCGTCGAGTTCGCCCCGCGACCGACCCGCGATCTGATCGAGGTCGCCGCCGACCGCGACCGGCTGTTTCCGCTGTTGAAAGACGCTCGCAAGCCCGAGACCTACGCCCACGTCGTCGAGCCGGTCGAGGTGCTCGTCCAGGACGTTGCCACGCGCGGACAGGCGGAGGTTGCGCTCGCGAACCGGCAGTTCCTCGAACCCGACGGTCACCTGCTCATGGCGATCAAGGCCCGCAGCGAAGACGTCACGGCCGATCCCGAGAGCGTCTTCGAGGGGGTCTGTGAGACACTCTCCTCGGGCTACGAGATCCTCGACCGCGGGCGTCTGGAACCGTACCACGACGATCACCTGGGCGTCGTTGCGACCCCGCGGCAATAACCCGACAGTAACGGGAAGGTTTTAGCCGGCCGAAACCAAACGCGTGGTAGCGATGGATACGGGCACGGAGTCGCCGTTCACCCGCCTGGGAACGCTGGGCATCGAGGAGGAGTTCTACGTCGTCGACGACGCGGGCCGGCCGACCGCCGGATCGGACGAACTGGTCTACGAATCCGATCCGCCCGCCGTGCTCGAAGACCGCATCGACCACGAACTCTTCAAGACAGTCATCGAGACCCGGACACGACTGATCGAGGAGCCGGAAAACGCACGCGAGGCCGTCCTCGAGATCCGGAACGCGCTGCTCGAACACGCGCGCAACCACGGGTTCGGCATCGCGGCCGCGGGGTTGCATCCGCTGGCGAAATGGCGGGAACTCGAACATGCCGAGAAGCCGCGCTACCGGGAGCAACTCGACCGGATCCAGTACCCGCAGCACCGCAACACGACCGCCGGCGTCCACGTCCACGTCGGCGTCGACGACGGTGACAAGGCCATGTGGATCTCGAACGAACTCCGGTGGTACCTGCCGATCATGCTGGCGCTGTCGGCCAACTCCCCCTACTGGAACGGATACGACACGGGACTCGCCTCGGCGCGAGCGAAGATCTTCGAGGGGCTGCCCAACACGGGCGTGCCGACGGCCTTCGACTCGATCGAAGAGTACCGGGCGTTCGAACGACGGATGCTGGAGACGGATTCGATCAACGATCGTGGGGAACTGTGGTTCGACGTGCGTCCCCACACCGAATACGGTACCGTCGAGGTCCGTGCGCCGGACGGACAGGCCGACCCCGATCGGACGATGGCGTTCGTCGAGTACGCTCACGCGCTCGTGCTCGACCTGGCTGCCCGATACGACGACGGCGAATCCGGGACCGACATGCGGCGCGAACTACTTGATGAGAACAAATGGCGAGCGACCCGTCACGGCCACGACGCGTCGTTTCTTGCCCGTGACGGCGACGGGACGGTCGATCTCGGCGAGGTCGTCCACCGAGAAGCGGATCGGCTGGGCGTCGATGGCATCCGCGAGCTGTACGAAGGCGAGAGCGGCGCGGATCGCCAGCGCCGTATCCGGGACGAAGAAGGTGTCGACGCGCTCTGTGACTCGCTCCGTCTCGAACTCCAGTGACGTGCAACCCCGCCAGGGACGACCGGAGCCACCGTGTAGTGCAAAACCTGAAGTCACGCTGATCCGTATGGACGATAATCAATGTACGAGTACGACGTGATCGTGGTCGGTGCCGGCGGCGCCGGCCTTCGGGCGGCTATCGCGGCCCACGAGGAAGGCGCGGACGTGGCGCTCGTCACGAAGCTCCACCCCGTCCGCAGCCACACCGGCGCAGCGGAAGGCGGTATCAACGCTGCGCTTCGAGAGGGCGACGACTGGGAACTGCATGCCTACGACACGATGAAGGGGTCGGACTATCTGGGCGACGCGCCGGCGATCGACACCTTCGCCAAGAGCGCGCCCGACGAGGTGATCCAGCTGGAACACTGGGGCATGCCCTTCTCCCGCGAGGACGACGGCCGGGTCTCGCAGCGTCCCTTCGGCGGGCTGTCCTTCCCGCGGACGACCTATGCCGGTGCCGAGACCGGCCATCACCTGCTGCACACGATGTACGAACAGGCCGTCAAGCGCGGGATCGACGTCTACGACGAGTGGTACGTGATGAACCTCGCCGTGACCGATCACGACGACCCGGAGGATCGGGAGTGTCACGGCGCCGTCGCCTACGAGATCAAATCCGGCGAGATCGCCGGCTTCCACGCGCGGAACGGCGTCGTCCTGGCGACGGGCGGCCTGGGCCAGGTGTTCGACCACACGACGAACGCCGTCGCGAACACCGGTGACGGCGCGGCGATGGCCTACCGCGCCGGCGTCCCCCTCGAGGACATGGAGATGATCCAGTTCCACCCGACGACTCTGCCGTCGACGGGCGTGCTCATCTCCGAAGGGGTTCGTGGCGAGGGCGGGATCCTCTACAACGACGACGGCGAGCGGTTCATGTTCGAACGCGGGTACGCCAACAACGAGGGGGAACTGGCCTCCCGGGACGTGGTCTCGCGCTCCGAGCTGACCGAAGTCCAGGAGGGACGGGGCATCGAAGACGAGTACGTCCACCTCGATATGCGTCATCTCGGCGAGGAGCGCATCGTCGATCGCCTGGAGAACATCCTCCATCTCGCGGAGGACTTCGAAGGGGTCGACGGGCTCGAAGAGCCGATGCCGGTCAAGCCAGGCCAACACTACGCGATGGGCGGCATCGAAACCGACGAAAACGGCCAGACCTGTATCGACGGCCTGTACGCCGCCGGCGAGAACGCCTGCGTCTCTTTGCACGGTGCGAACCGGCTTGGCGGCAACGCGCTACCCGAACTGCTCGTGTTCGGCGCGCGCGCCGGCAAGCACGCTGCCGGAGGCGACATGGCCAAAGCGAAAATCGAGACCGGTCCGTCGGCCAGAAGCGAGGACGCCGCTGTCGACGCGTCTGTCGAACTCGGCGCCGTCGACGGCTCGGAAGGCGACGTCGCGGCCGACGGCGCGATGACCGAGCCCGAGACCGTTCTGGAAACAGCCGTCGAGCGCGAACGCGAACGCGTCGAACAGCTGCTCGAGGAAGACGGGACAAACCACGCGGAAGTCCGGGCGGACGTCCAGGAGACGATGACCGAGTACGTCAACGTCTTCCGGGAGGAGGACGGCCTCAAACAGGCACTCGAGGAACTACAGCGCGCCCGTGAAGCCTACCAAGACGTCGCCGTCGCCGACCCTTCACGGACGTACAACACCGATCTCATCCACACAATCGAGACCCGCAACATCCTCGATCTGGCCGAGGCGATCACCGTCGGCGCGCTCGCCCGCGAGGAGTTCCGCGGCGCACACTGGCGGAAAGCCCATCAGGAGCGAAAGGACGACGAGTGGATCAAACACACCATGCTCGCCTGGAACGAGGGGTCGCCCGAACTCTATTACAAGCCCGTCATCCTCGAGGGCGACGAGGAAACCTACGAACCCAAAGAGCGGTCGTACTGAGGGGGTTCCGATCGACGCCCGTAGTTGGTGGTCAGCCACCGATTCTGGCCAGCGACTGTGATCAGCCGACCAGCCAGTGACGACCGATCCAGCGACCGGTCTCTCGCAGTAGTCCGATGACGACGATCACCAGCGGCAGCGCCGCGACAGTGACGACCGCGTTGGCGGCCGTCGGGAAGCCGAGCCTGAGCAGCTGCAACCCCATCAGGTTCGCCAGGACAAACGCGATGATCAGTAGCGACCGCGCCTCGTAGATCGCCTGGAGTCGGTCGTGCTCGAAGACGTCTCCCGGCGTCCCGTGTATAGCTAGAGATAGGGGCGCATCAGTATCAAAGGTGACGGCGAGCGTCAGCCAGGCGTCTGCCGCGACGACAGCTACTCGCCCACGACTTCGAGTACAGCGACAGTCGCCACGGAAACGGTCGTCTCCCCGCCGGCGCGTGCGACATCGATCGCGTCGCCGGTCACGAGATCCGTTGCTGCGAGTGACTCCCGGACGGACACCGAGGCGGCTCCGTTCCCGAAGTGCAACAGGACGACCACGCGTCGTCCCTGATACTCGCGAGCGAACGCGACGGCGCGGTCCGTCTCGCTCTCGAAGGCCACGTCTTCGAGGTCGCCGCGGCGCAAGACCCCGTGTTCGTTTCGTGTCTGTATCAGACGGCGGTGGAACCGGGTCAGTTCGTCGTCGCCGTCCCACTCCATGGGCTTTCGGAAGTGGGTCATCCCCGTCTCCTGGCCGTAGTAGACCATCGGCATCCCGGGTAGCGTGAGCGTAGCCGCCGCGGCGGCACGCTGGGCGTCACGACCGTGTTCGGCCAGGTAGCGGTCCTCGTCGTGGTTCTCGATGTATCGGAGCTGCATCGACCGCGGCGGGAACCCCTCGCGCTGCTCGGCCCGAACCGCCTCAAGCAGCGACTCGGCCGGCCGGTCGCCCCGACCGATCTCCAGCAGGCGACCGTACAGGGTCGTGTCGTAGTGCAGGTCGAAGGCGTTCTCGTGGGCCAGCGGATCACGGGGGATGGTCTCGTCGAGCAACAGGAACTCGCTGTCTTCGGCCGTCACGCGGTCCCGCACTTCCTGCCAGAAGCCGTGGGGGACGCCCCAGGCGACGTCACACCGGAACCCGTCGACGACCGGCGCCCACTCATCGACGACCGACAGGATATGCTCGCGGACGGCCAGCGAGTCGTAGTTCAGGTTCGGAATCGAATTCCAGGCGAAGTAGTTTTCGGCGTTACCGTCGTCGTCGAAGCGATACCACTGCTCGTAGTCCTCGACGCCCGCCGAGGCCAGCTGGAAGTTCCGGTGGTGTTTCGACGTGTGGTTGACGACGAGATCGAAGACGACCCGGACCCCGTGGTCGTGGCAGGTCTCGACGAACGATTCAAACTCCTCGCGCGTGCCGAGATCGGGCGCCGTCCGGAAGTAATCGAGCGTGTGATAGCCGTGGGGACCGCCGCGCTCGTAGCCGTCGTCGTCCCGTTGTGGCGCGTAGGACTCGAGAATCGGCGTCAGCCACAGCGTGTCGATCCCGAGCCACTCGAGGTAGGGCACGCGCCGTTCGAGCGCCTGAAAACTGGCGTCGGCCTGGCCCGTGAACGATCGCGTGAAGATCTCGTACATCGTCGCGTCGTCCGTCCAGGCGGGCGGTTCGTTCGGATAGGAGACATCCCCGTCCGTCGAGACCGTTACCGTGTCGGCGATCGAGTGGCGCGCGCCGACCGCGACGGCGTGGACGCGGATCGAGTCCTCGATGGCCGCCAGCTCACAGCGTGCGGTCGTCCCGTCGATCGCCAGCGATCCCTCCAGGGTGTCCCGGTCGTCGAGGAAGAACTCCACGTCGAGGTCCCCGGATCGCTCGTCGGTCGTCGGGCCGGCGCGTGGCACGGCTTCGAAGACGACCGTCCCGCTTTCGACGGTCGCGTCGAGTTCGATCCGCGGGCGTTCCGGTCCCTCGATGTCGACGGTGTCCCTGGCAGCCGAGTGGTAGTCCTCATCCGGGACGAACGCTGCCGAGCGTCGCCCCGGCGGCAGTTCCGTCTCGAAAACGTACTGGCCGTCTTCGTATCGAGCGCGGTCGCGACCGAGGATGTGCTCGTTGAACGGAGCCGAAATCCAGACGTCTTCGGCCTCGGGGAGTTCCCCGGCCTCGACAGCGAAGCGGACCGGCCGGCTGACGTCCGGATAGGCTCGAACGGTCAACTCGTGTGGCCCGTCCGGGGCTGTCATCCGGAGTCGGTACTGACCCGGTTCATCGGGCGTGAGGTGTTCGACCGCGTCCGAGCCGAGCGACGCGTCGCTGTCGTCCGGTGCGTCGACGATCGACCACTCGATCGCGGGTTCGATCTCCTCGCTCGGGTTTCGCGGGGCGAGTTCGACGGCCGTGCCAACCGTCGTGAACCGCGGTGGCCCTGGATGGTGCATTGCTACCCCAGCGTCTATGCTGGATGGGCAAAAACCTCTCCTGAAGGCTATTTCTGTTCGGTTACCGTCGTGTACCGCTGTCCCCGCGTGCTCGGTTACCTGACGGTAGCCGCGGCGACGAGCGAGCGGTACAAGGCCCTCAATGCCGTCTGTCATCGCGGGTCGACTGCCCGCTCGTCGCGGTCGGTGAATAGTCGTACACCGAATATCCGTGGAACTAACTGTTCGGCCGCCGAAACTGGCCTATCGATGACCGACAGGGCTGTCGACCGGGACACTGACGTCAACGTCGCGCAGGCCGCGTCCGCGTTCGGGTCGCTCGCCGACGAGAACCGAATCGGGATCCTGCTGGCGCTGTGGCAGTCCGGGCCGCTGTCGTTCGCCGAACTCCAGTCGGCCGCCGGATTCTCCGACAGCGGCCACTTCAACTACCACCTCGACGAACTCCTCGATCGGTTCGTCGAGAAGACTGACGGCCAGTATCGCCTGCGCACGCCCGGCACGTCAGCGCTCGACGTCGTCTTCGACGAGCGGTTCGGTGAGTCCCCGCCGGACGTCGACATCGACGTCGAGGCGGACTGTCCGTCCTGTGATACGCAACTGCACGCCTCGTATTCGGACGGACGGGTCGTCATCGGGTGCCCGGACTGCCCGGTGCTGGTGAACATCGGCTACTTCCCGCCACGGGGTCGCCTCGAACGGGATCCGGCCGAGTTCTTCGCCGCCTACAGCAAGCAGACCTGGCGCGATTTCACGCTCGCCCGCGAGGGAATCTGCCCGCACTGCGGCGGACGCACCGAAACGACCGTCGAGGTCGACCCGGACTGGCACCTGCGGTATCCGGCCGTGAGCGTCTGTCAGAGCTGTCAGGTGACTATCGGCACGACGATCGGCGTCCGGCTGCTCGCGGATCCGGCGGTCGTCGCGTTCCTGCACGATCACGGCGAGCACGCCGACGACCGCCCATTCTGGGAGTTCGACTGCTGTATCGACGACAGCGACGCCGTCCTGCAAAGCGAGGAGCCGCTGCGCGTGACCGTTCCGATCACGCTCGACGAAGAGACGCTACGGGTGACCGTCGACGAGCGGACGAACGTCCTCGAAACCGAGCGAGTCACGCGTCGGTGATCTGTCGTTGCCCCTTCGCTAGAGGTGCCGATCGAGAAAGTCCGCGAGCCGTTCGGTCGTCTCTTCGTACCAGCCCATATCGTCGTACAGGAACGTGTGTCCGCCACCATCGGCCCGGAATCGATCGGCCGGGATGCCAGCAGAGAGCAGTTCCTCGTAGAAGGCGTCAGTCTCGTCGATCGGTACGGTCTCGTCGTCGACGGCGTGGCCCAGAAACGTCGGTGGCGCGCCACCGTCGACCCACGTGATCGGGGACGACCGCGCCGCGGCGTCCGGCCGGTCGCCGACCAGCGGCGCGTACTTCTCCGCACGAACGTCGTAGACGCCGCTGAACGCGATCAGCGCTGCGATCGGCGGGGCACTGTCGTCGCCAGTGAACTCGGGGGCAGCGAGCGCGGCCAGCGCGGCCAGGTGTGCGCCGGCGGAGTGGCCGGCGATAGCGATCCGATCGGGATCGACGCCCAGTGACTCGGCGTGGTCGCGACACCAGTCGATCCCCGCCCGCACGTCGGCGACCATCTCCGCCATCGTCGCGTCCGGCGCGAGTCGGTAGTCCGGATTGATCCCGACGTAGCCGCGGTCGGCGAACTCGACTGCATAGCGACTGAACTGCCCCTTGCTGCCGGCCCGCCAGGCACCGCCGTGGACGTAGACGACGGCGGGATTCGAGTCGGTCTCGGCCGGTCGGTAGGTGTCCAGCCGGAGCGTCCTGTCTGCGAATTCGCGAAACGGTACGTCTCGTTCAACGATGACGCGTGAGGCCATATCTGTTCCGTTGAGTCCGTCCGAGAAGACGCTTTGGCTGACCGGAATCGAATATTTATGACAAACAAGGACGTCACTACGGGATATGTCGACGTGGACGGAGCCGTTCGGGTTCACGAAAGAGGAGGGTGTGCTCGACCTTGACGCTGACACGGAAGTCGTCGTCTTAGTGTCGACCCTCGCGTTAGACCTCGTCACACTTCCGCTTGCGCTGCTCCGAGTTATCGGAGTCAGCGAGGGAGACTCAGAGTAGCTGTCACGACCCGTTTCTCACGGGGAGGGCGATTGAGAGAATCGGGTGGACAGCAGCGCTACATACAGTGCTGCTGCTGCACCGGTGAGGCCGGCGAGCAGGAGCAGCGCGCCGTCGAACTGACCCGCGTCCGCAAGCACCCCGACCATCGTGGATGCGAGCGAGCTCACAACGAACAGACTCGTCCGGATCGCGCCCCAGGTCGTCCCCTCGACATCCGCCGGGAGCAGGTCGATAATGAACGCGTTCGAGACCGGCGCGAACCCCATCCGGACGCCGTTTAACAGCATACTCGCCGCGACGAACAGTCGGTTCTCGAAGACGACCAGACCGACCAGCGGCAGGACGCTCATACCGGCAACCACGGCGAGGACACGAACCGGACGCGCTCGCTGGGCGAGAACCCCGGACAACCACTGTGAGAACGCGCCGACGACGAACAGACCACCGAAAAGCACACCCGCGCTGGACTGAGTAAACCCTTTCTCGGTCACGAGGTAGGTGGTCGCCAGCGCGGTGAACCCCTGGTAGCCGAAGTACATGACGATCGCCGCGAGGACTGCGAGCCCCGTCCGACGACAGCAGACCGCCCGAGCAGCGGCTCTGATGACGGTCGGGACCGATGGCTGTTGGGCTTCAGTTTCGGATCCCGCCTCCGCGTGACTGGCTCCGTCGTCTCGCTCGTCGAGCCCGCGGGTGCTCCGGTAGACGAACAGCGCGGCGAGCAGGAATCCGGGGGCCGCCAGACCGAGCGTCCCACGCCATCCCAGCCCGTCGACGAGTACGGCGGCGAGCGCCGGGAGGACAGCGGCGCCAAGACTGCCGGCGGCCAGCGTCCGTCCGAGCGCCTGATCGGCCCGTCCGGAGAACACTCGCGTCAGTAGGGTCCCTCGAGGCGGACTGTAAAAACCGGTCGCAGCCCCGAACACCCCCATCGCGATCACGAACAGCGTGAACGTCGGCGTGAGCGAGAACGCGAGCACGCTGACGGCGCTCGCGAGCAGGCTCGCGACGAGCACGCGCCCCTCGCCGATCCGATCGGCGGTAATCCCGGCCGGAAACTGGACGATTCCGTAGGTCGCCCACAGGGCCGTGACTGCGAGCCCGGCCTGGGTCTCCGTCGCAGCGGGGAACGACGCCGCGATTGTCGGCAGGATGCCCTGCAAGACGAAGCGCAATCCGAGTGCGAAAAACCAGCCGACTGCGACACTCACCAGGAGCATGCCGCGACTCCCCGATGCCAGCCCGAATCGACCGCGTCCCCAGTTCGAGTTCACCTATATTTCCACCCCTCTCAGTGAGCCAATTGAGTCTTCCGACTGCCGCCCGACACGTTCGTCTGGCATACGGACTGGTGTACGCCCCTTCCGTATCGACCGCCCGATATGGGGCGGTCGGGGTGGTGAGTCGTTACGATAATCCGTATCACACGGGGCGACCGGCACAAGCAGTATCAACTCTTTTATCGCCGTATCGGCTTTGTCCGCACATGACCGACCAGGAGGGCATGTCCGAGGAGGAGACGGCCGAGGAGAGCGACGTGACACAGTCGGCGACTGACACCGGAGAACCAGCCACCGAGGATGCCCCCGACGAGGAGACGGCCGCGGACGAGTCCGCACAGCCTGACGACGGTGAGCTCGACGTCGCCGAGGAATTGCTCGATCACGTCGAATCGAGCGACTCCGCCGAGATCGCCGACGAGATCGCGACGCTGCGGTTCGAGGTCGAGGCGCTCGAGGCGGAACTCGACGACTACGAGGAGGAGGTCGAGTCACTGCAATCGCGCCTCAAACGCAAGCAGGCGGACTTCGAGAACTACAAAAAGCGGATGCAAAAGCGTCGGGAGCAGGAGAAAGCGCGCGCGACAGAGGATCTGGTCACGCGTTTGCTTGACGTCCGGGACAACCTGCAGCGCGCACTCGAACAGGACGAGGACACCGACATCCGGGACGGGATCGAGACGACGCTCGGCCAGTTCGACCGCGTCCTCGAGGACGAGAACGTCGAACCGATCGAACCCGATCCCGGCGACGAGGTCGATCCCGAGCGCCACGAAGTGTTAGTCCGGATGGACAGCGACCAACCCGAGGGGACGATCGCTGAGGTCCATCGGCCGGGCTACGAGATGGCCGACAAGGTCATCCGCACCGCTCAGGTCGCCGTTAGCGACGAGTGATCGCTGACCGCCGTCGGTGGGGCTTAAGGTGACTCCCCGACTACAGGCAGGTATGCCACGCTTTCGGATCGGCAGCGCGTTCGGGATCCCGATTCAGCTGGATCTCACTTTCTTGATCGTGCTGCCGCTTTTCGCCTGGATCATCGGCGTGCAAATCGGTCAGACGGTCACCGTGCTGAACGACGTGTGGGGAGCCGGGTTGCCGGTCGGCCCGCTCGAAGCCGGCGCAATCAGGTGGGTGCTCGGGTTAGCGGCCGCGACGGGGCTGTTCGTCGGTGTCGTGTTACACGAACTGGGCCACTCGCTGGTCGCGATCCGGTATGGCTATCCGATCTCGTCGATCACGCTGTGGCTGTTCGGGGGGATCGCCCAGCTCGACGAGATGCCCGAAGACTGGCGACACGAACTGGTGATCGCGCTGGCTGGCCCTGTCGTGAGCGTCGCCCTCGGCGTCCTCTCGTACGTCGGGTTTCTCCTGACTCCCAGTGGCAGTGGTGTCGTGTTCGCGTCCGGGAAGTTCCTGCTGGGGTATTTGGCACTGTTGAACGTCGCGCTGGCCGTGTTCAATATGTTGCCGGGCTTTCCGATGGACGGTGGCCGCGTCCTGCGAGCGCTGCTGGCCCGCAATCGCGGCTACGCCCGGGCCACCAAGATTGCCGCGGAGGTCGGTAAGGCGTTTGCGCTCCTGTTGGGGCTGTTCGGTCTGTTCGGTCCCGGCAGCCTCTTTTTGGTCGCAATCGCCTTCTTCATCTACATCGGCGCCTCAGGTGAGGCCCAGCAGACGATGATGAAAGCCGCGTTTGAAGGCTTTGAGGTCCGAGACATTATGACCCCGGCCGATCGCGTGCAGACCGTCGCTGCCGACGCCAGCGTCGCCGAGTTGATCGAGCAGATGTTCCGGGAACGCCACACGGGCTTTCCCGTCGTGCGTAACGGTGAGATCATCGGGCTAGTCACGCTCGAAGACGCGCGTGCGGTCCGCGAGGTCGAACGTGATGCCTACCGAGTTGGGGAGGTGATGACGACCGACCTGGAGACGGTCGAGCCGACCGCGAGCGCGATGGATGCGATGGAACGCCTCCAGCGCAACAGCATCGGGCGACTGCTGGTCTACGACGAGGGGGAGTTCGTCGGCCTGCTCACCCGGTCAGACCTGCTGACGGCACTGAATATCATCAAAGAAGGGGGCAACGTCCGTCGCCAACCCTCGCCAGGGTCGGCCGACGAGTCGCTCTCGATGGACGGGAGCCGGTGATCGGCTGCCGTCCGGTGGCAACGCTGTTCGACGAGTGCATATATTGGATTTTTAAAATATCACAGCCGGCAGTACAGCGACAGAGTCGCGCTCGCCCGGGAAGATTGACAACAACAGCGCGTGTCCGATCAGGCGGAAAGGCCCCGCACGCCATCGGACTCCAGCAGTTCCTTGTAGCGGTTGCGGATCGTGACCTCGGAGATGTCCGCGACCTCGCTGACCTCGCTTTGCGTGACGCGCTCGTTGCTCAGCAGGGCCGCGGCGTAGATCGCAGCGGCGGCGAGCCCGACGGGACTCTTGCCGCTGAGCTGTCCCGCTTCGCGAGCCGCCTCGAGCAGCCGCCGGGCGGTCCGTTCGACCTCGTCGGAGAGATCGAGATCCGAGACGAATCGGGGGACGTAACTCTCGGGCTCGGCCGGCTTGATCTCCAGGTCCAGTTCCCGAACGATGTATCGGTACGTCCGAGTCAATTCCATCTTGTCCACGCGGGAGACGGTCGTCATCTCGTCGAGGCTACGGGGGACGCTCGCCTGCCGGGCGGCGGCGTACAGCGCGGCCGTCGCGACGCCCTCGATCGACCGGCCGGGCAACAGGTCCTCCTGGAGCGCGCGCCGGTAGATGACGCTTGCAGTCTCGCGGACGTTCTCGGGCAGGCCAAGCGCGGAGGCCATCCGGTCGATCTCGCCCAGCGCCTGTTTGAGGTTGCGCTCTTTGCTGTCGCGCGTGCGGAACCGCTCGTTCCAGGTGCGGAGTCGCTGCATCTTCTCGCGCTGGCTCGACGACAGGGAGTTGCCGTAGGCGTCCTTGTTCTGCCAGCCGATGTTGGTCGACAGTCCTCTGTCGTGCATCATTGTCGTCGTCGGCGCTCCGACACGGGACTTCTGATCCTTCTCGCCGGCATCGAACGCGCGCCACTCCGGTCCGTGGTCGATCTCGTCTTCCTCGACGACGAGTCCGCAGTCGTCACAGACCGTCTCGCCGCGCTCCTCGTCGGTTACGAGCGGGCCGCCACACTCCGGACAGACCTCCTGTTCGGCTGCCGGTGCCTCCGCTCGTTCGGCCGTTCGCTCGTGTTCGCCAGTTGTTGCTCGTGTTGTTGTCTCACTCATGATGATCGAAAGGGCGAAACTGCGTGGTTCGGGGACCGTCGCCCTCTTGACCCATAGTTAGTGAGAAAAGTATATAAATCTTTTGTATGCCTTTATATACCCACTATCTTTAGTATTTATTACCTACGGTTACCATCCATGAGAGGGAGGCCCACAGAGATTCAAACCGTAAAAAGGTGACCCTCCGTCGGGACCTCGAACAGGCCCATCCGGGCACCGGCATCGAGCCAGGCGTGTCCGTAGGAGAAGGCCGCCAGCGCGTTGACGAGGTCGTCCTGCTGTCGGAAATGACGCCCGTCTTCGAGATACGAGCGGGCCATCTCCAGATACTCGGCTGCCGCCGTTTCGAGAGGTGTGTCTTCGGGCGGTGCAACCGTCGCTTCGGCGAGCGCCTCGCTGAGCAATCCCTCGTAGCGATCAGTCTTCTCGACGATGTCCGCCATAGCGAATACGTCGGCCTCCGCGTGCCTGAGCGTGACGGTTCGGCTCGCTACGGCCGCAACGACGGTTCGGTACGTCCCGCAAACCGTTTGTAGCCGACTCGACTAGGAGGGGCAGTGACTCCCGAGCCGACTGCGGAAACGTTCTACGACGCGCTCGAAGCGATCGGCCAGCCGGTCGTGACGGCGACCCGCTACGCTCAACAGCGTGACCTCGACCACGACGAGGCAACCGATGCCCTCGATGCGCTGGTCGAGGACGGCCCCCTGCTGCGACAGGACGTCTCCTCGGACCCGATCGTGTATTATCCCGAGGAGTGGTCACGGATGACCGACCGCGAGCGGATCGTCGTCTTCCCCGATCGTCGCCAACTGGTCGTCGACCAGCCCCGGCAGTTCACGCGCGCCCAACTCTCGCAGTTCGCCCGCCTGATCGACACGACTGGATCGGAGGGATACCTCTACGAGATCCAGCCGGCCGACATCTGGCAGGCCCCCTACGACGACGTCGATGCCCTGCTCGGGACGGTGCGGGACGTGCTGCCCGACCGCGAACCCGACCTCGAAGCGTGGATCGAAGATCAGTGGGAGCGGGCCCACCAGTTCACGCTCCGGACCCACGAGGACGGCTACGTCGTCCTGGAAGCCGCGAGCGCGGATCTGATGGGTAACGTCGCCAGACAGAAGCTCGAAGCGGGCCAGCTCCGGGCCGAGCTCTCCGACACCGAGAGCTGGGTCGCCGAGGAGTCGGTCACGACGGTCAAACGAACGCTCTACGAGGCCGGCTATCCCGTCGTCGATCGGCGCGACCTCGATACCGGTGAGCCGCTGCCGGTCGATCTCCACCCCGAGTTGCGACCGTACCAACACGAGTGGGTCGAGTCGTTCCTCGAACGCCGATCCGGCGTGCTCGTCGGGCCGCCGGGCAGCGGCAAGACCGTCGCTGCGATGGGCATCCTCTCGCGCATCGAAGGCGAGACGCTGATCCTCGTGCCCGGCCGGGAACTGGCGACCCAGTGGCGCGAGGAACTGTTGAGTCAGACGACGCTCACCGACGACCAGATCGGCGAATATCACGGCGGACAGAAGCAGGTCCGACCGGTGACGATCGCGACCTACCAGACCGCCGGGATGGACCGCCACCGCCACATTTTCGATGATCGCGAATGGGGACTGATCGTCTACGACGAGGTCCATCACGTACCCAGCGACGTGTTCCGCCGCAGCACCGATCTCCAGAGCCGCCACCGGCTGGGACTATCAGCCTCGCCCGTCCGGGAGGACGACCGCGAGGAGGAGATATTCACGCTGATCGGCCCCCCGATCGGTACCGACTGGGACGCGCTGTTCGATGCCGGGTTCGTCGCCGAGCCGACCGTCGAGATCCGGTATCTCCCCTGGGCCGACGAGACCGCGCGCAACGAGTACGTCAGCGCGCAGGGTCACGAACGCCGCCAGCTGGCCGCGACGAACCCGGCCAAAATCGAGGAGGCGCGTCAGCTGCTCCGCCAGCACGAGGGCCAGCAGGCGCTGGTCTTCGTCGACTACCTCGATCAGGGCCGGGCGCTTTCGGCGGCGCTTGAGGCCCCGTTCGTCAGCGGCGAGACCCGCCACGCACGCCGATCGGAACTGTTCGAGGCGTTCCGGTCCGGACAGCGGGATACGCTGATCGTCTCCAGGGTCGGCGACGAGGGGATTGACCTACCGAACGCCGAAATCGCGATCGTCGCCTCGGGACTCGGCGGGTCGCGCCGACAGAGTTCCCAGCGCGCCGGCCGGACGATGCGCCCGGACGGGCGGGCCAGGATGTACGTCCTCGCGACGCGAGGCTCGCGCGAGGAGGATTTCGCCCGCCAGCGGATCCGCCATCTCGCCGAGAAGGGTGTCACAGTAACCGAGCAGTCAGCACAGGCCGTCGAGTCCGACGCTCCGGAATCAGACGATCCCGACTCGTCCTGACGATCCCGTGAGTCGACTGCCCCGTGGTATGAACCCCCATGTGAGTGGTTTTCAATAGTGCAAAAGAACTAATATATTTCCCGTCACAGGATGGAGTACAGCGATCAGGTGATCCAGATGACCGACATCCGCTCTCCGTCGCCGGCCGTTGTGTGTAGCGACGGCACGGCCGCGATCGAGGGGTTGATTCCGGCCCCGTCGATCCGCGGCGAGGGGGATGTCGGTCCGGTTCTGGATCGCTGGTCCACCCGGTTCGCAGCCAGCCTCGCCGCGTAACCCACTTCGAGGGGATCGGTACCCGTCGGGTGCCCGACGGCGGGCGACTGGCCACGACCGGCGTGGACACGTCCCGTTTTCCGCCGTCGATATCGCCTCGGAGTCGGTCGACTCGCGATCGGCGTATCTGGCCCTGACCACAGCCGTATCCGGTCGGGAGTCGGCCTCACTGACGCGGTACGAGAGGTATCACTGTCGACCAGCCGCAGCACCCGGCGCGCGAAGGCGCGATTCGTCGGTTCGATCCCGGCCGCCGGCCTATGGCAGTGCAAGCCAGACACACCGACGTGACGGCGACAGTCACGCTCTGGGTCACCCGCGAAGCGGGCGGTGATCTCCAGCAGAGCGTCGAGACGGTCCTCCGCGACGTTGCGGGCGTCGACGCGGTGACGATCCGGGACGTAACTGACGTGCAGCCGCGTGCGACTGACATCCAGGTCACGGCCGTCGTCGACGTTGCGGTCGCCGCTCCCGCTGACGACGAGCAGGTCGTTCGAAAGACGCTCGCCGACGGCTTCGGCGTCATGGGCGTCGACCGCGTCGAGACGGCGGCGTGATCGGACCGTCGACTGCCCCGGATGGACGTGCCGGCGACCCGGCACGCGGGTTCGACTCCCGCTCGGGGTCTGGGGGTACACCCCCGTTGATAGCATGTACCAGGCACTGGCCCTCCGAGCCGCGCTCATCGAACAGCGGTACCACCGTCGTCGTATCGATCGCAACTGCCGTCAGCGCCGTCGTTGATGCTACGGTTCATTCCGACTCAATAGAGACGCTACGCCGCAGTTCCGGCTTCGTCCGCTTCTGCATCGCCCTGGCTGTCCTCGCCGCCGCGTTCGAACGCGAGCCCTGCGAGACCGGTCGCGATCATTCCGACGCCGGTCGCGCGCGTGGCGTCCTGATACCACTCGCGGGGTTCGAGTTCGTCGGCGTTTTCGAACCCCATCGTCAGCATCTTCGAGGACATCTTGAGCGCCAGTCGCGGCGCGAGCGCGTACAGGACACCATTGAGCGCCAGCCACGCGTAGCCGGCCGAGCGGCACTTCCCGCCCATCGAGGGACATTTGTTGAGCATCACCATTGATAGGGACTCCAGCACTGTCAATGCACGCTTTATCGCGACCATCGGGCGTCCGAGAGCGTCCGCTGGACGGCTTCCTGGCCGATCGCCCGGGCGAGGGTGTCGAACCCGGCTCGCTCCTCGCGATCGTCGGCGTCGGCCACGAGCCGCGAGACGATGAACTCCGGTGTCGAACGACCGACGGTCTCGAAACGGGGCTGATAGTCGACTTCCAGTTCCAGTTCAGGGGTCAACCCTTCGGCGAAGATGCCATCGACACGCGCCGACTCCGGCAGCGGTTCGAGGTCGTCCGCAAGATGCGTGACGAACACGCCGAGCGCCTCGCGTTCGACTGTCAGCGTCACCAGCCCGTGTAGCAGGTCGGCGGCGCTGCCTGGCTCGGTGATCGCCTCGAACTCGTCGACGAGCATCAGCGTGTGTCCCTCGGCCGAAAGCGGCGGGACGACGTTCTTCAGCGTCGATTCGAGCACGCCGGCGTTGAAGCTAGCGTGGCGTCGATGAAAGACAATCGCGTCCACGAGCCCGACTGCCGCCGTCTCTGCCGGTACAGGCAGTCCCATCTGCGCGAGCAACTGCACCTGCGCGAGCGTTTCCAGTAGCGTGGTCTTCCCGCCGCTGTTGGCGCCCGTCAAAACGGTAACGCGGTCGCCGCTCGGCGGGGCGTTCGCCGTCGGATACTGCAGCTGGTGCTCGCCGACGGCGTAGTCGACCGGCTGAACGGACTCGTCGGCGGCTTCGAGGAAGAGGTTTCGGGCGCCTTCGACCGCCAGCACGTCGCTGTCCTCGACGAACGCAGGCTCGGTCAGATCGAAGTCGATCGCGAAGCGAGCCAGCGACAGCGACAGCGCGATGTCGTCGACTGCCGCGACGGCGGCGTCGATCTCCGGCCGCGTGTCCGCGATCGTCTCGCGAGCGGTTTCGGCGACAGTTTCGGCGCGCTCGTCGACGGCCGAACGGAGATCGTCGGCGAGCGATCGGAGCGTCTCCGCGACGAAGTCCCGCGCGTCGGCCGCGTCGGACGGCATCGCGGCACGGACGCGCTCGATGTCGACGTCAGTCTCCCGGACGACGTGATCGAGGACGCCCTCCTCGAACTCCTCGGGCGTCCGGATCTCGCCCCGGACGGCCTCGACGACCGCGTCGCTGTCCGCTGCCATGTCGTCGACCGTCCCGAGCCGTGATTCGAGTCGGTCCAGTCGCTCGTCGACGCCGTCGGCGACGGTCCCGTCCCCGTCCAGGGCAGCTAACGCGTCGGCGCCGTCCGCGAGCGCGTCAGTCTCGAGGTCACCCAGCGGCGCGAACACACCCGAATCGAGGCCCGCATCCAGCAGTGCGAGCGCGGCCCGGACGGCGGACTGCTCGCCGTCTAGTCGTTCGTAGGCCTCGAAGGCGTCCATGACGGTCTCGCGGTCGGAATCGTCCAACCGCGCCCAGGTGTCCCTGGCTTCGATCACGTCCGTCAGTCGGTCTTCGATGTCGGCTCGCTCGGCGAGCGGGGTCAGCAGGCGGATCCGGTCGGCGGCGTGATCGGTGACGGCGTAGCGGCCGATCACTGCCAGCAAGTCCTTGTAGACCTCTCGGGTGTCCCGCGTGGCGAGAACGTCCATCGCGGGGCCGCCCTCGACACGGCGGAGGATCCGCGTCGCGCGACCCCGGCTGAGCCCGGCATCGGTCAACGTCCGGACGTCGCCGCTCTCGATCGCCTCGACGGCGGCTTCGACGCCGAGCTCGGACGCGAGCAACTCGCTCGTCTTCGGCCCGACGCCCCAGTAGTCCTCCAGTCGCATATCGGAGCGTCGTCCCCGGCCCGGGTATAGCTTTCCACCCGAATTTTACCTACATGATATCTATCCCACACGTATATGTGCGGGCCCGCTGTAGTTCCACTCGTCCGGACGCCGGACGTGATAACTATGGATGGCATCAGCGACAGCGTCGCGATAGTCACGGGAGCGAGTACGGGTATCGGTCGTGCAGCAGCACTGCGGTTCGCCGAGGAGGGGGCCAGCGTCGTCGCCGCCGACGTGAACGTCGCGGACGGCAACGGGACCGTCGAAGAGATCGAAGAGATGGGCGGCGAGGCGATCTTCGTCGAGACGGACGTCAGCGACTTCGAGGACGTCCAGGCGATGGTCGACGCCGCGGTCGACACGTACGGCGGGCTGGACTTCGCGTTCAACAACGCCGGCATCGAAGGGGCGAACGAACCGACGACCGACCAGCCGATGGACAACTGGGAGCAGGTAATCGACGTCAACCTGAAGGGCGTCTTCCAGGCGATGAAAGCCGAGATCCCGGTCATGCTCGAGGACGGCGGCGGCTCGATCGTCAACACGTCCTCGATCGCCGGGAAGGTCGGCTTCCCCGAGATCAGCCCCTACGTCGCCAGCAAACACGGCGTTATCGGGCTGACCAAAACCGCGGCGCTGGAATACAGCGAAGCGGGTGTCCGGGTAAACGCCATCTGTCCGGGTGTCATCGACACGCCGATGGTCGACCGCTCGTCCGGCGACAACGAGGCCGTCGACGGCGCGATAGCTGCGACGCCGATCGGACGGCTTGGCGAGCCCGAGGAGATCGGCGACGCCGCCGTCTGGCTCTGCTCGGACGACGCGTCGTTCGTCACCGGCGAGGCGCTCGTAGCTGACGGCGGCCTGACGAGCCAGTAGGGCGGCGATCCCCACCCTAAAATACGCCCGCGCCGAAGTGTCGTCGATGACCGACCAGCGCGGGGGAGATAGCAACGAGCACGGGGACGCCAGTCCCGAAGCGACGTGCCCGCGGTGTGGGTCGTCGATCACGGAACACGGCGGGACATGCCCCGATTGCGGGCTCGTCTTTCTCGACGAGGACGGCGGCCTGACCGAGGAAGCCGCCGACGCGCTGTTCGAAGACAGGGATCTCGACATCGCCGAGGGGACGTACGTTCCCCAGTGGGTTCGGTTGCTGGTCGCGCTGGCGATCACCGCCCCGATGGCGCCGGTCGTGCTGTTCGTCGTCGGGTCGGTCGTGTCGCTTCCCCTGTGGCTGTCCGGTCTCGTCTTTCTTTCCGGCTGGTTTCTGCCGGCGATGGCGCTCGCGCGGCTCGCGGTTCCAAGCTCAATCGTGGCCGCTGGACTGGTCGTCCTCGGCGCGACACTCGTGTCGACACCAGTGTTGATCGTCGTCGGGCGAACGATCCTGGGAGTGGACGCCCAGTCGATCGGCGCCTTCGGATCGGACGCCTGGGCGGCCCAGACAGCGTTTCTCGCCGTCGGGAGCGTCGTGCTCGTGCTCGGTGGGTTCCTCTATCGATACGCGGGACGGAAGCGCAACCAGTGGGCACAGGACCGCCAGCCCTGAGAAGCATCCGCTTGCTGTGGCAGTGGGCCGCCGACTCGGCGAGCCAAGGTTTTTATTCGGGAATCACTTTTGTCCTCGTAGAAACGACGCATGTCTGCAGACGATACCACAGACGACGCGAGCGAGGACAGCCCCGAAGAAATCGACGTCGAGAACGAATCCGACGATGCGGTCGAGGTGACAGTCGAAGACGACGAAAGCGTCCGCGAGCGGCTCGAGGAGGAGGCCGACCGCGCCGTCGAGGGGTTCGACGATCGGTTCGTGGACCTGCTTGCGTGGGTACTCGAGACGGAGACGCGGGCACGAATCTACGTCTCGCTCCGCCAGCAGCCACACAGCACGAGCGAGGAGATCGCCGAGGCGACCGGTCTGTACCCGAGTACGGTCCGGGAAGCGCTGGCGGAACTCCACGACGAAGAGAAAGTGACCCGCCAGAAACGCGAGAGCGACGGCGCGGGGAACAACCCCTACGAGTACAGCGCGATGGCTCCGAGCGACCTCGTCTCGGACGTCGTCGACGAGGTACAGGACCAGCTCAACACCGTCTTCAACCTCGATTCGTATCTCGACGCCGACGAGAGCGAAGCCGACGAACCCGTGACGATCTCCGTCGAGGACGCGAGCGACAGCGACGACGATCCAGCGGACGAAGCCGGCGAAGAGTAACCGACGACGATCGAGTGGGGCGGACCCGTCCCGCTCGTTAGGACGTGTCCCGGTGGCGATCGCGCCCGGACTCCATCCCCGATCGCATGAACGCCGCGAGGATGCGCCCGATGCTGGAATCGCCGGTCCACAGCGCCTCTTCTTCGACCGGTTCGGCGTCCGTTTCGGCGGCCAGCAACACGGTCCGGTCGTCGACCATGAGCGCACGGCCGGCGAAATCCGCCGGGTTATCCTCCGACATCACGAACACCTCGATCGGCGTCCCGCGAAACTGGTCGCGAAGCGACAGCTCGGCCGTGACGAGCGTCGCTGCAACACCGCCACTGGCGGCGTCCCGGAGCGCAGCCGTGATGTCGTCGGTCAGCGATCCGGCAGTCGGCGAGACGAACACGACGGTCGATTCGGCATCGCCGACGAGCGACGCGATTCGGTCGTCGATCGGCTGTCGGCCCCGCAACGTCGAGACGTCGCCGCCGGTCGGTGACGGATCGCTGGCACGCAGTTTTTCCAGCGTCTCGAACGCCCGATCCGTCTCGCGTTCGAGCCGTTCGGTGAGCAGCTGTCGTGCCGTCGAGAGGCCGACCGGCCGGTAGGTTTTCGGCGAGGACTCGACGACTTCCAGTAGCCCGCGCTCGGCGAGGTCGTCGGCAGCGCCGTACACCTGCGACCGCGGCACCTCGGAGCGGCGGCTCACCGCCTGCGCGCTCGCGCTCCCGAGGCGCTGGAGCGCGACGAACACCTGCGCCTCGTAGTTCGACAGTCCCAGCGTCTCCAGCGCCTCGATGGCCTCCCGTTCGCTCATCGACTCCGCTTCGGATTGTCCGCTCATGTCTGTTTCCCTCCGTTGTGTCCAGTCGCCTCACCGTGCTTCCCGTGTCGCGTCCGTTCGGGCCGCTGTGACTGCGTGGCGCCAATGGCTGCAAATATAGTAGGAATCTACAAACACTTAACTTGATCGTGGCTACTGGCTAGGTATGCACGGGAACGCGGAGCCAGGGGCGTGGGCCTGAGATGGGCGGCCCCGTCGCACAGCGGTACGCGGACTGGATCGCGACGCACAGCAAACTCGTCGTCCTTGCTGTCCTCCTCGTCACGTCCGTTGTCGCGGCTGGTGCTACACTCGGAGACGCCGGTAGCTCCGACGTGGGCCAGTTCGAGATCGATTCCGAGGAGACACGAGCCGGTGAGTTTGTCCGAGACAACTACGGCGGCGACGACGGGATCGTCGCACAGATTGTCGTCCGAAACGAGAGCGGTGACGTACTGACCCAGGAGTCGCTGCTCGAAGGGCTGTACCTCCAGCGGTCGGTCAGAGACGACGAGACGCTGAACGCGACGCTCGCCGAGCCGGGGACGGTCGGCATCGAGAACGTCGTCGCGACGGCCGCAGTACATGCCAGCTCCGGCGAGACCCGGCAGCCGGACGGCGTGCCGTCGCTGGATCGACAGATCGAGGCGCTCGAGAACCTCGATCGGAGGGGGTTCGAACAACTGCTCGAACGAGTGCTCGATCCGGACGCCGAGCTCCCGGGCGAACAGGACCCGTACGCGTTCCTCCCGCGGAGCTACGACCCAGGAGAGACAAGCGCCGAGGCGCGGCTGACGCTGCTCTTTCAGGCCGACGACAGCGGTTCGAACGCGGATCCTCCGGCCTACGATGCCCAGGTCGAGATCGACAAGCTGGTCGAACAGCGCTTCGACGACGCGTTCGTGTTCGGACAGGGGATCCAGGACGATGCCTCCTCGCGGGCGACCGGTGACAGCTTCGCGATCATCACGCCGTTCGCGCTCGCGCTGATCGTCTTCGTCCTCGGGATCACCTACCGTGACGTGCTGGACATCCTGCTGGCGTTCGTCGGGATTGGCATCGTGATGGCCTGGCTCGCGGGGATTATGGGTTGGCTCGCGATCCCGATGAACGTCATCCTCATCGCCGTGCCCTTCCTGTTGATCGGGTTGAGCATCGACTACGCGCTGCACGTCGTTATGCGCTATCGGGAGGCGCGCCAGGGTACGCTCGAACGGGGCGACGGCGGCGAGCACCTGTCAATTCGGGCCGCGATGGCGCTCGGATTCGGAGGTGTCGTCCTCGCACTGGCGGCGGCGACTGTCTCGACCGGCGTGGGATTTCTGTCGAACGTCGTCAGTCCGCTCCCGGCCATCCAGGACTTCGCGGTCCTCAGCGCCGGCGGCATCTTCGCCACGTTCGTCGCCTTTGGCGTGTTCCTGCCGGCACTGAAGATCGAAGTCGACTCGGTCGTCGAGAACCGCCTCGGTCGCTCGCGGGCCAAGCCGGCGTTCGGCGTCGAGAGCGGTCTCGCGAACGCCGTGCTCGAACGGCTCGCGAGCCTGGCGACGCGCGCGCCGGTTGCCATTGTGGCCGTCGCGCTCGTGCTCGCGGTCGCCGGCGGCTACAGTGCGACGACGATCGACACGGAGTTCAACGAGGCCGATTTCCTCCCGCAGGACGCGCCCGACTGGGCCGAGTATCTCCCGGGACCGCTGGAGCCGGGGACCTACACGATCGCCGATGACTTCGAATACCTGAGCGATAACTTCCAGCTCCGTGGGGACGACGGTCAGTCACAGGTGCTGATACGCGGAGACGTGACCGACGGTTCGGTCCTCTCGGCGATCGACAACGCCAGCCACGCTGTGGAGTCCGACAGCTCGATCCAGCTCGCGCCGGGCGGGCAGGCGGCCATCGACGGGCCACACACCGTGTTGCGTGACGCGGTCGATTCCGGGGACAATCCCGGATTCGCCGCACGCGTCGCCGCGAACGACACCAACGGCGACGGGCTACCCGAGGAGAACGTCACGGCGATCTACGCGGCGCTGTTCGAGATCGATAGCGAGGCCGCGAGCAACGTCCTGAGTCGCAATGAAGACGGGACGATCACCTCCGCGCGTCTGCTGCTCTCGGTTCGCTCCAGTGAGTCCGCTCAGACGATCGCCGGGGACACGCGCGCGTTCGCGACACAAGTTGAGCGGGACGCAGCCGACAACGGCGACGGTACGACCGAAATCACGGCGGTCGCGACCGGCGGAACCGTCACGACTGCTGTCATCCAGGACGCGCTGCTGGAGACGCTGATCGAGGCCTTCGCGGTGACGCTCGTGGTCATCCTGGGGTTCCTGACGGCGCTGTTCCGCGTCCGGTATGGCTCGTGGTCGCTGGGGCCCGTGGCGCTCGTGCCGGTCGTGGTGGCACTGGCGTGGCTCCTGGGAGCGATGTCGGTACTCGGCGTGTCGTTCAACAGCGAGACGGCAGTGATCACGAGTCTCGCGATCGGGCTCGGCGTCGACTACAGCATCCACGCGAGCGAGCGATTCATGGACGAACGCGAACGCGCCGAAAGCCTCGCGTCCGCACTGAACCGGACGATCACCGGTACCGGTGGAGCACTCCTGGCGAGTGCCGCGACGACTGCGGCGGCCTTCGGCGTGCTCGCCTTTGCCCTCTCGCCGCCGCTACAGCGGTTCGGGATCGTGACGGGACTGGCGATCGTCTTCGCGTTCGTCGCTGTCGTCACGATGTTGCCGGGCTTGCTGGTCGTGCGCGAGCGAGTGCTGAGAGACTGACCCGCCTGATAGTGGCGCTACCGCGGCTAACCCGAGACCGTCCTGATCATATCTGTCTGCGATACGCTTCGGCGATCACCACAGACGATAGCAATACTGTCAGCGAGCACTCAGAATACGAGATACTGGCCACGGCGAGATCGACTTATAGCGTAGTTGAACCACTCTTCGCGGGGCTCAGATAGAGATCGAAACGTGCCCCGCCGTGCTCCGATTCCTGGTAGCTAATCGAGCCGTCGGACAGACGGACGAGCCAGCGAACCAGCCACAATCCCATCCCGATTCCGTGAAACAGCGGAGACATGGGCTCGGACTGGATCACAACGTTCTTCTCGTTGGCCGGGAGGCCGGTGCCGTCGTCGATGACGGTGATCCGGACCTGTTCCGCGCTGTGCTCGGTCAGGACCATCACCCTCGGGTCGTCGTTGTGTTCGCAAGCGTTCTCGACCAGTTCCGCCACAGCGCGGCTGATCTGCGGAACGGCCTCGACGACGAGCCCCGCTTCGACGTCCGTCTCGATGGTCGACCCTGGGTAGTCGGTATCGATTCGTTCCGCTATTGCTTCGATGTTCGAGCCGAGGGAAACCGGCTGTTTCGGCGGGGCCTCCAGAAGCAATTTCGTGATGTCGAGCGCATTTTCCGAGAGGTCCTGCAGATCTTTTGCGGCCCGTTCGATCCGGTCGATCTTGTCCGTCTCCTCGTCTGGGACGTACTTCCGGAGGTGTTCTGCGCCGCCGGCAACGACTGTCATCTCGTTTCGGACGTTGTGTCTGAGCACTCGACTCAGGACTGCGATCTGTTGCTCGCGCTCGATCCTATCAGTCACGTCCCGTCCGATTCCAGTGAGAATCGGCTCGCCGTCGGCCGTCTCCGAGCGGCTCGCAGCGAATTGGTAGGGGATCCGACGGCCGTCCTTGGTTTCGAGCGCGATATCGATCCGATTGTGACCTGTCTCGAACACGTCCTCGAACGCCCGCAGAACGCGCTCTGACTCGCTATCGGGGAAGAACGCGGTAGGTTCGATTCCGGAAAGTTCCTCCGGACTGTATCCGGTCACCTGTTCGACGGCGTCGTTCCACTGCCGCATCGTCCCGTCCGGCCCGTAGACGTACACGAGGTCGTCCGTCGCGTTGATCGCCTGCCACAGCTCCTCGGCCTGCCTCCGACTCGATCGCTGCTCCCGTCGCGTCTCGGTCACGTCTCTGACGGCTGTCACGGCGTCTCCGTCTTCGATAGGCACTGGCGTAACGGTGATCTGGTACCACCGCTGTTCGCCATCAGCCTCGATCGCCGTTTCGAAAGTCTGTGCCGAACCGGTCTCGGTTGCTCTGTCGAACCGTTCGACCAGTCGACTCCTGATTTCCGGTAGAAAGGTCACTTCCCCGTCGGTATCGGCCGGGGCGGTCCGCTCGATGACGGGCGATTCGTCGGCAGGTTCACACAGCAGTTCGACGACAGTACCCGTCTGGTCGACGAGACATCCGACCTCGACGAACGACGGAGGCAACGCACCGAGAAGGTCATCGGAGCTTGCGGCGACGTCGTCCGTTGAGTCATCAGATCTCATCCAGCTTCTTTATCGTATCATCCGAACATAAATATAGGACCCAATTGGTTCGGTACTGCTGACGGTGAACAGTATCGAGGGGCACCGGCGTGTCGCCGCTCGCACACTGATTCGATCCCGGCATTATTAGGATCGGGGCTGCATCGACTCTCGCACATGACGACTCCCGAGAGCGTCCAGTCGCTGATCGACCAGCTACGCGAGCAAGCCGAGACGGACCGGCCGAACGAGGAGACCCCCGACGTGGGCATCGTGATGGGCAGCGATTCGGACCTGTCGACGATGGCCGGCGGCAAGGGCAAGCGACCCGGTGCGTACGCCGCCCTCGCTGAGGAACTCGGCTTCGCGGAGCAAACCGATTACACCGACGCTCCCGAGGCACGTTTTACGTTCGAGACGTTCGTTGTCTCGGCCCATCGCACCCCCGAACTGATGTACGCCTACGCCGAGACCGCCGAGGACCGCGGACTGGACGTGATCATCGCGGGCGCGGGCGGCAAGTCGGCCGACCTGCCGAACATGACCGCATCGATCGCCTATCCGTTGCCCGTGATCGGCGTGCCGGTCCAGGAGAAGTCCGTCGACAGCGTCATCGGGATGCCACAGGGCGCGCCGATCACCGCCGTCGACGCGGGCAAGTCGTTCAACGCCGCGCTGAGTGCTGTCCAGATCCTCTCTCGCCAGTACCCCGAACTCCGCGAGCGACTCGTCGACTATCATCGAGATCTCCAGCAGGGGGTCGGCGAGGTCTCCCGAGACCTTCACGAACTGGGGACGCCGGGGTTCAAAGCCGAGCACTGGGAGGAGTGACCGCGAGCGAAGCGACCTACGAGCGGGATCGAACCGATTCGCGAGGCAAAAACGGCTAGCGTTGCCGAAAACGGCAACACTGAATCCTTATATGCGACCGCTCCCAAGCGACGCTCAGGAGTCTTATGAGTAATCCGTGGATCGCGATCGGCGCGCTGGCGATTGTGGCGATTCTCATCCCGGTGGCGATGATAATCGTGTCGGCACTACTTCGCCCGCGCGTCCCAGAACTGAGCAAACGCGCCACGTACGAGAGCGGGGAGATCCCGACAGGGGGCACGCGCATCCGGTTCAACATCCAGTATTACATGGTTGCGCTGCTGTTCCTCGTCTTCGATATCGAGACGGTCCTGATCTTCCCCTGGACTGTCATCTACACCGACGCCGTCGAGGCTGTTGGGATGACACGAGCGCTCGTCCCGATGCTCGTGTTCGTCGGGACCCTCGTCGTGGGCCTCGGCTGGGCGTGGCGCAACGGCGCAGTCCGGTGGGTACGGAGCCCGCGGGCACAGCGTCAGAAGGTCGAACGGTAACCATGAGTAGTGAACAGACACCACAGGGAGACGGTACAGGCGGGAAATCAACCCAGGAAGCGCGGATGGGAGAGGGCGTCGACGATCGGTTCAACTCGAAGCTACGCGACGCTTTCGGCACGTCGCCGTTCATCCTCACGAAGTTCGACAAGTTCATGAACTGGGTTCGCGGGTCGTCGATGTTCATGCTGCAGTTCGGGATCGCCTGCTGCAGCATCGAGATGATGCACACCTACTCGGTCAAACACGACCTCGACCGGTTCCACGCGGGCGTCCCCCGAGCGTCGCCGCGACAGGCCGACGTGATCATCATCCCCGGGACGATCGTCTCGAAGTTCGCCCCGCGGATGAAGCGCATCTACGACCAGATGCCCGAGCCGAAGTTCGTCATCGGCATGGGCTCGTGTACGATTTCGGGCGGCCCCTTCCAGGAGGGATACAACGTCATCAAAGGGGCCGAGGAAGTCATTCCGGTCGACATCCACGTCCCGGGCTGTCCGCCCCGTCCCGAGGCACTGATCTACGGCGTCGCCAAGCTCCAGGAGCGGATCGCACACGGCGAGACCGCGCCGGTGACGGTCAAGCCGTACGAACTCGAGGAGTTCGGCGACCTCGACCGGGACGAACTCGTACAGCAGTTGGCCGATGAGATCGACGAGGACGACCTCGTAATGCGATACGACTGGACTGAGCAACCATGAGTCTAGAAGAGCCAGAACCACCGACGACGAGTGAGGTCGGCGCCACCGAAGACGGCCTCGACTACGACGCGCTGGAAGAACTCGTCTCCGAGCACGTCATCGATCGGGAGAGCCACGTCAACGCAGAGGCGCTGGTGATCCGGCCCGACGCGGTTCAGGACACCCTCTCGGCACTGAAAGCGGAGGCCGGATTCGATCACTGTTCGGCGGTCACGGCCCAGGAGTACGAGGACCGTTACGAGTCGATCTACCACCTCAAGAAGTTCGACGACCCGACCCAGCAGTTGAGTGTGGTCGTCCCGACGAACAAGGACCAACCGGTCAGCGAGAGCGCCGAACCGGTCTTCCGGACAGCCGACTGGCACGAACGGGAGGCCTACGACCTCGTGGGCATCGACTACAACGACCATCCGGACCTGCGCCGGATCCTGCTGCCGGAGACCTGGCAGGGCCATCCGATGGGGAAAGACTACAACCAGAACCAGCCACAGGTCGTGCCGCTGCGCGAGCACGTCAACCCCCTCGCGGAGGACCACAGCGCGGGCGAGGACTCGGACACAATGTTCGTCAACATCGGCCCCCACCACCCCGCGACGCACGGCGTCCTCCACGTGAAGACGGTGCTCGACGGCGAGCAGATCGCCGACATCGATCCGGACATCGGCTACCTCCACCGAAACGAGGAGCAGATGTGCGAGCAGTCGACCTACCGCCACCAGATCATGCCCTACCCCGACCGGTGGGACTACACGCCGGGCGGGATCCTCAACGAGTGGGCCTACGCCCGTGCGGCCGAGTCGATGGCCGACATCGAGGTGCCCGAGTACGCGCAGGTTCTGCGGACGATGAGTGCGGAGCTGACCCGCATCGCCGCGCACATGCTCGCACTCGGGACCTTTGGGCTGGACGTCTACGGTGACTTCAACGCGATCTTTATGTACGCAGTTCGGGACCGCGAGGCCGTCCAGAATCTGCTTGAGGACCTGACTGGCCAGCGGTTGATGTTCAACTACCTCCGGCTTGGCGGGGTCGCCTGGGACCTGCCTGAACCCCGCGAGGAGTTCCTCGATGACGTGCGGGAGTTCCTCGACGGTCTCCCGGAGTACATCGAGGAGTATCACAACCTCATCACGGAAAACGAGATCTTCCAGTTGCGGTGTATCGACACCGGCGTCCTCCCGCCGGAGGTCGCGAAGAACTACGGCGCGACCGGTCCCGTCCTCCGCGGATCGGGCGTCGATTACGACCTGCGCCGGGACGACCCCTACGGATATTACGACGAACTCGACTGGGACGTCGTCACCGAGGACGGCTGCGACAACTACTCGCGTGTACTCGTCCGGATGCGAGAGGTCGAGGAGTCGGCGAAGATCATCCGCCAGTGTGCCGACCTGCTGGAAGACTGGCCGGAGGACGACCGCGAGATTCAGTCCAACGTCCCGCGGACGCTCCAGCCGGACGCCGGCAAAGAGGTCTACGAGGCTGTCGAAGGTGCGAAAGGCGAACTCGGGATCTACATGCGCAGCGACGGCACGGACAAGCCGGCGCGGTTCAAGATCCGGTCGCCGTGCTTCTCGAACCTCCAGACGCTGCCGGAGATGAGTGAGGGCGAATATATTCCGGACATGGTCGCATCGCTGGGGAGCCTCGACATCGTGCTCGGGGAGGTCGATCGCTGATGGCTGGGTCGGCACCCCTGCCCGAGACGTTCTCCGATCTGCTTGGACTAGAGCAGTTCGGCATCGCCGGTGAGTTTCTCGCCAGTCTGCTCGCCGCGGCGCTGGTCGGGACGTTCGTGTTGTTGAACACGGCCGTCGCCGGCCCGTGGGCCAAACGGAAGATCACGGCGTCGTTCACCGACCGGATCTCGGTCAATCGGGTCGGCCCGTGGGGCCTGGGAACGATCATCGTCGACTCGGTCCGTCTGCTCAGCAAGGAGTTGATCATCCCCGAGGACGCCGACCGGCCGGCCTACGATCTGGCGCCGCTGGTGCTCGCCGGCTCGGCGCTGCTCGGCTTTGCGGTCATCCCGATGGGTAACGGCATCCAAGTCGCCGACCCCGAGGTCGGGTTGGCCTACGTCTTCGCCGTCGCTTCGATCGCCTCGCTCGGGCTGGTGATGGCCGGGTATTCCTCGAGCAACAAGTACTCGTTTTTGGGCGGACTGCGAGCCGTCGCGCAAAATCTCGCCTACGAGATCCCGCTGGTGTTGACCGGCGCGTCGGTCGTCATCTTCGCCGGGACGCTCCAGATGAGCGAGATCGTCGCCGTCCAGCAGCAGACGTTGATCGAACTCGGTCCGGTCGCGATCCCCGCGTGGTTCGGCATCCTCAACCCGTTCGCGTTCGCGCTGTTCATGATCGCGAACCTGGCGGAAGTCGGACGCAACCCCTTCGACATCCCGGAAGCGCCCACGGAGATCGTCGCTGGCTACCAGACCGAGTATTCGAGTGTCTACTTCGTCCTCTTTTACCTGGGTGAGTTCATCCACATCTTCCTCGGTGGCGCGCTCGTCGCCACGCTGTTCCTCGGCGGCCCGGCCGGCCCGGTGCTGCCCGGGATCGTCTGGTTCACGGCCAAGATCTGGGCCGTCTTCCTGTTCACCCAGTGGGCGCGTTCGGCGCTCCCGCGGGTGCGCATCGACCAGCTCATCGAGATCGGCTGGAAGGGACTGCTCGTGTTGAGCTTCGCCAACCTGATCCTGACCGCCGTCATCGTCGGGGTGGTCGGCGTATGACGGCCCGACTAACTGACGGTGATTCCCAATGATCGGACTGCTCAAATCGATGGCAACGACGATGAAACACGCGCTCGACGGCCAGACCTTTACCGTCGAGTATCCCGAAGACACGCCCGAAGTGAGCCCCCGGTTCCGCGGGGTCCACAAGTTCAGTCAGGAGCGGTGTATCTGGTGTCGCCAGTGTGAGAGCGTCTGTCCGAACGACACGATCCAGATCGTCCAAGACGACCAGCGCAACGGCGAGCAGTACAACCTCCACATCGGGCAGTGTATCTACTGCCGGCTCTGTGAGGAGGTCTGTCCCGTCGACGCGATCTTGCTGACCCAGAACTTCGAGTTCACCGCCGACACGAAAGACGAACTGGCCTACAACAAAGAGCAACTCAAGAACGTCCCGTGGTACAAGGACATTGACCCGCTCGAGGCACGCGAACCGGACCGGGGTGCCTGGATCGGTGAAGGCGAGGGCGAAGTCGACTATCAGTAGCTGGTTTGGGCTCGGCCGAACGAAGTGAGGTCGAGGTTTTTGGTCCAGCTTTTTGCGCGAGTGGTTCCCGCAGGGCCCTCGGCCCGAGGAAACCCGATGCGGAAAAAGGTGGTTGATGTTGACCCGCTCGAGGCACGCGAACCGGACCGGGGTGCCTGGATCGGTGAAGGCGAGGGCGAAGTCGACTATCAATAGCGGCGGAAGCCAGTTGTTTGACCTCGACCGAACGAAGTGAGGTCGGGATTTTTGGTCCAGCTTCGTGCGCGAGCAGGTCGCGGGCGACGCTCGCGACCGAATGCCGTTGCGGCGAAGCCGCAACGCGGTGCCCGCAGGGCCGTCGGCCCGAGGAAAACCCGACGCATAAAAAGGTAGTCGGTGGGTGGCGAATCATTCCGGCGAGAAACTGGAATTTGTTGCCGGAACGTTGTCTCGACCGCGTTGAGACAGTAATCTTCAAAGGGCGTCCGTTCGGAGTGACCGATAGTATGGTGTATGAGACACTCGCTTTTGCGCTGTTTGCCCTCGTCACGCTCGGATCGAGTCTGGGCGTCGTGCTGATGCGTGACGTGTGGCATTCGGCGCTGCTGCTGGGTGTGGCGCTTCTGAGCGTCGCTGTCCACTTCGTCTTCGCACAGGCGCCGTTCCTGGCAGTGATGCAGGTCCTCGTGTACGTCGGCGGGGTCCTGATTCTGATCACGTTCGCCGTGATGCTCACACGCAACCGATCGGACCCCTCGGACAGTGAGGTGGCCTCATGAGGCGCCCGAGACTCGCCAGCGACCTCGACCCGGTACCTGGCGTCGCCGCGCTGGCGCTGTTCGGCGTGCTCGCGGCCGTCATCCTGACCGCCGGGTTCGACGCTCCAGCCGGGTTCGAGGCCGGTGCCAGCGTCATGGAAGGGATCGGCTACGCACTGTTCGATCTGGCCGATCAGTCACCGCTCGTGACCGAAGGCTTCCTGTTCGCGTTCCTCGCGATCGCAGTCGTGCTCGACGCGGCCCTCGACGGTGCCCTGCTGTTGGCCCGGCGCGAAGGAGGTGACGAGTCGTGATCGAAACACAGTGGTATCTGCTGCTGTCGGCCGCGGTCTTCTCGATCGGTCTGTTCGGAATTCTCGTCCGGGAGAGCGCACTGATCTATCTGATGTCCGTCGAGTTGATGCTCAACGCAGCGAACATCAACTTCGTCGCGTTCTCGCTCCAGCACGGCAATCTCACCGGGCAGGTGTTCGCGCTGTTCGGAATGGCGCTAGCTGCGGCCGAGGTCGCTATCGGCCTCGGTATCATCCTCGTACTGTATCGCAACTTCGAGACGATCGACGTGACCGTTCCGACAACGATGCGGTGGTAATATGACAGGGATATACGACCTCGTTCCGGCGATCGCGCTCCTGCCCCTGGTATCGTTCGTCGTCGCGCTGTTCGCGGGCAAATACCTGCCCAAGAAGGGCGCGCTGGCTGGCATCGCCGCGACCGGCGGCTCGCTGGTACTGTCGCTGCTCGTGGCGCTGACGGTCGCGACCAGCGACGGTGCCAACGCGGGCTACAACGAGACGCTGTACACGTTCCTCGAGGGGAGCAGTTCGGCCCCGTTCTCACTGGAACTCGGCGTGCTGGTCGACCCGCTCTCGGCGCTCATGCTGGTCATCGTCTCGCTCATTTCGTTCCTCGTGCACGTCTTCTCGCTGGGCTACATGAACGACGAGGGCGAGACCGGATTGCCGCGATATTACGCCGGCCTCGGCCTGTTTAGTTTCTCGATGCTCGCCTTCGTGTTCGCCAGCAACATCCTGATGGCGTTCATGTTCTTCGAACTGGTCGGGCTCTGTTCGTACTTGCTGATCGGGTTCTGGTTCCGCGAGGCCGGCCCGCCCAGCGCCGCGAAGAAGGCGTTCCTCGTGACCCGGTTCGGGGACTACTTCTTCCTCGTCGGCGTCGTCGCGATCTTCGCGACGTTCGGGACCGGCGCGTTCGCCGGCAGCGAGAGTTTTCCGCATCTCGCCGAACAGGCGCTGCACGGTGAACATGCTGTCAACACGTTCCTCGGTCTCGGCGAGCAGGCGTGGTTCACCGTCATCGGCCTGCTCGTGCTCGGCGGCGTGATGGGCAAGTCCGCACAGTTCCCGCTGCACACGTGGCTGCCGGACGCGATGGAAGGTCCGACGCCCGTCTCGGCGCTGATCCACGCGGCGACGATGGTCGCGGCCGGCGTCTTCCTCGTCGCCCGGATGTACGGCTTCTACGCGCTCTCACCGACCGCACTGGGCGTGATTGCCTTCGTCGGCGGATTCACCGCCCTGTTCGCGGCGACGATGGGCGTCGTCAAACAGGAACTCAAGCAGGTGCTCGCCTACTCGACGATCTCCCAGTACGGGTACATGATGCTCGCGCTGGGCGGTGGCGGCTACGTCGCCGCCGTGTTCCACCTGACGACCCACGCCGTGTTCAAGGCGCTTCTGTTCCTCGGTGCCGGGTCGGTCATCATCGCCATGCACCACAACGAGAATATGTGGGACATGGGCGGGCTGAAAGACCGGATGCCAGTCACCTACTGGACGTTCCTCGCCGGTTCGCTCGCGCTCGCGGGCATCTTCCCGTTCGCGGGCTTCTGGTCGAAAGACGAGGTGCTCTACGAGACGCTGATCCACGGACTGGGTGAGAGCCCGCTACTTCTGGGCGGGTACACGATGGGGCTGCTCGCGGTCGCGTTCACCGGCTTCTACACCTTCCGGATGGTGTTCCTCACCTTCCACGGAAAGCCCCGGACGGAGGTGGCCGAAGATCCCGAGCCGGTCCGCTGGAACGTGAAGGGTCCGCTGGTCGTGCTGGGCGTGCTCGCGACGACGCTGGGCGCGATCAACATGGTCCCGATCAAGAAGTTGACCGGCGCGGACATCGATTATCTCCATCAGTTCCTCGATTACGGCCCGGAGGCGTTTCTCACGAACGTCCACCACTACGGAGAACTGCTTGAGAACCCCGAGTTCGCGGGCTACGGGGCGGCCGACATTGGCACGACCGGCCTGCTGGTCTCGGCGGCACTCTCACTGGGACTGGCGCTTGCGGGTGCCGGACTCGCTTACCGGCTGTACAACGTGCCCGAACCGGTCGAGCATACTGACAGACTCGGACGTCTCAAGACGCTTCTCATGCACAACTACTACCAGGACGAGTTCCAGGTGTGGCTCGCGACGGGACTGACGGTCCCGGTCGCGAAAGCCGCCGACACGTTCGATCAAAGCATCATCGACGGCGTCGTCGACGGGATCAGCACCGTGAGCCGCTTCGCCGGACGCGGCGTGCGGCGGATCCAGACCGGCGTCGTGCGTAACTACGCCGCCCTGCTGACGCTGGGGCTGGTCTTGCTCGTTGCCTTCTTCGGCGTCACAGGAGGGTGGTTCTGATGTTGATCGAAGCACTGCTGGTCGCGACGCTGCTTGCCGCCGGCGTTGTGTTTTTCGCCCCCGATCGGTACGCGGGCAAACTCGCTGCCGCGCTTAGCCTCCTGCCGCTCGCCGGCAGCCTCTGGCTGTGGCTTGACTTCGAGGGTAGCGGGAACGCCCTGCTTGAGGGTAGCGAAATCGCCTACGAGACGACGGTTGAGTGGATGGATATCGGATACACGCTGCAGTGGTACGTCGGGCTCGACGGCGTGAGCCTGCCGCTGATCGTGTTGACGACGATCCTGACGACGGCAGCGATTGTCAGCGCCTGGACGCCGATCGACGAGCGCCAGTCGCAGTTCTACGGGCTCGTGCTCCTGCTGGAGTTCGGGCTACTCGGGGTGTTCGCGGCGCTGGACTTCTTCCTGTGGTTCATCTTCTGGGAGGTCGTCCTCGTCCCAATGTACTTCCTGATCGCCATCTGGGGCGGCCCGCGACGGAAGTACGCGGCGATCAAGTTCTTCGTCTACACGAACGTCGCGAGCCTGATCATGTTCGTCGGGTTCCTGACGCTCGTCTTCGCGATGGGTGACAGCGTGACGGCCCTCAGCCTGCCGGAGATCGCCAAGGCGTTGCACGCCGGTGGCGCCGTCGGATCGATCGCCGGCTTTGCCCCGGAGACGGTCAAACTGTTCGCATTCGCGCTGATGTTCTTCGGATTCGCAGTGAAGGTGCCGATCGTGCCGGTCCACACGTGGCTACCGGACGCCCACGTCGAGGCCCCGACGCCGGTGTCGGTGCTGCTGGCGGGGGTGCTCCTGAAGATGGGTACCTATGCCCTGCTGCGGTTCAACTTCACGATGCTGCCCGAGGTCGCCACCGACTACGCCGAGCTCATCGCCGCGATTGCGGTGCTCAGCGTGATCTACGGCGCGATGCTCGCGCTGGCCCAGCAGGACCTCAAACGAATCGTGGCCTACTCCTCGATCTCCTCGATGGGCTATGTCATCCTCGGGCTAGTCGCGTACACGACCTACGGGATCGGCGGCGCGACCTTCCAGATGATCTCGCACGGGTTCATCTCCGGGTTGATGTTCATGGTCGTCGGCGTCATCTACAACGAGACCCACACCCGGCTGGTCGGAGACATGTCCGGGATGGCCGACCGGATGCCCTGGACAGTCGGGATCTTCGTCGCGGCTGCGTTCGGCTACATGGGGCTGCCGCTGATGAGCGGCTTCGCCGCCGAGGTGTTCGTCTTCCTCGGATCGTTCGGCACGCCGCACCTGTCGCTTTCGCCGCTGTTCACGGCCGCAGCGATGTTCGGCATCGTCATCGTCGCCGGCTACCTGCTGTGGGCCATGCAGCGGACGCTGTTCGGCGAGTTCGACCTCGGTACCGACTACGAGGTCGGCCGTGCGCCGCTGCACGACGTCGCGCCGCTCGCGGTGCTTTTGGCCTGCGTGATCGTCCTGGGGGTCAACCCCGACCTCTTCATGGGGATGATCCAGGACGCGATCAATCCCATCGTCGATAGTCTCGGAGGTGGTGCCTGATGGATCCGCTCGTCAACCTGCCTGACTGGGCCGGGATGGCGCCGATGCTCGCTTTCGCCGTGACGGCGCTGGTGTTGTTCCTGTTAGACAGCATCGAGCCGGAATCGGGCTCGCTGAGCCTGACGGTCCTGACGGGCGTCGGGCTGGTCGGCTCGCTGGCCGCTGTCGTGCTCTCGGGCTGGTTCCTCCTCGAAGCGGGGACGGTCGAGTTGTTCGACGGCGCGTACATCGTCGACGAGATGAGTCTGTTCTTCACGGCGCTGATCGGCAGCGTCACCGCCCTCGTCGTGCTCGGTAGCCACGACTACATCGCCGAGGAAGACCACCAAGCCGAGTACTACTCGCTCGTGTTCCTGGCGGCGACCGGGATGGCGATGGTCGCCTCCGCGAACAGCCTGGCGTCGGCGTTCGTCGCCGTCGAGCTCGTCTCGCTGCCGTCCTACGCGCTCGTGGCCTACCTCAAGCACAACCGCGGCTCCGTCGAGGCCGGCCTGAAGTACTTCCTCGTCGGCGCGCTGTCGTCGGCGATCTTCGTCTACGGGATCAGCCTCGTCTATGGCGCGACCGGCGCGATGCAGTTCGATATGGTCGCTGACGCGATCGCCACAGACTCACTCGCCGGTGGGCCGGGTATCCTCGGGCTCGGCATCCTGATGGTCATCGGCGGCGTCGCGTTCAAGACTGCCGCCGTGCCGTTCCACTTCTGGGCGCCGGAGGCCTACGAGGGTGCGCCCGCGCCGATCTCCGGCTTCCTCTCCTCGGCCTCGAAGGCCGCCGGATTCGTGCTCGCGTTCCGCGTGTTCACCGTCGCGTTCCCGCTTGAGGCGGTCTCGGGGACCTTCGACTGGACGCTGGCATTTCTGATCCTGTCAGTTGTCACGATGACGCTTGGGAACTTCGCGGCCGCGACACAGGAGAAGGTCAAGCGTATGCTGGCGTACTCCTCGATCGGTCACGCCGGCTACGTCCTGATGGCGCTGGCCGCGTTCTCCGGGACGGGCACGGAGAGCCTGCTCGCGGACGTGAGCAACGACAGCCTGCTGCTCGGTGCCGGGATGATGCACCTGCTGGTCTACGGCTTCATGAACACGGGTGCGTTCCTGTTCGTCGCGCTGGCCGAGTACTGGGGCGTCGGCCGCCGGTTCGAGGACTACAACGGGCTCTGGCGGGACGCGCCGATCGCCTCCGTCGCGATGACGGTCTTCCTGTTCAGCCTGGCCGGGTTGCCCGTCGGCGCGGGCTTCCTCTCGAAGTACGTCCTCTTCATGGGCGTGATCGGGGCCGGCCTGTGGTGGCTGGTCGTCATCGCGCTGATCAACAGCGCGCTGAGCCTCTACTACTACTCGCGGCTCGTCAAGGCACTGTGGATCGAGACGCCCGAGACGCCCCGCGAGATCGACTCCTACCCGGCCGGCCTCTACGCCGCGGTCGTCGGCGCGGCCGTCGTGACGGTGCTGCTGTTGCCCGGGTTCGGCGTCGTCGCAGAGGAAGCGATCGCCGCTGCCGGCGCACTGCTCTGATCGCGTGCCGCGCGATATCGACGCGGACGAACGCGACGCGCTCGTGACGATTGCCCACGGTGCCGTCGTCACCTCGGGAGCCGTTTCGGCACAGCGAGCCCTGTCGACGGCAACCGAGTTCGTCCTCACGCGCGGGCTCGGCCCGGTCACCTACGGGGTGTACGCGCTGGCCTGGCGGATCGCCCAGGTCCTGTCGCGCCTGGTCACGTTCGGAAGCGTCCCCGCACTCCAGCGGTTTCTCCCCGCGGCCGATGACGCCGCACAGCGCTCTCGCGTGACCGGATTGGCCTACGTGACGACGATCGGCTTCGGGAGCGTCATCGCGGTCAGCGTCTGGCTACTCGCACCGCTGATCAACGAGCGCACCGTCACCGAACCGGCGTTCACGCCGGCGATGCGGCTGTTCGGGCTGCTCGTCGGACTGCTCGGGCTCGTGATGATCGTCGCGGCGATCTTCCGGGCGATCGGCTCCGCGCGCGGAGAGGTGCTGTTCAACAAGCTCTTGCGACCGTCAGCCCGGCTCGTCGGCGCGACACTCGCACTGGCGCTGGGGTATTCGGTCGTCGGCGTCGCGGGTGCGATGGTCGTCTGTATGCTCGCGTTAGTCGTCATCGGGGCCCCCGCGTCGACCCGGTCGACCGGAATCGTGCCACGAGTGCACGGGATCCGTAGCGAGGCACGACGGTTCTACAACCACGCTGGCCCGGTCGCGATGAGCAGCCTCGGAAAGGTGTTCCAGAACCGGGTCGACATCCTGCTGGTCGGTGCGCTATTGACGGCTGTCGACGCCGGGACCTACAACGTCGTGCTCGTGTTGATCTCGATCACCTGGATCCCGCTGTTGTCGTTCAACCAGCTGTTGCCGCCGGTCGCGTCTGATCTCTATGCTGACGATCAGATGGAGACACTCAACGCCGTCTACTCCTCGGCGACGCGGCTCATCGTGACGACCGTCCTCCCCTTCCTCGCCGTGCTCGGCGTCTACGGAGAGCAGTTGCTCGCGGTCTTCGGGCCGACGTACGTACGCGGGTACGTCCCGCTGGTCGTATATCTCGGCGGCGTGTTCGTCGGCAGCGCCGTCGGCGCAACCGGGTGGTTGCTGATGATGACCGACCACCAGTACGCCCGCATGCTCCTGGACTGGATACTTGCCGTCCTGAACGTGGCCCTGACGTACGCGTTCACCGTCAGATTCGGACTGGTCGGTGCGGCGCTGGGCACATCGCTGGCGATCGCCACGCAGAACGGGCTGCAGGTGCTGTTGCTCCGGCACTTCGAGGGGCTGTTCCCGTTCGACCGGACCTTCCTGAAACCGCTGGTCGCCGGCGGCGGTATGATCGCAGCGATGCTCGCCGTGCGAGTGTCGCTGTCCGGCCTCACTGCCGTCGCAACCGGCACACTCGTCGGACTCGCGAGTTACGTGTTCGGACTGGCCGTGCTCGGCGTCGACCCGCGAGATCGACTCGTCATTACGGAACTGGCGGCTCGGTATCGCGAGGCGATCGCAGGGACGGTGACGCGGTAGAGCGCCCTACGCTTCGATTTTCTTGTAGTCGATGTACTCGCCGCCGCGGAAGTCCTCGAGCAGGTTGATCGCAGCCGTCGTGCCCTCGCCGACGGAGACGTTGACCTGGCGCTGGCCACCGGTGAGGTCACCGGCAGCGTAGACCCGGTCGACGCCCGTGAACTGGTCCTCGTCGACGTCGAGGTACGACCCGTCCCGCGGGATGCCGAGCATGTCGGCGATGTCCGCGCCACCGGCCGCGCCGAGCGCGACGAACAGCCCTTCGAGTTCGATGACGTCACCGTCATCGAGTTCGACGCCTTCGACCATCTCGTCGCCGACGATGTGGTCGACGGGTTCGGTGATGATCTCGATCTGTTCGTCCTGTAGCTGTTCCTGCAGCACGTCGTCCATCTCCAGGTCGGTGCCGTTGGTCAGCACGCGGACGTCGTCAGTGTAGTCCAGCATCATCATCGCTTCCTTGGCGGCGTAGTTGCCCGCACCGACGATGCCGACCGGCGAGTCCTGATAGAAAAAGGCGTCACACTCGACACAGTAGGAGACGCCCTTGCCCTCGTAGTCGTCGACGTGGGGGATCGCCGGCGACTCGTAGGACGCGCCCGTCGCGAGGATGATCCCACGGGCTGTGTACTCGTCTGCTTCAGTCTCGACGAGGTACCCGTCGTCTGCTTCGGCGACTCGGACGACCTCCTCCTCGACGATCTCCGCGCCGAATTTCGTGGCCTGCTGTTGGCCGACGTCGACGAGTTCCGGGCCGGTCGCACCCTCCGGGAACCCGTAGACGTTCTCCATGAAGTCGACGTTCTCCGTCGTGCCGTCTCCCTTGTCGAAGATCAGCGTCTCCTGATCCGCCCGCGCCGTGTACACTGCAGCACTCGATCCCGCGGGCCCACCGCCGATAATAGCTACGTCGATCATTGTATGTATAACACAATTCTATTCAAAGTTAAATCACTCGGTCCATGTGAGTGTGGCCCGCCCGTAGCGGGTATATCGGCCTGTATTGGTCATGTTTATCGATAACATACTGCAGTTATCGGATGGATTTCGGCGCTAGTATTGTTCCCGATTGAAATTCTAGCTTCGGCCCCACTCGCTGAATCGTTCGCGCTCGTCGTCGGAATGGGCTCGAACCCACAGCTGTCCGATTCGGGAGAGTCGCGTCCGGTAGGACTTGCCGTGTGACTCCTGTTCGATGTAGCCCTTGCCGCCGGGGCCGAGCCGATCGACATTGTACAGCACTTTCGAGCGGAAGCTATCGGTATACTCCTCACCGAGTTCCGTCGCCAGTTGCTGGGCCAGTTCGGAGACCGATTCGAACTCGTCGTGTTCGCCGAGGGTGAAGAGGATGACTTCCTCGAAGGGTTTGACGTTCGAGAACGACGCCACCGGAAGTTCGACGACGTAGCTGCCGTCAATCTCCTTGGCACCGATGGTCGTCCCGCGCTCGTCGAACTCCGCGAGCAGGTCCCGGGCGCTCGTGAGCCACTCCTCCACCCGGTCGTCGTCAAGCTCCCGACTGAGATCGGTCACCAGGTCGATCCCCTCGCGCAACTCCTCGGCCAGCTCAGTTTCGAGGTACTTCTCGGGAGCCGTGTAGTAAGTGTGGATCCGGTCGCGGTCGCCCTCGCGTTCGACCATAATGGAGTTGGCGGCCGTCGCGAACGCAAAGGAGACCGGCCGAGGCATCGCGGAGATGTTGACCCACACTTCCGTCTCGGGGCTGTGATCGAGTTCGGCGTTGATCAGGGCATAGGCCTCCTCGAAGGCCGCGTCGTAGTCGTAGACGTCTGCGAGTGAGATGCGTTCGGTTTCCGCCCCCAGGAGGCTCTGGAAGTCGGTCTCCAGTTGGGCAGCCAGCTGCTGTGAGTATTCGACATTGGCCTCGCTGCCGACCGCGCCCTCCAGCAGAATCGCCCGATCGACGTCGAGCTGCTCGCGCACCAGTGGCGCGATCAACCGGTCGTAGTCGAATCCGACCGGGACGATGTGGGTGTGCATGTCGAGTGAGTAGCGTGGCCGGTCGTAAAAAGTATATTACTCCGCGTCGGTCGCCCGTGAAGTACCTCGGGGACAAGCCCCGAGGCTTCCCTGTTTAGGGTCGGCACGGCGCCCGGCAAGGGAATTTAATTCCCTCCGACCTTCCCCAGTGAAGGGGTCGGCTGGAAGTAACACCCGAACACA
>Ga0207754_100119_pt1 | contig 54795 bp, 58 predicted proteins | sample A23E1SouthBayCA_FD_187728 | JGI IMG/M metagenome (GOLD analysis project Ga0207754, IMG submission 187728) | Aerobic enrichment media microbial communities from Eden Landing Ponds, California, USA - A23 E1 (SPAdes) | ecosystem: Environmental > Aquatic > Marine > Unclassified | place: Emeryville...
TTGCCGGTCCACTCCCAGGTGATCGTGGTGCCGGGATCGACCCAGACGGCGGCCGGGTTGAACGCGTAGCCGTCACTGCCGGCCCCGACTTCGATCGTGACCGCGTCCTGGCCACGGAGATCAGTCGTCGAGCCGTTGAACCCGTTCGCTCCCTCTAGATAGCCGCCGTAATCCGGCTGGACGTTTGCCTGAGCGGCCGCCGATCCGCTCGCCGCGAGTGCGCCTGCCCCGCCGGCCACGCCACCGGCCGTCCGGAGAAAGTCCCGCCTGTGCATATACATGACATTCTGGGCACCTACTCTGTATAAACTCACCGAAACCCCCGATATATGGGGGGAAATGCGACGGCGACCCGAGTACCTTTATAACCTCTTCGCCAGGTGGGCCCAACTTATTGGGGGTGGCGATGTCAATTCTCCGGGCAGTATTGCGATTCACGGCACTGGGATCTCTTATCACCGCTGTATGAGGGCGTGTATCAAATTTGATTCATAAAGGCGTCACCATGCGTTCGACAAATACAGCTCGTGCTCCCTGTCCCGCCCGACTCAGGAGTTCATCGGTCGGCAGGGTATCGTCACGGGGGTGTATCGGCAGTGTCATCCATCTTGGTCGGAACGGGGCGGTAACACAGTCTCTCGCTCGCCTTCTCGTTCCTCGGTTTCGATGCGACCGTCCTCGTCGATCGGCAGGAAATCCGGTCGTTCGCCGCCGACGTTGACCGCTCGCAGGCGGTCGCGAAACTCCTCGGAACGGAACCGATCGGACAGCCGCGCGTTGGCCACCACGAACAGCAGGCCGATACCGATGACCAGGAACCCGAGTCCGGCGACAATCGAAATCGGTTCCATCCCGAACGCCATCCCGGCACCGACCAGTGCGACGCCGGCCAGCAGCTGCACGACTGCAATGGCCTGTACCATCAGGTTCCCCAGTTCGCCTCCGCCCTCGGGCACCTCCTGGGGGTCGGGCAGTATCTCGCCGTCCGGCATCTCCGGGGGATCGTAGCTGTCCATCGAACACAGCGCGATGACCGGCTTGACGTCCCGCAAGACTGTCCCTTCGCCCTCGACGCTGCCGTCGGGATAGACGACGGCGAACCCCCCGTCGGAGTACGCAAGCAGGTAGTCCTCCTCGCGCTCGATCCGGGCGAAGACGTCCCGATCGAGTACGCGCTGCTTGAGGTCGGCCTCGACGCGGTCGAGCAGCTCTTGACCGGTGATCCAGCTGTCGGCGTCGAACGCCGCCTCCCACTCTTCGGCGGTCATCTCGGCCATGTCGGTCGGGCCGAAATCGTCGAAGTCGTACTTCTGTTCGACGCGCTCGCGGAGCTGTTCGGTCGACAGATTCTCCCCGTCGGTGCTCGACTCGCCTGTGTCTCCCGTCTCCGCACTGGCCGCCGACTCGTCTGAGTCTGGCGGCGTGGAGCCGGACGCGTCCATCGGCTCCGGATTCGGTTTCCGTGGCCTTACGCGTATCGTTCGTCACAGTCCGAGGAACGTGCGTTAGGTCGACACTACTGACATCTCCGTTCGCCGGGTCGGCGATACGATGTGTGTTGCCAGGACACGCAGCTCTCAGTGTTGCCGAATGTTCTGTAATTCTCGGAAAGCTACCTCATTAGTAACAAAATAATTATTGCAACCCATAATTTTGGAGAACTTACCAAAACTGGTTAATACAGAGTGGTCATCTATTCTTGCAATGGCAGTTGACTTATCAGAAATACGTAGGAACTTGTTCGAAGTAGAGCTGCTGGAGCGTCTGAATTTGAAATTCAACATCACGGCTGACGAATACAAGAGTAGTCATTCGGTGGATGGCAAGGTACGCGGGAAGATCGATCCGGACAACAACGCCAAGCGCGACCGTGTCAATCCACCTGTCAGTCTGCTAGAACGGTTGACGTCAGCGAACGGCGACAGGTCGCTGGCACTGGCGTCCGGGTACCCACAGACGGACCTGTTCGTTGCGCTGAGCCGCCTCCCTCCGCTGTCCCAGGGGGACGAGGCCCATCAGGATAACGTCACGACCCAGCGGTTCAGCGTCGAGGGGTTGCCGGAAAACGGAACCGTGCAGCTCGAAGGGGACTGGAGTGCGACGGAGATCGACCAGGCCCTCCAGGACGACGAGATCGCATACGTCGAGCACGAATACGACATCGTCGACTTCCCCAGCGATCAGCTTCCCGTCGTCATCAGAGCGGATCTGCACCGCGATGCTCGGAAGTACATCGAAAACAAACTGAGCGTCAAGGACGTGACGATCAACAGAGACATCGAGGAACTCGCGCGGAGATTCGAGGGGCAGGGCGTGTTGTCGATCGAGATCGAATTCCCGAGCGACGCGCCCGAGGCCGAACGTGCCGGGGGGACGGGACAGCTCACGATCAATAACTTCCGCCTCGATATGGACTCGACGTTCAACGACATCTCGTTTCTGGCCGACCAGAAGGAAGCGGCCGACTACACGTACAATCCCGAAAAGAAGCGCGTCGAGTGGCGTGGCCGATCGATCACCAAAGGCGATACGCTCCGGTACGACGTCCTCGGCCCGGTCAAGGAACTGCTGGGTCTCGGCGACGTTTCGGCGACGTTCCGGGGCCAGATCGAGAACCACACGCTCACTGGGACGATGATTCGTGGACTCTACGATCGGACCGGCACGCCGTTCTGGACCCCCGACAGCAGCACGAACGGCAATCTCAGTGTCTCCCACCAGGTGCGGATCCGTGGCAAGCTCCAGGTCGATCCTGCGGCGCTCGCCGGGGACACTCGCGAAGTCACTACCGGCAAGGTGACGGTGAACGATCGCCCCTCGGAGGCGTTCGACCGGGTCGAAACCGTCTGTCGCCGGGAGGCGATGACGATCCTGAGCATCGACCCGCCGGCACATCCGGAACCGGCGCCGAACAGAGACGGCGTCTTCCAGATCACCGGCTCGGAAAACGAGAAGGGAGACGACCAGCCCGGGCAGCTGGAGGTGAAACGCGAATACGGGGACGAAGGTGTCGTCTACGCCGAAATCGAAGTGACGGGGGAGTTCACGTCGATGACCGAACAGTCCGAAGTCTCCTCGTTCGACGAGTCGAAAGACCGCCTGGTGCGATCCGACGAGGGTGGCCTCGAAACTCGCGGTAAATCGGACGTCGAAGTACGGGCACGCTCGGCCTCGTCGGAGCTCAATAGCGATCTCATCAGCAAGATCAAAGAGGGCCTGACTGGCGTCGGCGGCGGCCGACGCACCCGCCCGAACGAACCTGCGTTCGAGGAACAGGCAAACAAAACGGCGGACGCTCCGGAACTCGACTCCGAACCCGCGGAGCGGCTTGAGGACAGCAGTGAATCTTTCGATGGGGGTGACGACCGATGAGCGATCGCGTCAAGAAAACGTCCCGGCACCTGACCTGCGAACACGACGGTGATCCGGCCACGGCTGTCTGTGGTGAATGTGGAAAACCACTCTGTGAGGACCACGAGCGGACGCTCACCGATCCGCTGTTCAGCCAGTACGAAAACGATTACACGCACCTACTGCTGGGCATTGTTGGCTTCGTCGTCGTTCCCGCCGTTCTCCTTGGCGTGGTCGACGCCTCGCTGTTCGCCGATGTCGAACGACAGCTGTTCGATCAGACGATCGGTCTCCATACCGGCTTGCTCCTCACTGGGGTCCTAACCGGATTCGGCGGGCTACTGGCCACGTGGTTCCAGAGCGGCGATCAGAAGACGTCGGCCCGGGTCCTCACCCGCAATCCGCCCGAACGGGCGCTGTGCGAGGAGTGCTACCAGAGTACGAGCCTCCGCCGACTGCTCTCGGTCGCGCTGGTCGGGCTCGGTGCGCTGTTGATCCTCGCCGGTCCGATCCTGGTTGTACAGGCCGGAAACGGGGGCCTTCTCGCACTCAGCGGGCTCGGTGCCATCGTGTACTACCTCCGCCACGACGCTGTCCTATACACCCTTGGTCCGTCGAACTCCGATACGTAGCTCCCTGTGATCGCGCGTCCGCCACGTACCGACTTGGGCAGCCAGCCCGGTCTGTCGTTCCTCTGATCGGATGTCCTTCGGGTACTCTTTAACGATCCCGTCCGTACGACCGGTAATGCTCGGGCTGGCCGACGGGACGGTGGCGACGCTGGTCGTCGTCGCGGTGACGATAAGCTTCCCCTGCTTTCTGTACGGGGCCTGGATCGTGATCGAGAACGATCCCGTCACCTGGAGCGTGCTCGTCCGCCATCTCTCCATCGTGTTCACCGGGCTCGCGCTGACGACGATCCCGATGGTCGTGTGGATGCTCCCGAACCTCCTCGAGCAATTCTACGGGTTCAGCGTCCTGCACGCCGTCGTCGGTTTGCACGCGTACGCGTTTCTCGCGTTCGCGCTGACGGGTATCGTTCGGATCTTCCGCGCGAAGTGGGAGCACGACCTCTATCACGATTACGACGAAGACCTCCTGCTCTCGGAGATCGGTGGCGATCGGATGGATCACTGGCGCTCCCGGCTGCGGATCGGCGTCGCCGGCTACGTCACCCTGTGGATCGTCGCCTACCTCAGCGGCCTCGCCCAGTACGTCACCAAGTACGGATTCCCGCCGTAGCCCCCGACGGCGAACGGGGACTGAGATCACCGATCGTCGTCGGCTTCGTTCCCGAACGTCCAGGGGTCGTTCGAGAGCAGCCGCTCGGGTCTGAGCACGCCCCGGACGTGATGGCCATCCGACTCGTGGTCGTCGATCTCTTCTCGGTCGATCTCGGTCTCGCAGTCCGTGCAGTACCAGCGGGTGTTCATAACTCGACCTCCGATCGGGTACGCGCCGCGATCGTTTCGCGGACGAGATCGATCACGTCGGGGATCCGCTCAGCCACGGTATCGCTCAACTCGGTACCTGGTTCGGTATCGGCCGGCTGGACGCCGATCACGAGCAACTCGTCGGGCAGGTCGTAGGGATCTTTTCCGGCCTGTAACGCGTCCGAGAACGAGAAGTCGTGCATCAGCACGTCGGGCGGCGAGCCGTCGAACGATCCCTCGCGGTAGCGATACCGGTGGATCGCTCCGGGAGACGCATCCTCGACCGCGACCGCGTCGACGACGATCGCGTAGTCGGCCCCGCTCATCGCCTCCAGCGCGAAAAACGCCGTCGTGCCGGCGTGAGTCGCGACGACGCCATCCGGGAGCCCCTCGTCACGAAGCTCCTCGATGACGTGCTCGCCGACGCCGTCGTCACCCATGATCGGATTGCCGACCCCGACGACGGCGACGTGCGAGTACTCACTCATCGGTTCGCTCACCACCGCGTACCGAGTCGCGGTCGCCAGGGGACGCTCCTCCGGCCTTTCGTTCGGCCGTTGGCCCGCCGTCCGCGGCCGCCGGGCTCGGTCCGCCGTCGGACGACTGCTCGTCTGCTGGCTCCTCACGTTCGCTGTGGACGATGTACGCGTTCACGTCACCGAATACCATCGACCTGAGCACGTCCCAGTTGCTCGGCAGGACCGCGAAGTAGATGTGAAACATGACCATCACTGCGGTAATAAAGGCCAGCAGCAGGTGGATCTGCTTGAGCGTCTCCAGTGCCAGCCAGCCCGACATGAATCCGAGCGCGTCGATCCACCAGGTCGACTCGGTCGCCATCTCCCGATACATACCGAAGCCAGTAAGCGCGAGAATTCCGATGAAGATGGCGATCCACCAGAAGAAGGTCTTCTGCATCGGGTGGTGAGCGATCCAGTCGCCCTCGTCCTCGTCGTAGGCCCGGCGCGCGTCGTGGTAGTACGGCATGTACTTTTTGAGACCGACGAACGCCTCGGCGATATCGAAGCTGACCTGAATATCCGCCATCTCCAGCAGCTGGTGGTGTTTGTCGACCAACACGTAATAGTAGGGAAAGACGACGAACGTGATCGCCACGATCAGAATCCCGGTCCACATGTGGATCCCGAACGCGACGTAGTAGCCGCCCCAGATGCCCGATTCGAGCAAGAAGTAGTTGCCCGTCCAGATCGCCAGCCCGGTCCACAGTAACAGGAAAAACAGGATCGCCTGGATCCAGTGGCTCAGGCGGTTCCCTATCGAATGACGCTCGACCGACTGGCGCTCGGCCGTCTCAAGCTGTGCGACCCTGTCGTCGGTCTCGATGATGTCGGACCTGGCTGTCCGCCAGAGCTGTCGGCCCCTGTCGAGCAGACTCGAGGCGCCGTCGGAGCCGTCCGCCGGCGACTCGCCTCCGCCGTCAGTCGCTTCCGACATCGGTCATCCCCCCCGGCGACGCCGGTTTGAGTTCGGTTTCGTAGGACCCCTCCGGGCTGTCGACGTGGACCGAACAGGCCAGGCACGGGTCGAACGAGCGGATCGTCCGCATCACGTTGATCGGGTTCTCGATGTCCGCGACCTCGTCGCCGACGATGGCTCCCTCGATGATCGATGGGTTGCCCTCGCCGTCCCGCGGCCCGATGTTCCACAGCGTCGGCGTGATGATCTGGTAGCGTTCGATCTCCCCGTCCTCGATGTCCACGTAGTGAGAGAGCGTCCCCCGGGACGGTTCCCAGAGACCGACCCCCTTCCCGGTGTAATTGTCCGGGAAGTCGGCCATCAATGGCTCGTTCGGGTCGAACGCGTCCAGCAGATCGAGTACCCGGTCGCGGACGATCAGTACCTCCTGTGCGCGGGCGATGAGGCGGTTGAGCGTATTGCTCTCGTCGAAACCCCCGCCCAGGTTCGCCCGGAGGTCGAACGGGTCGTACCCCGAGATCGTGAGCCTGGCGAGCGGTCCGACCTCCATCGTCTCGCCGTCGAATCTGGGTGCTTTCCCCCACGAGTAGGCGCCGTCTTTCTCGGGTTCCGGCTCCGGTGGTTGGGCCTCGGTCGGCTTCCCGGCCGATTCTTCGGTGTAGTACGAGTACTCCGTGTCTTCGGAGATCGCAGCGACGATTTCGTCTTTCGTCATCGGTTCGAAGGACCCGTCGCGATACACGCCGCGCTTGAAGATCCGTTCGCCGGATTCGGGCTCCCTGAACAGTCCGTTGCTGTAGTAGCGGTTCGGCCCCGATCCGAGGTCGGCAGCGCCTTCTCTGGCCGCGGCCACGAGGATCGAAACCACGTCGTGGAGCCCTTCCCCCAGTTCGGGATCGAACTCCCCGTTCTGGACGTTCTCGAGGACGTCCGGAACCGCATCCGTCGGTCCGAGCCAGTTGCTGACCTCCCGGACGCGGGACTTGACGGTCTGTACCGTCGAGACGTCCGGATTCGTCGCGACCCCGCCGGGGACGAACGCGAGCGGGTGGGGAGCGCGCCCGCCGAACTCCGCCAGCGCTTGCATGAGTTTTCGCTGGTTTTCGAGTGCCCCCTGGTATCCATCGCCCTCGAGCGGATCGAGACGGTCGAATCCCGTGTCAGCGACTGCGTCGCTGTAGTCGGGACCGACGAGGGCGAACAGGTGAATCGCGTGGTTCCACAGGAAGAAGATGCCCTCGACCGCGTCCCGGAGAATCTTGGCGTGCTCCGGGATCCCGTCGAAGGCACCGGCGTTGATCGCCGCGTCTTCGGTCGCCCGCGACGAGCCGATCCGATGACAGATGAAACAGACGCCACAGACTTTTCCTGTGAGTTGTGCGGCGTCCCGTGGTGACCGACCGACGGTGATGATTTCGGCCCCTCGGAACATCTTCATCGTACTTTTGGCCTCCGCTATCTGTCCGTCCTCTACTTGCAGCTCCATCCCGTGGTGGCCTTCGATGCGTGTCGTCGGGTCGATTTTTACTTCTACCATAGTAGATCACACCGATTTGTCGTCTCCGGTTTCCGCGTCCGACTGCCGGCCAGCGTCCGCCGCCGTGGGTTCCTCGGCGGCACTTTCGGATTGCCCCCCGTCGCCGTCCTCCTCGGACTTCCCGTACCCCATCGCTTTCCGGCCGGCGTGCGCACCGATACCGACCACACCGGCGCCGACCGCGGCTAGCCCGGCTGTCTCGACATCGACGCCGAAGATGTTCTGTCGCTCGACTGATTTGTCCAGCGGCTGGAAGCGATCCCAGAACCCGGGCTCCATACAGCCGATACACGGCGCGCCTACGTTGAGGCAGACGCTCGTCCCGTCGTTCCACAGCCGCGTCTGATCGTCACAGTTCGTGTACGGTCCGGCACACCCCACCTGGTACAGACACCCCTCCTCGCCGGGTTTGTCCGCGAACTCGCCGCGGTCGAAATAGCCGCGCCACTTGCAGTTGTCGTGGACGAGCGGTTCGTAGAACGGCTTTGGTCGCTGATACCGGTCGAGATCCGGCTCGTGGCCGTTGAGGACCGTCGCGATCGTCAAGAGTATGTAATCGGGATGCGGGGGACACCCCCCGAGATTGATGACCGGAAGCCCCGATCCGGCGGTGAAATTCGGGCCGAGCACGCCGGGTTGATCACGTTGCTCGAACTGGAGCCCCTTCGCTCCCGTGACGTTCTCGCCGACGTCGTGGAGACGATTCTTGTTTTCCGCCGCCGGCCAGCCGCCGAAGGCTGCACAGTTGCCCACGCCGACCACGTACTCGGCCTCGGGGGCCAACTCGTCGATCCAGTCGACGAGCGGCTTGCTCGTCCCGTCCGGTGTCTCGCCAAGCGTCGCGGCGGACGGAATCTCGGTCGGCACCGATCCCTCGAGGACGAGTATGTCCGGCGACTTGCTCATCGACTCGATGGCTGCCTCGCCGTGTTCCGCCATGAGCGTGGGGTGGAAGGTCAGTTCCATCCGGAACTCGCTCAAGGTCTCCTCCAGGGTCGGATACTGTCCCTGGAGGAGTGATATCGTGCAACCTGAACAGCTCTGTCCTTGTAGCCAGGCGACCTCGACAGGCCCGTCTGTCGCCTGCTGAAGCGCCTGCGCGATCTCGCCCGTGTGGCGCGAGATGACCGCCCCAGCTGACATTGTGCCAGCGAGCTTCAAGAAATTTCGCCTGGTCTGGCCGTTGTCGCTGCTGCGTATGGCCATACTGAGAAGAGAACTGCAAAGAACATTAAAAATAGATATAGATTCTTGCACTCTGAGAAGACCAGTTCAGTGTCGAGTCAAGGACTGTGAGAGAGTATCGGAGGAGTCCAGTGGTTTCGTCAGCAGAGTTGCGTTCCACCGTTCGGCAGAGGTCGGAACCCCCCGACTGGCGAAACTCCCGATGAGGAACCGTCGATGGGGTGACTAGATCGGACCTGGACCTCTACAGACCGAATCTGGCGGAGGCCTGCTCGGGAGAAAGACGTCCATATCAGAGAGTATCCCGTCCGAAAGACGACATACGTGAGTACTACTGACGGGAAGACACCGAAGCAGCACCCCGATTGGCGGCGACAGAGAGCCAAAGAGACGAGTGGTGTGGCCCGCATGCCCGAAAGCTGCCTGTACTAACGTTTCTACTTTTCGAGGTTTTCTCTACTGGTCGCTTACTGTGAGTACGCACCTGATTCGGCGTAATAACTGCTCTAAAGCGTCTCTACCCTTTACATACGCGGGGTTTGTGGGGTTCTGACGAGGTTGAGTAAATAGTGATAGAAGATAGAGTAAAACGCACATCAGCAGTCGTGATATTCCTTGCGATCGGGGTAGCGACACTGACGGGCACTGCGCTCGCGGCGGACGTCGCCGGCGAGCGGAACGCAGCCCAGACAGCATTGAATCAGACAGACGACTCGTTCAACGTTTCGAATATGAGCGTCGAGGACGGTGAGAACGTCACTGTCACCGCCGACATCACCAATCCCGGAGCAGCGCCTGCGATCCAGGCGGTCGAACTCCGCATCGATGGTGAACTGATCGAGTACCGGCCTTGGGCACTCAACCCGGGAGAGACGGAACAGATCAGTTTCGACGTCGGGTCTGATCAGGTGAGCGAGGATAGCATTATCAGCGTGCAGACGCGCATGCATGGCGAGGTAGCGATCTTCGGCGAGGCGACATCGCCTGAAGCATCGATCACCTTCGAGGATCAGACCAGCGACGGCGCGAACGTCACGATCGCAAACGCCTCGAACTCCGAAACGCCGTATTACGGAGCCGTCTGGACGGTGAACAACGAGACTGGCGAACCTGGGACGCTGCTCGGTGCCACGCAAGTTACCGAAAACGAGACGAGTAACCTCACAGTCGATTTCGAAGAGCCGATCGAGGAGAACCAGACGCTGGTCGCCGCCGTCCACCCTGACGAGGACGGTGACGCAGCGACGATCGACCCGGTTGCCGAGGAAATCCTCGCCAGTGACACCGCCAACGTGACTGTCGAGATGGTCGAGCAGCCGCCCGAAGCCTCGATCACGTTCGAGGATCAGACCAGCGACGGCGCGAACGTCACGATTGCAAACGCCTCGAACTCCGAAACGCCGTATTACGGAGCCGTCTGGACGGTGAACAACGAGACTGGCGAACCTGAGACGCTCCTCGGAGCGACACAGGTTACCGAAAACGAAACGAGTAATCTCACGGTCTCCTTCGAGGAGCCGATCGAAGAGAACCAGACGCTCGTGGCCGCCGTCCACCCTGACGAGGACGGTAACGCCAGCACGGTCGACCCGGTTGCCGAGGAAATCCTTGCCAGTGACACCGCCAACGTGACTGTCGAGATGGTCGAACAGCCGCCCGAAGCGTCGGTAACCTTCGAGGATCAGACCAGTGACGGTACCAGCGTCACGATCGCAAACATCTCGAACGACGAGACACCGTACTACGGAGCCGTCTGGACGGTGAACAACGAGACCGGTGAACCCGAGACGCTGCTCGGTGCCGCGCAGGTCAGCGACAACGAAACGAGTAATCTCACGGTCTCCTTCGAGGAGCCGATCGAAGAGAACCAGACGCTCGTGGCTGCTGTCCATCCTGACGAAGACGGTAACGCCAGCACGGTCGACCCGGTTGCCGACGAAATCCTCGCCAGTGACACCGCCAACGTGACTGTCGAGATGGTCGAGCAGCCGCCCGAAGCGTCGGTAACCCTCGAGGATCAGACCAGTGACGGCACCAGCGTCACGATCGCCGCCATCTCGAACGACGAGACGCCCTACTATGGGGCTGTCTGGACGGTGAACAACGAGACTGGCGAACCTGAGACGCTGCTCGGTGCCGCGCAGGTTGCCGAAAACGAGACGAGTAACCTCACAGTCGATTTCGAGGAACCGATCGAGGAGAACCAGACGCTCGTGGCCGCCGTCCACCCTGATGAGGACGGCAACGCCAGCACAGTCGACCCGATCACCGAGGCGATTCTCGCCAGTGACACCGCCAACGTGACTGTCGAAGCGGTCGAGCAACAGCCTGCGGCTTCGATCACCTTCGAAGACCAGACCAGTAATGGATCGACCGTCGCTATCGCGAACGCGCTCTACGAACAACCACCGTTCTACGTCGCCGTATACGGCACCAACGCCACCGGCGACATGGTGCTGATCGGCCTCGAGCAAGTTATCGAATCCGAATCGAACGGGCTGACGGTGACACTCGATGAGCCACTCGCCGAAACCGGGACGCTCGTCTCCGGGATCCACCCGGACGCCGACGGTGAGTCCGGGACGATCAATCCGGTGACAGACAACTACCTGGCTATCGATATGGGCAACGTGACTGTCGATATCGACGATGCGAACGCGACGAGCGTTATCCAGGCTCCCCTGTAGCGATCGGCGGTACTTCCCAATCACTCGTTTTTTCGTCACGCCTACCATCCGCCGCTCGCCGGATCGATCTCTCTGTCCAGCTTCGGGGACCGAACGTACGTCTTCGAGCACGCGGACGTCTCATACTGGTGGCTATCCCATTTCGAAATGATTCGACACGCCGTCGTGCCGGATATCTGTACGAACGTATAGCCACCAGTGTCAGTCGGAACTGCGTGCCATGCAGACCACGGCTGTGTGGGTGATCGCAGGGTTCTTTTTGCTCGTCTTCGACGCTGTGCTGGCCGTTGTAACAGTTTCTGTCGATATAGTCCTAGGAACCTGTCCCGTGCTTGTTCGTGTCGGGGGCAGCGCCTCTCACGTGACGTGCGTCAACGCCACGCACTGCGGCTCCGTTTGGAAAGCCTTAATACTAGGACCCCGGTACGAAGGAGTGCAGCAAGCCCGGATGGTGTAGTGGCCCATCATACGACCCTGTCACGGTCGTGACGCGGGTTCAAATCCCGCTCCGGGCGTACTTTTTCGGCGAGCAAACTGCGAGCCGTAAATGCGTTATAGACGGATTTGAACCCTGGCAGTCGCGCGCAGCGAACGAACGTGAGCGAGCACGTCTGCATCCGGTTCAAATCCCGCTCCGGGCGCTTCTCTGCATTCAAATCCGTGAGCGACTGCGTTGGCGTGTCGCGCGCCACAGTTCTCGGGGCTTGCCGGCGGGACGCCCCCGACGAGTGCAGCACGTGTCGGAGTCCAGAACGTTAAGGGTACTCGTCACCGTTGGGTCAGTATGGTCGATACTGCCGTCGTCCTGGCCGCTGGCGAGGGAACGCGATTGCGGCCGCTCACGCGCAACCGTCCCAAACCGATGCTCCCTGCGGCGAACCGTCCGATACTCGAACACGTACTTGATGCGCTCGTCGACGCGGGTGCCGAGGATCTCGTCGTCGTCGTCGGCTACAAGCACGACCGCGTGCAGAACCACTTCGGGCCGACATACCGTGACGTTCCGATCACGTACGTCCGCCAGAACAAACAGCTCGGAACCGGTCACGCGCTGTTGCAGGCCCGCGAGCACGTCGAGGGGTCGATGCTCGTGGTCAACGGCGACTGTCTCATCGACAGCACACTTGTCGAGGACGTCTGCCGAGCGTTCGATCGGGGCGACGGCGAGCCGACGCTGGCGGTTCTCGAAGGTCCGGACGCCCGCCAGTACGGCGCGGTCACACTGCGAGACGGGCTTGTCCAGGAACTCATCGAGAAACCCCGGACCGACGAATACCGCCTGATCAACGCCGGGATCTACGCGTTCCACGACGACATCTTCGGGGCGATCGACGACACGCCGCGCGAGGCGGGCGAACTCGCGCTGACGACGACGCTGTCGCGCGAACTCGACGACGGACGGGTTCGCGGCGTCGAGACCGACGGCCTGTGGGTTGATGCCTCCTATCCCTGGGATCTGCTCGTCGTCGCAGCGGAGATCCTCGATTACGGGCTGGCGGACGAGCCCGAGCGCGACGATCGCGTCTGGGTCGACGAGACGGCGATCGTCCACGACGACGCGACGCTACAGCCGCCGGTCGTGATCGGCCCGGACTGCGAGATCGGCCCCAGTGCAGTGGTTGGCCCGCATAGCGCGCTCGGGCGCAACGTCACGGTCGGTGCCAACGCGACCGTCGCGAACAGCGTGCTGGACGTGGACGCCCGCGTCGGGGCCGGATCGACGCTGCTGGATACAGTGACGGGCCAGCACGTCCGACTCGGTCCGAACAGCGTCGTCTCGGGCGGCCCCGCCGACGTCCGGGTCGGAAACGAGATATTCGAGGACGAGGATCTCGGGGCCGTGATCGCGGACCGCGTTCGCGCGGACGGGAACGTCGGGTTCGCACCCGGCTCGCTAGTCGGCCCGAACGCCCACCTCGACACCGGCGTGACGGTCGACGGCCAGGTTCGTGAGGGCACGGAGGTGCGTCGCTGATGTGTGGGATCATCGGCGCTGTCGGCCGCGGCGTGGAGACGCTGGATGTACTCGTCCACGGGCTCTCGAAACTCGAATATCGAGGCTACGACTCGGCGGGAGTTGCGCTGGCCGACGAATCGGTCGATATCTGCAAGAAAGCGGGCGAGATCGACGAACTACGGGGCGCGCTGGAGGGGCGGTCGATCGACGGCAGCGTCGGGATCGGACACACGCGCTGGAGCACGCACGGGCCGCCGACCGACGAGAACGCTCACCCGCATCAGGACTGCTCAAGTGACGTTGCCGTCGTCCACAACGGGATCATCGAGAACTACCAGGAGCTCCGTGACGAACTGGCCGCTGCGGGCCACACGTTCCGCTCGGATACGGACACGGAAGTCGTTCCGCACCTCGTCGAGGATGCACTCCGTGGCGGTGCCGATCCGGAGGCCGCCGTCCGGTCGGCTGTCGGCCGACTCGAAGGCAGCTACGCAGTCGCGGTCGTGATCGCCGGCGTCGATCGAATCTTCGCCGCACGCAACGATTCGCCGCTGGTGTTGGGCATTGACGATGATGCGTACTATCTCGCGAGTGACGTCCCCGCGTTTCGCGATCACACGGATCGCGTCGTCTACCTGGACGACGGCGAGTTCACCGTGCTCGGTCCCGACGGCTGGCGGGTCACGACGCTCGCGGGCGAGCCCGTCGAGAAGACGGTCGACACCGTCGACTGGGATCCCGAAGAGACCGGCAAGAGCGGCTACGACCACTACATGCTCAAGGAGATCCACGAACAGCCCCGATCGCTCCGCCAGAGTCTCTCGGAGCGAGTCGACGAACTCGGCGGGTCGGTGGACATCGGCGAACTGGCGGATCTCAACCCGCGTGGCGTCCAGTTTGTCGCCGCCGGGACCTCCTATCACGCGGCACTGTACGGGGCCGAGCTGTTCCGACAGGCTGGGATCCCCGCCCAGGCGTTCCGGAGCAGCGAATTCGCCACCTCGCCGCCACCGATCGGCGACGCGCTCGTGATCGGCGTCACACAGAGCGGAGAGACTGCTGACACGCTCTCGGCGCTTCGGGAGGCACAGCGCCGCGGTGCGCGCACGCTCGGCGTGACGAACGTCGTCGGCTCGACGGTCGCCCGGGAGTCCGATCACGTCTTCTACATCCGGGCCGGTCCGGAGATCGGCGTCGCCGCGACCAAGACCTTCGCCTCGCAACTGGCCTCGTTGAACCTGCTGGCACTCGGGATGACCAGCACCGACGGCACTCGCGAAATCATCAGCTCGCTCCGTGATCTCCCCGGACAAGTCCAGGAAGTGCTCGACGGATCGGCCGCTCGCGAGGTCGCCGACACGTACGCGGCGTCCGATGCGTACTTCTTCATCGGCCGTGGATTGAACTATCCGGTCGCGCTCGAAGGCGCGCTGAAGATGAAGGAGATTACGTACAAACACGCGGAGGGCTTCGCCGCCGGTGGGCTGAAACACGGCCCGCTGGCGCTGGTGACCGACCAGACGCCCGTGTTCGCGGTCGTCACCGGCGACGACGAACTGGCGCAAAAGACCATCGGCAACGTCAAAGAGGTCGAAGCCCGCGACGCACCGGTGATTGCCGTCACTGACGGCAAAAGCGACGTCGAGCGATACGCCGACCACGTGCTCCGAATTCCCGAAGCGCATCCCCGCACTGCGGCCGTCCTCGCGAACGTCCAGCTCCAGCTCGTCTCCTATCACACCGCTTCGATTCTCGGTCGGTCGATCGACAAGCCACGCAACCTGGCGAAGAGCGTCACGGTCGAGTAACGGCCGCGACACCACTGCTGTTGCCAGCGTCACTCCATTTTCGCCGGACGCGCGTCGTGCCTCCACAGGCGAGCGGATCGAGTGCCTCGGAACCGTCCGGAAACCGTTGTGTTTCTTGTGCGTTCCTGTTCGATGGTCGGACGATGCCCGAACCAGTCATGTGTCCCGAATGTGGATGGACAGGTACGAGATCGGACCTCGACCGATCCGAGGATGTCCAGCAGTGTCCGGTCTGCGATACGAACGTCGAGTTCGTCGACTAGAGGCGGCGTTTTCGCCGACACGCAGCTGACGGCGCTCTGTCCGCCGGCCGCAGAATGAGAGTGCGATCGACCGGGTCAGATATCCTCTTCGATGATTTCGCCCACCGCGAAGTTGGACTTGACTTCCGAGATCTCGACCTTGACGCGGTCGCCGACTTCGGCACCGGGGACGATGATGACGTAGCCGCGCTCGACGCGCGCGATCCCGTCGCCCTGCTTGCCGATGTCCTCGATTTCGACGTAGCGGATCTCCCCGTTCTCGACCGGCGGCTGTGGCTCCGAAGGGGTCCCGGTTTCCGTCGTTTTCGCGTCGTCGTCCTCATCGCCTGCGATCAACGCGACGCGATAGGTCTCGTCCGGATCGATCGATCCGGTCTCGATCTCGCGGCGCGGCACCTCGATCACGTAGCGATCGTCTTCGGCTGATACGTCCGCACTGAACAGACACAGGAGTTTATCTGAGATCTCCAAGGGTAAACCACCGTTCGGTTGATTGTACCCCTCTATTATGAAAGTGCCGCCGAGTGCGGTCTCACTCACGCGGTTCCCACGGCGTCCCGTCGACCTGTTTTGGTCCCTCGGAGTCATAGACGACGATGCCGTCGCCGTCGACCGGTCTGTACTGCTCGCGAACCGCGATTGCCTCCTCGAGTTCTCGGATTGCCCGTTCTTTGAGCGTTGCCGCGAGGTCCTCGGCGTCGGGCCTGGAAATCTCTCGTCCCAACCCTTCGCATTCGTGGGCCCGGACGAGTCCCGCACTATCGACCGCCTCGCCCATCGGCTGGCTCGTGCCACCGAGAGCGAGGCTAAACGGATAGGTCTGACAGATCAGCGGTCGGTTCTGGTGGACCGTACACGCACCGACTCCGTCCTTTTCGCGGTAGAACGTACAGTCACCACAGTCGTCGGTCTGGAGCGCCCACTCGAAGGTCTCGCCTTCGGGCCCGTCGTCCCCCTCAGTCAGGCCGTACGGCATCGGTCTGGCGACGTCACGGAAGTCGTAGTCCTCGCTGTCCTGCAGCGTCCGGATCTCGTCGGGGAAGATGGTTGCCGTGTGTGGCTCGACTGCATCGCCGTCGTCCGGTGTTTCGGCCGTACAGCAGCCGCCACAGCGAGTACACTCGAAACCGATCGATTCGATGGCGTCGGCCAGTGCGCTCACGTCTAACTCGCGTGCACGGGCCAACTCGGCTTCGAGATCGTCCATATAGCCATCGAACGGACCAGAACACAAAAGCGCCGCGTCCGCCGGCCGTTCCGGACTATCGTTGATCGGCCAGAAAGTACACCTGCTTGCGTGCGTCCCGGAAGCTGTACCGCGAGCCGACCAGGTCGGCCTCGTCCAGGCGGTTCAGGGCGTATCGGACCGTCCGGTCGGGAAGCAGCGACGCCTCCGCGAGTTCTCCCTGTGACAGCGGCGGGCTGTCTTCTAGTACCTTCGCTACGAGCTTCGCGCTCGGCGGCAGCTCCTTGAGTCGGTCGCGAACGGCGCTGTCAGTGAAGCTAACCTCCGGGCGCACGCCTTCGGTAGTCGTACTCATACACCCAACTCGATCACCGTCACTGGTAAAACTTGTCTATATTCATATGCAAAGAATACTATCTATATAAGGTCTATTGAGACTCCTGTGTGAGTTGCACCTTCATACCATACTGCCGAACGCACGCGAGGCCGTCCGCTCGCTGGTCCGTTTCGGATGGATCGCTGTGACGATTTTCCGCCCTGATCGCAGGCGGCCGACACGGAAGGGTCTTACAGCAATCCGTATCAGTATCGTTTTATTCCTACGCTGAGGACATTCCTGACACCGTGAAAGGACAGGAGTGGTACCAGGCCGACGACATCGCCGAGGAGTACGAGGAGAAGCGCTTCTCGCGTGGTGGCCGCCTGATCGACCGGCGGGAGAAACAGGCTGTGTTAGATGCGATCGGACCGGTCGAGGATACCGATGTGCTGGAGATCGCCTGCGGGACGGGTCGGTTTACCGTGATGCTGGCTGAACGCGGTGCGGACGTCGTCGGACTGGACATTTCGGGCCCGATGCTCAAGCAGGGCCGTCAGAAGGCTCAGGCTGCCGGCGTCAGTGATCACCTCGAGCTCATGCGCGGCGACGCGGGCCGTCTGCCGTTCCCCGACGATCACTTCGACGCCGTGATCGCGATGCGGTTCTTCCATCTCGCCGATACGCCCGCGTCGTTCCTGAGTGAAATGCGTCGGGTCTCGCGTGAGGTCGTCTTCTTCGATACGTTCAATCGCTTCTCGACGCGTTCGATCTACAACTGGGCGCTGCCGATGGGGTCGCGGCTGTACTCGCGGTGGGAGGTCAACCGACTGCTCGACGACGTCGGACTACAACTGGTCAACGGCGAACACGATTTCGTCCTGCCGTACGGGTTCTACCGGCAGATTCCCAATAGCACGGCCTCGACGTTTCGGAAAATCGATACGACACTCGGATCGCTACCCTTTGGCGATCGACTCGCGTCGGTCTCTTACTGGGCCTGCGAAGTCTGACCCACCGGCTCGTCGGCTGACTGTCCTGCACCTTCGAGCCACCGGACAGTGATGGACGTACTACTATCATCGTGGGCCGCATATGGCCGGCAATGACGGATCTGGCCGATCTGGTGGCGCGCTCGCTCGATCCTGCCACGCGCGAGACGTTCGACAGCCGCGTCCGAGAGCAGACGAACTTCCTCTACGACCAATTCGAGACGGGAGCACTGGATAACGACGGCTTCGCGATCGGGCTTGAGATGGAGGTGTACGCGGTCGCCGGAGAACCCGGGAGCGGTGGCGGCCCCGTTCTCCCGACCGAACAGAGTCGGCTCCACCAGATCCCGGGGAGCATCTTCGAGGATACTGACGCGGTCAGCAAGGAGCTGGGTCTGCACAACGCCGAGATCAACACCGATCCGAATACGTTTGATTCGGCCGGCCTGGACGCACAATCGACCGCGATCGAGATGGAAACCGCGAAGGCTCGTGCGGCCGCGGGCGAGGAGAACTGTGCGCTCGTTCTCGATGCGATGTGGACGATCCCGCCGGACCCTGCAACCGTCGAGTATCTCTCGGCGACGACGGACATCGACGGCGTCAGGCTGGCGACGAACATGCGGACCGACCCGCGATACGTAGCGATCGACAACGATCTGCTCGAACGCGCCGACGGTTCGATCGAGCTGTCGGTCCCGGGGGTCGAGCAGTCGTTCCCTTCGATCCTCGTCGAATCGCTGGCCACGTCGATCCAACCGCACCTGCAGATCCCGCAGTCGGCGGCCTTCCCCGAGTATTACAACGTCGCGATCCGGACGATGGGGCCGCTCGTGGCGCTTGCGAGCAACTCCCCGTTTCTCCCTGCGGACCTCTACACCGACGTGGACGACCCCTTCGAACTGATCGAGCGGACCCATCACGAACTCCGGATCGCCGTTTTCGAGCAGTCAGTCAACGTCACGGAAAACCCGAAGGTGCGGGTCCCCGAGGATCTCGCTACCGTGACCGAGGTCGTCGACCGGGTGCGCGAGGACGACGTCGTTGCGCCGTTTCTCAGCGACTGGCTCGATACCGGCGGCGGGGCCGAGTACACGGACAACTACTGGGAGTTCGAACACAAGCGCGGCACCTACTGGCGGTGGGTACGGTGTGTCATCGGTGGCGATCCCGTCGAGGGAGCCGGCGACGAACGCTCGGTTCGCATCGAGTACCGCCCGCTCCCCACACAGCCGACAGTCCCCGACGTCGTCGGCCTGCAGGCGCTGACAGCCGGGTTGATACGGGGGCTGGTCGCCGCCGAGCACCCGCTTGCTGACCTGCCGTGGCACGCCGCAGAATCGTCGTTCTACGCGGCCGCCCGGGACGGGCTCGACGCCGATCTGGCCTGGGTGACCGCCGACGGCGAGCGGACGACCGACCCGGACGAGATATTCGCCGAGATATTCGAGTACGCCGAGTACGGACTCGACGTCCAGGGGATCGACGAGCGGACGGCCGCGTCGTATCTCGACCCGATCCGAACGCGGTGGCGCACGGGGAGGACGCCTAGTGGCTGGAAGAAAGCCCGCGTTCGCGAGCACCTCCACGACGGAATCGATCTACCGACCGCGATCGAGCGGATGCAACGGGAGTACATCCGGCGGAGTCGCGAAACCGAGTCATTCGCCGAGTGGATCTGACCGCCTCGAAACGACTTCCGTCCCTATCCGCCCGTTTCGGCGCGAGCGCTATCACTACTGACGATATCGACGTCGGTGATCTCGAACCGTGCGCCGCCGTGCTCGCTGTCCGTGATCTTGATCTCCCAGTCGTGTGCCTCGACGATCTGTCGGACGATCGCCAGCCCGAAGCCCGTCCCGTCGCGCTCCGTCGAGTAGCCCGTCTCGAAGACGGCTTCCCGGTCATCCGCGGGGATCCCGACGCCGTCGTCGGCGACGTACAAGCCGTCGTCCAGCCTGCCGACCGTGACCGTCACGTCGGTGCCGCCGTGCTGGTCGGCGTTCCTGAACAGGTTCTCCAGCAGCGTCGTCAGGCGCTTCGGATCGGCCCGTACTGTCGGTGTCTCGTCGACGACGAGGGCGGCATTGCGCGTTTCGACGCTGTTCCAGCACTGCGTGACGACCTCCCGTAGCTGTACCGGCTCGATTTCACCGACGACCGCTCCCTGTTGGGCCAGCGACAGCAGATCCGTGATGAGATCGTCCATGCGTTCTAGTTCCACCTCGATATCTTCGAGATGAGGGCTGTCACAGTCGTCTCTGACCAATTCCAGCCGACCGCTCGCCACGTTCAGCGGGTTCCGGAGGTCGTGCGAGACGAACCCGGCGAACTCCTCGAGGCGATCGCGCTTCTGTCTCAACTCCCGCTCCGTTTCTTTCAACTCGGACACGTCCCGACAGATCGCGATCGTGCCGTCCACGCGTCCGTTCTCGTCGTAGTGTGGATACCGAAGCGTCGAGAACCATCGCTCGTCTCGTTTCGGGAACGCCGGCCGGATCTCGTACTGTAGTGCCGTCTCCTCTTCGATGACTCGCCTCTTGTTCGACTCGATCGTTTCGGCGGCGTGCTCGTCCATAAACGCGTACTCGTCAGTACCGATCAGGTCCGATTTCGACATGTCCGCGTAGTCCGCGACGGCCTCGTTGACGATCTCGAACTCGCCGTCCCGGTTCTGGAACATCACCGGATCGTCGAGTTCGTTTACGATGTCACCGAGTAATCGATTTCGCTTTTCGACGTGATACCGCTCGACTTCCGTTTTCACGGCGTCGGCCAGTTCCGTTACCTGTGTGTCCTGTTTCCGCAGATATCGATCAGCTCCGCGGTTCAGAGCCGAAATCGCGGCGTCTTCACTGCTCTCCGAGGTGAACACGACGAACGGGATCTCGCTCGCTCGCTTCTCTCTGATGGTCTCCAGGAGTGACAGTCCGTCCCCTTCTGGGAGTCGGTATTCGGAGACGACAGCGTCGTATTCCCGCTCGGCCAACCGATCGAGCGCCTCACTCGCCGACGGTACCGTCTCAGCCGTCAGTCGATCGTCCGCCTGTGATAGCGACTCCCCGATCGCCGTCGCAGCTTCGGGATCGTCGACGACAACCACTTCGATTGGCGGACTCATCTCCCCCGTTTACACACTAATACTGTATAAGCGCCCGTATTCCGATATTAGGCTTGATATTATTCGGCAACACGTCTCTCCTCAGTTTTCTCTGACTGACTCCTTGACCGCGACTGTGGCGCTGTCTACCGTCGGCAATATCGCGAGTTGGCGCTAGATCCCGTATACCGTCACGGTCCAGAAACTCTCGAAGGCCCGGTCCAGTGCCGGTTCGGGGTCACCGGAGGCATCAACGGCAGCGGTCGCATCGGCAGCGTCGGCCACCGCACCGAGGACGCTTCGCTCACCGACGACGAACAGCGGCGCGTCCGCCGGTCGCTCCTTGAGTGCTTCCTGACACCGTTCGAGGTGCGTGTCGATCTGCCCGTCGCGGATCCGCTCGAACCGTGACTGTGAGAACCCGCCCTTGGAGTGGTTGCTCTTGAGTTCGCTGTCGAACCCGTGGAAGGCCGTCCGTTTGCGCCCCTCGTAGACGCCCATCGCGAACAGATCGGACCGGACGAGCGCGAGCGTGAACTCCCCCGTCGGCTCGAACCACGACCGCTCGATGTCGACACTGTCGCTCCATCTCGCGAATGGCTCGGGCGGGTTCGGTACGTCGACGGCGACGCTTACCATGCCAGCGTCGTCGGTCACGGCCAGACAGGGCGCGGCACGCGAGACCAGCGCCGCCCGCTCGCCGAACCCGTCTCTGACAGCCCGCGGCGTCCCGTGGTCGTCCGCGAGGACGGCCGTGAGGATACTCTGTTCGTCCCCCTCGATCGAGCGCAACCGGTCGAGGACCGCTTCGACTCGCGCCGGTGAGAATTGCTCGCGCCGCCGGTACTCGATCGAGCGTTCGCCCGCTTCGAGACGCTCGATCCGATCCCGCAGCTGCGTGATCTTGTCTTCGAGTTCGTTGACGCGTCGTTCGGCGGCCTGTCTGTCGGTGACGGCGTCCTTGCGACGCTTTCGCTCGGCATCGAGTTGTTCCGAAAGCTGGGACTTCTCGTCTTCGAGCGCTTCGATGCGCTCTTTGAGTTCGGCACGACCGAACAACTCGTCGAACATACCCGGGGTCGGGGCGCGAAGGCGCTTAAATCCCGGTCTGATCGGGCAGGGACTGTTCCATCTCGAGTAGCTGTGCGGCCCGATCGGCCTTCGCCAGGAAGACCTCCTTGAGTGCGGGCGGGTTCCGGACCCGCGTGCTGTCGTCGAGCACTTCCGGGGGGACGGCGAGCGTGTCCGCCGGAACGCCACTCCCGCCGTGGACCTGGAAGTGCCGGGTCCCGAGTTTCATCACGAGTGGCTTCCCCGATGCAATGGCTCTCTCGCCATCGTATAGTTGCGTGGCGATTTGCTCGTACTGCTCGCGGCACAGCGCTGCCGACTGCTGGTCCTGGGGCTCGACGTACAGCCGTCCGAGATAATACCCCCGGGAGAACTGTTCGAACATTCTATGCGTGTCTATCTCACACATGGATACGAATAAGTCTTCCGCGGCGTACGGTCGACCACGCTGAGCCACGCTTTGCCTAGTTGTAATCTATGTATAGCACATATTGAACTCTCTAAGCGATTTTGTGGGCGTCTCATTCGGTATTGAACAGTCCGAACGAACGTCCGGGTTTTTAGGCGATCCAGCCGAAGCATCGTCGTAATGGCACCCCGCTGGACCGTCGTGATCGTCGTCCTGCTGGCGGTTGCGGGAGTAGTGACACCGGCGATCGCGACGTCGGCTATCGATACCCGGGCCGAGCAACGCGACCTCTTCGATCCGCTACCGAGCAACGAAACCGTCGAGGCGAACGCCACGATGGGTAGTCAGATCAGCGCGTTCATGGAATCGTCCGCCGTCGCGGTCAGCAACAGCGTCGAGACAGGCATCTGGGTCCATCAGTTCAACGCCTCGGAGAACCGGACCGATATGGTCGACCGGCGGGCCACAGTCCTGGAGCGCCGGCTCGAAGCGCTCCGGGCGGAACTGAACGAGACCGGGTCGGGGAACGTCACTGATCCGTCCGATGCGAGGCGCCTCGCCGCGCTGCAGGCGCGGATCGACGCCCTCAATTCGACGCTGCAGCGGACCCAACAGGTCGCCAGTGAGGCCGGCGTGAACACGACTCGACTCGAACGCCTTCGGAACAACGCGTCCCGACTACACGGACAGGACGTCGCCCGGATGGCCCGAAACTTGACCACTGTCGGTCCGCCTGTCGACCGTGGCCCGCCGGCTAATCACGGACCTCCTGGCGAGGGCCCGCCAAATCAAAGCGGGAACGGCACGCACGGTCCGCCCGGTCACGATGACACGCACGGACAACCGACTGACCCCGAAAACGCCACGCAGAGAACGCCTTCCGAACGCCCCGGCCGCACGAACGAAACGAACGGATCGGACTCCCACGCTCCGAAATCGAGCGACGATACCTCGGACGATCCTCCGGAAGGCCAGCCCGCCAGTCCGTCCACCGCTGACGAACGGGCGTCCGAGCGATCGAACGAGTAGTTCGGCCATGGCGACCAGTCTCGGGATCCGGATTTAGGGAAAGCCTTTTATAGAAGAACTGGTTACATCAGGTGAATGGACTCCGCCGAACTGCTCGATCTTCTGGGGAACGCGAACCGTCGGCGCATCCTCCGGCTGCTCGCGCGCAAACCCTGTTACGTGACGGAGATCAGTGAGTACATCGGCGTCAGTCCGAAGGCGGTTATCGATCACTTGCGAAAGCTCGAATCGGCCGGACTGATCGAGAGCCGGGTCGACGAACAGCGCCGCAAGTACTTTTATATTGCCAGGGGGTTCCGCCTGGAGGTATCCGTCTCGCCGTACGAATACGGTGCCAAGAGCGCGTACCCGGCCAGTTCAGGGCTTGATCTCACCTCCTGTGAGCACCTCTCCGTGGATCTGGAGCCGAACGGTGAGTCGGATCTCGACTCGCTCGCGACCGATCTGCGCGAACTCGAGCGGCTCCGAAACGAACTGTCGCTCGCCCAGCGGTGGGTTCAGGGACGACTGACCGACGTCATGGAGCGAATCGGCGATCAGATCGACGGCGACGACCGCCTCACCGTCGAGGTGCTGTTGGCCCTCACCGACGGGGCGGCGACCCCACATCAACTCAGTCGTCGCGTGGACGCGCCGCCGGGGATCGTGCTCGACGTGTTACGATTGCTCGAAGTCGAGGACGTCGTCGAACGCGACGGCGAACAGTGGCTGTTGGCAGACACGTGATATCACTCGATGTCCCGGGTCAGTCCGGCACGGAGGTCACGACCGACGTAGTGGCCCAGCAGGCCGGCGATTCCGCTGGAACTGGCACCGACCGCGACGAGCGGTGCGCCGGGCCCGAACACCGCGATGGTGAAGTTGCTGAGTAGTATCGTCAGTGCCCCCGTCATCAGCGCCGCCGCGCCGACTTCGAGGTAGCGCCGGCTGTCGGATCCGACGCCGATCGCCCCGCCAGCGAGGAAGATGCCCACCAGCCCAGTGACGTTGTCCGGAATGAACGGTACGACGGCTCCGGAAGCGAACGCCAGTGCGACAGACAGCACCAGCGCGAGCGCGAACGTCTGTACCGAGAAGACACTCCCGATCCGATCCCCGATACGTCCCCGTATCCCGCCGCTGGTCTCGGTGTGTGTCTCGGTCGCGTCCGGCTGTTCGTCCATGATGGCGTCGAGATCGACCTCGCCGACCTCGTCCTCGCGGCTCAGCTGGTCGGTGCGCTCGGCCATGGCTCGTGGTTGACGGGCCAGGTTGATAGGAATTTGCTTTCCGGCGTTTCGGATGCCCGTCGCCAAGAGATGGTTTCAAGTCCGCGCGAGCGGTAACCCGATCCATGCAACCAGGCGACCGGGTTCACGTCGACCGCGGCGAGCAGTCCTACGACGGGGTGTTGTTGCCCTCCTCGACGGACGACAATCTCGTGATCAAACTCGACAGCGGCTACAACGTCGGGATCGACCGTGAGGCCGCCGACGTCGATGTCCAGGAAGCGGGCGTCTACGACATCGAGGGTGCACAGGCCGAGGAGAGCGCATCCGAGATCTCCTTCGACGAGGATCTCCCGACGATCTCGCTCATCTCGACCGGCGGGACGATCGCCTCGACGGTCGACTACCGCACCGGCGCTGTGACCGCACAGTTCGACGCCGAAGACGTGCTCCGTGCCGTACCCGAACTCGCGGGGCTGGCCAACTACCGCGGGCGGGTGGTCGCGAACATCCTCTCGGAGAACATGACGCCCGACGTCTGGCAGGATCTCGCGGAGGCGATCTACGAGGAGATTGAGGCCGGCGCGGACGGCGTCGTCGTCATGCACGGTACCGACACGATGCAGTTCTCCGCGAGCGCGATGGCGTTCATGCTGGAGACGCCGGTCCCGATCGTCTTCACCGGCAGCCAGCGCTCGGCCGACCGTCCCTCCTCGGACAACGTGATGAACGCCGTCTGTGCCGTCGAGGCCGCAAAGGGCGACGCCGCGGAGGTCATGATCTGCATGCACGCGGACGCGTCCGACGAGGTCTGCGCGCTCCACCGTGGGACGCGCGCCCGCAAGAACCACACCTCGCGTCGGGACGCCTTCGGAACCGTCGGCGCGGAACCGCTCGGCGAAGTCGTCTACGAGGACCGCCAGGTCTCGTTCCGCCGCGAGTACCGCGAGCGCGGCGAGGCCGATCTCGAACTGGCCGCTGATCTCGAAACGGAGGTCGAACTGGTGAAGTTCACGCCCGGGACCGATCCGGCCGTACTCGAGGCCTACGACGACAAGGCCGGAATCGTCCTGGAGGGGACCGGACTCGGCCACGTCAACACCGACTGGATCGAGTACGTCGACGATCTCATCGACGACGGGACGCACGTCGTCATGACAAGCCAGTGTCTGGAGGGGCGGGTCTGCGATCGGGTCTACGACACGGGCCGCGACCTGCTCGATGCCGGCGTGATCGAAGGCGAAGACATGCTACCTGGAACGGCAAAGGTCAAACTCATGTGGGCGCTTGCCAACGTCGAAGACATCGAGGAGACGATGGGGACCGAACTCGCGGGCGAGATCCAGGACCGATCCGTCCCCTGGACGTAGGGCCTGTTTCGATCCATCGCTCCCTTCTCCGAGACCGACTGTATCCTCTGCAGGCCCATCTTTTATATTTTCAGTATGCGGCACGATAGCTATGGACTATTACCGGACTGGCGTCGTGGTGCTCACCGTCGTCTTGTTCGCGGTGGCTGGCTGTAGCACTGGTGACCCCGGGGTAGATTCCAGCCCCGGTGACGAGACTGCCCTGTCGACGGACGCCACAGAGGCGCCGACCCGGACGAATACAGCCCGAAATCACGACACGCGCACAGACCATGGGACGACAGCGGAGACCGAGACGCGGACGACCACAACCGACTGGAAGCCCGATGACGGCTCGTATGAGGGCCGTATCGAGGTCGTTTCGGTCGCTGCAACAGTGACCGACGACGAGGAGATCGGAGTCGTCAACGTGACAGTCAAACCGGCCTCCGGAACTGTCGACCTGTCCGAGACGGTCATCCGGTGGACTGGCCCGGATACCACTCACACGTTTGCCCCGCCGGCCGTCGACGGCAGCGGTGCCCGCTACGGCGTGCAGCGTCTCGTAGTGAGCGACGGGCCAGTCACCTTCCTCAATAGCACGGACAATTACGTGAAACTCTCCTTCGACCTCGGGGACGACGACGGAATCGCCGGAGCGACTCCGTTCGGGACGCATCTCAGGCCGGGCGAACAAGCCCGACTCGTCTTTGCAACGGGCAAGCGGACGACGAGCGAGCGACTCGTGGTCCCGCACTCACTGGCCGGAGAAGACGCGATCAACCTCTAGCCGTCGCCCTGCGGGTCCTCGACGACGACCTCGCCATCGACGACGTCGACGTTGATCAGCGTCTTGACGTCGTAGTCGGTGTCGTCGAGGTTGTTCTCGCCGCCGACCTTCTTGATCACGGCGACGATGTCGACGATCTCGGCGCCGATCTCCTCGAGCGCGCCGGTGATGCCGGCGAGCGTCCCGCCGGTCGAGAGCACGTCGTCGAGCACGAGCACCTTGTCGCCCTCGTAGACGTCGTTGACGTACATCTCGCTCTCGGAGTAGCCGGTCACCTGCTGGAGCGAGACCTCGCCCTCCAGCCCGTACTTGCGCTTGCGGATGACGACCAGGGGGATGTCGGTCATCAGCGAGAGCGCCGTCGAGATGTGGATCCCCATCGCGGCGGGCGTGACGATCTTGTCGACGTCTTCCAGTTCTGCCTTGCGGATGATCCTGATGACGATCTCGCGCAGCAGTTCCGGTTCGAGCATCGGGACGCCGTCGCTGATCGGGTGGACGAAGTAATGGTAGCCGTCCTTTTCGATGATCGGCGCGTCGAGCATCGACTGCCTGAGGCGGTCCATGTCCGCGCTACTCCCCCAGCCGTTAAAAACTGCCCGTCACGCGCCGGCCGTGTGGACCCCTCTCAACCCGGTACGACCGTACACGGGTCACTTCTCGGCGAGGACGACCTCTCGCACGTCGACCCGCCCGCCTGCGACATCGCCGGGAACAGCGTACGGGTTTATAACCACTCACGTGATGGATTACAGACTGATTGAAATTGACGTACAAGATAGAGCGGTTGTATCCATCATAGCCGTCCGTTTTTCTGAGCCGGCCGGTAGAACGCGCCTGCGTATTCAGCGATGATGTGAGCGTACCCCACATTCTTGGTTGCGAGTCTACAAGAACGAGTATGGGTGTGAACCGCCGCTCCTTCCTCGCCAGTTCTCTCGCCTCACTCACTGTGGTGAGCGGCTGTCTCTCTCAGCCCGACGATAGCACCACTGCGGAGCCGCTCTCCTCTCCACCGTTATCTGCAACGAATGAGGGGTACGGCACCCACTTCACGGTGTCGGGCACGTGGCCAACGCCGGGCTACGACGCAACCAGACGCGGCTTCAATCCCGACACGAATCCACCACGCGGTGAGGTCGGTGCGGCGTGGCTACGGACGCCCATCGAAGGCCAGCGCTCCTTCCAAACAACTCCTCCAGTAACCGATGACAAGCGCGTGTATGCCGGCTCCGGCGCTGGAAGAAATGAAGGGACGAACCAACGGGGCGGGTTTATTGCCGCCTTCGATGGCGAGACGGGTACACGAGAATGGCGGACTACGGTGTCACGTGGCCGAATCGAGGGCATCGTCCACACTGATGGCACGCTGCTCGCCGTCAGTTCGGCCTACGACCCATCCGAGGCCACCCTCACCGCCCTCGCAACGACGGACGGCAGCGAACAGTGGCATATCGACCTCCTCTCGAATCCGGTCTGGGGTCCGATTGCCGGCAATGATTGCGCTTACGTCGCCTTGAACGAGGGAGGGGTGACCGCTGTCTCACTCGATGGCATGCACCAGTGGACGAGCCCAATCGCCGACGACGACGAAGCGGCGACCCGGCCCTGTGCGACAGACTCGATGGTATTCGTTGGGACTGAGCAGGGCCGGGTGAGTGCCTTCAGTGCCGAGGATGGGCGTCGCCAGTGGCGCTCACGGGTTGTGGGGTCTGGCCACCAGCCACGCATTCAGACGATGCCCACCGTCGTCGGCGAAACGGTGTTCGTCTCGGGGACGGACTACCACCTGTACGCGCTGAACGCGACGGATGGCACGACACGGTGGGAGACACAACTCCTCGACCAAACGTACGGGAACTCGATACCGTCTGTAACCGTCGTTGACGACACTCTCTACGTCAACACGATTCACGGTGGCCTGCTTGCGCTCCGGCGAAGCGATGGCACCGAACGATGGCGAACAGGTGAATACGGGGGGAATCTCCCGCCGGCTGCGGCGGGCGACCTCATTCTTGCTCCGACATTTGGGTCAGTCCAAGCCTACACTACGGCGGGGAAACACCGCTGGGAGTTCGAGATGGAGGCGTTCGAGACGGAGACTAAGGGAGCGTATAATATGGACACGGAAGTCGCCGTGGCACATAACCGCGTGTACGTCACTCTCAACGATGGGCGGGTGTTCTCGCTTGGGGCCAAGTAGACAGTGGTGGCTGAGTGAGGTTTTCTGTTATATTTCAGGACTCAATGCGAACAACGTAACAAAGCTGAATCAACACCAGCCATCCATCGGAGGATACGGTACATCTCCTGTCTCTACCAGATCACCGAGGTCGTATCTCGTCTGTCCACCAGAGCAAATGGGGTTCCGGAAACGAGGAGCGGCTTACACCCAGGTTGCGAGACAGTCGGTCGAGCAGATCGAGATGTCGACGGGCGAGTCGGACCCCTCAGGGTGTACCCGAAGCGTGTACGCCTTGATATCGGTGTCACAATTAGCGCAACTCATATCCGTAACCAGATTACGATACTACCTTGTTATAGAGTATGTACCAGGCTGTTACACGATGCAGAGACAGGGAGACTCCATACCTCGTCGATGCTACCAGGGTCAACGCTGATGTCGAAGATCCTCTCTGCCTCGTTTGCTCACCAGTATCGTGACCGGGGTGTGCTGACTATGCGCTCTCTATCTTGCATACCGTTTCTGACAGTCCTTGAGTAGGTCCACTGCAAAACGACGGGTTGCTCGGCAGATTCCTATCGGTAGTGTTCGACTTCGAGACCGTCGACGCGATCGAAATGATCGTCCCGCGTGACGATGCGGGCACCGTGATGGCGACAGACACCTGCGATCAGCGTATCGCCGAGGTTGATCCGTTCGCCGGACTCCAGTAGTTCCGCTTCCACGAGTGCTGCTTCCCGCGCCGCTGGCTCTGTCAGTGCCAATGGCTCGAGCCAGTCGAGGCCTGTCACGACTTCGTCCAGTCCCGCTCGTCCTCCGGTACGGGCGCCACCGCGGTAGACCTCGAACAGGACCAGCGACGGCGCGAACAGCGGTTCGGTTTTGTGCTCGTCAAGAAACTCAGCAGTCGCGTCCACGCCGTCGAGGTAGTCCAGCAGGAACGACGTATCGAGAACGATCATCGCTCCGCTCGCTCCCGAAGATCACCGTCCAGTTCTCCCCGGACCCCTTCGACTTCCTCGCGAAAGCCCTCGACGTCGCTCATCGCGCCGAACCCCTTCATCACGTCACGCTCGTTGCCGGTAATCCGCAGTATCGTGTCGGTGAAACTCTCGTCGTCGCGCTTGTGGGCCCTGAGACGTTCGTAGGCCTCTTCGGTGATGGTCAGCGTCTTCGTCCCCATACGTATACGTTTAGACATACACGTACTTAGTTGTCCGGCGAGGGGCCGCAAGTATGCCCTACTCCGAGGCGAGGACGACCTCTCGCACGTCGTCGACGCCGGCCCGTCGGACGACCGCCCGCACGACGTCCTGGGCGCCGGCGAGGTTGTCCGAGTCACCGTCGAGCACGAGCAGGCGGGCGTCCTTGCCCTCGGCGATCTCGCCTGCGTTCAGGCCGGCGATGTCGGCACCGGCCCAGGTCGCCATCCCGAGCACCTCACGGGCGGAGACGTCCGCGAGCTTGTTGGCGAACTCCATCTCGCGGAACATCGACGGACTGTTGAGAAAGACGTTGTCGGTCCCCAGCGCGACGGTCGTCCGGTCGAGCAGCTCGCGGATCGGCGGGACGCCGACCCCGGTCACGAGATTCGAGCGCGGACAGACGACGACCGGGGTCGCTTCGTCGTCGAGTCGCTGGTAGTGAATGGGCTCGGGATGGACCATGTGCACGAGGAAATCCGGATCGAGGTCCATCGCGGGGTTGATGTCGGCGCTGTCGCGCTCGCCCGCGTGGATGCCGAACAGCTTGTCGGCCCGCCGGGTCGCGTTTCGCTCGGCGTCGAAATCCGCGTCGCGAGCGCCGCTCGCGCCGAACCCGTCGCTCGCGTGCATCGCGTCGACGGTTTCGCGGCCGAGGACAACGCTCTCGATTGCGAGCCCCTCAAGCGCGTCTTCGAGCATCTCGACGCCCTCGACGCCGCCCTCGCGGAACTCGATGAACGCGCCAGTGCCCGACTGTTCCATGAACTGCAGCGAACGCCGCATGGCCGAGACGGTCTCCTCGCGTGAGGCTTCCCGCAGGAGTCGGTGTTTCAGCCCGTCCGGGGGCGCGACGAGTTCGTCCAGCGAGAGTCCCGCCCCTGCCTCCTTGGCGATCGAGTCGCCGATGTGGGTGTGGGCGTTGACGAACGCCGGCAGCACGATCGCATCGCTGTCGGTGGCGGTCTCCTCGACGGCCGCGATCTCGCCGTCCTCGATTACCACTCGGCCCTCGATCGGTTCGAACGCCCGCCCCGTCAGAATCGTTCCTTCGATGTCCATACGGGTCAGTGGGTCGGCCCGGCCTTGAACCCTACTGGAACTCGTCCAGTGTCGCGTGGATCCCGGACCGGACGTCGCTGACCAGCGTCTCCTCGACGTCGAGGCCGAGCACCCGCACGGCGGCGTCACCGACCCGATCCTGCGCGTCCCGGGGTGCGTAGACGCCGAGTCGCCACTGGTCGTACTGGGCGGCCCGCAGCGCCTGCACCAGCGTCGACTGCTCTTCGAGTCGGCGGACCTCCCCGCCGACGATCACCCGACTGGAGGTCTCTTTCAGCTCCGGTTTCTCTGGCACGTCGAGGATCACGTGCCCGGGATCGATGTCGGCCTCCGTGGCGATATCGTCCTCCAGCCGGCGGATCTCGTCGTGATCTGCATCGAGCAGATCGTCGGGCACGGCGTCCATCTCCGCCCAGACCGCGCGCTTGAACAGGTCGCGGTAGCTCAGCCGCTCGCCGTAGCCCTCGGTCGCGTCGTTCGACCGCAGCGCGACCAGCAGGTCCTTGTCGTCCATCCGGCGGAGTCGCTCCGGATCGACGGCCGTCTCCGCGAGCAGGCGCTCGGCCCCGCGTCGCAACATCGCCTTCGCGATCCGGGCGACGTGGTGGTTGTACACCGTCGGCGTCATCAGCGCGCGGGCGAGCAGGAGGCTCTCGGCGGTCTGGACGTTGCCCGCCGCCAGCACGAGGTCACCCTCGACGAATCGCAACTCCCGGACCAGCCGGCCGTGGTCGATCGTCCCGTAGGGCACCCCGGTGTGGTGGGCGTCCCGCGCGAGGTAGTCCATCCGGTCGATGTCCAGCTCGCCGGAGACGAGTTGCCCGAGTTCGCCCTCGCCGGCCACCATGTCCGCCACTCGATCGGGATTGAGGCCGTGTTCGGAGAGGACCCGGGCCACCGCACCCCCACCGAGCAGGTCGTGGACCTCGTCGTGGTACTTGCCGGTGTGGCGATGGATGAGGTCCTCGACGTTGTGGCTATACGGGCCGTGACCCACGTCGTGGAGCAGTGCGGCCGCTCGGACCCGCTCGGCCTGCTGGCCCTCGATGCCGAGATGCGAGAGCGCGCGGCTGGCCAGGTGGTAGACCCCCAGCGAGTGCTCGAAGCGGGTGTGGTTGGCCGAGGGATAGACCAGCGTGACGGTTCCCAGCTGTGAGATGTGCCGGAGCCGCTGGACCGGTGCGGTGTCCAGCAGATCGCGTGCGACGCCCTCGACCTCGATGTAGTCGTGGACGCTGTCCTTGATCGTCTTCATCGTCCGGACGTACGGTCGCTCCCGACAAAAGACTCGGCCAGCTACGCGATCGACCGCAACAGCCCGGGCACCCCTCGAAGGCCGCGTTGCCGGCTTTGACGCCCTCGTCGGGCGTTCGCCCGCTCTCCGAGACAGTCGTGATCGCTCTGTCCGAACCGATAGGCTGCGCCCATCGCTTTCCCGTAGGGACTCGGCCACCGCAACACTTCGACGGTGGCGAAAGCCTTTCTCGCCTACCTCCCGTGCACCCGCTTATGGTGACGTTTCTCTCGGGCGGGACCGGCACGCCCAAGCTGCTCGCCGGGGCCGGCGCCGTCTTCGATCCCCAGGAGACGACCGTCGTGGCCAACACCGGCGACGACATCGAACTCGGGGGCCACTTCGTCTGTCCGGACGTCGATACGGTACTGTTTCTGGAGGGAGACATCCTCGATCGCGACGCCTGGTGGGGGATCGAGGGGGACACGGCCGAGACCCACGAGCGACTGCACGCGCTGGCCGAGGCTGCCGGCCTCGATAGTAGCCCGCGCTATCTCCCCGACGACAAGCAGACTGCGGGCCGCGAGATCGCCCGCTGGCGTCGCTTCTCGGCGGTCGCGGAGTTCATGCACATCGGCGACGACGACCGAGCGATCCACCTGACGCGGACGGGATTGCTCGACGAGGGCCACACGCTCACGGACGCGACGGCGACGCTGGCGGCGGCGCTGGGCGCCGACCGGACGGTCCTGCCGATGAGCGACGACCCCGTCGCGAGTCTCGTCCACACGCCCGACGGGATCCAGCACTTCCAGGAGTGGTGGGTCGCCCACGACGGCGACCCGCCGGTCGAGGACGTCGAGTTCAGGGGTGCAACCGAGGCCGAGCCGACCGACGCCGTGCTCGACGCGCTCGGGGAACCAGTCGTGATCGGCCCCTCGAACCCCGTCACGAGCATCGGGCCGATGGTCGCGATGGACCGGTTCCGGGCCGCCCTGGAGTCGACGCCGGTCGTGGCAGTCTCGCCGTTCGTCGAGGACCGGGTGTTCTCCGGGCCGGCCGCGAAGCTGATGGCCGCTACCGGTCGCGATCCCTCGACAGCGGGGACCGCCGAGGCCTACCCCTTCGCGGACGCGTTCGTCCTCGACAGCGACGACGGGACGGATCTCGATCGGCCGGTCGTTCGGACTGACACGGCGATGGAGACTGACGACGACGCCGAGCGTGTCGCCCGTGCCGTCGAGCGGGCCCTGTCGGAGGTGCGATCGGTATGAGAACCGCCGCACAGAACGCCGAACTGGCGCTCCTGCTGGAAGTCGCGGGGACGCCCAAGCCCGGCAACGTCGACCGCGAGCGGGAGTACGAAGGCCTCCGGTTCGAGCACTTCCTGGCCGGCGCGGTCGGCGCACAGGAGGGCTTACGGATGGCCGGCCGGGTCGACGGTCCGCCGGTCGGCGAAGCCTTCGAGCAGGCCATCGCGGGTATGCGCGACCAGCGCGGCGGTAACACACAGTTCGGGGCGCTGCTGTTGCTCGTCCCGCTGGTCCGGGCCGCAGCGGACGGGAACCTCACGCGGTCGGGCGCGAGCGACGTCGCCGAGTCGACGACCGTCACCGACGCGGCGGGGTTCTATCGCGCCTTCGAGCACGTGGCGGTCTCCGTCGAGGACCCGCCCGCCGATATGGACGATCTCGACGTTCGCCGCGGCAGCGATGCCGTGCCGGCGCTGCACGCCCGTGACCTGTCACTCTACGATGTGATGGACCGCTCGGCCGATCGCGACGGCGTCGCCCGCGAGTGGACCGGCGGATTCGAACGGAGTTTCGGCGCGGCAGCACGGATGGAAGCGCTCGCCGGCCCGATGACCGAGCGGGTGGCGAGGGTCTTCCTCGAACTGCTGGCCGACGAACCCGACACGTTCGTCGCGATCAACCACGACGAGGCGACGGCCGAGCGCGTCAGCGAACGAGCGCGAGCCGCGCTTGAGGGCGACGAGGATCCGGACGCGCTGGCCGAGGAGCTGGTCGATCGCGGCATCAATCCGGGCACGACGGCCGATATCACGGCCGCGGGATTGTTCGTCGCACTCGAAGGGGGGCTGGCGATATGAGCAACGAGCACGGCGAGACCGCGGCGTGGCCGGTCGAACTCCGCGGGGTCACCGAGTCGATCGTCACCACGCGCGGTCCGAACGACCGCTGGAACGTCGCCGCGCTCGGACTGCACGCCGGCGACCCGGTCACGGCCCGGACCTGGGGGCGGACGCGCACGCGGCGGAACGTCGAGGCACGCGGACGGGGGTACGTCCAGTTCGCGCCGGACCCGGTCGCCTTCGCCGAGGCGGCGCTGACGATCCGCGAGGAGTCCGAGCCGATCCTCGACAGTGCCGACGCCTGGGCCGAAGTCGAATTCGATCGGCGCGAGAGCGGAACCGAAGGCGACACTGAGTGGGTCGACTGGGCGCTCCGTCCGGTCGAGAGTCGGGTCGAGCGCCGCGGCGTCCGGACGACCAACCGCGGCTATTACGCCGTCGTCGAGGCGACCGTCGCGGCCTCGCGGCTCGGCGTCGAGGCGTACGACCAGCAACGGCTCCGCCAGCGGCTCGACTATTTCGAGGGCGTCGTCGAGACCTGCGGCGGCCCACCGGAGCGCGAGGCCTTCGAGATCGTTCGCGCGAATGCCGAATGGTAGCACGTATGTCAATCCCGGCAGATCAGTGTCGCTTCGAATCCTTTTTGAGCACTGTCCGGTTACGTGGGGTCACATGGCGATCAAACCGGCCTACGTCAAGAAGACGGCAACGATCCTGATGGAGAAATACCCCGACGCGTTCGGCTCGGACTTCGAGCACAACAAGGACGTCGTCAGCGAACTCACCAACATCGAGTCCAAGGGCGTCCGCAACCGGATCGCGGGCTACGTCACGCGCAAGCAGAATCGCCCCGTCGAAGCCTGAGTCGGCTTGCTGTCGGCCTGTTCTGTGTTCTATTCTCGCTCTTCGATCGCGTCGCGGTAGACGCGCTTGATCGTCTCGGTCCCGTCGATATTCTCGCGTCGCTCGTCGAGGACGATCTCCCCGTCGTGCATGACCGTCAGCCGATCCAGTACCGACGCGAACGCGTCGATCCGGTGGCTCGAGACGACCACCGCGTTGCCCGCCGCGGCGTAGGCTTCCAGGAACGCGAGCAGCGACTCGCGGGTCACGTCGTCGAGATCCGCGAGCGGCTCGTCGAGTACCAGGAAATCCGGCTCTTTCAGCAGCGACAGCGCCAGATCCAGTTGCTTGCTGTAGCCGCCGGACAGCTCTGACGCCCGCCGGTGGAGCACCTGCGGTAGCTTGAACACCTCGATCACCTCCTTGACCCACTCGAAGTCCGGATCGCCGGCGATCGCGCGGAACACGTCGAGGTTCTCCCGCACGGTGAGGCCGTCGTAGAACGCCGGCTCCTGGAAGCCTGCACCGATTCGGTCGCTGTCCGGCCGGCTGACGGACCCCTTGGTGGGCCGGGTCAGGCCGAGCAGGACGCGAATCAGCGTCGATTTGCCCGAACCGTTCGGGCCGGCCAGACAGTGAACGTCGCCGGGCTCGATCGACAGGTCGACCCCCTTGACGGCCACGACCGGGCCGTAGTCTTTCGTCAGGTTCTCGACGGCAAACCGGTCCGCCACAGTCAATCACCCCTCCGATAGAGCACGATCGTGGCCTCCAGGACGACCAGCGAGGCGAGCGCGGTCACGCCGAGTATCGCGAAGTAATCCGCGTACAGCCCCAGTGGTACGTCCTTGAGCATCTCGCTGCGGACGATGATCGTCGTGTAGTGTAGCGGCACGGCCCGGACGATCTCCTTTCGGATCGGCGAGAAGAAGCCGGCCGGGTAGATCAGCCCGCCGAACGCGACCAGCCCGAACAGGACGATCACCGAGAGAAACCGGCCGACAGTCCTGAAGCGGGTCAGAAACATGATCGCCATCGCGACGGCCGCCATCGCGAGAAACGACACCAGGAGCGCGGCGACGAGCCCGACCGAGATCGGCGTGACGGCATAGCCCAGCTCCCACGTGACCAGTCCGAACATCGCGATGGGCACGAGCATGAGCAGTGTGAAATACAGCAGTTTCGCCGCCACGAGCGATTCCAGCGAGGAATCGGTCCGGATACGCTGGATCGCGCGCGACTCGCTGGCCAGGTTGTAGGGGACGTAGGTGAACGCAAACAGCGTGAGCGTCGCGACCAGCAGGATCGGGATCAGATACTCCGACAGCGAGCGCGACTGGCCGATCACGTGGCGCTCGACCGTGATCGACGTCGAGGCGCCCGACTGCAACCGGTAGTTGAGCACGCTCACCATCGCGTTCGAGGGCTGGTCGAACAGGACCATGCTCCCCTCGACTGTGAGGTTCAGTTGTGACTCCTGAGAGTCGTTCAACACGCCGGGCGGCACAGTGACGACGGCGTAGACCTCCTCGCGATGGAGCGCGTCCATCGCCGCGGCCTCCGAGTCGTATCGGACCGGCTGGGCGAACGTGACGGTCGCGGCATCGACGAGTTCGAGACTCCCGTCGTCAGTCGCCTCCGACTCCGGCACGACCGCGACAGGCGCCTCCTGGGGGATGACGTGTTGAAACGTGACGCTCGCGTACCCGGCGGTCGCAGGCAACACCAGCAACAGCACGACCAGTGCAGCCACATTGTGCTTGCTCCAGCGCAGTTCTTTGCGCAACAGGGCTCGCAGGCTCACGGCGACTCGTCTGCGAGTGACAGGAGCAGGGTGAAAAGCGTTGCCGGTTCGACGTGATCTTCTATGCCAGTCAGCGATCTCGTTCGCCGCGCTTGATCGGGCCGTCCCATCCTTCCAGGCCGCCGGCGAGGCTCGCGACTGGCGTGTCTGTGACCCCTTCGTAGGAGGTGATCAAACGGGCGGCCTGCACGCTGGATTCGCCGTGGGGACAGACGGTGACGATCCGGTCGGCGTCGGCGTCTAGTTCGTCGATACGGTCGATGAGTCGGCTAAAGGGCAGGTTCCTGCTACCCGGGATGTGTCCGCGCTCGAAGGCAACGGGCTGTCGGATATCGACGATCTCGACGTCAACGTCGGAATCGAGCAGATCCGAGAGTTCCGACGCGCTGATTTCGCCATCCATACGTCCGTTCAGCACCCACTGCGGGAAATCCGCTACGGAAGCGGATTCGGCCGGACGACTCGCAATCGCGACTACAGCACCCCTTCCTCTTTCGCGAGCAGCAACCCTTCGATGGTCGCGTCGTTGGCGGGCGATTCCCGGGCTCGCTCCAGCGCCTCTTCGATCGGGACGGGGCGCACTTCGAGGAACTCGTTGTCGTCGTAGCTGGGTTCGACCGGTTCCAGCCCCTCGGCGAAGACGATCCCGCGTTTGTGCCGGAGGACGCCCGTCGCCGTCCAGAACGTCTCCAGCAGTGCGGTGCCGGACGGATCGAACCCGGTCTCCTCGCGGAGTTCGCGCGCGCCGGCGGTCGTGAACGACTCGCCGTCCTCGACGATACCGGCGGGGAGTTCCAGACAGTGCTCGCCGATCGCGGGTCGGTACTGTTCGACCATCACGACGGTGTCGTCGGTCACGGGCACGACGACCGCGGCGGCGGGCAACTCCGCCCAGTAGTAGCGCTTCCGCGAGCCGTCGGGCTGTTCGACCAGGTCGTAGCCACCGGTGTACCAGCCGGTCTCGTACTCGGTCCGTGATTCGACGACCGGCCAGTCGTGGCGTTCGTCGCTCATGGTCGTTGTGTCACGCTCAACCGGTAAAACGTGACGTTCTCGCCGGTCGCGTTCGTTCGGACGTAGACCGCGTCCCCGTCGGCCGCGTCGGGATAGTTCGAGCGGAGCGCGTCGAGTTCGTCGAACGGCGAGTGGGTGAACGCCCCTTTGATCCCGAGCGGTCCCGTCCAGTACGGATCAGCGGCACCCGTTCCGTTCCCGGCGTCGGACAGTGCGGCCGTGGTGTACTCGTAGCGCCGCTCCGAGAGGGTCGCCGCCTCGGCTGCCGCGTTTCGCTGGTCGATCGACAGCTCGTCCGACTCGACCTGTGTGGCCGTCAGATAGTAGGGATCGCCGCTCTTGAGCAGGCCAGGCAGCGCTCCCAGTGCCAACAGCAGGACGACCACCACAAGCACGCCGATCAGGAAGTTCCGGGCGATCGGACGCACGTCAGTCCTCCCGGAGCATCGTCCGATATATCTCGCTGAACGCCTGTCTGCGGAGCGTTCCGACGGCGGCCTCGCGCTGACTCTGGAAGGTCGCCGCGACCGCAGTCCCCGCGAACGGGGCGGCGTGCCAGACGACCCGGTCGACGTTGGCGTTGCCGATTTCCCGAATCTCGTAGTCGGGATGGCCGTCACACCACGCCTCGAACTCCTCGCGAGTGCCGACCGTGACCGCCAGCGACTCGGCAAAGAGGGCGTCACGCGCGGTCTCGACCACCTCGCTCGTCACGCGCTCGCGGTACTCTTCCTGGCCCATCTCCATCGCCTTTGCGACCTCTTTGACGACGACCTGTGCGGTCGATCCCAGCGTCTCGTAGCGTTCGCGTGCCGCCGCGGCCGTCTCGGGCTCGAACGACCCCTCTGTCTCCATACCTGCCTCTGGGGGTTGGAGTCCCTACTCGGTTTCGCCGTCCGACTCGTCCATCCGACGGGTCAGTTCCCGCGCGTCTTCGAGGATCGCCCGCGCCTCGTCGTCGAGTGTCTCGCCGTCCCCGACTGCCCGCCTGTCGATTCCGGGATTCTGGCGGTTTGCGTGGCCGCGATCACCGGTGTCAACCTCGTCGATCGGGTGGTCGGTCTCCTCGACGGCATCGATATCGCGCAGCCGTGCTGCCAGCGCCTCGTCGTCGTCCTCGCCCCAGTTCGGCGTGTGCTCGTCCAGCCACTCCTCGTGGTCGGTCCCGCGGATGAGGGCGGTAAACGCCATGTGGTTCGCCAGGTGCTCAGCGTCGGCCTGCGGCTCCGCACAGACGGGACAAAGGTAGGCCATGTACGAGCCGACGGTATCCAGCGCCAAAGGAGTTCACACGGTCGGTTGTCCGTCTGTTCCGGATCGGTCGAACGTCTCGAGCGATCGGATCGCAAATCGTCACAACAGACCGTGTCAGTCGTCGGAGGTCTGCAGGAACTGTTCGATCGCGAACGGCTCGTTCTCGCCCTCGACGGCCAGCACGTCCAGGGCGGTCACGACCGCATCGACGCCGAGCAGCCCCGAGAGACTCGGCTCGGTCCGCCCGTCGTCGCCCGAGACGAGTTCCTTCACGTAGAGGCCGCCCTCGCCGTCGAGTTCGACTGTCGCGTGGGCCTCGTCGTCCAGTTCGCCCTCGATCTCGTAGACTTCGCGGGTCCGGTCGATGTCGGCCCGTCGGTGATCCACTCGCTGGGGGGTCCGCTGGGTGATCGTCGCACCTCGCAGGGCGTCCAGCGCCTCGTGCAACTCCTCTTCGCTCACGGGCTCGTCGAACTCCACGGCCATCCGGTAGGTCTTGGCGGCGTCGTGTTGCTTGACGCGCTCGACCATCTCGTAGGTCGGGATCGCCAGGTCGGTGACCTCGACTTTGCCGTCGGCGAACTCGTTGATCTCCGCCTCCAACTGTGCGGGATCGACCTCTCTGGCGTGGGGATCTTCGACCTCGATGACGAACGGACGCCCGGTCCCGAGCATGAGTGCGTCGACGTCTTCGCGGCCGGCACCGTGGAACGTCGCCGACTCGCCCTCGTAGGCCTCGACGACCGGCGGCGCGGTCAGTTGCTCGACGCTCTCGTCGTAGCGAAAGCCCGTCCCGTCACAGCCGGGACACTCCGCGCCGCGTTTCAGGCCCGTGCCGCCACACTCATTACAGGGCCACTTCGTCTGGGGGATATCGCGCTCGAGTTTCCTGTAGCGGCCGTAGACGAACGCGGAGTTGACCTGCAACTCGACCTCGTCGGTGCCGAGATCGAGCAACAACTGGATGTCCGGGCGACCGAAGTCCACCTCGGCGCCGACCTCCTGGCCGAAGCGCTTGCCGACTTCCCTGTTGAGTTCGGATTTCAGTTGCTCGCCGGCGTCTTCCGCCAGGCCCACGTCCTCCCGCAGCAGCCGGTCGTTCTCCTCCAGCATCGGCGGGACGCGCGTCCCGACCTGGTAGGTGTCGAACTCGTAGTCGGTGACGGCCTGTACTGCGCGATCAGTCCAGATATCGATGCGATCGGATTCGCCCTCACAGACCCAGCACTCCTCCGGGGGTTCGTACGGTTCGTCGGCTTCGAGGGCGACAGTCGTTCGCAAGGCACGGCCCCGCTCGGCGTTGCTGAGGCCGAAGCTCCGATCGGCGACCAGGCGGCCGAGACACGCGTCACAGACCGGGCCGGTCGCGATCGCGTCCCGAGCGATATCGAGGACAGTCATTGCCCTGTCTTCGCCCGCCTGGACGTAATTCGCTTTCGAGTCACAAGCGTCGGTCGTCTCCCGTCCCCGATAGGAGTAACATATTCCGATACCGGAGACGATAGCTCGACCGCGGTTCGGCCGGTAACACGTTCTCCAGCCACGAAATGGGGATGTATCGGCCGAAATCTGCGTACAGAGACGCCGCAGCGGTTGCCAGCAACTGTCCCCATAAACGAATCAATCCCGTTAGGTTCGGTAATGACGCCACGAGAGACTCGGATATCGCGACGGGCGTATCTCGCGGGAGCGACGACGGCGACTGTGGGGTTCGCTGGCTGCTCCGTCCTCGGCAGTGACAGCGGCGATCTGACCGTCGCACATATGCCGATATTCCCCGACTTGCAGTACTTCGTGATGGACGATCAGGGGTATTTCGACGACATCGACCGGACGGTCAACGGCGAGGAGTTCACCGACGGCCCGTCGATCATCAAGGCCTACAGCGGCGGCGACATCGACATCGCGATGTTCGGTATCGTCCCGGCGATGATTCTCATCGACCGGGGGCTGCCTGCGAAGGTGACGGCGACGAACATCAAGGAGCCGATGGCGATTCTCACCCACGAGGAGTTCGGCCCGCTGTGGGACGAACACGGTAGCGACGCCTTCGACGTCTGGCGCGAGCAGCGTGGCGAGCCGTTCCAGTTCGGCACGTTCCCGCAGGGGTCGGTGCCCGACATCCTACTGCGCTACTGGCTCGACCAAGAGGGCGTCGATCCCGAGAGCGACGTCCAGATCACCGAGATCAACGGCGCGAACGCCGTCTGGCAGGCGATCGCCAACGACGAGATCGACGGCACGTCCATCATGGAGCCGGTACCGACCCGCGTCGCCGAGGAGTCGGTCCCCTACGAGACCTTCAGGACGGCCGCCCAGATCATGCCCGGCCAGCCCGCGGCCGTGACGCTGATGAGCGACGAGATCCGCGACACCGACGTCGCGACGCAGTTCCTCGACGCCCACGTCCGGGCGACTGAGTACATTCAGGACAACCCCGAGCCGACGGCCGACATCGTCGAGAGCGGGATCGGATTAGACTCCGATCGGGCGCTGTCGGCCCTGCAGGGGCCGCTGTCGAACTTCGTCACCGACCCGCGCGAGATCGAGAACGGGACGGAGATCTTCTCTGAGTTCGCCGCTCGCACGGGCAAACTCGACCAGCAACTGTCCCTCGAGGAGATCTTCGATTACAGCGTCTACGAGGCGCTCTAACGATGGCAACCGACGTCAGCAACGAACTCGAACGGACCGACAATCTCGGACCGATCGTCGAGGCTATCGATCCCAGGCGGCTGCTGTTGGGGCTACTCGGACTCGCCGGGTTCGTCGGTCTCTGGTGGTTCGGATCGACGCTCCAGCCCGCGTACATTCTCCCGTCGCCGCTGGCGGTCGCCGTGACTGTCCAGTCGGAGATCGCGTCCGGGACGATGCAGACCGCGCTGCTCGACAGCGTCGTCCACTGGCTCCCGGGGACGGTCGTGGGCACCACGCTCGGCGTCGCTGCCGGCGTCGCCCTCGGCTGGAGTCGGGTGCTGGACGAGGCGCTGACGCCAGTCGTCCGGGTGCTCCGGCCGGTCCCGCCGCTGGCGCTGATCGGCTTCGCGATCGCGTGGTTCGGGATCGGGCACGCCGGCGCGGCGTTCATCATCGCGATCGGCGCGTTCTGGATCAACTTCTACGCTGCCTACGGCGGCGTCGAGGGCGTCTCCGACGACCTGCTCGACGTCGCTCGCAGTCTGGGCGTCGAGCGTCAGATCGGTCTCGTTCGGGCGGTCGTCCTGCCGGCGTCGCTGCCCGAGATCATGACCGGGATTCGGACGGGTATCGGCCGCTGCTGGATGCTCGTCGTCGCGGCGGAGATCTTCGGCGCACCGGGGATCGGCCGCCAGATATTCCGGTCGGCCAACTCCCTGCAGGTCGATCGCGTGATCGCGTACATCCTCGTGTTGAGCGTGATGTTCCTGCTGGTCGATACCGCGTTCCGACTGCTCCAGCGGAGGGTCCTGTCATGGCGGTAGGTGCCGACGCGAATCGCGTCACTGTCGAGGACGTCTCGATGGTCTACGACGGCTCGAACGGTCCCGTCGAAGCGCTGCGAGCGGTGTCCTTTGACGTCGAGCCCGGCGAGTTCGTGACCATCGTCGGCCCCTCCGGCTGTGGGAAGACGACGCTCTTTCGGATCATCGCCGGGCTACAGACGCCCACCGAGGGTGCAGTTCGGCTGGACGGCGACCCCATCGACGGCCCTGGCCCGGAACTGGGGATCGTCTTCCAGGAGTACCACCTCTTCCCGTGGCGGACGGTCGCCGGCAACGTCGGGTTCGGGCTCGAACAGACCGGCATGCCGACGGACCAGCGGCGCGAGCGGGTGGGAGAACTACTGGAACTGGTCGGGCTCGAGGGGTTCGCCGACAGCTACCCGAAGGACCTCTCCGGCGGGATGAAACAGCGCGTCGCGCTCGCTCGCGCGCTGGCTCCCGATCCCGACCTGCTGCTCATGGACGAGCCGTTCGGCGCCGTCGACGCCCAGACCCGGACGATGCTACAGGCGGAACTGCTCGACATCTGGGAGGCAACCGGCAAGACCGTGCTCTTTGTCACCCACGACATCGAGGAAGCGGTCAAACTCGGTGACAGGGTCGTCGTGATGGACAGAGAACCGGGTCGTGTCCAAGAGGTCCTCGATATCGATCTCGAACGGCCGCGTTCGCGCTCCGATCGCGCCTTCGGTCGCTACTACGAGGAGATCCTCGACCGAATCGGGTAGCTGCTCGATCGAATTAGGACGAGTTCGAGAGACGGTGGCTCGGTGTGAACGCTTCGTCACACGGGGCTCAGTGGGGGTAACTGTTCGTCATCGCCACCATCTACCTGTAGGCTGTCACGGGTGAAAAACTCGTTTATATAAAGATGGAGGCGAATACCTCGATACCATCCGGACATCTCCGAACCCGTGATCACGAGGATCGAAGGTTCTCGAACCACCTGACTCCGAGTCGATTCTCCCCGAACTGACTCGAGCACCCCGTGGGTGTTCCGGAGTCTTGCACGGACGGTGAGACCGGAAGAGGCATCTTTTGCTGACAACTACGACGAACGGATACGATGCAAGTCTGTGTGCCGACTCGCGGCGACGGGGGGCTCGACGCTGACGTGTCACACCACTTCGGTCGGGCGCCGACCTACACGGTCTACGATACCGAGACCGGATCCGTCGAAGTGCACGACAACGATAGCGACCATCGCGGCGGAAGCGGCTCACCGCCGGAGACAGTCGCCGATACCGGTGCCGACGCGCTCGTCTGTGTCCACGTCGGCGCTCGGGCGAGCGATCAGTTCCACGCGATGGACTTTCCCGTCTACTGTGGTGCTGACGGAACTGTCCGAGAGGCAGTGCAGCGTTTCCAGGACGACGACCTGGAGCGGGAACTTCCAGGGGAGGACAACTGCAGAGACGACCACGATCACGACGGCCACGGCCACAATCACGAACACGATGGTGGTGACAAGCAATGACGCGGGTGACGATCCTCTCCGATAACGAGGTGGGCGGTTCCCGCCCCAAGGGACTGCGAGCCGAGTGGGGCTTTGCCGCCGATGTCGGTGGCGTCCTCTTCGATACCGGACAGACTGGTATCGCGGCCGACAACGCCGACAAACTCGGGTTGGGGCCATACGAAACGCTCGTCCTCAGTCACGGCCACTACGACCACACGAAGGGGCTGCCGGCGTTCGTCGACGACGCAGAGGAGATCTACGTCCACCCGGACGCGTTCGAGCCGAAATATCACGGCGCGGAGTCCATCGGGCTGCCGTACACCCGAGAATGGATCGAGTCCCACGCGACAGTCAACACGCACCGCGATCCGGTCGAAATAACCGATGGGATCCACGCTCTCGGCGAGATTCCGCGGCGCTATCCCGACAGTTCGACGGGCGAGATCCGCGATGCCGATGGGACATCTCGGCCGGACCCAGTCTACGACGATCAGGCACTGGTCGTGACAGACGGGGAGGGGCTTGGTCTGGTCCTCGGGTGTTGTCACGCCGGACTCCGGAACACGATCGAGCACGCCGAAGACGTGTTCGAGCGCCCCGTGCGAACGGTCCTCGGAGGGACACATCTCCGCTCGCCCGACCCCGACGAACTCGACGAAATCGTCGCGTGGGTCGCCGAACGCGTCGAACGGATCGCACCGACACACTGCACCGGCCACGACGCCCGCCGAAAGCTCGAAGACGCCTTTGGCGAGGACTACGAGCGCGTCGGCGTCGGCTCGACGGTCGAGCTGTGACGTACCTCGAATACCAATTTGGTACTAGCAAAAGGACTATGGTCATCGATACCGAACGCTCACGTGATGACATCCAAACACCGTGGGCACGGTCGAGCGAACGGTGGACAGCGCGGCAGCGGGCGAAAGCGCGGGCGCGGCGACTGTTGTCGCGAGCGCGTTCGCGACGAGGACGGTCAGTTCGTCGAATCGGTCGATCACGAATCCGTACTGAGCGTCTTCGATGCCGTCCCCGGGCCAGTGGTGACGACGACCGACGTGTCGGACGTGCTCGGTGTCAGCACCGAGTCGGCCCGCCAGAAGCTCAACGACCTCGTCGGGGGCGGAAAACTCCGGCGGCGCAAGACCGGCCGGACGGTCGTCTACTGGCGGGTCGAATGACCGAACGGGGGCAACGATGACCGAGTATCCGCCGGCGATCGACACGGAACTGCCGGTCAGTCCCGGTGAAGGCCGGTATCTCTGCGGACTGCTGTACCGGACACTGCTGGACGAACCGCCGATCGGCAACGGGGAACTCGCGGAGTACCTCGGCGTGAGCGGCGCCAGCGTCTCCGAGATGATCGACGCGTTCGACGAGGCCGGCCTCGTCGAGTACGAGCCCTACCGAGGTGCCACGCTGACCGACGACGGCGAGCGACTCGCCCGGGAGATTCTCTGGCGACGCTGTGTCGTCAGTCGGTTCTTCGAGCGCATCAGCGGTGTCGAGCTGGCGGACGACCAGGCGTACAAGATCGGCTGTCTCCTGGACGAAGCGGATGTCGAAGCCCTTGCTCGACAGGCCGACCAGCCCTGCCGAATCCGGTGTCGGGCCGACAGTGCCGAGGACTGCGCGGAGCTGGCTGTGTGACTACGGGGGCGTTTCCCGACGGGATGTTTCTCGTGTCGAGCCAACCACCCCATCCGCCGGCTGTCCGTTCGTGAAGACATTCGACCCATCGAGCGGTCAATTCGCTCGAAATATGATGGAATTATTATACTAGCGTGCGGATAGCCGTCCGGTTTCCGGCATTTATATACTCATGACGACCGCCAATAGCGGATATTTTTGTCTGTTCTCGCGACTATTGATGCCTCAAACGGTATAATAACATGAATAGGATGTATTCTATTTGTGTGAATCCGGCAGTCCCCAAGCTATCACTTATACGATGATCTACAGTAGATACAAGTAGTTTCGGTTGGACCTACGATCAATGCCAGACATAAACAGGCATGAAACGCGCTTGAGCGCTCGTCCCGGGAATGTCGCTCACGCCACAACCGACGTATCCGACGCCACCGTAGCTGATACCGCCCGCTGCGCCGTTTCGATCGGACCCGACCACTCGATGAGTCGAACGTCCGCACGAACGGACAGCCGGCACCACGAGACACGGGATTCGCGCGACCCGGGCCAGAGAGCGGTGGGGTACTGATGGTCGGGACGCTCACGCTGGCAGCGCTGGCGGCGACTCCGATCGCGGCGGCCTTCGCGCTGCTTGTGGTGTTCCGGTGGTCGGCAGCACGGGCGATGGGCGTCGGCTGGATCATCGTGACGGTTCTCGGGCTTGCGTACTGGCAGATGGACCCGTCGTGGTGGCTCGCGTCCGCGGTCTACGGCGGACTGTCGGCCATCGACATCATCCTGATCGTCTTCGGGGCGATCCTGCTGATGAACTACCTGGACATCAGCGGTGCGATCTCGACGATCCGGTGGCACTTCAGCGGCATCGCGACCGACAGGCGGATCCAGTTGCTGTTGATCGGGCTCGGGTTCATCACGATCATCGAGGGCGTGGCCGGTTTCGGGACGCCGGGAGCGCTGGCCGCACCGCTGTTGATCGGGCTGGGGTTCCCGCCGCTGGGCGCGGCCGTGTTCGCGCTGTTTTTCAACGCCCCGAACCCGCAGTTCGGTGCCGCGGGGACGCCGATCCTCGGCGGCGTCAACGCGGTCATCGGCGAAGGGAAGCTCGCGGAAGCGACCGAACCGATCACGCAGGCCGAGTTTCAGGCCCTGGTCTCGGGGTACTCGGGCGTCGTCACCGGTCTGACCTTCTCGTTTTGGGGCGTGCTGGGGATCTTCCTGCTCGTGTACTGGTTCGGAGACGAACACGAGCGGTCGCTGCGGGGCGCGGCCCGCGCGACCGCGCCGGTTGCGCCGTTCGCGGTCGTGCTCGGTGTCGTTGCCGGACTGACCCAGTGGTCGATCGCGTGGTTTGTCGGTACCGAACTCCCGTCGATCGTCGCTGGCTTCGTCGTCTTCGGGCTCGGGCTCGCCATGGCCGATCGGGGGATATTCGTTCCTGACGAGCCCTGGACGTTCCCCGAGCGCGAGAGCTGGTCGGACGAGTGGCTCGGCGGGCTGAGTCTCGACAGTATCTCCGGCGACGAACCGAAAAAGGAGATGCCCGTGCTCCTGGCCTGGACGCCGTACCTGCTCGTCGGCGTGATCCTGCTGATCACCCGCTGGCCGACGCTCGATCTCGTTGCTACCCTGCAAGAGTTTACGGTCGGCATCCCGGCCGTGCTCGGGTACAGCGATCTCTCGTGGAACCTGCAGTATCTCTACCTGCCCGGAACGATGCCGTTCATCCCGGTCGCGATTCTGACGGGCTTTCTCTACCGGATGGACAGCTCGGACACGGTCGAGGCCTGGCGCGAATCGGTCCGGCAGATCGCCCCGGCCGCGGTGACACTGGTAATCGTCGTCTCGCTGACCCAGATCCTGATCCAGTCGGGTGCCGACCCCGCCAGTGCCCGTTTCGACGCGGGGATGATGGACGCGCTCTCGCAAGCCGTCGCGTTCGGTGCTGGAGCGGCACTGCCGGCGGTCGCTCCCTGGATCGGTGCGCTCGGCGGCTTCGTCACGGGATCGAACACCGTCTCGGACATCCTGTTCGCCGCGCTCCAGTACGACGCGGCCGAGCAAGTCGGCGTTTCCCGGTCGATCGTCGTCGCGCTCCAGAACGTCGGCGGCGGCATCGGGAACATGATCTCCGTCCAGAACATTGCTGCCATCTCCGGCGTGGTCGGGATGACCGGCCGCGAGGGCGATATCCTACGCAAGACGGTTGTCCCGACGATCCTCTTCGCGCTGTTCGCCGGCGCAGTCGGGATGGTGCTAGTGTATGTCGTCGCGCCCGGGGCGTTCTAACTCGAACAGACAACCGCATCCAACACAATGTCACAGAAAACACATTCCGACGGCGTCACGGATCCGGCAGTCGATCCCCGCGCCGATTACGATTACCAGAGTACAGCAGTCGACCAGGAACGTCTCGTCGCGGACCTCCGGGCGCGCGTCAACGGCGACGTCCGGTTTGACACCTATAGCCGACAGCTGTTCGCGACGGACGCGAGCGCCTACGAGCAACTGCCGATCGGTGTCGTCTCGCCGACGTCGACGGGAGACGTCGTCACAGTGATGGAGTACTGTGCCGAGGAGGGGATTCCCGTGCTCCCGCGCGGCGGCGGGACGAGTCTCGCCGGCCAGGCGGTCAACGAGGCCGTCGTCCTGGATTTCAAACACTACATGGACGAGTTGCTCGAGATCGATCCCGATGCGGCGACGGCGCGTGCCCAGCCAGGTGTCACGATCGCCCATCTCGACCAGGCGCTCGAACCGCACGACCTCAAGTTCGCCCCCGATCCTGCGTGGGGCGAAAAGAGCGCTCTCGGCGGTGCGATCGGCAACAACACGACCGGTGCACACTCGCTGAAGTACGGCAAGACCGACGCCTACATCGAGGAGTGCGAGGTCGTCCTCGCCGACGGCACCAGGACGACGCTCGGCTGGGTCGATGTCGACTCGCTTGCCGACCGTGCGCGGGAGGCCGAAGCAGACGGCTCCCCGATCGAGGCCCGGCTGTACGCTGAGGTCGATCGGATCGTCACCGAGGACGCCGAGGAAATCGAGCAACGGTACCCCGACCTGAAGCGAAACGTCTCGGGGTACAATCTCGACATGCTGATAGAAAACGCTCGCGAGCGAGGCGAGGTCAACCTCGCACGGTTGCTGGCCGGCAGCGAGGGGACGCTCGCGATCGTCACCGAGGCGACGGTCTCGCTGGAACCGATTCCGAACGAGACGGCGGTTGTACTGTTGACCTACGACGGCGTGATCCCCGCAATGCGCGACGTCGCTCCGATTCTCGAACACGATCCGTCCGCCGTCGAGGTGATGGATGATGTCTTCCTGGACCTGGCGCGAGACACCGCCGAGTTCTCGGATCTCGTCGCGACGCTGCCCGAGGGAACCGATTCGACGCTGCTGGTCGAGTTCTACGCCGAGACGGCCGAGCAAGCCAGAGAGAAAGTCGCCGACCTGCTCGCCGATCGGCTTCCCGGCCACGACGGGGCGGCCGACGCGTCTCCCGACGCCGACGGCCCGGACGACGTCTACGCCAGCGACGCGCTGGAAGCCTACGACGACGAGCGACAGGCGAAGTTCTGGAAGATGCGAAAGGCCGGGCTGCCGATCCTGCTCTCGCGCACGACCGACGAGAAACACTGGCCGTTCGTCGAGGACACGGCGGTCCCGCCCGAGAACCTGCCGGAGTACGTCACCGGCATGCGAGAGATCTTCGACGAGCACGACACCTTCGCCGCGTACTACGCCCACGCCGGCCCCGGCGTGTTGCACATTCGGCCCCTGCTGAACCTCAAGGCCGAGGACGGCGTCGAAACGATGCGGGAGATGGCCGATCAGATCACCGATCTGGTCATCGAACACGGCGGCTCGGTCTCCGGCGAGCACGGCGACGGCCGGGCCCGCACGAAGTGGAACCGGAAACTCTACGGCGAGGACCTCTGGGAGACGTTCCGGGACCTCAAGTCGGCGTTCGATCCCGACTGGTTGCTCAATCCCGGGAGCGTCTGCGGGGACTTCGACCCCGGTGAGAACCTCCGGTACGACGCCTCCTCCACCTTCGATGCCGACTTCGAGCCCGTCCTGAACTGGGACAACGACAACGGGTTCCAGGGGATGGTCGAACTCTGTCACGGCTGTGGCGGGTGTACCGGCCACCAGGACACCACCGGCGGCGTGATGTGTCCGACGTATCGCGCGGCTGACGAGGAGATCACGAGTACGCGCGGACGGGCGAACATGCTCCGGTCGGCGATGAACGGGAACCTGCCCGAGGATCCCTTCGACGACGAGTTCGTCCACGAGGTGATGGGTCTCTGTATCGGCTGCAAGGGCTGCAAGAACGACTGTCCCAGCGGCGTCGACATGGCCAAGCTCAAAGCCGAAGTGGTCCACGAGTATCATCAGCGCGAGGGGACGAGTCTACGTGACAACCTGTTCGCGAACGTCGAGACGGTCCTCTGGCTCGGGAGCACCTTCGCACCGCTCTCGAACTGGGCGATGCAGGTTCCCGGCAGCGGACTGGTGATGGAGAAGGTCCTGGGGATCGCCCAGGAGCGTGATCTCCCGTCGTTCCACCGGACGACGTTCAGAGACTGGATGGACGGACGCGGCGGAACGCGCGTGCCCGAGTCCGAGGCGACGCGAAAGGCACTGCTGATAGCCGACCCGTACACGAACTACAGCCACCCGTACGTCGGGAAGGCCGCCGTCCGTGTTCTCGAAGCCGCCGGCGTCCACGTCACGGTGCCCGACGACATCTCTGACAGCGGCCGACCGGCGTTCTCCAAGAGCATGCTCGATCACGCTCGGACAACTGCCGAGGAGAACGTCCGGGCACTGGAGCCGTACGTTGAGGACGGCTGGGATATAGTCACGGTCGAGCCGTCCGACGCCGTGATGTACCAGTCAGATTACCTGGATCTGGTGCCGTCCGACGCGACTGCGCGCGTCGCGGCCAACGCGTACGGTGTCTCTGAGTATATCGATATCTACGAACTTGGTGAGCGAATCGACTTCGACGCGCCAGCGGAGTCGCTGGCCTATCACGGCCACTGCCAGCAGAAGGCGACGAAAAAAGACAACCACGCGGCGGCAGTTCTGCGACAGGCCGGCTACGAGGTCGATGCCGTCGACTCGGCGTGCTGTGGCATGGCTGGCTCGTTCGGGTACGAAGCCGAACACGTCTCGATGAGCAAGGCGATCGGATCGATACTGTTCGACCAGCTCGACGACTCGCCGGCCAACCAGCCCGTCGCCCCCGGTGCGTCGTGTCGCTCCCAGCTCGAAGATTACGATGGTGAGCCGCCCCACCCGATCGAAAAGCTCGCCGACGCCCTCTAGAGCGGGGCTTTGATGATCGACAAAAAAGCGCTGCTTTCCGAGAAAGTGCCAGATATGGCCGCGTTCTTCGGGCGGGTCGATACAGGGTAGCTCCGCCAGCGCCGGCTGCAGTGCATTCCACCATCCCTCAGCAGTCTCAAACTCGGCCGGATGGTCCGGATAGACGTCGGTGAGAAAGTCAGATTTCTTCGCTGCCGGGTGTTTGCGGAGATACTCGTATGCGGCGACGAGCGCCTGCTGGCACGCCTCGAGTGTTGTGCCCGCCCCGGGCAGATCGACCTGTGTCACCAGTTCTTTGACCCGTGATTCCACGGGCTTGTGGTCTGGTGTGGTTTCAATCGGAATCCACCAGACGCGGCCTCTGGAGCCCACTTTCGCGTCCGGAGTATGTCCCGATCAACGAGTTCGTTGAGTTTGTTGTGCGTGGTCCGGCGAGAACAGTCAACGAAGTTAGTGTTTGAGAACGGTGGAATATCCGGCCCTATCGGTGTCGACAGAACGTGGCACTGAGTGACGGCGCGTATTCACAGCCTGAAGGCCGTGGTATTGCGCCTGCTCCGCCTATAATGTCGTCCGCGGTCAGTGGACGGGCCCGGTCATCCCGCCGCTCGAACACATCGAGAACCTCGCTGAGCGGGATCCGCCCGCTGTCTGTCGCAAGCTGCTCACGCTCGGGACCATACACAAACATCCCCTAAGAAGGCCCAAAAGCGCTTCTCTGCCCGAATAATAAGATGGTTATCACTTCCTGTCGCCGCTCTCGAACAGTCCACAGTCGGCAACCGGATCTGTCGCGAACGTCTCGACGGCGTTCCGACAGTCAGTGTACGCCTGATCGACCTGCGCCTCCATCCGCTCGGCGACTACGGCCGGATCGGCGGCCTCGTAGACCGATCGTTGACAGGTGCTATCTCTGATGATCTTCGATTCGACCAGCCGGTGTGCCTCCAGTGTATCGACGATGCGGTAGGCTGTCGTCAGTGCACAGTCGAGCTCGTCCGCGAGCTCCTGGACGCTCATCGGCTCGTCGCTCTCACAGAGGGCGGCGTAGGCAGTCCGCTCGGAACCGTTGAGCCCGAACACGATTGCCAGCGCCTGATCCGGGTCTGGCTCGGCGGCGGCCACCTCCTGAAAGGACTGCGGCATTGTCTGCACTTGCTCGGTGTCGACTTTGTATCTGTCTATCCGGATATCCGAATCAATCTCCGAGTAGCAACACGTATTGGTCCCTCGGCGATAGTACAGCCAACCATGGCCGATCTCCGTGACGATTTGGTCTACGAGCGCCAGGCTGATCTCTGCCAGGTGTTCTCGAATCCGAAACGCCTCAAGCTCCTCGAACTGCTCCAGAGTGGCGACGAGTATAGCGTCTCACAGCTCCAGGGCGCGACGGATCTGCCGCAGTCGACGGTCTCGCGTCATCTGCAGCTCATGCGCGATCGTGGCGTCGTCCACAAGCGCGACGACGGCGTACACAGTTACTACGCGCTCGCTGACGACCGGATCGCGACGAGTATGGGTCTCATGCGCGAAATCCTGGCCGATCAACTCGAACGCGAGCCCGGCGCTCCGTCAGTCCAGCCGTAGCGGCCTCGTTCGTCGAGAACCCTGACTGTTCCTGTGATCGCCACAAGGCCGTGGAATCGCGCGACAGGTTCAAGCGCACGACTCCGGTACAGTGCGTGCAAATGGCTGAGACGTTTGCCCTCGATCAAGAGTGGTTACGTGACGTATTGCCGGATGGACTCCCGATCGGTGAAACGACCGTCGTGTCCGGGCCCGGCGGTTCGGGCAAGCCACTTGTCGGATTCGCTGTTGTCAAGTCCTGGCTCGAATCCGGCGGTAGCGTGGTCTTCCTGCTGACAAATTCCGGCCGAGAGTTCGTCGCCGAGACGATGGCCGAGCTGTACAACTTCGATGTCGATGCGTACCCGGACCGGCTCCGATTCGTGAATTTCGATCCAGAGGTGGAGGCCAGCGTCGGCGGGATGGACGCCGACAGCCGGCCGATCACGGCGAACCTGCTCGAACCCGCTGTCTGGGAGCGAGCACTTTCGACAGCGATCGACAGCGTCGCCGACGACCGCGTGCTCGTGTTCGGAAGCGCGCTGAACCTGTTTTTGTTCTCGCCGACCTATGCCGACGACAGCATCGAAGCGTTCGTCGAGACCGTCGAACGTGACGACGACCACACGTACCTGTTTACCGTCAGTACGTCCGCGTTCGAAGCGGAGATCGCTCGCGTCGAGGACGCCTCGGATACGGTACTGATGACGGAGATGCCAGACGATCAGCTGTACTTGCGCGGCGAACGATCCGATTCGGTCACGGTCTCGACTGACGACGTTCCGGTCCCGTTCACCCCGGAGCAACTCGCGACGATCAAATCCGTCTCCGAACAGACTCGGACGAGCCTCATCCCGACGCTGAAAGAGCTATAGGGGCCCCGCGACCGTCACTGTGAAAGGTCCCGCCCTCCTTTCGATCAGCGATGGAAGTCACGCTGCTGGGGACCGGTGACACGACGGGGACACCGACCGTCGGCTGTAGCTGTGACACCTGCGAGCGTGCCCGTTCGATGGGTGTCGAGCGCACCCGCTTCTCGGTGCACGTCGAGTCGGCGTCCGGAGGGACGCTGTTGATCGATTTCAGCCCCGATTTCCGGTATCAATTCCTGCGCGAGGACTGTGATCCGCCGGACGCTGCGGTCGTCACGCACATTCATTTCGATCATCTCGACGGACTGGGGAACGTCTACCGGCTCGTCGACGAGTTGCCGGTGTACGCGGCCGACGAGACCGATCCGACAACCGGCGAGAGCGTCGCTCAGACCGTTCGGGGGCGCTACGACTATCTCGATGCGGTGTCCGTCGAACCGACAGCGCCCTTCGAGACGGTCGAGACGGCTGGCCTGGAACTGACGCTCGTCCCCGTCGACCACCCGCCGCTTCTGTGTTACGGCCTGCTCGTCGAGGATTCCGAGACTGGCGGCCGACTCGCGCTCTCGGGCGATACCAGCTACGCGATTCCCGACCGATCGCTGGACGTCCTTTCGGGGGCGGATCT